>VTLG01006021.1_pt1 | contig 26929 bp, 35 predicted proteins | sample 4694571 | NCBI WGS metagenome assembly VTLG01 (sample SAMN12604809, study PRJNA352737) | marine metagenome | biome: ENVO:00000447; feature: ENVO:00000209|ENVO:00000569|ENVO:01000036; material: ENVO:00002151; isolation source: viral sequences binned using virsorter ...
CAGGATTCTCTGGGTTCTTCGATGCTCACCGAGACTACTCGACAGGTGTAGACAATGAGTACATGGACGAAGTTGTAGGTGGTGACATAGATGTACGCGCCGCCACAATCGCAGCAGTCTACAACATCCTCAACCCACATGATGCCAGACTGATGGACGATGATCGCATGAAGCAGGTCATGTCATACATCGCTGGCAAAATGATAAAGGGAACCAAGACAACCAGATTCGCAGAGGCAGAGGAGGCAGCCGATCTGATACGCAAGTTGTTCAAGGTTGAAGAGGAAGAGAAGGAGGAGAGTAAGTCACAAGGTGAGTCGGATGATGAGTCGGATGAGTCAGGTGAAGGTGAAGGCGAAGGAGAAGGTGGAGATGGTGGTGATGACGAGTCACAAGATGGTGCAAGTGGTGGTGATGATAAGGGTGATGATAAGTCTGCTGACCATGACTCTTGGCTAGATGCGCTCAACCAGATGCTTGGGGACAGCGGTGATCCTCTCCCTGACCAAGTGGACAAGTCATTGTTCGGTACTCCTATGGATGCAACAGAGGATGATGAACCGGATGATGTATCTGAATTGGTACTGCCTTCCATCCCTCACGTTGGCGAGCCTCCGCATTCCGTTAAGTTCATTGCATACCAAAATCAATCGCTTGATACCCCATCAAAGAAAGCTAGGGCAACTGTAAGGAAGAATAGGTACAGGGATATAGTGGCTCAAAACAAGCCAGCCATTGATGCCATCGTTAACTCGCTCGACTTTATGAACAACGATCCTCGGAGCTACGTTCATGGTCAGCGCAGCGGCAGCCTTGATCCTGCATCCCTATACAAGCTCACGTTTGGGCAAGACAACCCAGCCGTATTCGAGAAACAGCAGGTGATTAGCGGTAAGAAGATTGCAGTCACCCTGCTGGTGGATAGGTCAGGGTCTATGGGTTATGCCCGAGACGGTGAAGCGAGAATGGATAAAGCTAATAAGGTTTGCATTGTTATGGCCGAGGCATTGGACAGGGTCAGAGGTGTGTCGCTGAATGTTTACACACACGAATCCAGTTATCGTGATAGTTATATGCAAGACGGCGAGAAGATAGTTAGGTGTACCTACCCAAAGAAGGCCACCGAAAACGATTGTGATGTGCGAATCAACGAGATCATTACACCGGAGAAGGACGAGAGATTGATGCTGCCTAGTGTTGATGACAGGGGAGCTAACTTCGACGGGTACGCAATCGAAGCTGTATCCAAGAGACTGATCGAAGACTACCCCGAACATGATAACCGCATCGTGTTTGTGATTAGTGATGGTCAGCCCTGCTCGCGTGATTATGAAGGTGAAGCAGCAATGGATCATGTCTCGGATGCTTCTTCATTCTGCCGTGCATTCTACAAGGTGGATGTCTACGGCATAGGTATAGACAACGCATTCAGCGACGAGGAAGGAACTAAGATGTACGGTGAAGGTAACTCCATTGTGTTGGGTGACGTTGCCTCGTCCATCGGGGTGATGACTTCCTTCTTGAGAAAGGTAGCAACAAAGAATGGATAAGAGAACAAGTTGTAGCTGCGACAAGTGCCAGCATGGATGCAAGGTGATGCCGGCCTACCTACTGCCGGAAGACCTTGCCCCTTACCCTTGGATGTATCAGGGGGAATTACTGGCAAGCGAGGGTGGCTTGGTTGGAATTGTTAACAAGCTAACAGGTGAGATGACAAAGTTCCGAGTGCCTACCCTAGTACCCGCATCCAAAGACGATGGCAGTTGCGTCCACTACCGAGATGGTAAGTGCGGCATACATGAACACAGCCCATCGGGATGCAGTATGTTCAACGCTTGTGCAGTTGGAGGGAAACAAAGGGAGCAAGACAAGTTAGCCGAGGAGTTCCAGATGAGACTGCTTCAGATGTGGTCAAACTTCACGAGAGGTGAGGCATCAGCAGTAGAGGAGATGTATTGCAGACAATGGCAAATCCTATGGGACGAAGGGAAGAGAAGAGAGAACGTGCAAGATATAACAAACAAATACCAAGAAGGAATAATATGACAGGAGAAAACTACAAAGAGCTAAGGTTCAAGAAGAACGAAGTAAAAAGAATCATCGTCGGGATGCAAGGCCAACAGTACAAGTTGATGCTGGTAGGAAGTGATGGGGTTTACTTTATGAGCGACCGTCCGAACAGCACAGATCAAGCATTCGCCGAGGGGTGTAACCCAAACAAGGACGAGTTCGATGATTGGTGGGAGCTGAAGCGCAGTACATGGGGCGGCGATGATGGAGCTGAAGAGTTTGATCCCCTTCAAATCCTTTGGTTACTGGAACAATGCAACACGCACCTAGTCGTAGGGTTCGATGCAGCGCACGTTTACACCGCACCAAAGGGATCATCCCATGAGGGTCAGGAGTTTAGGCAGGATATAACTCTGACCATACAACCAGATACACACAACGGTAACATCACGGGCAAACTTATGGGGCAATGATTGAATGTATTAGAATCTATTTCCGCAACTGGATTAAACACGACAGTAACTACGCATTGTTCTCTGTAATGCTGCACATACTGGGTGAGTTCTATCCGAAGGTGGGAATATACAATGACGGGAAAGCGTTATACGCAGCAACAAACGAGTGGCATCTGACTGAATGCATGACCACTTACTTAAACGATGAAGAAACTGATACTGATACTGACGGTAGTACCCCTGATCTGGGCTAGTAACAGAGAGGGATACAAGACAACAGAGTGTAGCTATTACGGAGAAGGTGATGGCTACAAGAAGGGCGACCTAATGGCGAGCGGTAAGGAGTTTGATCCTGCCAAGCCATACATCGCAAGTCGTGATTACCCATTCGGGACATGGCTCGAACTAAAGCACGGCACTAATAGAGTGTTGGGTGTTGTGCTGGATCGAGGGCCATCGTTCTCGTTGTATCGTAAGGGACGGAGGCTAGATGTCACACCGCACCTGATGGGTAAGTTGGTAGGCACGAACCTAGTTGAGTACAAGGGCGAGATGATTCCCAAGTACAGGTTCAAGGGAGTAGCACAAGTAGAATACAGAAAGGTAAATGTGAAATGAGTATAGCAGCACTAAACAGAATAAAGAAAAGCGGAACGTCAGCAATCAAGAAGGCCAGCAAGTATCCCGTAGTTGAGGATGCAGAGATGGTCGAGAACATGAAGGCATTGGCTGACTTGAAACCACAATGGAAACAGTACGACTCGACAGCCAAGCTAATCAAGGAGGCTGTACCGGAGATGCACTACGAGTATTGGAAAGGTAGGCAGGATGTGACCGGCACATGGGATTCAATACATGGCAAGATCATTATGATGAACAGCTATCGTAAGGCAGACACCGCTGCGCTGGCAGACATTGACCCGTCCTTACCCGATCACTTCGAGGAATCATTCGAGGTCAAGGTTAAGAGTGATGCGATACCCAAGGACAAACAGGATGAGCTGATCGGTAAGCTCGCTGATCTGTTCGAGGAGTACGATTGCAGCAACGCCCTGGAATTGGCTGAGAAGTGTAAGCCGAGGGAGGGATTCCATAAGGAGAGGCATAGTATGTACTCGCTGGAAACTAACTTGGCTATCCACGATCTGATGCCATGCACAATACAGGTGAAGGTATGACGTATGATTTCACACCTGACATAGCAGTCCCATTACCTTCTTGGCTAGTGAGAGAGGTGAACTTTAGGAATGCCCCTTTAGTTCCCGACTTAAGCGTAAGAAAGAAAGAGCTAGAGAAACTTGTTTGGGATAGGCCGGTACTCACTATCGCTAATGAGCTTGGTATCTCTGAAATGGCGGTGCGTAAAAGGTGTGAAAGGTTAGGCGTTAAAAGACCACCTCGCGGGTACTGGGCAAAAGTTTATGCGCTAGAGCTGCGAGCCAAACGACAAGCAGGAATAACAATATGATACTGAATGAAGTTCAAGTCGATGAATACTACACGATAGATTTACCTGACCATGATAGACACAAGCAGGTAGTTCGTGTGGTGCATGACTCTTATGTGCTGGGCAGGGTAGTCAACCGAGAGCTTTGCATTGTAGAGGATGAGGATAACTGCCGATTCATCATAAAGAAAATAAGACTGAGAAAGGATAGAGAGGATGTCACCGAGCTACTGTATGAACACGGTGCAATAGGACAGACGGAGATAGGACACGATCCATTACCATGATAGCAGCAGACTACATAAACGATACGATCTGCGATGCAACGGACAACGGCCAAGAGCAAGATGCTTTAACGGCTGCCGTTCTTCGCGGGAAGATAGCATTAACATACAACCCAGACATCGACGCACTAACAATGCACAGGGAGATACCTAAGATGTTGCGGTGGTACAAAGAGTTCCAGCAACGGGAAGAGTTCGCAGAGATACAAAGATTATGTCCGGCGTTACAACCAAGCGAATTAGAATTGGTAAGCTAGATGTTTACATTGGAAGGGACAGAGACATGATGATACGTCAGGTGTTTAGAGATCACCCCGACAAGGTCATCATCAACGGCAACGACAATGACTTCGATCCAATGATGTGGATTAGTCAGCACGTTAGAGCATGGGGGATTAAGCCAGCAGCTTGGTTCCACTCTGGCCCGAGCGCAGACTTCTGGACAGGCGTAGTCATAGAGAGAGACGATCTGTTTGAAGTCCGCAGAAGATTCAAGAGACAGTTCAACATACCGATAGAGGAAGTGATGGATATATGGAAGATGTAGCAATGATGACATACCCAGCTAGACCTACCAACGGTGGGCCAATAGATCAGGCAATACCAAAGATAGGTGAGTGGATGTATGAACCGAAGTACAATGGGTGGCGAGCCTTGGTTCATGTGCCAACGGGCAGGATGTGGAACAGACACGGCGAACCTCTGAGTATTACAGACAAGTTCGATGCAGCATTGGCGCAACTCAAAGAGACGGAGCTGGAGTGGGTAGACTGCGAGGCATTGGAGAGGAGACACGACAAGGGCAAAGGTTCCTTGATTGTGTTTGATGCTCCGATGAAAGGGCGCGGCCCGACCTACAAATTCCGTAGGGGTTTATTAGATTCGGCAGCCTTATATGATGAAGGGTTGTTTATGTTGTGGCCGCTGCCTTGGACAGATGTTGCTGGAAATATTGCTGGCTCGGTACCTCGGCAGGCTGGAGCTTACATCTGTCCTGTTGTGCTGGAGTCACAGGTTAAGGACTATTGGAAGGAGATGCAGGAATACAACGAGAAGGAAGGATGCGAGTTCTTCGAGGGGCTGGTAGCTAAGAAGGTTGACAGCAAGTACCCAATACAACTACGCAGTCCCAACGAGAAGTTCGGGTACTGGATCAAGCATAGGTTTAAGGCTTAACGTGACACTAATATCGGTAATCACAGACAATGAATGTCCCACCTTGGAGACTAAACTAATCAAATGAGCTGGATCAAACTAGATGCTTGGGGTCAGCGAGAAAACGAGGCTCCCCCAATGGTAGAAGAAAAGGAAACTAAAACGGTTGAGGTAAATCTCACCTTTGAATATGAGCCAGATAGGCAAGCCCCTCCTGATGAATGGATATGGGAACACCTACTGGATGTTGATAGCGTGAAAGCAAAAATAATAAATGAAACGTAAGCTAGGTAAGGATCAGAAGTCAGGGCAGGAACACGCTCGCATCTGGCTGGAGAACAAGAGGTTGTCAGAGATTGGCTTCACTCCTAACTCCCACTACACAACAGAGTGGATACCCCCAGTAGAGGCGGTGTCAGAGGATTGGCACTCAAGCCCACCGATCCTCAAGTTGTGGCTGCTAGATGAGGATGATGTTGTCGCAGAGTTACGCAAGGTAACAGACAAGCAGGGTACATCAGTCATTGATCTGACCGGCTGGGTTATCAAGCAGTTCTTCGAGGGCTACACGCACTACACCGTCGAGTATGAGGACGGGTGCATAACCATAAAGGGGGCAAGTGAGTAAGGTCATCCTATCCCTTTGTGATTACAGCGGTAGATGGAGTGACCCATACAGAGAGGCCGGCTATGAGGTGCATCAGGTAGACATCAAGTTAGGTTTCGATGTTCGCCTGTTCCCCAAGTTGGACAAGGAAGTACACGGCATCCTCATGGCCCCACCATGCACGGAGTTCGCGGTGTCAGGTGCGAAGCATTGGAAAGGCAAGGCGAAGGACACGCCGGAGAAGCTGACCAATAACATTGCGATAGTGGATGCCTGTCTACGGGCCGCAGTTATCTATGACCCAGAGTGGTGGGTGCTGGAGAATCCTGTTGGCAGGTTGAAGAAGTGGATCGGTAACAAGGTGTATGCCTTTCACCCTCACGAGTTCGCTGGCTGGTTGCCGGTAGGTGAGCAGGAACAGGAGCAGTACACCAAGTACACCTGTCTATGGGGTAGGTTCAATGAGCCAGAGAAGAAAGAACTTCCTCCGGTACTCGGCTCAAAGATGTGGGCTATGTACGGAGGCAAATCAGAAAGAACAAAGGAGATGCGGAGTCAGACACCAAGAGGGTTCGCTCGTGCATTCTTCGAGGCTAACAAATGAAGACACCTAGAAACACAACGCACGTTCGATTGGATACGGACGGCAAGCGCAGTTCAATGATGACTGTGAAGGATATGGATTGCATAGCTGGAGTAGCAGGGACGGTCACGTTCTTACAACAGCTACACGGTAAAGATAAATACAAAGAGCTTGGGTCATTCGCCTTCGATGGTGGGTGGCCAATCAAAGAGAAAACAGAATGAACCTACACGAAACAGTAATGGGCAAGCGACTCATCGAGGGTACGCTGCCGAAGATAGCTAGAGCATTGGAGAGAATAGCCGATGCAACAGAGAAGCAAGAGACAGGGTGTTACATAGTGGCATCTCACTACTTCAACAACGAAGAAGCAATGGATGAAAAGGCCAGCCATAAGACCCATGATAAGTGGTCGGTACATGATTCATTGAAGGAGGCGCAGATAGAATACAAAGCGGTACTAGAGCATCCCTTGATTAGAAGCGCAGCAGTAACGAGGATCATAGACGGAACAGATTGGTGGGCAGGTGAATGAACGCAGTAGACATATTCAGTAAAGGTGAGGACTATTGGAAGAAGCAGGGAGTGAAGCTAGACCCAGAGCTGCAAGATTATTACACGGGTACCACTTCATTCCTTGGGTTTCCCAGTATCAAGCATCCGTTAGTGTATCAGGTTCCATACTTGGAGAGCTTCACTTCCGTTGCCCTTGCTAATCAATGCCTAAAGCGGAAGAAGGAGCAACTTCAAGAGTACATTGATGCTGAAGATTACACCGGCATGGTCATGGTACATGAGAGGGCGCATCGAGCTTCCGCATTCTTTAGTTATGTATTCGATGAAGCTCCACCGTTAGAAGCTGCTCGGTTGCTGCTGGAGATATATGTGGACACCGAGAACTACTATCAGAACAAGGAGATGTGGGCGATGATGATTGATTCTCTGCGGGATGAACTGCGAGAGGTGGTTGATGAAGATGACAAGACAGCTTGGGATGAGTACATCGAGAATGGAGAACCTATCACGGTGTATCGAGGGGTAAGAGGTGGGCGATACTTCAATGGTCACTCATGGACAGTCGATGAAGAGAAAGCAATATGGTTCGCCAAACGGTTCGGAGGTAGCGGTCAAGTATGCGAGGGCAAGGTAGATCCCCAGGACATTCTTATCTGCTTAGTCAACTGGGGTGAGTCAGAGCTGGTCGTGAACCCAAAGAAAGTGAAACAGAAAAAGCATAAGAGATATGAGTAGAGAAATGGATATTCATTGGAGGCACAACCAGAGCATACTTGAGAACTTCGACAGGGAGACAAGCCAACGTGACCTGCTTTCAGTAACCTTGAGAGTTATGTCAGGGCGATACACCTCGACGGTAGGCAAACTGCACACTAGGGCTATTACGTTTGCTCAAGCCAAGGAGTTGATCGAAGATTGGCACAACCACCTCTCGCCCCCAGCAGGGTGGAAGTTTGGTTTAGCCCTTCAAGATGACGTTGGAATAGTCGGGGTTACTACTGTTGGCCGGCCTGTTGCTAGGAAACTAGACGATGGAGCTACACTTGAGATTACTAGATGCGCGTTGATGGATAAGGGCATAAAGAATGCAGCATCAATGATGATCGGCGCAGCTTGTAAGTCAGGCAAATCAATGGGGTACAGCAGGATGATTAGCTACACGCTTGACGATGAAGACGGTGTTGCATACAAGGCGGCTGGCTTTCACAACGACCAGACAAGTAAAGGTGGTAGGTGGAGCCGATCTTCAAGAGATAGAAAAGACAATCATCCAACCTGCCCCAAAAGAAGATGGGTTAAATATTTATGACAATAACAGGTAAAGCAGATGCAATGAAGATGCTCAAAGACCCAGAGATTGTGAAGGTCTACGAGTATGAGAACACCATGTCAGGCAAGACAGCTTGGGCTTGCTTTGATGAGGTCGGAGTAAAGTACGATGACGTAGCAGCTTCCCCTTTTGTTGGGAGCTATGTGCTACTGAAGAACAAGGGCGAGCTAACACCAGAGGGGTATGAAACCCTGCACAGATACTTATGAACAAAAAATACAGAACAATAAACACGTTTGAAACTTTCGGTGATGATGTGCCAATAGAACACGACACGCTGGATGAGGCGATAGAATGTGCCTTGTCGAGTGCGGATACGATAGTTGAACTTATGGTAGGCGGGTGGGAGTTGTGCGAAAGAGATGGCGACCACCTTGTTTTTGAGGAGCGAGAGGAATCGGCCAGCAGCAAGGTTGGCAACTCACATGAAATAGATTGGTGGGATGAGCTTTTCAAGGATGCAAAAGATAACGAAGGTAAGCTGCCCATTGATAAGTTCAGAATCCCCGGCTCTTACCGCTCAGTCATAGACCGATTAGTCGCTACCCCTAACTTCAACGGCGAAGCCATCCCTCTTCAGATACAAAAGCTCAATGAAGAAAGCGGTGAGTACGATGAGCCAGAGTTCCAATCCTATGAGAGAGGCAAGGGGTTCGGGGATAACAAGACGATAAGGGTTAAATGGTAACATGAACTGGAACGAAGAAGATTGGCAGCGCATCCCAAAGTTTATTCTTGGGTCTGATTGTCACGAGGCACTAGAAGGTGCTAGTCAATGGGGAGACTCCGAGTATGTCATACACCTACACTCACCTAGATTTGTGGGCGAGGTGCTGCATGATGACGAAGGCACAACGATCAAGCCTCATTGGATAGACGAACCAGAAGCAGACGCAATGGCCATAGCCCAGCTAATGAGGGAGACAGGTGATTGGTACTACTTGGCCATCGCATCTCTCGACCACCAAGACTGCCCACCAGAACCTCTAACCCCAGAACAGGAGAAGGAAGCTAGAAGGTGGCTTGATAAATACGGTGGCGACGATGGGCTTGAAAAACTAAAGCAAGACAACCCAGAACTTAATTAAATTCCCTAACCTCCACGCCATTCCCTTGACATGGGGAAAAATTGTGTGACACTAAAACCGTGACTCACACTTGGTCTGTCACCAGTAAGTTTTGGAGCAGGGTCGATGACTACCCGCCTGTATTGTGCAGGTTGATGGCGAAGCATAGGCCCGGCCCAGCCATGACAACCAGAGAGATCGCGGATAAGTCAGGGCTTTCAGAGTACGAGGTGCTTGCGTTGTCGGAGATGACATCGTGGAAGGCTGTCGATCTGGAAACCTTTAGGAAATTCACGTTCGCTTGTGGGGTAGACTTCCTTGATTCCACTTGTATGAAGTATGTCAGGGACTACCTACGCAAGCGGCCTGTTCGTTTCAAATACCTAAAGACCACCCAAGAATGGGATGATTACTACGTCCCGCTGATAAAGAAATGGAGGCAGAGCTATGCAGTTAAGCGAGGAATATCAGAGGGAAATTGATGAGAGGGTTGCAAGGAACAGGACAATCGCGGGGCATATTAAGAATGTAGCCACGATAAACGGGAAGATAGATAGGCTGGTAGCGCAGATGGTTAGAAGCAAGATCATCATAGCCCAGACAAAAGAGGGTATATTTAAGGATGTATCCGAGAAGGCGCAGAAAGAAATGCGTAACGAGTTCATAAGAAAAGCAAGTAAAGATAAGGAGATAGAACTATTCACATGAAAGCAAACGATGCACTTAACAAGATGATGGAGTGGATGACGGCAGTAGGTAAGACGCACAAGACTGCTGAAAACACATGGCGAGCGGTGGCCCACTTCCTAGAGAACATGGAGTTAGTGGACGAAGACACAGCCAATATTGATGAGATCATTCTTAACGACTACATCAACAACAATAAGAAACAAACAACCGTAAGCACTCGGAGATTCAAGCTGTCTGCGATCAGGACATTCTTTAATTTCTGCGTAGCAAAGGGCTGGATGGTGGGGAATCCTGCTACTCTGGTTAAGGTGGACATAAGGAAAGTCCCTCACCGGATGCGTCAGGCCAAGAAGAAGGAGGCATTCACACCGGAAGAGGTGAAGTATATTACTGCCAACACGGAGGGATTCTGGAGGGCGGCAATCCTAATCGCAGTTGAGACGGGGCTACGGATCGGAGACATTGTGCAGTTGGAATGGGATTGTTTTAGCCTGACTCACATGGAGGTTTGGACTGACAAGAAGGACAAGAAGGTGAAGTTGAAGATGAGTTCCAAGCTACGAAAGGTAATCATGGGTATCCCGAAGGAGGATGATGAGTTTCTATTCCCTGATGAAAGGCTACGCTATCTGCTTCCCGAACAGGGTGGTCGTGGGACAAGGACTTGGTTTGCAACTACATTTAAAAGAATGATGGAGAGGTTTGGTATCGAGGGGAAAACATTCCATTGCCTCCGAGTTACCCACGCCAGCAGCAGGAAGGACAAGGGTGAGGACATCGAGCAGATCGCCAAAGACCTAGCTCATTCCAGTTCAAAGACCACGACGAAGCACTACATTACTTGAAGCGAGTCATTCATATAAACCAGCACAAGGTAAAGAGAAACCGAAAGACAGGTGAGGTTGAGCCAGTTATCACCGTCAAGTCATACAAGGACAATGTTTACTGTAGTGAAGTTAAGATACTTGGCCCATCGAAGGTAGTCTACAGACCTGACAAACCCCTTCCTTGCGGGGCGCATTGCTGGGTTGAAACAGAATCAGAAGTGGAAACAGATTGAAGACCAAGTTCACCAAGGGAGAGAGAAAAGGAATCCATCTAGCACTAGAGGAAGCGGACGGTAATGTCCCTAAAGCCTCGGTAATGTGTGGGGTGGATGAGATCTCCCTTTATAGACTAATTAAAAAGGACGAAGAATTTAACGCAAGGTGGAGCAAAAACCCAGTTGAACCGCCAACTAAACAGGAGGTAGTTCACAGACCTGACCCATCCTTAAAGTTTGCAGAACGATTAAAGGAAGAGGAACGGGCGTTAACGCATGGCCTGTCAGCCGTAGGGATTGTTGGTAAAGCCCAGCAAGAAGCAATAGCCGCCGCTGCTTTTAGCAGTACCCACCTACAGGCCATGCGACAAATTACAGCGGGAGGAATACTCAAGGACTTCGCTCAGTTGGGTGTTCTAATAGAGGAGATCAAGGGGGAAATATCTGCGGGTCAAGAACAGGAAAGAGAAAGCACCCTGTATGATGCCCTGTTTAACGCAATCAAGTACCGCAATGAAATCAACAGGGACGTACTGAAGGGCGCACTCATTGACGCGCAGATAAAATCCAAGCAAGATGAGAAGGGCGGCAAGTCGGCAGGGAAACCCGGCTTCACCCCAATGAATAACATCATCGTGCAAACGGATGCCACTAAAGTTGAAGTAAAGGATGCCAGTAAGGGAACCACTAAGTGATGCTGAAGTGGAAGCCTTGGCCTCTGCCTACGGGGAGAACCATGACCCTGTTCCTCAAACGGAATGGCATCCTGATCTAAATAAAACCCAGCAACAAATCTTCGATGACGCATCTAGGTTTATCCTAGGCTACGGAGAGAAGGGGTCGGGTAAAACCATAGGCTTTGCACACAAGCTGACTCGCCATGCCTATGAAGAAGAGAATGCCTTGGTAATGATAATTGCCCCCAGTATCCGCACGGGTGCTGAAGGTATATGGCATGATCTTGATACGCTGGTATTGCCACAATGGGAGGAAGGCATTGGCCTTGAGTACACCGCCTCCAAACTAGATCCGAACACCAAGGATAGACACCGATGGATTCGCAACAGGTTTGGTGGGTGGAGCAAGATACTTCTCATATCCATACCCTATGCTGCTGCTGTTCAAACCAGAATCAAGGGGCCAGCACCTAGCCATGTGTATGTGGATGAGCTTACCCAATGTGATGGCGTGGAATACTTTCGTTACCCAGCAGCACAGCTAGGAAGACGGCGAGGTATCTCAGGGCCACAGCAGTTTTGTGCTAGTTGCAACCCAGAAGGGCCAAGCCATTGGGTGTACAAGCAGTTCTTCGAGGACATCCTTGATGACAAGGGCAAGAGAGATTCCAGATACAAGGTCTACCATGTCCCGATCAAGGAGAACACCAAGCGATTACCGGAGGGATACGTTGAGAACCTAGAGTCCATCCTCAAGGCTGACCCTGTCGAGTGGCGGCGATTGATCGAGGGTGAGTGGGTGGATCGGCCTAGTGGTGAGGCTTTGTTCCGCGATTACTATGCTCCAGAGTTACACAAGAAGGGGGATGAACTGAAAGGAAGTGGGCTGATTCCAAAGGTCGGACACCCTATCATCATTGGCTATGACTTGGGCCAGGTGTACTCAGCCGTGACCTTCCTTCAAATGATTCCTACCAAGCGGGGCAACATCTGGACTGTGTTCGATGAGGTGGATTATCTGGGAGAACGCCACCTATACAAGAGGCTATGCCAGCAGATCATTCAGCGCATGGACTACTGGAACCAGAAGCTAGAGACAGACTTCCACTACGAACACATCACCGACTCCAGCGCAATCAACCAATGGCATCCCGGTGGCGAAGGTAGCTACGATAGCTGGGACTTCGAGCGTTACAGCGATGGTAGGATTAAGATGATCGGTTGTCCCAAAGGACAGGGATCGGTGGAGGCTAGGGTCAGACTGCTATCCGGCAAGCTATTCCAAGATGAGTTCTATGTCTCAGCTCAATGTCCGAATGCCTTGGATATGCTGATGAAGCTGGAGGCAGACAAGAAAGACCCCACCAAACCCAAGCGGAGCAGGTACATTCACAAGTTTGATAGCGTGACCTACCCCATATTTAAGCTGGAACTTAACGGTCAGGCTCATGCGCCTAGGGCAAGGGATGTTAGGGCAAACCTAATACATTGCGGAATATCTTGAATGTAACACTAAAAAAAGGTATCACACACGGAGCATGGCAAATTTAAATGACAAAGTTGTGTTGGATTTGACCGATGACACGGAGCTTGCTGGCTACCTAGCCTCCAAGGATGTCGGTGAAGAATGTAAGATGACCATAACCGGCACACTCGATGATAGGACTGATGACCAAGCTGTGTTTTCAGTTAAAGAAGTATCGGTTCAGTCTTACGCAAAGGAGTCTGATGTCGGGGAAGAAGCTGCACCTGTGTTAGCTGTAATGATGGGTGAAGCTAGTGCTGGCAACAAGGCCAAGGCTGAAAGCTATTGAGTCCAAGCGTATTTTTAATAAAGCAGCTACATGAAAAGGCTGGAGTCGCAGACGGTTGGGATAGGCGCAGAGTTAAACGATGTGCCAAGTTTCTTAACGTCACCCTTGAGGAACTCTCTGCCCGAAGCTGCATCCCCCACTCATTGCTGCGTAGCTGGCTACAGAAGGGGAAGGTTCCATCTTACATAGCCCTACTATTTTACCTGCAAGAAAAGGCAGAACTCGACGCAAGATATGATTGATTTTGATATACTAAAAGAACACGGGACAACCAACGAAAGGCTTCGTGAAGTTCTGTCAGCCAAGCTCCCGTCCAAGGTAACGCTTGATAAGATGTCCAAGGAAGAGAAGAAGGCTCTCCAGAAGGACATAGATAAACGGGAGGAGATGGAGAAACTGGTGGCAAGCAGGATAACAGAGGCCATCACGTTCTCTCTCCGTAACCACCACCTCTACAGTTCAGTTGACCTAGCATGGGACAGCACACCCCTAAACAACAGGGTTATTCCATTGGTGATGTACGCTCAGAAGCGGATCAACGTGGCAAGCTGCGTCAAGGAACTGGACAAGCTAAAGATTTCAGACAGATACGTTAAGCGTGGTGCAGCAGGACAGCCCGATGAGATTGATCTTCCCAAGTTCTTCGAGGTCAACATTAACTTGGTTCGCAGCTTTGTTACTCGAAGGCTGGCTGCCCAGGTGAACAAGTACAACAACCTCTATCCGTTCTTTAAGTTTGAGCCTAGAACTACAGGCGTAACGGGTAAGGTAAGAGCTGATGTGCTATCCCAAAGAGTGGAGATCATGTCAGACCAGTACGACTACAGACATTTTCAAACGCAGGTGGTCAGGGATATGTTCCTTTATGGTCACAGCGTAGCATTTCCTAGAGCTGCTTGGGAACGGGAAGTTCAATGGGAAAAAGCAAATCCAGAAATCGACGACAATCGTGCCAAAACAAAGGTCACAAAGGAAGGGATCAGTTGGATCAACCCCCATCCTAGTAGAGTCTTTTGGGATAATGCTTACCCTTTGTCCTCCCTTAATACTGATACCGGCTCGGAATATGTAGGGTTCTGGGATGTGGTTAGATACAAGGATATAATGAGTAATCCAGAGTATTTTAACCGCGATTCCATTGGCTACACCACGGCATCGGTTGGCTTGTTCACGCAGTACGCAACCTACTTTAACAACTACTACACACAGATCGTACCGCCACGAACAGAAGATGACCTGACAAGTTGGAATGATCGGAAGAATAACTTGGGTATTTACTCAGGTGAAATGGCAGATACCTCAGTATTTGTTACCGATTACTTTATGAAGATTGTCCCTAATCAATGGGGCATAGGGGATTATCCGCATCCTGTTTGGGTTCACATGAGGGTTGCGGGAGATTCAACAATCATCTTTGCGGAGTTACTGCCTAGCTCTCCGGCTGCCGTATTCTCCTACAACGAGAACGACACCAGACTGCGTAACTTGAGTGTAGCCCACGAGTTGATGAGCTATCAGGATCAGTTGACCAACCTGTTCTCTCAACTACTGGAAACCACAAAGGCAGACCTGTTCAACGTAGGCGTACTGAACACGGACATATTCCCAGATTCAGAGGAAGGGCAGAAGTTAAGGGAAGAGTTTAGGAAGACCATGAGTGGGGAGAATTATTACGCTACCACCCATGTACTTGAAGCATCGTTCCAGAAGCTCGCTAACCTTGGCATAGACACCAGCCCTGACAATGTGTTCAAGATTATCAGGAGCCAACCCAACTCTCAGATCACAAACATCTTTAGGTCGATAGCTGAACTGATCTCCATATCGGAAAGGCTTATGGCGTTAAGTCCACAAGAGCAGGGCCAACCATCCCCAAGGGAAACAAGTGCCACCGAGGTACTGACAATCAGCAACACAACAGAATCGGTTTACACCTTTATTAGTGAGGCAGTAGATGAGGGAAGGGCCGCAATGAAGCGGGTCATCTACGAGTCAATTGTCAGCATGGGTAGCAACACTATCCATCTACCTGTCAAGAATAGGTACACACCAGCAGTCATAGAGAGAGCTGGGTTCGAGGTTGATTTAGATGATGCGGAGGAGATGGACCCCGACACCGAGCGCAGATACACAATCATCGGTAGCAAACGCGCTCTCTGCCACGACTACATTTTCACTAGCAGGGACGGATCGGAACGGGCATCTAATATGCAGACAGCCCAAGCATTGATCCAAGTGTTCCAGATTGTGAGCCAATCACCTGTGATCCTAGAGGCATTGGGCAAGGACAAATACTTTGAACTGGTTAACGAGATAGCTCGCAAGTCAGGTACCGACCTCAAGCTGGAGGTTGCCACGGGTCAGGACAACAGTTTGACAGGGCCGAACCAGCAAATGCAGCAAGTAATGGAGCAGATCGCTGGTGTTGTTGAGCAGAACGCAATGGACATCGACTCTATCAAGACAGCATTAGGTGGAGGAGAGCAGCAAGGGCCAAACCCAGAGAGCGGGACTATGATTGAGAGACAGGCAGCGGAGGAGAGGGCGCAAGCAGAAGCGATGGCAGCGCAACTCCAGCCACAACAGCAGCAGGAAGCGTTCGTCTAATTTATGGCAGAGACAGAAGTATTAGAGCAGGAACAGGTAGAAACACAGGCAGAAGAAACCCAAGAACAACAGGAAGAACAGGGAAATAACGAGTTCCTTGATGTACTGTATAACGATCTTGGTGTGGACATCGAGCCGCCACCTGTTGAGGAACCAGAAGCGGAACCAGAGCAACAGCCGGAACCGGAACCAGATAAACCAGAAGAGTCTGAACCAGAGCCGGAGCCGGAAAAAGCAGAGGAAGCAAAACCGGAAAGGCCAAAGAAGAAGTTTAATATCAAGGAACCAGAGCTTTCCAAGGATGATATTAAGCAAACAATTCAAGAGGAGATAGCTAGGCACAGGACAAAGCCAAGCCTCCCAGATCAACCTGAACCACAGCCCGAACCGGAACTCGAAGATGATCTTGAGGACTTTCTGCCAGAGCAGAGGGAGGAGATCGAGCTTGCCCAGTATGCAGAGAAGGTAAGCAAGAAGTACAAGGGGATGTCAGATAAGCTGAAGAAGTTTTACTCTGACCTTGATGAATATGTAGATAAGAACGAAGACCCAGACAGGACATTTGATGAGCATGATGATGAGTTCATTAAGTGGGTACAGAAGAACAAGCCTGTCATTCCAAAGCATGAGCAGAGGAAGCTCGAACGCCAGATGATTAAGGATCAGGCATTGAATGAAGCCAAGTCAGAGTTCGAGAGCAAGCAGCAGGAACTAGAGGATAAGATACGCAAGGTAGAAGACAGGCCCAAAGCTGATAAAGAGTACACCACATACGAAGAACTCCTTAACTCAGAGAAACCAGAGGATGATAGCCTAGCTGAATCTATTTATGATGAAGAGATGAAGTCAGCCAAGAGGGTGGGTAAGGAATACTTAGATTTATTCTACGGGTTGAAGACCTTCGATCAGCAAGACCCATTGCACACCTGGATTGTGGACTTTGTAACCCAGCAATCGGAGGCCTTTCAAAAACATGGAGGCGAACACCTGTTTAAAACTGGGGATGATGGAATTAAAAAGGCATTCGTACCTCCATCAGAATATGGAAACGTAGATGGCGGCAAGCATTGGACGTTTACCAGTAGTGATGTCGTTGAAATTCTAGGCAATTACTTCTCAACTAGAGCTAAAGACAACGTGAAACATGAGGAGGAACGCCTACAAAAAATGGGGTTCACACGGCAAACTAAAAATAAATCGCAGACCAAGGCGAAAAATGAGGAGCCAAAGCCTACTAAAACTCCAAAGGCTACCAATAGTCCAAGCCCCGGCGCGGCTCCAAATTCAGACGGTGTCCAAGAAGAACAGTCTCCCGGTGCAGATATACTCGATAGGCTGGGGATAAATATGTAGTTTCGCAAACCTCCACGAAAAAATATCCAACCTCAAAGTTTGTAATAATTTCTACCTTTAGGCTGGTTCTACTTAGATAATTCAAATCGCAGCTTAATCTAGTGCTTTTAGGAGTAACTAGATATGGCTACGACTACCTTACAAAGCTCGGCCCAAGATACGGCCAACATCTATAACTGTTCCCCTCGGCATATCCTTGTCGATGACAGTCGTGGATGCTCATTAACGAGGGCAAACATAACCGCCTTCAAACGCAGCGACTTCGAGGCCCAAGCGGCTAAGGAAGTCGGGATGGACAGGATCATCGCACAAACCGCCGAGGCTCGCCTTGCTGGTATGCACGAGAAATCCCTGTATGACTTGTTACTTTCAAAGCACGTTGCACTAGGAGAGAAATCCGGTGGTGGTTCGCAGTCTGTGATTGCACCGTTCACCTTGGTTCCTCGCCGTAACACTTTGAACTTTAACTACTTTAATGTTGAAGGACGCTCAGTAACGTGGAGTGAGTTCACGGGTGACATTAGTTCTGCCGGTGCCGCAAGCACAAACTACGGCTGGATTCCTAGCTCGGCTGTCATTCTTACGGTCAACGCTGGTACAGATAGTTCGCCTTCTGGTAACTCCAACGCCCTGACCAACACGAACTTCAACAAGAGTCAGGTGCAGGACTTGGCCAAGTATTTCCATCCGGGTGCTTACATCAACGTGATGACAAACGGCACACAACTGGGCGGGGGTAACGATACCAACACAACCAAGGCTGCCGCTGAAATTGCTTATGTTCAGTACAAGGTCTTGGCCGCACAGGACGCTACTGCTAGTGGAACTGGAAGTGGTAACACCGAGAAGGCTCGCATCGTAGTTGCTCCTAGTGAGTATGCTTCTGGCGCAAGTGGTGACTCAATCGAAACCGCATGGGGTTCTGCTTCTGCTACCAACAAGGCTGATGCTGGGTACAACCTAGTGGCCGGTACTGGCATGATTCTCGGCAACTCTGTAAGCGACTACGAGAAGTGGTGTGAGCAGGGGCCAGCCGTGAATGACCTCACCTTGATTGAATACTGGTCGCAAACTCAGAGGTGGTCTACACAGTTCAACGAGGAGTACATCAAGGCTCTGCAAGCTCCGTTAACTTCCGAGTATTTCAAGAAGTTCCGGCAGCTCCCATTGGCCCAGCAGCGCAAGCAGCAGGAGTCCTACCAGCAGCAAGCCTTTATGAACACCGTGTTCTATGGGCAGCGCATCAACTCCAATCAGAAGGTGGAAACATACACGAGCCTTCCGACAGTTGTTGATCCAAACACAGGGGCTACTGCTCCATTTGGTGCTGATACCTGTAGCTCGGCTCCGACAATCGAGTACAAGTCCAACACCTTGGGCATCCGTACTCAGTTGAGTGAGTGTTCCCGCATCTGGGATAACGCTGGTGCAGCATTGAACTTGGACGTTCTGTTCGAGACTTGCTACATGATTAAGCGGGAGCGTGAAAACTCCGGTGGTACTGTTGATACAATCGACGCGATGACTGACCGCTTCACGGCTGCCAAGATTCGCGATCTGATGACCAAGTATTACAAGTCGAAGTATTCTACTGACCTGACGTTGTTCATGCAGCCGAAGCAGCAGATCACCTTCGAGGGTAAGGTTGTCTTCGAGTACAACAAGTACGATCTGCCCGATCAGGGTGTTAGCTTGGCTGTCTTCACCGATCCGTTCTTCGACGATAAGCTCGGAGCGCACGGTGCTATGGCTGTTCAAGGCGTGTCGGGAACCACCAAGAATACTGCTCGTCAGTTGTGGCTCATCGACTGGTCTGACATTGCGATCAACGTCCTCAAGACTGCGAGCGTGAAGCGTACCACCAACACCGCTGATGACCTTTACAACTGCGTCATTCAGCCGAACGTCAGCCACTATCAGTTGAATAGTAAGACGTTTGAGGTGCGTGTCGGTAACACTAACCGTCATGCAATGGTTGAGAACTTCAGCGATGCTTCACCTAGCGTGACCGTCTCTGGAGCTGACGTAACTGTTTCCTAATTAACCTAGGGTGGGGGTCTTAATCGGCCCCTGCCCTTATTTTTAAATACTATGAAGGTAGAAAAATTAATAGGAACATCTCCAAGCTCAACCTTTGCGGATCTTAAAAACAACGTAAGGAATGCAAACTTTACGCACAAGATTACATGGACGTATGCCGATTACACTCCCACTACTGGAGCATTGACCGCCACGGTTAACGCGCCTTTAGCTTACCAACCCGGAACAACCAACGAGAAAGGGTTGCTTAAAGGATGGTTAGTGCGAGATGTAGTGTGCTATACCAAGACTGCTTTTGCTGGAATAGCTAACCAAGCTACTGCTGTATTTGACTTTGGTATAACAGGAGATACAGACAAGTGGATTGATGCCCAATCTGTAGCAACAGCCGACACATGGGATGCTTACGCAGGTCAAGGTGACGGTGACGCATACGGCTACATATCTGCTGGTCACGCTCTCTTAGGCGGGACTCTAACTTGCACGGTTAGCTCTGGTTCGGAAAAACTTAATGAACTAACCGCTGGCGAAGTGCAGGTTTACATGGAAATTGTAGACATGAATGAACTTCTTACCGAGGGCGCATGGGCCACGGTCACGTTGTAATGTACGGTTCCAAGAAGAAAAAAGGCAGACGTAAAGGGAAGTAATTTTGCTCCATACCTGTTCTGTCTCTGCTACGAGGGGTCGGGGTGTCATGCCCTGGCCCCTTTTTCTTTGACATTGTGTAACACTAAATTTAGGTTCTTGCTTAATGGCTACTAAATATTATAGCGGCAACCCCACAACCGGGAAGGAAATGGACGGCTATGTATTCGTGTTCGAGGCCGTAGATGTGGCTGCCGGTAGTTGGTACGGGGTTTACCTGACAGACGATCCCGGTGAACAGGCTGCGCTGGATAAGCTGACAGGCATGGGTCAGATCAAGAACATCTCAGCCGAGCAGTACGAGGACGCAACTAAAAAAAAAGCAGAGAGGCAGACCTTACAGCCACACTTGAAAGGCGTGTCCGAACAACAGGTTGTGGGTCATGTGGAAGAGGCCCCCAATCAGTCAATCGAAGATGAGGATGATGTCCTTGAAGTGAAGCAAGTTGCTAAACCTAAGACCAAGCGAAAACCAAAGAAAGGTTGAGTCTCACGCAGAGAGAGAAGCCAAGCAGAAGTTTTGGAGGGAGCATGGATTAGATATTTTACAGAGAAAGAACCCTACTTACAGCGAATGCAAGGCGGCAGCCATCGGCAATCAAAGTAGATACCCAGAGTTAGCAGAGGACTTAATGGTAAAGGCGCGGAAGTGGAAGAAACCTAAATGACTTGGTTGCAATTTAAGACAGCAGTTAAAGAACTCATCACGGTAGATGGGAGTAGGCAGGGAATCACCAGCTATGTGGATCGTATGATTAAGCTGGGTGTTGTGGAGGTGTTATCCCATGTGGAGTTCTACACCAAAGGCAACATAACCAAGTACAATCTGGCAGGGCCGGAGGGATTTCAGCCATTAACAACAGAGGGAAACGCCAGCCTTGGCCAACTCCCCTCAGATGCCAGACCTCAAGAGGCATACAGAATTTTCTATGACACGGCAGAGATAGCGGCCAGCCCACCTACAGATGATGAAGGATGCAACCGTACTCCCGTGGTGAATTACTCCTACGCTAATCGCAACGATCTGATCTGCGCCCATCCCCTGATAAACGATGGGGCTTCAGTCATAGCGATAGGTAAGTCAGGAGATTTCTACATCTATCCACAACTGGATCGTAACGAGGTCTTGCAGATTCATTGGGATGGATTCACCGCAGATCATCAGGATTCCGACACGGTTTCTTATGATGAGCCAATGGCTGAATGCGTAGGGGAATACGTCAAGGCCAAGGTAACTAGGGAAGTGGACAAAGATTTGAAGCTGTTTGAATCGTACTACGCCACATTCCAGAAGAAGCGACAGGAACTTTATCTGAATAGCTTTGGCAGACAGGTCATAAGAACTAATCCCGTAGGTGGATCGACTAGCCTAGCCTGTTCAACCACCACTTGCAGCACTTGTTAACATGAGTTTAATTAACACAACCGATAGCAGCGGCGCACCTAATGTACCTGATGCAACCAAGACGGTAGCGTGGAAGGATTACATCTGGATTCGCAGACTCGGTACCTCTGGAGAGGCGAGGTTTTACATCTGGAATGAAGAGGCATCCAGCGATTCAACCTACCTTAAATGGCAGGAGAAGAGTGATGTTGCTCTCAGCGATCTATCCGTACCTAACACTCAGGTAATTGTAGGTAATTCAAGTGGTAAGGCAGCAGCCGTAGCCATGAGCGGTAACGCTACGATTACCAATGCAGGAGTGGTGACAGTCGGGAGCGTGGCTAGTGGGGCAATCACCAACGCAATGGTCAACAACTCCGCTGCGATTGCATACAGTAAGCTCAACCTGACAGGCGCAATTCTTAATGCTGATCTGGCTGGTAGTATTGCCGAGGGTAAGCTGGCTGGCAGTATCCCGTACAGCAAACTGTCCATAGCAGACGGGTCAATTCCATTTGCCAAGATCAACGGGGCTAACATTACCAACGCCAACATGGCAGATATGCCGGCCAATACTGTTAAGGTAAGAGATGCAAACTCTACCGGAGCAGCAAGCGACAAGGTTGTTGGTGATACACAGTTGCTTATTGGTGACGGTACAGGATTCACGGCAGCCGCTCTGTCTGGTGATGTCACGATGGCGAACACGGGAGCTGTAACGATTGGTGGAGGTAAAATCCACGGGTCAATGCTGGCTACCGATACTGCTGACACCACCTCTATTGAGCTATCGAGTAACACACTTTCGATCAAGGCAGCAGGGGTAGAAGTTTCCCACATTAAGGCTCACTCATCCGCTGGTGTTCTTGGTTACGGATCAAGTGGTGCTGCGGCAGCAATAACAGCAGACGCAAATTCAACCGGAAAGGTTCTTAAATCTAACGGGAACAATGCTGCTCCTACATTTGAAAACGAAACCACTCAGTCGCCAATGCTAGAAACATCTCATAGAGATGGAACAACCGGCAGCCATTGGGTTGTCCCAAGTGGAGTGACAAAAATTAAAGTGTGCTTGCAGGGAGGGGGAGCTAGTGGCGCAACTGATAATGACTCACAAGCAGGAGCCGGAGGAGGGGCCGGTGCTTATACTGAATCAGAACACACAGTATCAGCGGGTCAGGTGTATCAAATTACCATCGGACACGGAGGTCTAGCCGGTACTCCTAATGCAACAGGGACTGGAATTAAATCAGATGGCGGCCATACAGAATTTAGAAGATTAACTGGGACAACTGGTTCAACGCTAAATTCTACAAAACTTGCTGAAGCTCTAGGTGGTGTATCGGCAACCGGAAGTGCAAGCCATATAGGTGGAGTCGGAGGCGTTGCTGGAACTGGCGGGGTTTACACAAAAAGCGTTAATGGGCAAGCCGGAGGCGACAGGGAGGAAGCCTTTTATGGGGAATCCGCGCAGGGGAGTAACAGTTTAGGAGGGTATGGCGGCTCATCATACAAAGGTGCAGGAGCATTGGGTTCTATTGGTGGGTCAAACACGCAAACAACAGCGAAGGGGTACGGATCAGGCGGGGCGGGAAAAAGATCTAGAGTCGCAGATAATGGCCCTATAGCTGGAGCAGGAGGATACGGTGCGATCTACAACATTAGCTAGTGGCTAAGTACAAACACATAACGGCTAGGCCAACTGACGGAGGGCAACTGTTTACCGCATTGTCCCATGAGTTTGCTGGCCCTGCTAACTATGTGCAGAAGCTCGATTGGCGCAGGGACTTAGATCAAGAGGTGAGGCGTGAAGGCTACGAATACTTCAGCCCATCCGGTACAAGTGACGCATCAAGCAACGCATTCCCTTCCAGTAGCGAAATCAATTTAATCCACATGGTACGCCGCCCTAATGGAGAGGTGGCGATCATCGTCGGAACCAAGACTCACCTATACAGATACCAGAAGAGTGACGATATTTCTTATGTTCCTAGTGATTACATCGAGGCAGGTTACTTTGACACAACGCCTGATAGCTGGATCACAATAGGTAGCGGGTTCAGTACGAACGGTAATCGTTGGCAAGCGGTTGATCTAAACGGATACACTATTTTTAATAATGGCGTAGACCTGCCTGTGTCCTACCGAGTTGAACAGGAGACGGTCACTCCACTTTACGAGCTTCGAGAGAACGGCATATCCTCCATCGGTTCAATGACAGTCTACTCGGGCATTCTTATGCTTGGTGACATCGAGCAGATAGATGACCTTAAGGCATGGATGCAGGGGGGCAGTCCTTACGGGGTGGTTACTGCCAACACAACGAGGTTCCATAACCGTCTCATCTGGTCACAAATCAAGGAGCCGTTAAAGTTTGCCGCATCAACCAACGGTGCGATCAATGCGGATTCCCAGACTGTGACACTAGATTACGCAGTCACCTCAATCCAGGTGGGCGACCAGATTACAATTACTGGAGCAGGAACAAACGGTGGCAATCTTACAGCAAACGTAGCGTCAATTAGCAACAATGCCCTGTTTATAGACAAGGCAGCGTCCACTACTGTAAGCGATGCCCCGGTGCAGCAGACGGCAGAGATCGGAAGCATCATAGGATTTGAGGATTTAATGGGAGATGGGTCAGGTATTGTTGGGATGGCCCCTCTGCAAAACATGATCGTGATTTACAAGGACACCTCGATCTTTGTAGGTCAGTACACGGGGAACACTAATATCCCGTTCAAGTTTAGGGTCATTACTATTCCCAGCACTCAGGCTCTCTACTACAAGCACACACTTATTCCTGTTAAGAACACCCATGTTTACGCAGGTAGAGATAGCTTTTACTCATTCGACTTAACAAGCGGCGGCCCGAAAGAGTTAAGCCAACTGGCTGCTGTGAAGAATGTGTTTTTTGAGCAGACAGAAATAGGCAGTACGAACGATGTGTTTGCTGCCGACAATGTGCTGACTAATGAGATTTGGTTTTGCTTCACATCCCTGTCAGATGACTCTGCGATTTGCTACGATTACAGAAACAATACCGCTTCCACTTCAGCAGGATCATTTAGCGCAGCCACAAGCATTAAGAAGCCGCCAGCCACTAATCAGGATTGGTTCATAATGGGTACAGCCCAAGGCGCAATCTTTAGGTACGGCCTATCAAATGAGGATGAGTCTGAATGGAACAACAAGAAGGCTATCTACTACAGACGCAGCAGCTCTTACTCAACCACGCAAGTAGCCTATGCCAGTAAACTGAAAGGTGGCCTTGCTAACTTTGGGGATGCTTACAACGAGAAGGATTTCAGAGGGTATCTGGTTCAACTCGCCAGCCAGCAGGAGGAGAACGCTGTGCTAACTATTAAGATTTACGGATACGCAAACGCATACGGATCAGCAACGACCCTAGTTAACGGATTTCAAATAACGACTCCAGCAACACGCAACCTAGTTCCCTGCTTCTTTAGGAGTCACTTGTTTCAAGACGAGATAACAGCAACGGAATATAAAAATGTACGGCTTGCCGCTAGAACTTTCGATGTAAGTATGGTATCAAGCTCAAGTGAAATTAGACAACCAACTTTAAGCTAATGCCAAGCACGATTACTCTAGTTAAAAGATTAGTAAAGGGTTCCGCTCTGACGGCAACAGAGATGGACACCAACTTACAAAATCTGTCGGACGGAATTACGGGTGATTACACTAAATTCCTAGTGGCCCATGATGCCAATGGAGCCGTTAAGACAGCATCGGGTACAGTTAACGGAAGCGCATTGTCAGACGCGACTGTTGGTTACGATAAGCTGTCCACTCTGTTTTACGCAGAGGATTCTAATGCGGACGTTAACCAGATCACCGTATCTCTAACTGGACTGACGGCTGCACCTGCGATTGGAAGTGTCATCTACATCAAGGTTAACGGGACGAACACCGATTCCGTAACGATGAACGTCACAACTGGTAGTGTCACAACGCAAGGGCCAATCAAAAAGAACGGCACGACTGCCAACCTCGTAAGCGGCGACCTGCAAAATAATCAGATCATAGCGGTTGCCTACGCAGGGAGTAACACTTTCCACCTGTTAAGCAACCTGTCTGTTTCCGATCCGGGCATAGTTAAAATTGCCACAGTTGAATCAGACTCGTCATCTCACGCATCAGCAAGCGATAGATCGCAGATAACTTCCTACTCTTTAGCCAGCAATTCTTATTCGCGCATCATAATGAAAGCCACAGTAAGAATGATTGCAGGGTACAACGTGGATTTAACTGCACAATTTTACAAAGGCACAGTCGGGGTGGCTCCGTCTTACGAAATACCTCAAATGCAAGTCCCACCTAGCAATACCTACGGAGGGGGAGCTGCTACAGCTACGACAAACATTAAGTATGCGCCTTGGCAGACATTGGTTGCAGAGTTTGACGGAGGAAATACGCAGACAGAAACAATTTACTTATACAAAGAAGGAACCAGCAATGACTACAAAGCCGAGCTGGACTTCTTAGAAGTTTACGGAGTTATTTAATATGTGGGCAGCACTTTTAATGAAGGGGCTTCAGATGTATGGAGCCAACCAAGCGGGAAAGAGCGCGGCGAATGCAAACAAGTTGGCCCAAGGTCAATCGTTGGAGCAGTTGCTAACTTCGTTCACGATGAACATGAAGCAGCGACTCATGGCTACCGGCAACGCTGGCTTTGCAAACTACGCTTCATTTCTTTCCGAGGGAGAATACAAACCTGGACAACTCAATTCCTTTAGCGATGAGGCTTTAAAGCGGGTCGCAGAAAAGTACGGAGTTGAGCCAACATACACAACCGAGTACGAGCAGTACCTTAAAAAGCGTGGTGGTTTAGCTGGCTTAATGGGTGGCACAAAGCTACGCCGAAAAGAAAAGCAGGTTCTTAATCGTGAGGAGTTAATTGCCAAACTTGAACCGTTAGCAGTTAAGCCTTTTGAATCAAGGGCGGGGCAAGACACGATTAAGATGTACGATGCCTTTGGTACACCTGAAGAAATACTTGCGAGAGGTAAGCGTGTCCAAGGCGATTATGCACCTACAGTAGAAGCTGGTGGTCAGGTTGTGAAAGATATTTTCAGCGGCCAGATGCTCCAAGACAAACTGGCTGATGCCCAACCGTTGTTCGATGCACAAAATCAGCAGCTCGAAGGAGTTCAAGATGCCTACGACACAGAGAGAGCCGAGCAGCTTAACCAG
>VTLG01007059.1_pt1 | contig 26927 bp, 18 predicted proteins | sample 4694571 | NCBI WGS metagenome assembly VTLG01 (sample SAMN12604809, study PRJNA352737) | marine metagenome | biome: ENVO:00000447; feature: ENVO:00000209|ENVO:00000569|ENVO:01000036; material: ENVO:00002151; isolation source: viral sequences binned using virsorter ...
TGATCAGTATGCTCATACATTTGTTTCTGCTGCTGCAAACTCAGTTAAAACAATTGGTGGTGGTGGATATGTAGGAGTTACAACAACAATCTTCCAAGATCATGAAAGACCACTATTTGTTGTTGGTATAGTTTCTGATAGAACATTTGAAGTTCAGGCAGGTGCAAGTACGATACCTCATACTTATCAAGGCGGTGGTAATGCATACGAGTTCTTTGAAGATCTTACATTTGGTTCAGGATATCGTGGTGGTTCTGTTGCGATTGGTGTTACAGATCAAGCATATGTACATAGATTTGTAAGTGCTGGTATCAATTCTATTCGCAAGGGTAATTTTGCTGCGACAGGTGCAAACGCATTCACAGCAACAAACGCAGTTTACACATCTCATTCAGGACAATTAGTTCTTACAATACCAAATCACGGATTATCTACAAGTGATACAGTTGGTATTGATACTGGTGGATTAGTATTCAAATGTTCAAAGGATAACTTCTTCTCTGACCATCCATATCCTCGTGCAGTATCTAAAACAAGTTTCCCTAATTCTGATCCTATCGCTGGAATACAAACTGCAATCACAGCGACTACAACTAACACTATTACATTAAATGTTGGTGCTGGTGGTGGAGGTGGAACAGGTGCAGAAGTTTCTGCAATAGTTGGTGCTGGTGGTTCACTTGCGTTTACAATTACATCTGCTGGTTCTGGATATGTAAATCCTGAAATAATAATACCTGAACCAAATTATGATAATTTATCTGTAATTGGTATATCAAGACAGGGTATTGGTGCAACGACTGAAACAGGATCTAATCTATTAGTTGATGTAAAAGTAAGTGCAGCAAAAACTACAGTTGGTATAGGTTCAACTACATTTGAAATATCTGAATTTTCTATTGCAAGACCAGGACATTCATTTAAAGTAGGTGATAAATTTAAACCTGTAGGATTAGTTACAGCAGCACATCTATCTGCACCAATACAGGAATTTGAATTAGAGGTCACACAAATTTTCCAAGATAAATTCTCTTCTTGGCAGTTTGGTGAAATTGACTTTATCGATAGTATTCAAAATCTTCAAGATGGTTCAAGAACAAGATTCCCATTATTCTTCAACGGTCAGTTGCTAAGTTTTGAAAAAGATTTAAGTAATGCATCATCACAATTAATTGATTTGAATGCAGTTCTTTTAATATTTGTAAATGGTGTTTTACAGGTACCAGGTTCTGCATACACCTTTGAAGGTGGCACCACCTTTGAGTTTGAAGAAGCACCAAGACCAGAGGCACAAGTTGATATATTCTTCTACAAGGGACAGGATGGAGTTGATGTAGACACTGCAGATATTCAACAAACAGTTAAGATTGGTGATGAAGTTAGATTATTCAAGCATCCAATAGGATTTACAACTTCACAGCAAGCGGAAAGAACTATAAAAGAATTACTTGGTGCAAAACTTGTTGAAACTGATATTTACACTGGTGCAGGTATTGACGAAACGAATAACAAACCATTGAGATGGACTAAACAAAAAGTTGATATTGTATTGGGTGGTAAAAAAATTGATAAGTCAAGAGAAATACTTGAACCACAAATTTATCCTACTGCTAAGATTATTGGCGATTTTACAACATCATCTGGAGAAGGTAGCACAAATGGAATATTTGTAGATGATGCAGAAGTATTCTTTTATGAAAAAGGAGATCATTTAAGTGCAAGTAATCCAGATGAATCTGATGGTGATTATAATTTACAGTATAGTACTATAGATGCTCTTGTAACTTCTGGTGAAATTAACGTTGGAGCATCTGCAACAGCGATTGTATCATCTGCTGGAACAATAACATCATTAGATATCACAAATGCAGGAGGTGGATATTCAAGTGCAATAGTTAAAATAAGTGCACCACCTGCAATTGGTGTTGGAGTTGGCACTACAGCAACTGCAACTGCTACCATTACTAATGGTACAGTTACAGCGACATCAATTACAAATTCAGGTTTAGGTTACTCTAACTTAACACCACCACAAGTAATTATTAATTTGCCACCATTTAAAACTGAGAAAATCACATCAATTGATAATGTTGAAGGATTTACTGGTATTATTACTGGTATTAGCACAACTACAGTAAGTGGACAATCAGCACTCAAGTTCTTCTTCAGAGCAGATAAAACAGCAAATACCTTGTTAGTTGGTTATCCAGTGTTTATTAAAGATACAACAGTTGGAACTGGTATTACATCTGTTGATACACATAATTCATCTATAGTAAGTATAGGATCAACTTTCTTAGATAACATCTATAAAGTTCATGCAGTAACTTCCACTGGTGAAAATGGTGAAATTACTTGTAATATTCAAAATGGGCAGACCACTGGTGTGGGAGCTGGATTGACAGGAAACTTTAATAATAGCAATCCTGGTATTGCTACACACTTAGGTCGAATCAGTTGGGGTAGACTGTATAATGCATCTAGGAATAGTAGTCCAATTTCAATCGGAGTGACTGGATTAACAGTCAATTCTGGATTGACTACTTTCCCAACCATTCAAAGGAAGAACTATACTGTAGCGTCTCTGAGAGGTCTAAGATCTTCAGGTGCAATCAGAGTGTTTGGAATTTGATTACATTACCTCTATAAATAAAAGGAAAAGAAAAGTTTAGATACAATGTCAGCGATTATTACTGATCAATTTAGAATTCTGAACGCAAACAACTTTGTTGAATCAGTAGAAAACACAAATAATTCTTACTATGTTTTCATAGGATTACCAAACCCTGCTGGAACTGGTTCCTTAGTTGGATATGGCAGATCATCTAATTGGAATTCAAACACACCTGCACCAACAGATAGTTTTTCCTATCGTAAACATACAGGTGATACAATGATGTTTGGAAAAAAAATATCATCTGCTAACATTAGAAGAATTATAAGAAGAGTTGACTGGGTTGCAGGAAGTAGATATGAAATTTATAGAGATGATTATAGCGTAGAAAATCCAAGTCCATTAACACAAGCAAATAGATTATACGATGCGAACTACTACGTACTTAATTCCGACTTTAAAGTTTACGTTTGTATTGATAATGGATCAACAGGAGATAACCCTCTTGGAAATGTCTCCCAAGATGAACCAACCTTTACTGACTTGGAACCCTCAAAAGCAGGAAACAGCGGTGACGGATATCTTTGGAAGTATCTTTTCACTGTTTCACCTAGTGATATTATTAAATTTGACTCAACTGAATTTATTACTGTCCCAAATAGTTGGGGGTCAAGTCAAGATTCGCAGATAAGATCAGTTCGTGAAAACGGAGATTCAAATGTTAACCAAAATCAAATCAAGCATGTATATATTGAAAAAGCTGGTAGTGGATATGCTAATGGATTAAGTCAAGAAGTTGATATAATTGGTGATGGAGAAGGTGCAAAGGCAAGAGTTGACGTTGTAAACGGAACTATAACTGATGTTACCGTGAGTGCTGGAGGTAAAGGATATAGTTACGGTATAGTTGACTTAGGAACTTTAAGTAGTGGTGTTAGTACATCAACAGGTCGTGCAAAACTAATTCCTATAATTCCACCAGGTTTAGGACACGGTTCAGATGTATATACTGAATTAGGAACTGATAGAGTTATTGTTTATGCTCGATTTGATGATTCAACTAAGGATTTTCCAATCGATACTAAGTTTTCACAAGTTGGAGTTGTTAAAAATCCTACAAAAGTAGGAACATCAGTAACTTATACTGATAATACATATTCTTCATTACAAGCAGTCAAATTTGATACTGTGACTGGAGTTCCACAAGTTGGTGAAGAAATAAAACAAGTGCTTACAGTATCACCAAATGTTGGAAAAGTTTCAACAGGTTATATTGCTTCATATGATTCTGAAACTAAAGTATTAAAATATTTTAGAGATCGCTCTCTAAACTTTAATCGAACAGCATACGATCATACTGATTATGCTGGTATTTCAACTGCTGGTAGAATATACCAATTTGAATCAGTGGTAGGTGCAAATAATATTGAAGGTAAGTCATCATTCTTTGCGGGTGCTATATCTCGTAATTTTTCTGGAATCACAACAAATCCTACTGGCAACAAGTTAATTAACTTAGGAGTCAACTTTATTTCAGGACTATCTAATTCTGAGATAAATAAAGGGTCAGGAGAAATAGTTTACTTGGATAACAGACCATTGATTGTCAGAAACTCTCGTCAAAAGGAAGACATTAAAATCATACTAGAATTCTAAAATGCCACAAAAGACTAACTTAAATATATCACCGTATTATGATGATTATAATAAGGACGATAATTTTTACAAAATATTGTTTAAACCTGGTTATCCAGTTCAGGCAAGAGAGTTAACTGGTTTACAGTCACTCCTACAAAATCAGGTTGAGTCTTTTGGTAAGCATATATTTAAAGAAGGTTCGATGGTTATACCAGGTGGTATCGAACTTGATAGGTCTTATTTTTCGGCAAAAGTAAATGATACGCATCTTGGTATTGATGTTTCAATTTACTTGAATAACATTATAGCGTCAAATGGTGGAAAAGGTATAAGAGTTAGAGGTCAGACATCAGGCATAGTCGCAACAATAAAGAATTTTATATTACCTCCAGCAGAGGGTGTAGATAATATTACAATTTTTATAAAATATCAACAATCTGGAACTAGTGGTGAAAGTACTTCATTCCCAGATGGTGAAGTTTTGGTATTAGAAGAACCATTAACATATGGTAATACTACATTAACAATTGGTGAAACAGTATTAACACTTACTTCTGAAGATGCAACTGCTACAGGTTGTGCTTTTGGTGTAAACGCTGGTGTTTATTTTCTTCGTGGAAGTTTTGTAGATGTTCCATCATCATTATTAATATTAGAACCATATTCAATTGAACCATCTTACAGAGTTGGTTTTGATATATCAGAGGAAATTATAAACTCAAATGATGATGCATCATTATATGATAACGCAAAAGGATTTACAAACTTTGCAGCACCAGGTGCTGATAGATTTAAAATATCAGTTAAACTTTCTAAAAAGGCATTAACTGATTATGAAGATACTAACTTCGTTGAATTAATGCGAGTAGATGTTGGTGAAATAAAAAAATTACAAGATTCCTCAACATATAGTGAAATTAAAAAATATTTTGCAAAGAGAACATTTGATGAATCAGGAGATTACTCAGTAGAACCATTTCGTGTCGGTCTTCAAAACTCTTTAAATGATGAGATTGATTCAGAAGGTCTATTTACAGACGATAGATTAACTGATGATGGAAATACACCTGATGATGATTTAATGTGTGTCAGACTGTCACCTGGCAAGGCATATGTTAAGGGATTTGATGTAGACATAACTGGTACTACAATTTTGGATATTGATAAACCAAGAGATACAAAAACCGTCTCAGCATCATCAATTCCATTTGAAATGGGAAGTTTGTTAAGAGTTAATAATGTTCAAGGAACTCCTAATCTTAGTATTGGTGGAGGTGCTACTAATACTATAAAATTACACGGTAAAAGAAAATCTGGTAGTAACGCTGCAAATGGTTTACAAATTGGTGAAGCAAGAGTTTATTCTTATTCTTTAACAGATGATACTTATAAAGGTGTAACAACAGAATTTGATTTATATCTATATGATATTCAAACATTCACTATATTAAGATTAAGTGAAGCTGGATCTACTGCAGTTGGATCAAAAGTAAGAGGTTTAGCGAGTGGTGCAATAGGATATGTATCTAAAGCTGCTGATGCTACTGGTGTAGATGAAATAGCTTTATCACAAACAACTGGAACTTTTATAACAGGTGAGCAAATTATAATAAACGAAAAGTCTACAAATACTAAGCCATCAATTAAATCAATAGTTGCATATACCATTGATGATTTGAAATCAGTATTTCAAGATGCTAATGGATTAAATGCTGAATTATTGTCAGACTTTAGTGCAGATGCAGTATTATATGACCGTATATTATCTGGTTTTTCACCTTCAGATCAAATAAATGTGGTGGGAACAGCAGCAACTGCTGTTAATCGTAACTTTGCAGGAAAGGTTGGTATTCAAACTGGTGCTATTATATCATTTAATGATGGAACTGCAAGCACACCTGTTTTTAATGAAGTTACTGGTATATCAGTAGATGGTAAAACATTAACTTTAGCATCAACACAACCTGTAACTGGTATTAATATTGGAGGAACAGTTCCTGTTAATAAAACTACGACATCTACATTTAGAGTCAAAGTTCCTAGAATATTAAATCTTGACAAATCTGGAATCTACGCTGAATTGCCAAAACAAAATGTATCATTAGTTGATTTTGCAGATTCAAATCTAATAATTTCAAAGCAAATTGGTGGTGGTAAAGCAAATATTAATAGTAGCACAATAACATTTAATTCATCTGTAGGTTTAACAACATCTGTTGGTATAACGAGTGTTTTCTTTGAACCATTTGATGCAGAAAGATATTCAATTCATTATAGTGACGCAACAACAGAAACATTAACATCTGATCAAGTTTCAATTACAAATGGTGGAAATACCATATCATTTAATGGATTATCTAAATCTTCTGGTAATGCTGTAGTTAATGTAACACTTAAAAAATTAGGGGTAACAAGTAAATCTAAAGACTATGTAAGAAGTCAAACACTTGAAATAACAAGAACAGCAAAAGTAAATACAGTTAATAATGGTCTTACAGCAACTAATAATTATGGAATGAGAGTTGAGGATGAAGAAATATCATTAAATGTTCCTGATGTTGTTAAAGTTTGTGCTATTTTAGAATCAAAAGACACAAACACTCCAGTTTTAGATAAACTTACATTCGTATCAGGTTTATCATTAAATACAAATTCTATAATAGGTGAAAAAATAAAAGGTGTAGATAGTCGTGCAATAGGTCAAATTGTTAGTCGCACTTCAAATACGGTTGATTTTATATATTTAAATGATAACGTATTCACAGTCGGTGAAATTATCAAATTTAATGAGTCTTCAATAGAAACAGTATTACAGGGTGTGACTGTTGGAAACTATGTTGATAGAACAAGTAATTATCAATTAGACAAAGGACATAAAGACCAATATTGTGATTATTCAAAGATTATTAGAAATTCTAAATCTGCAATTCCATCTAAAAAATTATTAATTGTATTTGATAAGTATCAAGTAGCGAGTGGTAATTCAGGAGATTTCTTTACAGTAAATTCTTATACTAAAGAAAGATATTCCAAAGATATTCCCCTTATAGGTCAATTTAACATACCAGCTTCAGATATACTTGATTATCGTCCAAGAGTAAAAACGTTTGATCTTGCAAATCATTCAAATAGTGTCAATGTTTCACCATTTGCATTTAGTAGTAGAGAATTTGAATCAACAAATCCATTTGTAATTACACCAAATGAAAGTTCATTAATAGGATTTAATTTCTATCTTGGAAGAATTGATAAACTTATAGTAAGTAAAGATCAATCAGCAGAAATAATAAGAGGAGAATCTTCCGAATTTCCACAACCACCATCAAGTAATACTGATGCAATGGAAGTTGCACAGATAATTTTACCGCCTTACTTATATGATTTAAGAGATGCTGATATAAGATTAAAAGATAATCGTAGATTTACGATGCGTGATATTGGAGCACTAGAAAAAAGAATTGAAAATTTAGAGACATTAACTTCATTAAGTGCTCTTGAATTAGATACAAAATCTTTCCAAGTCAAAGATGCTGATGGTTTGAATAGATTTAAAACTGGTTTTGTTGTAAATGACTTTAAAGATAGATCATTTATTGATTTTAGTCCTGAAGGTGGTTCAAAGTGTGATGTTGATACTACAAATCGTGAGTTATACTGTTGTATTGATTTCTGGTCAATGAATCCAGAACTCGCTTACAACACAGGTGTAGATGTTACAACTGCAGATACTAATTCAAACATTCAACTTTTAGATCCAAATTGTAAAAAAACAGGAGATTTTATTACATTAGATTATAAAGAGGTAGATTGGATAGAAAATCCACAAGCAACTACTACAGAAAATGTTAATCCTTTTAACGTTATAGCTTTTCATGGTGTTGTTCATTTAGATCCACCATCAGATAATTGGGCAAGGACAATTTATGTTAATAATAAAAGAGTTGAATCAACTGGTGCGAGATGGGTCGAACAAACAAATGTTGTTTCAAAAACAAGTACAAGAGGGAGAACAAATATTTCTAGAAGAACTGTTCGTCGTGGTCCTACTACAACTACAACCACTACTCGTAGCACTAGAATAACTGACAGAACTGAATTAAGTTTTACTAATAATTTAGTTGGACCTTCAGAAGAGAAAGATTTTATAGAAAGTACAAAAACATCAGCAGCTGTTGATCCATTTATGAGATCAAGAAACGTTGCTTTCGCAGCGTCTGGTTTAAAACCTCTTACAAGACATTATCATTTCTTGGATAGTGGTGTACCTGATATTGTACCAAAATTAATTGAAATTGAAATGAATTCTGGTACTTTTTCTGTTTTTGAAAATATAAAAGTTGAAATAAACGGTATTCAGATTGGTTTAATTAGATCTCAGGCACCTAATCATAAATTTGGAGATGAAAGTAGACCTGAGTTTACATCAGGATTAGGTGCTCCTAATTCAAAAGTTGAAAAATATATTATTGACCCATTTGATCGCACAAGACCTGCTCCATCAGATACTTATTCTGCTACATCAAAATTATTCAACGTAGATGTAGTTGGTCTTGCAAACAATGAAAAATATTTTGGTTATGTTGTAAAGGGTGCAAAATTAACTGGTGCTTCAAGTGGTGCAGTAGCGACTATATCAAGTATAAATCTATTTTCTGATAATTGGGGTGATGTTATTGGTGCATTCTTCTTCCGAAATGCGAATACAATTCCAAAACCACCTACTTTATTCACATCTGGCACAAAAACTTTTAAAGTAACATCAACAGTTGATGGAACAATTCCATTACCATCTGATTTACCTTTAGCAAGTAGTGCACAAGGAACTTATCTTGGAACTGGAACAGTTTTAACACAAACAAATCAAGTTGTACAACTTAGAAATCCACCTCGTCCACCTGAAAGAGAAAATCAAGTAACAGTTAGTGCTCGTACTGAAACTACTAGATCAATTACATCAAGACGAAGAAGAAGGAGAAGAAGAGCAGGAAAAAGAGATCCTTTAGCACAATCATTTACAGTGAATGAAACAGGTGCATATTTGACTTCATTTGATGTTTACTTTGCATCAAAAGATGAAACTGCAAAATTGACAGTTCAATTAAGAACTGTTGAGTTAGGAACTCCAACTGAAATATTAGTTCAAGATTTTGCAGAAGTGGTATTAAATCCAAATGATATTAATGTATCTGCTGATGCGTCAGTTCCAACAACCATTTCATTCACATCACCAATTTATCTACCACCAGGTGAAGAATTTGCATTAGTATTCCTATGTCCAGCTTCGGACAAATATACAATGTGGTGCTCTACAATGGGTGAAAAATCTATTAAGACTACCCAATTACCAGATGTACAAAATGTTGTCGTATCTAAACAATATCTTGGTGGTAGTTTATTTAAATCACAAAACGGTACAATTTGGACAGCTAGCCAAAATCAAGATTTAACATTTAAATTACGTAAAGCATCTTTCGTTGATTCTGGTACTGTTACACTTTATAATACACCGATTGAACCAGGTAACTTTAATACACAAGCATTAATTAATAATCCAATTCGTTCATTGCCTCGAAAATTAAAAGTAACTATTGATGGTACTGGTTCTAATAGAACAGATTCAACTTTCCCAATTGGTAGAAAAGTTAGCACAGGTGCTGCTGGTGATTCAGAGGATCAAAGTGTAACTGGTATTATTGAAGGGCAAGGTGCACCTTTAGCTGGTACAGAAACTATAACTGGTGGAACTGGATATAGTGTAAGTGGGACTGTTAGCACAGTTGCTTTGACTGGAAGTGGTTCTGGTTGTACAATTACTGTTTCATTATCTAATGGTGTTGCTTCTGTAAATTCAGTTATCGCAGCAGGAACTGGATATCAAGTTGGTGATGTATTAACTGTTGATAATAGTCATAGTGGTGTAGTTAGAGGTGCTGGATTTAAATTTGCAGTCACATCAATTAACTCTCAATTTGATACTTTATATCTAACTGATGTTCAGGGTGAGAAGTTTACAAATGATCAACCTATAGTTCAATATGGTGCTGGTAATGATACAAGAGCAGTTGTACCTGGTGTAAATGTAAATGGTGATTCAGTTGTAAATGGTGATTTATATGCAGGTAATGTATTCGAGGTCACTCAGTATAACCACGCACATCACGGAGCAACGAATAAAGTTGTAATTGAAAATGTTAAACCAGATACAACAATTGTTCCTTCAACTTCATCAATAACAGCGGAAAGCACTGTAGTTTCTCTAGGTAATACTACTCCTTTTGCAACATTCTCTGGAATCGCAACAGATAGAGGAGAGGCATTAATTGAAGAAGAAATAGTTTCTTATGTAGTGGGCACTGGGCAACTTACACTTACTAGAGGTGTATTAAATACAACTGCATTACCACATCCTGAAGGTGCAAGTATCCAAACTTATGAGGCAGCGGGTATATCATTAGTTGGTATTAATACAACTCATACAATTCCAACAAATACTACTCTCAAAAATGAGTCTAATCTTGACAATTATTATCTTGAAGTTAATCGCACTGCATTAGATCCATTAAATCAAAGAACTGGTAATTCATTATTATGTTTTAGAGATGAAAAAGCATTTGGTGGTAATCTAACTAAAATTTCTCAAAATCATCAATTCTGTGCCTTTGAACCACAAATTAACTTTATTACACCAGGTTCCTCTACGGACATTACTGCTAGTGTCAGAACAATTAGTGGTACGAGTGCAGATGGAACAGAAGTATCATTTGTAGATAAAGGATTTGAACCAACATCATTAAATCAATTTACATTCTTCGATTCTCCAAGATTAATTACATCAACAGTCAATGAAGATAAGTTAACATCTCTTCCAAAACAAAAATCACTTGCACTTAATATGAATATGTCAACTGGTGATCCTAATTTATCACCTGCAATTGATATGAAGAATTCTACTTTCAACTTTGGAAGGCATAAAATTAATAGTCCAATTGGATTAGAAAATTATGCTACCGATTCACGTACTAATCAATTACTAAATGATCCACATGGTTCAGTTTTCATATCACAAAGAGTTGATTTAGAACAACCTGCAACATCACTTAAAGTTCTTGTAGCTGCGAGTGTTGAACCAGATGCAGACTTTAGAGTATTCTATCGTTTATTTACTGCCGACTCAACTGAAGTAAATTCTACTTATAGACCATTTCCAGGTTATAAAAATTTAATAGACAGTGATGGTGATGGATTTGGTGATCAAATTATTGATTCTGCAAATAATGATGGTAGACCAGACGCTTATGTATCACCTAACAAATTTGATGAATTTTCCGAATATCAATTCTCTGTTGATGATTTAGAACAATTTAGTGGATTTAAAATTAAAATTGTAATGATTTCAACAAACGAGGCAGTTTTTGTTAGATTAAAAGACTTTAGAGTAATTGCATTAGCATAATGTTACCAGTTGAAGGACATAAGAATCTATTTCGTGATGAAAATACTAATGCTATTATCAATAGTGATGTAGCATCGTATAATGATTATATGAATAATCGTAGAAGGAATTCTGACAAACAAGCAGAAATGGATGCTATGAAAGAGGAACTTGAAACTCTTAAATTGATGTTAAAAGAGTTAGCCTCAAAGATAACATCATAGTAAATATAAATACTTTTTAGATCTGAATACACTAACTTAGATGGCAGATATCAAAGTCAGAGTTGGACAACAAAATGCCACAAAGGTGATTTCATCTCTGGCAGGTGCACAAACTCTATCACTATCAGAATTAAGCGATGTAAATGCCTCCGTACTATCAAACGGAATGGTATTAGTATATAATGGTTTGACGAAAAAATTTGACGCAACATTGGAGTTGACTCCAGGTGCAGCACAGAACTTAGACATCAACGGGGGAAATTTCTAAATGGCTAGTATTATTAGAATCAAACGTTCATCTGGTACAGCCAAACCAGCGAGTTTGAATTGGGGTGAAATGGCATATGTGACTGGTGTAGGTCAATATGGTGGTACAAACCAATATAAAGACAGAGTATTTTTAGGAGATGACGGTACAAACGTTCATCCTGTTGCTGGTCATTACTATACATCTATGATGGAGCACACACCTGGTGCTTTAAATGGTGTAACAAACTCCAGAAACAGTGACGGTGGTATCGTAGCGATACTTGATAGTAGTAGAAAAATAGATGTTTGGAACGTAGATAATTTAACTTTAGATGCAAATACATTATCTTCAACTAATACTAATGGTGATATAATTTTTAATCCTGCTGGATCTGGTGAGGTAATGGTTCCTGATGACACCAAACTTGGATTTGGTGGGGGTGCAAATGGAACAGATGCTGCAAATGCAACTATTGAATATGATGAAAATGGAACAGATGAATTAAGATTTGCTGGAGCAAATGTAAGATTCACTCCTAGTAAAGTAACTGTTGATAATCAGTTAATTGTTGGTGGTAATAGTTCTCTTGGTAATATCAGAATCGAAGATAATATAATCGCATCTCTTGCTGGTCAAGGAAATAAGATATTCATTGACCCATATCCAGATGGTTTAAGTAATGAAGGTGACGTTATCATCAAAGGTAACTTACAAGTTGATGGTACAACAACTACAGTTAACTCAACACAGACAACTGTTAATGATCCAATTATGATGGTTGGTGATACTACCAGTACAAGAACTGTAATGACTGCTATCAACGCTGGTGCTTCAGCAGTTGTGGTTGACCAAGTTACAGGTATCGCAGTTAATGATACTCTTTTACATTCAAGTTTCTCAGCAAGTGGTATTACAACAGTTACAGCAATCAATACTGGAAGTAAAACACTTACATTTCAGGGGGTAACAGTTGCTGGAATTAGTACACAGACTGAGATAACAGTTGTACACGCAACAGACACTAATACTGACAGAGGACTTGGATTTACTTATAATGTTGGTGTAGGAACTGCAAACTCAACTGATGGTTTCTTTGGATTAGATGATAGTTCAATTGCATCGAGCACTGCTGGAACAGGTAATCATGGAACACACGGTGATAACAGTCGTAGATGGACATACGTTCCTGATGCAACTATTACAGCGAGTGTTGTTTCTGGTACAAAAGGTTTCTTAGATATTAAAGGTATTTACTATCAGTCAGGTAACTTTGCTTCAGGTGGTGTTGTTTGGTTTGACGATACTGGTCTACAAAGATCTACAAATGCTCCACAAACACCTGTTATTACTTCAAAGCAAGTATTAACTGCAATCACAAAAGTTACTTTAAGTTCTTTAAGTGCAGGGATAACAGTAGCAGTAGGTGATATTGTAAAACAAGATTCTACTGGTGCCTTTGGTGTTGTTGAAACAGCGGTGACAGGTGGAAACTCTGTTAATTTAATTGGTGTAGAAGGAACATTTAACACAACTAATAATTTAAGAAGAGAGGGTCAGAGTGGTGCGATTGCAAACCTTGCATCTACACCAGGTGCTGCCACCAACGTCTATATAAACAAACCACATTGGACTTCGACCCTAGATGGAGGAACTTTCTAAATGCAACAAAACAGTGAAGTAGATGTTAATGTATTAGTGAACTTATATCATACAAAACTAGCAACAGCATTAAATCAAAATGTTCTATTGGAGGCAAAACTCCAAACTCTAAAAAATGATTATGAAAAAGAAAAGAATGAACTTTTAGAGGAAATCGCAAATCTCACGGATAGTAATGGCAGTACCACAAAGTAGAGGACAACTTATAAACTTCGGTTTGCGTAAACTGGGATATCCCGTATTGGAGATTAATCTCGACACTGACCAGATACATGACGCACTTGATGACACTCTTCAGTTATATCAAGAACGACATTATAATGGTATTGAGAGAATGTATCTCAAATACAAAATAACTCAAGAAGATTTAGATAGAGGTAGAGCTCAAGGAACAGATGGGGTTGGAATAGTTACTACTACTGGTATATCAACGAATACTGCTGGCACTGTATCAAGTAATTTTTATGAAACTTCTAATTACATAGCAGTACCAGAACACGTTCTTGGTGTAAATAAAATATTTAAATTTGATAGTAGTTCTATATCAGGTGGAATGTTTAGTATTAAATATCAGTTGTTTTTAAATGACTTATATTATTTTAATTCTGTTGAATTGTTGCAGTTTGCAATGACAAAAACATATCTAGAAGATATTGATTTTTTACTTACAACTGAAAAACAAATTAGATTTAATCAGAGACAAGACAGATTATATTTGGATATTGATTGGTCATCACAAGATAAAGACACTTTTATAGTAATAGATTGTTTCCGTGCACTTGATCCTGAAGAATATAAACAAGTTTATAATGACCCGTTTGTAAAAAGATATTTTGTTGCATTGATGAAGAAACAATGGGGTATGAACTTAATTAAATTTAGAGGAACTAAATTACCAGGTGGAATAGAATTGAATGGTAGAGAAATCTACGATGATGGAGTTAGAGAGTTAGAGGAACTCAGGTCAAGAATGATGATGGACTATGAGACTCCTCCTCTTGACTTTATCGGGTGATGAATAATGGCATTAAATCCACATTTTCTACAGGGTTCGAGAGGTGAACAAAGATTAGTACAAAGTCTAATTAATGAACATCTAAAAATTTATGGTGTAGAAGTTACATTTATTCCAAGAAAATTTGTAAATCAGTCGTCAATTATTGAAGAAGTTCAAGCATCAAAATTTGATGACAATTTTTTAATTGAAGCGTATGTAGATAATTATGATGGATATGCAGGTGCTGGAGATGTATTAACAAAATTTGGTATGAGTTTAAGAGATGAAGTAACTCTTACTATATCAAAAGAGAGATTTGAAGAATTTATTGCACCATTCATGGATGCAGATGAAGATATTGAACTATCATCTCGACCCCGTGAAGGTGACTTAGTATTTTTTCCATTAGGACAAAGATTATTTGAAATTAAATTTGTAGAGCACGAAGAACCATTCTATCAATTAGGTAGTAACTACGTTTATAAACTTAAATGTGAACTCTTTGAATATGAGGATGAAGTTATTGATACTTCAATTGATATGATTGATACTCAAGTTGAGGATGAAGGATACATTGCAGAACTTAAGTTAGTTGGAATTGGTAGAACTGCAACTGCATCTGCATTTGTTGGAACTGGATATATTCGTGAAATATTCTTGAACAATGATGGATTTAATTATAGCAGCACTCCAACAGTTTCTATTTCAACTTCACCAAGTACTTTAAACTTATCAGATGCAAAAGCAGTTGCATTTACAACTGAAAGAGCAGGTATGAAGTCAGTTGAGAAGATATTATTAACAAACGCTGGATTTGGATATACAGTAGCACCCACAATCACGATTACTGGTGGAGGTGGAAGTGGTGCAGCTGCAACTTGTTCAATTAATACCTCATCTAATGGTATTGTGAGATTTAGTATATTAGATGGTGGAGTTGGTTTTGGTACTGTTCCAATAGTTAATATTCCTGTTCCGAACGCAGGTGTTGCAAGTGATCGTGCAGTTGGTCTTGCTTCAATTGGTATTGATCCTTCAACTGGATTTAATGAAGTTAAGGAAATATTCATAACAAATCCTGGTGCAGCATACACAACTGCTCCTACAATTACAATAGATGAACCTGAAACAATAAGTGGTATCGGAACATATCATTTTAATGAAGTTGTACAAGGTATGCGTTCAGGAACTCAGGCAAGAGTTAAGAATTGGGATTATGATACTAAAATACTTAAAGTTGGTAATGTTGGAATTGGAACAACTACAACAGGATTCTTCCCTGGTGAAGACATAAAAGGACTTACATCTGGTGCATTATTCAGTGTTTCTGTATTTGATGATGAAAATAGTAACGATAAATATAATGAAGGTGATATATTTGAGTCAGAAGCAGACTTACTTATTGACTTTTCAGAATCAAATCCATTTGGAAGTTTTTAACTATGACTAAACCTTTTAAATCATCAGATAAAATACCATATGATCCTTGGTTTGATTATAATATTCCAGCAGCAATAAATGATACTTTACAATGCTGGATAGCAACTGAGAACACTGCAAAGTGGACAACTGAAGTTGATAATACAATACATTCTAAAATGTATAATTTAGCAACAGATAGCGGTTTATTATTAGGTGGATCGGAATTATTAGCGTAAAAAAATGTTAGGAAATTATTTTTATCATCAAATTATAAGGAAAACAGTTATCGCATTTGGTACGTTGTTTAATGATATTCACGTTCAACATGACGATGCTGCAGGAAATGTTATATCAGATATTAAGGTGCCAATTGCATATGGACCTAGACAAAAGTTTTTAGCAAGAATTACACAACAAGCAGAATTAAATAAAGCAACTCAAATTACATTACCAAGAATGTCTTTTGAGATAACCACGATTTCCTATGATTCTACAAGAAAGGCAGGTATTACTCAAACATTTAAGGCAAAAGATTTAAACAATGACCAAATGAAAAAAGTCTTTATGCCAGTACCATATAATCTTGGATTTGATTTAAACATATTAGTTAAAACTCAAGATGATGGTTTACAAATTTTAGAGCAGATATTACCTTTCTTTCAACCAGGTTTTAATATATCAATCGATTTAGTCAAATCAATAGGTGAAAAAAGAGACATTCCAATGGTACTAACAAATATAGCACAACAAGATGATTATGAGGGTGATTTTTCTACAAGAAGAGCGTTAATATACACATTATCATTTACTGCAAAAACATTTTTCTTCAATCACATTGCACAAACTCCAGAGGGTCTTATCAAAAAAGTCCAATTGGATTACTATTCAGATTCAAATACAAGAACAGCATCAAGAGTACAAAGATATACTGTTGTACCAAAAGCAAAGAAAGATTACAATGAAGATGAAGTTATAGATAGTGCTGACGACTTACTAATTGAACCAGGTGATGATTTTGGATTTACAGAAACAAGTTCATTCTTTGGAGATGCAAAAGACTTTGCACCAAATAGAGGAGTAGACATCTAATGGCAAAAGGTTACGATTCATTAAATGATACTTTCAACACTGATGGTAGTGTTGAGGTTGATGCTATTGTGAAAGCAGATGAAGTAACCAAAGTTGATGAAGTCAAGAAAGATTATGATTATACAAGAGGTAATTTATATTCACTAATTGAAAAAGGACAAGAAGCAATCAATGGCATTATGGAAGTTGCAGGAGAAACAGCAAGTCCAAGAGCATATGAAGTAGCAGGTCAGTTAATAAAAAGTGTCGCAGACACTACCGATAAGTTAGCAGATTTACATAAAAAAGTAAAAGATATAGAGGCAGATAATCCAAAAACTCAAAGCACGGTTACTAATAATGCCTTATTTGTTGGAAGCACCGCAGAATTACAGAAGATGTTAAAAGACGGAATGCTAAATAATAATAGCTCTGAATAGTCTGTATAATGGCAAAGACTTCCTGTAAGAAGGGACAATACTATTGCAACACTGATAAGAAGTGTAAACCTATTCCTGAAGGGTATACTGTTCGTGAGGATGGTTTTCTTGTTAAGGAAGGGTGGTCTGCAAAGTATAAAAAGTCTATTGATTGCAACAACCCAAAAGGTTTTAGTCAGAAAGCACATTGTGCGGGTAAAAAGAAGAAAATGAATGAGGAATCAAATCCTCGCATTGCTCGTAAAAAAGGGCAACCTGCAAAGTCAAAAAAACATTCTGATTTATACACTGATGAAGATCCTAAAGGAACTATTCATGGACTTGGTTTTAAGGATGTCGCAACAGCGAAAGCGAGTGTGGCAAAAATTAGGAAATCAGGTCGATCACATGCTCATAAAATTCAAGCAGCAATTGCTATGGAGCAAAGAGCAAGAGTGATGGGTAAAACCTCTGAAGCAGCTGTCTATAGAAAATTTATCAACTCAATGAAGAAGAAAACAAAAGCGATGAATGAATCAAAGCATGGTGATCACGAATATGAAATGATTCGTCGTCAGACTGATAATATAATGGTCGCTGCGAAAAAAATCAAAAAGAAAGTTGGTAAGGGTGAAGGTAATGAAATGGCATGGGTTCAGTCTAAGATAACAAAAGCAGCAGACTATCTTGATACTGCAGCAGATTATATGACTGATAAAGAAAGTGTCAAAGAGGGAACACTACGTTCTTGGTTTAAAGGTTCTAAATCAAAGGATGGTAAAGGTGGATGGGTGAATGTAAAAACAGGTGGAACCTGTGCAAGTGATGAACCAGGCGAGGGAGTACCAAAGTGCGTATCTCGTGCAAAATATGATAGTATGAGTAAGAAAGAAAGAGAGTCGGCACATCGCAGAAAAAGAGCAGCAGATCCAAATCAGCAATCAAAAACTGGTGCTGCAAAACCAACATATGTCAAAACTGACAAACCTAAAAAGAAAAAGAAAATGAAAGAAGAATTTGTCTCATTACCACTTCAACTTGAAGTTCCACAAAGCGATGGAGAGTTTAAATTAGGTCTAATGTTCCGTGAGAGTTTGGAACAAGATCGTGGTATGCTCTTTGTGTTTGAGAATACTGATTATCATACTTTCCATATGAAGAATACTTTTATACCTCTTGATATTGCGTTTATAAATGAAGAAGGTGTAATTGAAAGTATCAAAGAATTAGATCCAATGAATCCAATTCCTGTATATCCTGATGGTGAGATAAGATATGCGATTGAAGTAAATCGTGGTTGGTTTGCAGAGAATGGTGTTGAAGTAGGAGATATCATTTTAGAAGATATAGAAGAAGCAGAAATAGACCTTACAGAGGTAAAAGATAAGAAAGGTAAGGGTAGTGGAACTAAAGATGCCTGTTATCATAAGGTTAAGTCAAGATATTCAGTTTGGCCAAGTGCATATGCATCAGGTGCATTAGTTAAGTGTCGTAAGGTAGGTGCTGCAAACTGGGGTAATAAATCAGAGTCAGTTGAATATGAAGTAAATGAAGAAGTTGATAAAGACTTTTTGAAAAAAGTAAAGAATTATGGAAGAGAAAGTGAAATTACAAGTGGCATGTCAGACAGAGAGTATGTAAAACACTTGAAGAGCACTGGAAATTATAAAAAGAAGAAAAATAAAGAAGGAAAATATGATTATAATTTCAGTCATCATAAAGATGATAAGTACAAAGATAAAATAAAAGCATATGATGATGCTAGTGCTAAACGTGTGCAAGATGCTCTCGATAAAAAACAAGCACAAAAAGATAAAGTCGAAAAAGAGTATAAGCAAAGGGAAATTGAGAGACGAGGTGGTGTAGAATATAAACTTGAAAAACCAAAATATACCATAGAAAAACCTAAATTAATAAGAACAACTTCAAAGGCAGTTGTTAAAAAAGAACATTATGATTGGAGAGATACTTTAGATGAAGAAATGTTGGATGAAGGAAAGGCTAAATTAGTTAAGATGGGTGTTAAAGCAGTAAAAAACATATTACCAAAAAAACCTCCTGCACTCCCTACTAAACTCCCTACCCAATTTACACCAACAAGAAAAGGTATATATGGTTCAATAACCAGAAGCACTGGTGGATCTGGTGGATCTGGTGGAGGTAAAAATTTTGTAAGTGGACTTGGAGACAAATTTAAAAGAAATGCTGGTGCCCTAACTACTGGAGGAATCGTTGGTGCTGAAATTCAAAATGCTGTAAATCAAGGAAAAATCAAAGAACTTGAAGCTGAACTAGATGCACAAAAACAAGATACTTCATATCTTCAAGGTGTCATAGATGGTAAGAAAAGTAATAAAGGATCTAAAGAAGTAAAATCTATGATGAAGGATGTAAAACCAGTAAAAAAAGAACATTACAATTGGAGAGATTCTTTTGATGAAAATAATGAGTTAGATGAGCAACTCTTAGGAGCATTAAGAAGAGCAGGTAGTGCAGTTGGTGGTGCAGTACAAAAAGTAGGTAGTGCACTAAAATCAAGACCAATACAAGGTAGAGTTTCTAGAAGCAGTCAAAATATGGTAGGTAAACCAAAACCAGAAGCAACTCAAGCAACTCAAGCAACTCAAGCATCACCAGCACCTCAAGCAAAACCTGTATTATCTGATAAAAGTCCAGCAGCAAAAGCAGGTATACCTCTCAGTATGAGACAAGCTGCTGCTGATAGAAATGCTAAATTCCAAGCAGCGAAAAAGAGTGGTAACTTAGCACAGTATCGTCAAGATAATCCAAAATTATCTGGTAGAGAAAAAGCACAGGCAATGGCAAAAGCGAGGATTGCTTCTAAAAATGTACAGTCAAATTCTCCTACAGCACAAAAACCAACTGTTGATAAAGTTCCACCAGCAGCACAAGCAAAACCAGCTGGTGGTACTGAACCTGTAAATGTTCCAAAACCAGGAGTACCCACTAGAAAGGTAACTTCATCTACAACACAAAGTGGAAATACAACCACCACTCAAACAAATGTTAAATCTGGAGTAACAGGTGGTACTACAAAGGATCTTACAAGTTCAGCAGGTTCATTACAAAAAAATCAACAAAAAGCAAAACAATTAGCAAATACCGCTAATAAAAATGCAGCAATGTCTGGTAGCGGAGCAACTACTAGTGTTGGTAAAATAAACTTTGGTGGATTCTAAATTATGACTTACGCAAAGAAAACCCTATCCGAGATAAAATTAATTCACGGGGATTTCGGTAATTTTATCAAAGGTCAAAAACTAGATAAAAAAAAGGAGAAGAAGTATAAGACACCTCCTTATCAGGATCTTGCAGCATCAAATGAAATAGATGGAGAACCTCTTAATGAAAAGTGTTGGCCAGGTTATGAAAAGAAAGGTATGAAAACTATGTTTGGTAAGAGATATCCAAACTGTGTAAAAAAGAAAAAAACAAGAAAAGAAGATTTTTCTGATTGGAGAAGTGAGATTAATATTGATGAGAGAAAGATGACTGAAAAGGAAAAGAGAAAAGATGATAGGTTGAAGAAAAAATATGAAAAGTCTGATGATATGATGAAAAGTTTTAAAGACCAATATGGTGAGAAGGAAGGTGAAAAAATTTTTTATGCAAAAATTCGTAAAGAAGCAATGAAAGAAGGTGTTGGTTCTGCTGTTAGAGGTGCTGCAAAATTTCTTCTGAAGAAGGCAAAAAAATATCCTGCAGCTGGTGCAGTTGGATTAGGTGCTGCCACAGGAACTAATTTATTTTTGATAAAAAAAGATTTAGAGAAAAGTTTACCGAAGAAAGATAAATCAAAGGAATTATTTTATAAAGAGGGAAATATTCAGGAAATATTAGATAAAAAGGATGTGCCACACGTTAAAAAATTAGTTGGTAAATTAAGAAAGGGTTCTAAAACACACGCAAAACAAGCAGATGATTTAGAAAAAGCAATGAAAGAAAATACTGCGATTGAGAGTGAATTGTTAATTCAAGATTGGAATAAAGATGATATCAAGTTTACAGAAATTGAAACTGTTGATATAATTAAAGCAAAACCATTGAAAGAGAATGTAAAGAAAAAAATTATTGTAAAAGGTTTAAAAGCACTCGGAAACTTAAGTAAGAAAACTAAAATAAAAACCATATCCCCAAAACCTGTTGCAACACCAGGCACTACTTTCGCATCAGGAGGTAAATTTGCTCCTGGTTCTTTTAGTAATGTATCTGATTATGCAGGAGCACTTCCTAAACCAACTAAAACAGGAGGAGGGGTGTACGTTGCTCCCATATATGATTCAGGTACAAGAATATCACCTGGAGCTATTAAACCAACGAAAGGTGCTTTTAAGGGTGGAGGTTCATTAAAAGGAAGAATAGATCCTGACACAGGAGATAGAGTACCAGTTAAAGATTATATTGATATAATGAAAAGTAAGGGTAAGAAGTATTACGAACCAGTTAAAGGTGCAAAGTTTGGTGATAAGATTATGGCAACAAAAAGGAAAGCATTTGAACCTTTGAAACAAGAAAAATTACCATATCCAAAACCAAGAACACCAGATGTAAAAAAATCAAAATTTAAAGTAAGAGATGATGCGACTTTTGGTGATCAAATCATGGTAAGAAAAAATGAACCTTTCTCTCGAAACTTTATTGGAAGAACACCAATGCCAAAACCATTAGGTAAAGCAAAATATGAAGTTGGAAAAGATGGAGCAACAGAATTTATGGGAGGTCAGACAGGATTTTCAAAAGTTAACCCAGATTTTAAAGGTAAATATGATATACCTGGAATAAGGCAAGTAAAGAAACCAGCAATTGTACCAAAGGATCAAAAAACATTATATGCTCCTAGATACTCTTATGATCCTGGAAGTAAAAAGAATCAAAACATTTTGAATATTGTAAAACCAAATAGAAAAACTGGGTCATCTGTTAATCCTGAAGCAGGTAGAGTATTATTTGGTAAAGGAGAATTAAAAACAGGTGTTAAAAAGAAAGGTAAAACAATTTACAAAGAAAATATGGATCTTGAGGAAGGAGTAAAAAAGAAAATAATTAAAAAGTTAGTTAGTAAAGCAATTAAAAAACTAGGTAAAGGTGGAAAAGAATCAAAGTATTCTGTAGATAAAGCATTGAGTAAAAAAATACAACTTCAATCAATCAAGAATCAAGCAAATTATCCTTCTGAACTTGGTAGACAAATTAATAAGGGAACTACACCTGTAAAAGTTGATGTATCAAAACCAATAAATTTTGACAAGTATTTTGGTGGTTCACCATCTCCAGTTAAAAAGAAATTTGGCACACAAAAACCAACAGGAACCTTCATTGATGATTTACCACCACCAGAGGTAAAACCTTTATCTAAGTCTCAAAGAAAATTAATGAAAAAATTAGATAAACAACAAATGAAAGAGATTGAAAATGATCCTATGAGTAAAATTATTAAAAAACAAATTGAAAAAGAAACTGGCACAAAGACAAGAAAATTCTCACAGAAAGGTGGTGTAACTAAAGGTAATGAAAATGAAATATTATCTAATGTAAAACCAAAACCTAAAAAACCACTTAAGGATCATTTTGACTGGAGAAATGAATTAGATGAAGATTGGCAAAAGGTTAACCGTAAAGATAAAACTGATGGTTTAAGTAAAGCAGCAGTCAAAGCATATCGTCGTGAGAATCCTGGTTCTAAATTACAAACTGCAGTTACAAAAGATCCTAAAAAATTAAAGAAAGGTTCTAAATCTGCAAAGAGAAGATTATCATTCTGTAGAAGAATGAAAGGTATGAAGAAAAAACTTACTTCTGCTAAGACAAGAAGAGATCCTGATTCAAGAATCAACAAGGCACTTAGAAGGTGGAACTGCTGATGAAAACATATAATCAATTTATTACTGAACTGAATAAGTTTGAAAAATTTTTACTTAAAAAAGGTATTAAAGCGATTCAGAAATTTAATCCAGGACAAACTTATAAGTCTATAAAGAAAAGTGCACTTCGCACTACTAGAGGTATGAGGAGTGATAGTGATAATCCATTTGTTTCACCTCGTAGAGAGGCAGAAAATTTGGTGAAGCAATTTCAGAGAACAGTGCCTGGTCAAAAAGGTGAAAATATAATGAAACTTAAAGATAAAACTGGTAAACCAAAATATATTGAATATGATCCTACCAGAGTAAGACAAGGTGATAGTCCACAAGCAAAAGTGACTGGTGCAGCACAGTCAATGAGAGGAATGAGTAAAAAAGCTCTTAGGGGAATGGATAAAGATTTAAAAGATATGGGAAAGAGATTTGGAGTTAAACAAGAAGCTGAAAATGCAAGAAGCATATTAAAAAATACAGGTGATCAACATAGTGCAATATATAAAGCACCTCAATATAGAGTCAATCCTACAGATAAAAAGATTGATTCTGTATATCCTAAAAATAAATTAGGTGCACCTACGACAGAAAATTTACCTAAAGGAGCAGTGCCAGATGCATCAAATAAAATAGATGCAAAGAGTATAATTAAAAAATTTAAACGTAAGAAGAAATGAAAACATTTAAACAGTTAATGGAGGAACTACCAAAACCAGTAACTCCTAAACAAATTGACGTTATTAAATCTGATACCAGATTTATTAGAACTCCCGATGTTATTAAAAAAGAAAATCAAAAATTCAGAAGTTTATATCCTTTTCCACAATTTATGTTGCCTACAGCAAAAAATAAAACTAAAAAACAGACAAAAGTAGCATAATGAAAACTTTTAAAACTTTCACAGAGCAACTTGTTCCCATTTATAAAATGGGACGCAATGCTTATCCTAAAAATACACCTTTTATAATAGATAAGTTTATTAAAAATAAAGCTAATGAAGTTTTTAAATTTAAAAGTGGAATAGATTTAGTGAAGAAGAAATCAAATAAGAATATAAAAACAGCATAAATAATCAATAAAAGTTTAGAATAATGATCACATTAATTAAAGGTACTGAAGCAGCGTGTGGCACAAATGCTGCAGGTGCATCCACCTTTGGTAGTGCTACAGCAGTTCGTCTCGTTAATAATAGTGGAACTGCTAGATTAGTAACTGTTATTGATGAGGTTGGAGGATCTACAACAATTGGAACTTTCACGTTACCTGGTAACGCAGTAGAAGTTGTTGAAAAGAAATCAACTGAAGCAATCTTTGCTGCAAACGCTGCTGTATTAGGTGCAAAAGTAGGATACACAATAAGTTAACAATTTAATATTACATAATGAGTGAAGTTTATCTTGGTAATCCCAATTTAAAAAAAGCGAATACTCAGATTGAATTTACACAAGAGAATATTATTGAGTTCTTAAAGTGTAAAGACGATCCAGTCTATTTTGCAAATAATTATATAAAAATAGTATCTCTTGATGAAGGTTTAGTTCCGTTCAAGCAATATCCTTTTCAAAAAAAGTTAATTCAAAATTTCCATGAGAACCGTTTCAACATATGTAAGATGCCTCGGCAGACGGGTAAATCGACAACGGTTGTATCATACTTACTACATTATGCGATTTTTAATGATAATGTTAATATTGCTATACTTGCAAACAAAGCTTCTACTGCCCGTGATTTATTAGGTAGATTACAACTAGCGTATGAAAACTTGCCAAGATGGATGCAACAAGGTATAATATCTTGGAATAAAGGTTCATTAGAAATTGAAAATGGGTCAAAAATATCTGCTAACTCGACTTCTTCTTCTGCTGTTAGGGGTGGGTCTTATAACGTTATATTCTTGGATGAGTTTGCCTTTATCCCCAATCATATTGCTGACGATTTCTTTGCTTCTGTTTATCCAACAATTTCGTCAGGACAAAAGACGAAGGTAATCATAGTTTCTACACCACGAGGTATGAATCACTTCTATCGTATGTGGCATGATGCAGAAAGAAATAAGAATGAATATGTACCAACAGAGGTTCACTGGTCTGAAGTACCAGGTCGTGATGAAGCATGGAAAGAACAAACAATTGCAAATACTTCAGAACAACAATTTAAAGTTGAATTTGAATGCGAATTTTTAGGATCTGTCAATACTTTAATTAGCACATCAAAGTTAAAAAATCTTGTATATGAGAGTCCAATTCAAAGAAATGCAGGATTAGATGTCTATGAAGCACCACAAAAAGATCACAATTATCTAATTACAGTTGACGTTGCTCGTGGTTTAGGTAATGACTATTCAGCATTTATAGTCTTTGATATTACAAATTTTCCATACAAGGCAGTGGCAAAGTATCGCAATAATGAAATCAAACCTATGCTATTTCCGAGTATTATCGATGATATTGGTAAAGCATACAATAAAGCATTCATATTATGCGAAGTAAACGATATTGGAGACCAAGTTGCATCTATTTTAAATTATGATTTAGAGTATGATAATTTATTGATGTGTTCTCAAAGAGGTCGTGCAGGTCAGGTTGTTGGTGCTGGATTTAGTGGTAAAAGATCACAGTTAGGTGTTAGAACCACACAGGCAGTTAAAAAATTAGGTTGTTCAAACCTTAAAACACTGTTAGAAGATGATAAGATACTTATTATTGACTATGATATTATCTCTGAATTAACTACTTTCTCCCAAAAACACAACTCATTTGAGGCAGAAGAAGGATGTAACGATGACCTAGCAATGTGTCTAGTGATATTTGCTTGGCTAGTTGCACAGGATTATTTTAAAGAAATGACTGATAATGATGTCAGAAAAAGAATATATGAAGAACAAAAGAATCAGATAGAGCAAGATATGGCACCTTTTGGTTTTATGTCCGACGGATTGGATGATACTTCTTTTGTTGACAAGGATGGAGATTTATGGCATACTGATGAATATGGTGATCGTTCCTATATGTGGGATTATATGTAATGGACTTAACTGCTAGTAACGTTATTGAATCTTTATCTGAAATTGCTCCTTATATTGAAGCAGATGGAGGATTTGTTGAATTTGTAGAGATAGAAGAGGGCACAAACTATGTTAAAGTTCGATTAGGTGGTGCTTGTACAAGTTGTGCAATGAGTGCAATGACACTTAAACAAGGCATTGAAAACAAAATTATGCAAGATATTCCAGATTGTAATGGAGTAATTCAAGTTCTATAATGGATTTTGATGAACAACTTGAATTAGATCATTTTGTTCTAACTGAAAGGAAGTGTCGTGTTTGTGG
>VTLG01013064.1_pt1 | contig 26924 bp, 7 predicted proteins | sample 4694571 | NCBI WGS metagenome assembly VTLG01 (sample SAMN12604809, study PRJNA352737) | marine metagenome | biome: ENVO:00000447; feature: ENVO:00000209|ENVO:00000569|ENVO:01000036; material: ENVO:00002151; isolation source: viral sequences binned using virsorter ...
AGTAATTGCAACTGTAGGAATTTGTGTATAACCCCATCCATCATTATTAAGGAAAATATTTCTGATATATCCTGATGTTGTAGTTACTCCTAAAGTTGCAGTTGAACCTATGGAAATTAATTGTAACTCGGTTGTATATCCATATTCTAAGACACTATTATCAACCTCTTCAATACCAGTAGAAGCTTCATCCCATCCACCAACTTCATCTTCAAGTTCAAATAATTCACACTGCAATTCATATACATAATTTTTTTGTAATTGATAAAATGGTTTTTCATGTTCTACAAATTTTATTTCAAACATTCTTTGGCCCAATGGGAAATATATTAAATCACCTTCCCTTGGTCTAGTTGCTACATTAATTTCACCCTCTGGCATTGTTAATAAAAATGGAGAAATGAAATCTTCAAATCTCTCCTTTGATATTGTTACCACTAAATCATCTTTAAGACTCATACCAAATTTCGTCATTATATCTCCAGCACCAGTATATCCCTCATATGTGTTAACATATGCTTCTATTGCAAAGTTATCATTGAACGCAGAAGATTCTACTTCCCTAAAAATATTATCTGTATTAATAAGTTTTCTAGGTAAATAAAGTACTTCAACTCCATACATTGATAACTGTTCGTTAATCAAATCTTGGAGTAATCTTTGTTCTCCTTGAGAACCTTGCAGAAAAAAGGAATTTAGTGCCATTATCCTATCAAATCAAGAGGTGGTAATTCATATTCACTACTCATTTTTTCTCTAATATAATCTATTTCTCTTTGACCATCATCATATATTTCTCTTCCATTAAACTCAATTCCACCAGGCAATTTGACTCCTCTAAACTTAATTAAATTTTGACCCCACTGTCTTTTTATAAGAGCAGTTGCATATCTCTTTAAGAATGAATCATTCCATACACCAGTAAATGTAGTAGGATCTAAAAGTCTATAACAATCAAGAACAAAATAAGTTCCAGCCTCTTCTGAAGCCCAATCAATATCCAGATATAATCTATCTTGTCTTTGATTAAATCTTATCTGCTTATCAGTAGTTAGTAAAAAATCTATATCTTCAAGATAGGTTTTTACCATAGCATACTGTAGCAATTCAATAGAATTGAAATAATATAAGTCATTCAAAAACAGTTGATATTTTATACTAAACATTCCACCTGAAATAGAACTGGTATCAAACTTAAATATCTTTTCTACACCAATAACTGATTCTGGAACTTGAATAAAATTAGAATTTTCATACCAATTGAATGACATAGTTCCTACACCACTTACATCAGTAGAATTGGCAGTTGTTGTAACAATACCTACACCAGTAGTAGGATCTGCTTTTCCTCTATCAATATCATCTTGTGTTACTTTATATTTTAAATACATCCTTTCAACACCGTCAAAATGACGTTCATTGAAAAGTTGTAACGCATCATCTATTAAATCATCTACCTGATCGTCATCAACGTTAATCTCCAATACAGGAGCACCTAATTGTCTGAGGCAGTAATTTTTAAATTCTAGTCTAGTTGTTGGTTTTGCCATTAGTAAGATCCTCCATCGATTAATCCAGCAGTTAATGTTCCACTAACATTAGCAGTTGCTGCAGTTAAAATACCAGTAATATTAGCATTTCTAGCAGTAAATTCATCGAATGTTAGATCATCTTTTACATATAAATCTCCACCAACATACAGATCACCACCTGTAGTAGTAATACCTCCACTACTTGCTAATGTTGTAATTCCAACAACATTTAAAGTATCAGTAATATCAACTCCAGAAGAACTAGTTTCAAGACGTTTTACATCATTATAAAATATGGATACAGATCCACCATCAACAGCTAAAAGGTAATCCTCACTATGATTTTGGGTTTGTAATCTTATATCATTACCAGCAATTCTAAATTGCCCTGTTTCATTCCTTATAGTACTATTTCCACTCTGGTGGAATAGTTTCATATCACCGCCTGATGCACTACCAAATACTAATTGGGCACTGTCATCAAACTTAAACTTACTTGTTGCTTTATCCCATAGAATATTATATGCAGCACCAGGGAATTGTACATCATCATTGAATGTAGAAACACCAGCAGTTACAATTAAACCACCATTAATTATTCTTACACCACTTCTAGCAGTTATAAGACCTACTGAATCTATATTAGTTACATCTTCTTTGGTTAATGTTCCAGCAATAGAAACATTGCCCTCAAATTGAGCATCTCCTACAAATGTAGTAACACCAGATATGTTTAATTGATTAGCATCAAGTGTTCCAACTACATTAGCACCTTGTATAGTAGTGGCAAATTTCTCAACACCATTAAAAAACAGTTTTACATCTTGATTGACATTAGCTTCAAGATACTTCTCAGTATCATCTTCTCTTTTAAGTAATATTACATCACCACGAATTCTAAGATCACCAGTAGAATTTTTTATAAAACTATGTGAACCTCCATGCCATATCTCAAGAGCATCCCCACCCCCGAATTTTAATCGAGAACTATCATCAAACTCTAAATCATTTTCAGAAGCATCCCATGTTAGATTAGTAGCAGCACCCTTAAAAACTACATCATCATTAAATGTAGAAATACCAGTTACAGTTAAACTACCAATACCAGCATTTCCAGGAACTACTAATTTCTCAATAGTACCAATACCAGTAATATTAATATTTCTACCAGTTACTTCATCATATACAATATCATCTTTAACAAATAGATCACCACCAACATATAAATCTCCACCAGTGGTGGTAATTCCTCCATTAGCGGCTAGAGTTGTAATTCCACTAGATCTTAAATTTCTAGTCTCAATATCGGTACCGAAAATGGTATCTCCAACTTGAAGAGTTCCACCAATGGTAACATTACCATCTACATTTACACTCGAAACAAAACTAGATAATCCTACAAAAGTAGAAATTCCACTAACAAAGACATTATTAGCAAAAGTAGAGAAACCTACAAAGGTAGAAAGACCAGAAACATGTAACGCTGTTACTGATGCAATTCCCCCAATAACATTGGTCGCTTCTTCGGCAAAAAGAGCACGACCACCAGATGCACTGGAAAGAACTTTTATTGCATTTTGGGCCCCTACTCTTACCTTAACATTCGCCATTATCGTGTTACCCCTTCCCTTACAAGAACCGTTCCTTCAACAACGACTTCTTTGGTAGTGCCTTTAGTAATAATAATATTATAAACATGTCTACCTGCTTTTAAACTGGTAGTTTCAGTAGCAGTCAGACTCAAAGATATTTCTCCTGCTGTAGGAGGAGTAGCAATAGTGGCAGTAAAATCAGTTTTCGTAGAGCTTCCAGCCCATTTCCTCATTTGAGAACTGATAGTATAACCAGTCAAATCTAATGGAGCATTGGTATTAGTTGCTTCTAAATTAAATGTTTGTGTAAAAGTACTTCCCGTATTGATTACAAGATTACTAACATATACGGCGGCCATATATTCTCACAAGAACCTTACTAGTTATTTATATTTCGATTCAACCAGCCTTTTTAAAAGACCTTTCAATTCATCAATTTCCTCTCTCATTCTCTTTAATTCATTTTTTTCATTGTTCATTGAAGTAATTGTATTTAATCTTGAACGATACCCAATACTATCAGTATTAATAATCGCACCTGATTTTTCATCACGGTATAAATGAGGATGACCTTCAACTTTAATCATTTAATAGCAATCGTACGAAGATCTCTAATTCTAGGAGCAGATGCTTGATTTGTTCCTGAAAGTATGATTTTAATAGAATACCCAACAAATTCACCTAAATTATCAACACTAAATTGATACTCTAAAAATTGATTATCCACGCTTGCTGGAACAAACGCATCAGGTCTTCCATTATTTTCAGCTGAGTCTATTACCCTATCTCCAAAACCATCTCCAGTCGAATCAGTCAAATTATCATAACCAGGGAATAATTCAAATGTAGGATTTGATTGATTAGAACCTGCTCTAACCAAATTATAAAGAACTCTAATATCGGAAGAAGCACTTCTAAAAGCAGAGAAAAGAACTTTTAAAGAATCTGCAGGTTTATCTAAAGAAACTGTTCTAGAGACATAAATTGCACTATTAGGATCATAAGTTCCCGAACTAACTAAATTACTATCTGGATAATTGGTTATAGGATTATTTAATCTATTAGACCTGAATTCAGTATAAGAAATGTCAGTTTGAATTATAGGAGATACATTCTCATTAGTAGTGGTTAAATTTATTGCTGTTGTAAATGACTTATTTCTCTCCATATTAGTTAAATAAGTTGTTTCATTTACTTTAGAACATACAAGTCTAGGAGTGGTAAAGTTATTTAATGTATTCAATTGAACAGGTTGGAATCCTTGATCAATAAATGAAACTTCGTTACCATCAATACTCGTTCCAGTTACAGTTCTTACTGATGCTGTTGCTCCAGTAACTGCTGCTGGAGTTATTACACTATAATTAGGAACTATTGCGTCAAACTGAATATTTCTAGTTGCAGTGGCATTAGATCCCCCACAGAATACATCTTCTGTTCCACCAAAAGCTAATGCAGGTATATTATTGGTATTATCATCAGTAGATCTATTTTTACCTACACTAGCAGCAAATCCAACATAATAACTATCTAAAGCAATATTAAGAGGAGAAATAGGATGTTCCCTATTTATTCTCCTTAGAGATACATTACTAAGTTCATATTTTTGAACTGGAGTAGTAACATCATGATTTATAGATTGAGTAGAATCTACCCCTCTTGTAATAGTTTCTAAAACTCCAGTACCAACAGATTCATATCCAATAATTTCATCACCGATTCTAATATAACCAGTATTTGCAGCACCAACTGCAATTCCTTCAAATTTATTAAGATCAGGAGCTAATGTAGAACCCACACTTATAGTACTATCAGTGGCAACTAAATTAGATGACAATGTAGTAGTATTTAAATTACTCTTAATATTTTTCAGTTCCAATTTATTATTAGTAGCATTCATGCCATGTTCAAATTGATTAACTTTTATATAATTTCCGTCATATGGTGCAGCATCAACTTGTAAACCTTCCCAAAGACCACCTATCAAGTCTTTAAGAGCTCCAGCATCATCATAATATCTTATATTTTGATTTTTTATAAATCCACCACCACCTGCAGATCCAGTTCCTTGAATACCAGACAGATAAAGAGTATCCAAACCTCCAGTGTTAGTAATTGATATTACTGCACCATTACCAACATTACCGTCCATGTCTGCTGTTACAATACCTACAACATCTCCTCCCGTATATCCAGTTCCTACACGAGAAGTTTGGAATCCTGTAATAACACCATCACTGACAGTTATATTGTTAAGTTCATAATTAACACCACTACCTATAATGTTAAATGTTCTAACAACACCTGTAGTTGCATTATAACTGGTTCCAGCAGCACTTATTTGACTAGCACCACTAACTGGGCCACCTCCACCTATCACATATGCATTAGATCCATCATTTGTATATCCTACAATTTTTCTGGTAGTATCAGTAAGTGTATTAATTCCAGTGTTACCTGTTGCAAGAGTTGTAATACCTATTTGACCTTTTTTAGGTAAAGTTGTTATAGCATTACTAGCAAGATTCGATACATATCCATTACTTTCACTTAAAGTAGGATTAGCAAAGAAAGCAGTTCCAGCATTTTCTGTAAACTTAGCTTTATATAATTTAAATTTAAGATCTTCTCTCTGTTGAGCTGTCCAAATAGACCCGTTTTGAGATAAGAATAAACTACCTAAAGCCCATTGTGTAGTATATTTTTTAGCAGCAACATTAGGAAGAGTAGCTATATTTACTGCCTCTTCATCCATTACTGCAACATGAACTTGATATTTATCACTTGTAGGTGCAAGAAGAACTACAGCATATTCTCTACCTGGTGGTAAATAGATTGGTTGAGGGAATGTAACCTTAGTTGCTACATCTGCGGCATCCGAAATTAAGATATCAGATGAAGGAACGACAACAGGAGTTCCCACAACTCTTCTAGTGGGAGTACCCAATTCAAGTGTTCTAATTTCTACTGTTACACTACTATTTCCAGGAACTCCATTATCATCTTCATCCCTAGATTGGAAAAATAAATCAACAGCAGTTACAAAGACTCCATGCTGATCATCTTCTAAACCTACATTAGGATCTGGAGCTTCTACATTACCACCAACAGTAAATGATTGTGCAAGAGGATCATCCTGCTCTCTCTCTGCTCTAGTTGTGGTGGTGACGGTAATAATATTAGTAGTTTGAACTTGTCTAGTTACGAATGTACCTCTAGATTCATATTGTGCCTGAGCAGCAGAAATTAGAGTACCTCCTTTTGCTGGAGCTTTATTAACAGAACTACTAGTAATTCTATAAATTTTATTTCCAGTTTCAATTCTAACTGCAGGTGCAGGATCTTGCCAAGGATCCTTTAAGAAAAATGTTCCTATTACATTACCATAGGAATCAGTTTTTAAAATTAAATCCTTAACATATGCAATAGCATTACTACTTTCACCTACCAACCTTGTTCCTATAGTTACATATCCACTATATAATCCTTGATTTTCACTTGCTAATGCTAATGTATCCACATTTAGAATTGGAGAAGAATTTGTATAATCTGCCTGTAACATCTCCTCATCTACATATGGATTATCTCCATATACTGTAGTTGGATTATTGAATGGCCCTGATTTATGGTTAGCAGTAGCAACTCTAAAACTAATAACTTCTTCACCATCCACATATCCTCTTACTGTTTCACCAACTTCAAATGTACCAGTAGATCCATAAGTTGCTAATGAAGTATCTGTTGCAATTTCTAGTAATTTTGGAACGAAATCAACATCAGAATTTCCATCAAAGAATTGATAATATCTAGTACGTGCTTTTAAATCATTAGCAATAAATTGTGTATTTCTAGATCTCATCCAACCTTCTTCACCACTATTAATAATAACATCATTACTTCTAACTTGAGTCTGAGTATTTGTAGTGGTGTTGGTATTCCATCTGTTACCAGTAAAAGTTCCACCTTCTTCACCTTCTTCCAATTCTCTTCTTGTACCATTAACTATTTCTACTCGAACATTCTGATTAATAGTTTCAACAAGTTCATCCAATCTTATAGTTCTTATCCAACTATCACTTGCAGGAGATAGAGTAACAACTCCTTTATAAGAAATTACATGAAATTCATTAACATTTCTAACACTTGTAGCATAGGCTTGCTCTAACCAGTCAACTTCATCATATTTCAAAGTTACTATATTTCCAGTTTTTTGAACCCTTGGATCTAATAACTCATAATCAAAACCAAAATCAAGTTCAGAATCAACAGTATTAGTTGCAGGTAAAAGTTGACTTTGAAGAGTATTCGAAGCAACTATAGGTCTCATTTCTCTATTTCTAGTATCAATATCAATAGCAGAGTAATCATAATTAACAGAACTATTATCTATAAAACTATCAACAAAAAATCCACTCTTAAATCTATCCCTACCATTTGCATCTCTAATACTCAATGCCTCAGTACTGACTTCAAGAAGTGAAAGAGTAGTCATATCTTCTAAATTTTCAATACGATCTTCTAAAAGACCAATATCTCTCATAGTATATCTTCTATTATCTGTTAATCGTATTTGAGCATTTTTAGGATTATACAAATATGGAGGTAACTTGATAGTAGCCAACTCCATAGATTCATTAATATTTTGAGGAGGTTGTGGATTTTTAGCAGATTGACCTTTTTGAATCGATAAAACTCCATACTCATTTAAATAAATTTTATCAATCCTTCCCAAATAAAATTCATATCCTAAAAGTGTACTACCATTAGGTGATAATAAAAACTTTGGAAGAGTATTAAAAGTATTTGTTCTTGATGTAAAATCAAAAGGAGATTTTGCAGTACCACTAAAAGCAGTTACTCTAGGTCTAAAGTCTAATGTATCTGTTGCTCTTATTTGAGAATCACCTAAAAGAGGTATATCCTGACTATATCTTTCTTTACCATAACTTAAAACAGTAAATACATCTCCAGAATCATTAGAAGGAACCGTATAATTATCATAAACAATTAAAAGTCTCTTAGAAGGTATAGAAGAACTTCTTTTTCTAACTATACGTGAATAATCATAATATTGATTTCTTTGACCTTTATCTAAAGTATAAGATTTTGTAATATTACGATACTGTGCATCTGTATCTGATTCATTAATACCTTCAATAGTTGTTGTAATATTAGATTCTTCAAAAACTACTGTTTCAAAATTACTGAATACCTTATCATTCAAATAAACAATTCCTAATTTATTAATTCCACCTGAAGATGGATTAGAATTATTATTAGTAACTACTCTTGCTATTGCATTTGAAGATTGACCTACAATATTTTCACCAATAATTGCATTGGTAGCAACAGTAGCAATAGGATTAAAAGAAATTACATCAAAAGTGGGTTGTGAATTATCTAGAGATTCATATATTGCTAAAACCCTTACCACATCAGGTACATTCAAGGATATTTCTTCATCTTGAACTCTCAAACCATAAGCAACAGTATTAGCAGTTAATCCATCATTAAGTGTATTATTTTCATTAGATCCAGATTGTCTAAGTCTTGATAATGTTACATTAAGTATTTTACTCCTTTCGTAATTTTTTATTTTACTCTGAATTCCATTCTTCTTAGCTGTAACGGTAACAACTGATTTATTATCATCAGTTAATCCTGTAAATGATGCCTCTTGACCCTCTCCAACTAAAGTAAAACTATCTGAGGTAACCGTACCAATTCCATCATTAGAACCATCACCATAGAATATAGAATATCTACTAACACCATATGACTCAAAGAAAGCCGTTGAAATTGCTACTCCACCACCACCAGAAAGATCATTTACACTAACAGTAGCAGCAGCACCACTAATAGATTGATTGGTTAATTGTCCAGAAACAATAAGGTTCGATGATGACAAATCAACGGATGCAATATTTGGTTGAGGTAATACTTCATATAATGGACTATTATTACCACGTGACCATATATTTCCAACTGCTACCCTGAAATTAGTATATATTGTTTGATTCCCCTGAAGAGATCCGTCATAAACATCAACAACACTTTGCCCTAAAGCCTCAACCGTTAATGATAATAAATTAGCTGCAACAAATGTTACTCTATTGTAAACAATATTACTGTTATTATCGGGATATGCTATTATATCTCCAACTTTAATTCCATTAAAAGGACCTTGTGGGCTAGTTATATCAGCAGATGAAGAACCAGTTGTAATATCTACAATTCCTGGTAAAACTTTTAAAGATAACGATACATCTGCAACAAAATCTTGCCAATAAGATGAACTATCTTTTGTTTGTTTTACGGCTTTAATATCTTCGTCACCATATGTAGTTACTTGAACAATACTTCTAGAATAATTGATACCATTAATACTAATCTGTTCTCCTACAATAAATCTTCCAGAAACTTGACTCAACATAACAGTGGTTCCGCTACCAGCTGCATTGGCATATCCTATGGCACCACTGTTTAATCCTCTTATTACACCACTTTGAGGTAACTCAGCTGTAGTAACATTATCATTAAGTACTAATTTTGTATATAATTGAACATCATAAACATAAGCATTCCATTGACTCTTAGCGGCACTATAAGCAGAATCTTTAGGATTTAATGAATATAATCTTGCTTGACCTATAAGAGTAGCATCTCCTTTAATTGCATTTACACTACTACTAAGTTGATCATAGAAATTAATAATTTTTCTATACTGAGGTTGACCCACTAAATTATTCAATACTATACGATCACCCATTTGGTAATCAATATTAGCAGTTTCTACTTTTTCAGTATCTCGTGGTTTATCAGTATCTAAAATTGTTAAAGAATCAGTAGTTACATCATAACCTTTAACATAAGCTTCCCCTCCAGAAATCTTTACACACATTAAATCAGGTGAAGGAATATTACCCTGATCAGTTCTTTCTCCACTAAAGAATATACCACCATTTCCTAATCTATTATTTAAAGAATTATCAACAGATATACTAAAAGGTTGTAAAGCATAATTTCCAGATTCTTCAAATGTTCTTTCAGCAATCCAATCTTTAATTATATTATAATCAGTTTTAGTTACTATTTTTTTAATATTTCCATCATCAACTCTTAATATCTCAAAGAAATCTGGATCAGTAGTATCATCTAATAATCTTTTAGTAAGAGTTAATGTAATTTTTAATCTATCAGCACCAGGAGCAGCATAATTAGTAAATCCTTGTGCATTATCATAAAGTGAAGGATCATCCTTTGCACTAATTATTTGTTCATCAACCTTTAATCCAACTTGATATGAAGGGTTATTTGTATAATGATCTAAAATTATTCTTTGACTTTGAACATTTACAAATGTTCCTCTAATAAAATAAACACCTTCCGCTACAGCTGCTGCAGATCCAACTGAAGTTGCATTAGAAGATATTAATGTAGCTACTGCACTACCCGAATTAATAGTGGTATTTCCATATGTAATATTTTCTTGAGCTAATAATACTTCTCCATCAAGGAAAGTGTATAAATTAGGATCATTAGATCCACTATTCAAATATTTTACATATAAGGTTATATCTTCTACATTATTACCATCAGGTAATGCTACCATATCTACTGATGCAGTAACACCCGAAGATTGACCCTTTAAAATTTTTCCTACAAGTTTATCTGTATAGATGGAAATATCAATACCAAATTGAGTAGCATTAAGTTTTACAGAATTAAAATCATTATCAAAAGTAGGAGCTCCAGGAATTACAATAGAGCCTTCTTTAAATACATGGGTTCCAAAAGTTTGTACTTGATTTTGAAGAATAGATTGTAAATTAGTTAGTTCTCTTGCTTGAACTGGTAATCCTGGTTTGAATAAAACCCTATAAAAATTATTCCTGGGGTCAAAGTCATCATAATAAGGACTTATATTTAAATCTTGTGCTTGTGCCATGTTTCTTTAAAATTCCAGAATAATTTTAATGTCTTCTTTTTGTCGAATATTTCGAGTGATTTCTTCTCTATTGTCTATGTAAAGAATATCACCAGATGTTTTATTTATCTCAGATTCGGCAACGCCTCCTGTAAAATAAACTCCTAGATCAATTTGTTTAGAACCAGAGGTAAGCGTTCTACCAGTAAAGGCAGTGCTAACCGATGCATCAGTAGGAGTTCCACCTGTGAATTTAATACTGTTAGAAGAGGATTCAAAAGATAAAACTTTTGATTCTGAACTAACTCCAACATAATCTGTTTGATTTCCAGTAGTGGAGTTATAATATAAAGATCTATCTTGATAATATTTTAAAACAGTAGTTGTTTTATCATATGAAGCAACATATCCCTTAGCAGTACCAGCAGTTACTACTTGAGTTATTTTAGAACCTATAGTGGGTGTAGTAGACCAAGTATCAGTATCACCAGAATCTAATTTAATAGCACCCAAAGAAGAATATTCACTAGAAGTAAAAGTTGACCCTATTGAAGTATATGATGATGGATTTTTTACAATACCTACTTGTGCAAATTTTGTATCACTTGGAAAGTCTTTAGTTGAATCATCAAAACGTGCATATACTAATACTCTATCAGCACCTAATTCTTTATAGATATCATATCCATGACCTCTTGAGGGTGGAATGATAACAATCAAATCTGCATATGTAGCAGGAACTCCTGTATCTGGTTGAAGAGGGCCTAAATCCACCATTCCATAACTATATCCCGTTCCACCTGCAGTCACTATTGCTGAAGTAATAATACCATTAACAGTGGTAATAGAAACTTTACCTCCAGTACCATCACCCAATATATCACAAGAAAAAGTTCCTACTTTATAACCATCTCCAGCATTTTTAACATATATTGTTTTAATTTGATTCAAATTAATAGTAGAATCACCTGCTTCTCTAACACTTTGAATTTGTGAATTAGTGGAGGTTTCCCAATCATTAGGAACTACAATATATTCGGTAGAATCAAATTTTACAATATCACTAGCAGATAAAGAAAAAAGATATTTCCAAATATAACCATCCCCACTTGTTCCTGCTGCTGAAGGTTCTAAATCAGTAAAGGTTGGTTCATCTTTAGATTTATTACCTGTTAAATTTGTGCCACTTGATCCATTATCAATACAAATATAAACATTAAAATCACTATTAACTACAAAATAATTAGCATCATATAATCTCGCAGTATCTGAAATAGGTGCTTTATTATTAATACTATAATCTTGCCTATACATATCATACGCAACATTACTTTGCCATTGCGTTTTAGGTACAACTCGTCTTATATTAGTACTATTAATTCTTTTTCCAAAAAGAGAAGTACTTCCATATTGCCATTCATAACTAAAATTATCAATAGGATTGGGAGGACCTGAACTAGCAGTATTCCAATCTGATGTTCTTCCAAAACCTGGGTTAGGGGTGGTAGGATTACTTAAACCTAGAAATACATAATAAGAATTATTAGTATCCAGTACAGAACCTACAAAATTACCAGCGTTAGATATTCTAAATTGATCTGTGACTACAGCAGACATATTAATTAGTTTTTAGGTATTTATAAGAGTATTATGAATAGAATTTATCCAAAGCTCCAGTATCTCTTAAACCAATACCTCTTCTTTGAATAGATGGGAACGTAGTTAATCCTGAATCAACAGTTAATCCAGTTACTGCAATCGCCACTGGATTATTTCTTGTAAGAGAACCAGATAATCTACCCCATGAGAATCTACCAACTGCATCCATTGAACTTCCTGTGGAAGTAAGACCCACTATTTGAGGACTATCTATTACATTACATGTAATAACTCCTGCATTAGCACCATCATCCCATGGTTCGAAAGATACATTATAGATATTATCTAAAAATGTAGTTCCAATACCAACTACTCTATCATTTGCATCATAAATTGAAGTTACACCAGTTCCTATTTGTGTATTGGAAATGTAAATAGGATAATTAATATTTAAATCACTATATCCTGTGCTATTTTTATATAAATTAAATTTCAGTGCTAAAGATGTGCCATTACCTGTAGTTGTTCCTATACCAGTAACAATTCCAGAGAAACCTTTAACAACTGTTATATTTTCAACTAACTCAGAATCAAATGTTGGGAAAGATGCTAAAACACTTGGAACAGCAGTTTGAGTGTATCCCCAACCAACATTGGTAGTAGTAATTCCAGTTATTACACCATCAGTTAAAGTTGCTGCTACAGCAGCTGTAGATCCTATTCCCACAGTTCCATCTGATTGTAAATATGTACCAATACCAACAGTAGGAATACCAACAGAAATTGTAGCAGATGTATATCCACTACCACCATTAACAATATTGATAGATGATATAGTACCCGTATCAGAAACCGTAGCAGTTAATGCAGCAGCAACTCTATTTGTATTTCCAACAACTCTTCCTTGAGCTGGAGTTGATCCTGTTATCTTATTTTCTTCATCAAATAAATCAACATTATCTACAAATATTTCATTATCTGTAAGTGATAATTTACCGATAATTTTTGCTGTTGGGAAAATTAATGGTTCTAGACTGTCTCTTGATTTAGAAATAATTCTACCATTAATTATCTTATCAACTTTTTGTTTTGACCAATTTAATGATTTTTGTTCACTAGTGATTCCAGGTCCACCATATAAATTACTTTCTATAGTATCAGACGTTCTAAGAGATTCTACTATTCTAGATTCTTGATTAAATCGAGCATTTAAAATTCTATCGAGTTGAACATTATCACCCACTTTTATAGAAGGATATATATTCGACCTTAATGAAGAATCTGATTCGGAAGATCCTCTATAGAAGAATATAGAAACATCATCCTCAGTATTTGGTGCTTCTGTAAATACAAAAGAACTTCCACCTTCAAATTTATAAGCACTCTCAGGTTCTTGTATAACCCCATTTATAACAATCAATAAACAATTTGCTAAATTAACTTTTCTAAAACTAGTTGTATCAGAAACTTCAAAACTTAAAAGTTCTCCATCATATCTCAATTCAAATCTCCTACGTGCACCATTCTGTAATGGTTTTATAGAGTCAATATAATCAAACTGACCAAATTGCCAAGAACCAAAAGAATCTGAATAAGTATCCAACACTGTCATCTGGAATTCTGATAAGGGAGATGCTAAACCAGAAGCAGTTACTAATCCAACAGGAGCAAATACATCTCCTTTCTTAAATCCATAACCCTTTCTTGCAATTTCCCAATTAGTGACTCCAAAATAAGTAGAAGAAGCACCTACAGTAGAACCTGAACCAATTTCTACATTTAATAATAAACCAGTTCCAGTTTCAGTAGTTGCACCAATTCCTAATCTAGAAACTCCAGTAACTTCTAAGTCACTATAAGATGCAGAAGGAATATTTAAATAAGGATTTACATAATCTGTTCCACCAGCACCAATAGTGAATATTAAAGTACCTCCTATCCCTACTGTAGCAGTGACATTTGCACCCGATCCTTGATTAGCTCCTACATTTGCTGTTAAAGTATTAGAGGTATATGCAGTAATAGCAGTCATAAGACCAGCAACTGGATCAGTTGCTCTAGGATAAGTATGCTCAGTTGCATAATCATCTTTTGAACATGTAAATGTTAGAGATCCTGTTCTAATTCCCACTGTATCGGCAGTAGTAAGACCGTGATTAGGAATTGTTAAGACTAAATTTCCACTAGAAGGTGTATAGGATGCACTTTGAGCAGTAAATGCTGCACCCACCCAACTATTAGCATATAAGGTAGTAGATATAGCACCTACAAATTTATGAGTATAAGAAACATCCGTTACGGCAATAGCAACACTAGATCCTCTATATCCAGAACCAAAAGTAGCATTACCATACCATGGCATAACAGAACCACCCTGAACATAAGTATGAGGAATTGAATTAACACCAACATTGGTTGTAAATTTATTAGTAGCTCCAGTACCAATAATATTAAATACCACTGTCGTAGATCCAATCCCCACACTAGGATTAGATGGGAAGAAATAAGTAGTTATTCCAGAATATCCACTCTTAACCATAACAGCATCACTAATAACTTGTGAAACAAATGTATGAATTCCTGCTGAAGGGTCACCTGCAGCTCCCACATCAATGGTAACTGTGCTATTAGTAGTTGCAGTAATAGGAGTAGATATTCCAGCAATAGGATCACTCACACGTGGATAATCATGATCAGTAGCATGATCATCCTTAGCACAAGTAAATCTTAAAGAACTAGTTTTTATTTGAATGTTTTGACCAATATGAAGATAATGATCACCAATAGTTAATTGTAAATCTCCTGTAGAAGGATTATAATCTGCATCATAAACATTAAAGGTGCCACCACATGTAAATTCCAATCCTACCATTCTAACTGCATTAACAATTCCAGCTTCAAAATTATGCTCTTCAGATGTAGTAACTTCCAACAATCCCGTTAAATTATTATAGGTCGAAGTCGTAATAGAAAGAGCAGGCCCAGTGGTTGCTACACCTACTATTCTATTAATAACACCATCACTGTCTTTCTCTGCATATACTATTGCTCCTTGTGCTGGTGCATATCCTAATCCAGGAGTAGATCCTAAAGAAACAATCAATCCACCTCTTGGGAGTTCATTTTGATTTACATCACTTTCAGTAATTATTACAGGATCTTCTAGAGAAGTTCTAATACCTGTAAAACTAACACTACTTATTCCACTACTTTCAATAATTTGGAAATTATTGTTAGGATTATTTTCCGCAGTTGGAGTTTGGAAAATATTTCCAATTAATACTAATCCATTACCTCCACTAGTTCCCAATCCAACTGTATTAACTCCACTATTTGTAAGAGTAAACGTTTGACCTATTCCAGTAAATTGATCCGAAATATCATCATATATTTGATTAGTATCATAATTATTTCTAAAATATACTCTTCCATTAAAATCAGAAGTTGCATAATTTAAATTACTAGGTGTCTTAATTATTTGAGGATTTCCTTTAGGAGGATCAGTAAAGTGTATTTTTTCTCCAACAATTTTAAAGGATCCTCTGTAAATATTGATAGTAGAAGAATTGGAATGATTAGTTGCTGCAGATCCTACAAATCCTCTTTCAACCTCAATTAGATTTTCAGTTCCAATACCACTAATAGGGCCTGCTGTAGTAGTTCCTACACCAACATTCAAAACCTTCATATATTCATTATCAATTTTTATTGTATCTTTAGAAGTTAAAGATGAAATTCCACTAATGGATAATATAGTTCTTGTAGTACTAATTCCAGTTCCTGTATCATCTATATTATGTGATAGAGAATATGATAAGGGAACATAGGCTAAAGGGGATTGAATTACATTGTCAATAGTAATAATAGACTTTGTATTACTCTTAGCCATTTCAAATTGATGAGCATTTCCTGTTCCTACACCAACAAAAGTAACAGCACTACCATCTCTAGTTGTAGATATCTGGAATTTATCAGCATCGGTTCGAATTGCAAACACTGAAGAAGGAAGTTCGTCAATAGTTCCAGTTGAACTCTCATATAACATTGGAGTAGAACCAACACCCACAAATGTGGATCCAGGTGTATAGATTAATTCTTCATTTGTTCTAAAGAAATGATTATCAATATTAAAAGTATCCCCTGATCCTATATCAATAATAGACGATATGGAAGGATCAAAAGTTTTAGCAAAAATTGGAGTATTATTATTTGTTAATGTAAAACTAGTTCTATCAACTCTATTTCCACTAAGAGCATTATAATAATAAAGATTAACCGAATCTACAACACCACCATAAGTAAGATCATTAGGAATATTAACTGAATCTACTACTGTATATAAAATCTTATTGAAAGAAGAAACTTGAATATTATCACCAATAAATTCTGGTTCAGGATGGAATTTTAATACAAAATCAGCAGAATCATATACTCCTTCAAAAGTTCCGATTCCTAATCTAGTATCAACTTCAATATCACCTGCATTTGAAAGAATTGGGCCTGATTGTGTATAAACATCAGTTGTATCATGATTCATCGTGATTTGATGAATTGCTCTAGTAGAACCAACACTTACTTCAACTATTGAATGAGATGCGTTAAAGGCACTTTTATTTAAAGAAACAACAGTAGTAGTTCCTATTCCAACACCAAAATTGGATTGATAAATTGCAGTTCTTTCATTTCCTTCTGGTTGATTCGTGCTTCTAAATCTGTAAATATCAGTACCGAAAGAAGTTGAACCAAAACCAACTATATTTGATTTATATTCGATTTCATCACTTGAATCGTTTTCATATTTTAAAGAGAATGTTGATCCACTAAGATCTCCCTTCCAAGATCCCATTAAAGTCTCAGAATAACCATCTCTTTGAGAATGAGTATCTGTGTAATATTCAGCAATAAAGGTATCTGTTCCATCGTGAGTTAAATAAGTCTCAACATAATTCATTTCACCTGTAGATTTATTAGTTACCTGATTTTTTACAAAGAATGAATTAACTAGTGTAGAAGCAGCTGATACAATAGTTGTAGTTGTAACACCTGCAACACTATCTACTGTAGCAACCCCTATAGACCCTGTAAGATCGATAAAACCTAGTGAATTGGTACCAATACCATTATTGCTTGTAAAATCGCTTTCAATCGCTTTTAAATCATAATCATAATCATCGGCATTAGGTAATGGAGTAAATCTTAGATAAGAATCCCCCAAAGCATCCTTTATAATTCCAAAAGAACCAATACTCTCTTCATCATCCAATTCATTTCTTTGTAAAAGAATTGAGGTAGTTCCATTATTCAATATTATTAAGTCATTTGTTTGAACATCAGTTGTAGTAGGATTAGATATTCTAAATAAAATATTTTTAAAGGATATATTTGAGTCTATTTTGAGTATATTCAAATAAGGACTAGGATCTCCAGCTAAATTGGAAAATTGATCTTTAATATTATCAATTACTAAAACTTCATTACTATTCAAATCTGTATATGGAGATAATCTCTTACTACCAAATTTTATAAATCTAGAACGATCATCTACACCTAAATCCCCTGCACTTAAAGTGCTCGAACCAATACTAACACCTAAATCAAAAGCAAAATCGTAATTATAAACAGTATCTACTCTATTATCCTCGATAACATCTTGAATTGAAGTTACAAAACTACTACTTCCAATACCTACCGTTGATATAGAGGTAATTCCTGTATTAGCAAAATTCTTCAATCCACTAGTATGAAGTAAAGAAGAAACAGGGCTTCTTAATTGGTCAAAGGTTCGAGAACTCTGAACCGCATATGACATATTTTGATAATAATCATTATTCGGGGTTACTTGTGTATCTAAATTTAATGCTCCTATATTATCATTCCATCCAATATCCTTTTTAACCATATAATCAACTAAAAATCTACCTTTATTTTCAGTGACTTGATTAATAGTTCCTGTTGTTCCAGAATCTTTACCAGTAATAACTTCACCAACACTTAATCTATAACTACCATCCACTTTAATAAAATCATTTTCACTACTTGTAATAACAAGATCTCTTTCAATATTATCAGAAAGAAGTTTTTCTCCCTTATTAAATTGTGAAGGTTTAGTAGTTACTACAAAAGTAGGATAATCCTTTTTATTTACAAGAACTGATACAGAAGACTGATTGGTAACTGCTATTCCTGTATTTGTAGTTACTCCTGTAAAATCAATAGTAACAGCATCTTGGCTTCCTGTTATTGCTTCCACATAATTAGTAACCTTACCAAATCTATATCCCAAATCAGCAGAATTAAATCCAGAACCACCTGCACCCACTACACTGACAATTCCTTCCACATAAACTTCATCGTTGACCGAAAATGGAATCGTGCTGAATCCTAAGACAGGTGCATTAATATAACAAGTAAATGATGAGGTAGAATCTGAATAAATTGTATTAATACCTACACCATTTGAATTATTTACAGTAAATAATTCTACTCCTGAATCAGGTAACCCATTAGGAGCAACTAAAGTCTCAATTGAAGAAATTGTAGTATTATTTAATTTAACTTCTAACAAACCATTATCAATTCTTTCTCTACTAATAGAGTCTACAACATCGAGAAGAGGAGGAATTAAATAATCACTACCACCATTCGTTACAGTAATAATACCAATGGTATTTGAATTTTCAGTAACGATAAGTGGAGAAACATAAGATTGGGGTTGTAGTGTCTTATCAGATGAATATTCGAATCCCTCATTAAGAATTCTAACTTTATTTGAATTGCCAATAGAATCTGATTTAGCAACAACATATGCCCCTACTCCTTGAGTAGATGAAGATCCTACATAATTTGGCAATTTTTTATAATTAATACCACCAGATAAAATATTAATACCACTAATACCACCTCTAGCTGTTGCCGATTTAGTGGTATAATGTAATGAAGAACATTCTGATGAATTATAAGATAATTTTTCTGGAATTTTTTCTAAAGAAATATCAAAAGTTGTATTACCTATACTAATAATATCATAAGACCCATTATAAGAACTATTAGCAAATGTTATTTCAGAATAATTAGAAACCGATATATCACTAGTGCTAATAGAACCAGATTTTTCGGTATTATAATATAATTTTTCTGGTAATAAATTATCATAATTAACAGTAGAAGTAGCTTCACTAGATACACCTACTGTTCCAAAACCAACTACATTAAATGTTGTACCTGCAGTAGAAACAAATTCATTTTTAAACTCATTATCATAATATAACTTAAAGTTATAATCTTTCAATGAAGAATGAGAAAGATTGAAAACTATATTATTATTTCTAATAATTTCAAGTTGTGGATTTACCAAAGCTAGATATTGAGATACTCCACCCGTAGATCCTACACTAATTGTAGTTGGAGGATTTTGTTGAGAATCAATATAAGTTTCCGATAACTTTATAGAATCATCATCCACCTTATACACATAATAACTTTGTGAAGAAATTCCACTAGGTAAAAGATCACCATAATAAGAAACTTTATCACCAGTTTTTAAACTGTGAGAAGTTAAATTTATTTGATTTGTAATTGTATTAATACCTGTTGAATTAAATCCTATAGGATTAACTAAAAGATAACCTGTATCAAATTGTTTTTGAAGGTTTATTGCTGTAGAATTTCCAATACCAACGGATAAATCGGGTTTAATATTAAGAGTTATATTATCACCTCTCTTCAAATTATGAGAAGTTGATATAGAGACTGTTGAAATTATTTTTTCAACTTTTCCCCTTACTTGTGGATGTCTACTTTCAAAAGAGTAATTATCTCTATTATCACCACTACTATCTCGGAAATACACCTCCGAGAACATTGTTCCAATACCTGTTTTTATACCAATTGTATTTTTACCCTGATCGGCAATATAAACAATAGAAGGTAAATCAAATTTTCCACCAGTTGGTGAAGTTGAAATGGATATACTTGTATTACCATCCCTATTAAATGTTACTTGTTGATTATTATTAAATGGATGATTATTAAGATAAATTCTTTGTGTTAAAATATCTCTAGTGATATCTACACCACCAAATTCAAATGTCAGAGTGGAAGAAATACCACTCACAGTTCCAAAACCAACATCTTGACGAGGATTGAAATAAGCTTTCTTATTTACAGAAGATTCAAAATATTTTACATTTTTACTAATATTTCCAATATCAAAAGAATCGGGTACATAAGAAACTATAGAAGTTGCAGTGTGTGCAATACCTGTTACCCCTCTTTCAACCTTTAATAAATTATTTTCTTCATAAATGTTCAACAATCTTAAAGTTTCAGTTCCAATTTTTAAACTACTTCCTACTGAAACAGTTGATGGAATTCTAGAAACCCATATCTCTGTGGTTAACCCTACAGTTGAGGATTCTAATGGATAAGTTAAAGATGCTAAAGAAGTTGTAAGACCAACAATATGTTGACCATTTAATTCTGATAGTTGAGTAGAAAAACCAGAAATAACAATGTTCTCATTATTCTCCCAATCATGAGAAGGTGAAATATTAACTTTTACCTTATTTTCATCCTCCCAAGTAAATACAACATTACTAAAAGTGCTAACAGCTGTGCTCACATTTACTAAATCTTTACCTTTTAGTGATGAAACTTGAGCTATAACTCCACTACCACCAGCAGTGATACTATCAAATGTTAAGGAATCCTTAATTTTATAGTTATCACCAGCAGAAACAATGTCTAATTTTTCAACTGCACCTGATGTTACTGATTCTATGATGGATTTTTGTCTTGAAATTTCATTAGTTTCAATTATAAAGTCATTATCAGCATTTGGATCGGCAACTTTATAAGGAAATGTGTTTCTAATAAGGTCAGATTGGGAAAAATCGAAGGATTGATCCATATTTTGGTCTAATGGAACCGATCTATAAGCATCTCCAACAAAATATGGGAATTGTGGGTCATTATTAGTGTCTAATGTTGCAAAATATGCATAAATTCCATCAGGAAATTCTAGAGTTTTACCAAATCTACCATTATTTTGGTCTAAATCACCAGAATTTGTAAATTTATAGTCTTCTACAAAAAATCCTGCCGCAAAATCGTTAATTGAAGGTCTATCAATGATATTAGAGGTGTCAATTTCATAACTAGAGACCATTCTCCTTGGGTTAAGGGCACTATTAGGGTCTGAATACCCATAAGGCCCATAAATTGGATTACCATCATATGCCCATCCAATGATATTAGACACTTTTGTGTCATTTTCACCAAAAGACTCTATATAATCTTCGGTTAAACCAGCGATACTATACTGTAAATTACTTCCAGTATCTAATAACAACTCACTCGTTCTATATTTTTTGTTTATATCTATGGATAATGGTCGAATACTAACATCTAACAGTGCATTTTTACCTGCAGATACAACTTTTATTGTAGTATCGATGCTAGAATACCCAATACCAGGATTAACAATCTTAACAGCCGATATTTTATTGTTAGTAATAACAGGTCTAAGTTGAGCTCCACTACCTTTGCCACTGCCATCTGTAATAACTAGTTCTGGAATAGAGAAATATTCACTACCACCATATTGTAAATTAACAGCTTCAACTCTTCCATTAACTATTAATGGGTTTAATTGACCATCTTTACCATTTTTTATTGAAATTATAGGTTTTTTCTCAAAATTTAAGACTGAAGATCCATAACCAGTACCTGTTTCATAAAGATAAGCATCAATAATCTCTCCTCTTACTGTAGGAGTAAGATCTATACTTTCAACAGTTTGTGTATCAGTTCCAAATCCCAGAGGAATATACTGTAAAGATACTGTAATAGGAGGATATGCAAAATTATGATATCCAGTACCAGTAGATCCCAAACTTACATATTTTCCACTATTGTAATTAGATGCTATTGTTGCACCTAAACCAGCATTAGCAAGTCTAAATGAATGTTCATCAATTTTAATAACCTTATATTGATTAGTTGTAGTTAATCCAGATATAACATTTCCAGTAGTAGAGTATTCAATAACTTCACCTTCACTAAATCCATGATTATTAAAGGTAATGCTATCATAATTGGTTGAAATACCACTAGGTTTAACAATTAATTTTCTATTTGTAAAATTACCACTTTCAACTACTTCAACACCAGTAACAGATTTTTGATATGGAAGAGTAGCAAATTTATGAACTCCAGAAAGGTTAGTAGCCGCAAATCCAACGGTATTAATACCTACTATGGAATCATTACGTGAATTATATAATTGAACTGTAGTATTATTAATTACATTTACAAAATAAGAAGCCCTATTAACTAGATAAGCATCACCAACGAAACTACCAATACCAATTCCACCATTTCCATTTGACTGATATATTACTTGTTGATGATTCTGAAAATAATGATCATCTAAAAATGTAAGATAATCTGTAGAGGTATTAATTCCTCCAGAATTAGTAGTTGCTCTACCATCAAAATCAACAACTCTTGCTTTTTGTGTTACTAAAGTTTTTAAAACTGCCGTAGAATTACCACCAGTAACTCCAATAGATACCACACTATTAATATTGAATCCTTGAGGATCTACATAAACCTTGGAAATCTTTCCACTAATTACAGGTTGAATTAATGCATTATTTCCACCACCACCAGAAGCTTCTATTTTAGGAAGATCAATAACATCATATTCACTTCCACCATTTAAAATATTTACTGATTTTAATGGACCATAATAAATTTTATCATTGGATTTATAATTTGTAATTTCTACTCCATCAATCATCATTCCAATTGATCCTGTAGGAGTTTTAACTTGAGTTCCTCTATTAATAGTAGAATCTAGAGAAAACTTTTTAAGTAGTTTTTGAGGCCCAATTACATTAGATTTCTGAGAAAATAATGTAAATTTGTGACTAGTAACAGTGGTACCAATTCCAGAAGAAATGCTCAAATCTATATTATCTTGATCTCCTATAAAAGATCTAGAATTATAAAGTTTCATTTGCTTTGGATTAGTAGTTACTAATCCAACATAATATCTTCCAGTTTCCAATCCTACATAGGTTACAGGTTCAATTGTTGATATAGGAGATGATACATTATAATAAACTTCATCACCATCAATAAAAGGAACTGAAGAACCAAAGGAAATTATTCCATATTTTTCTGTAAGAGAATTGTATTGAGTTAAACCAGTGGAAACTAAAGATTGAATATTAAGATCAATTGTGTTAACAAAACTAGTAGTAACACCATTATAAGATGCTGATGGTAATGAATTAGAAGCTACATAAGTAGTATTTCCATTTCCTACATATAAGTTTTGTGTATCAGATATTATCTTATTAAATTCTAAGGGAACTACAGTGCTACCTGCATAATTTATTCTTCTTCTAATATCATATTCTTCGGTTGAAGACCATGCAATAGAAGCACTAATTGTTATATCTCTACCATTAACAATTTTCTGAACATATACTCCACCATTTCCCCCTAAAACTACATTATTAGTTCCTCTTAAAACTATTTCAATCTGATCATCTTTTTTAAGACTTGATCTATCTACCTTTCCTAATGATTTACATTCGGTTCCACTTACACTTTCTAACTTATATCTTACACTTGTATTATAAATCCATGAATTAGCAAAAATTTCTTTATATGTTTTATTAAGAGTAGGATTTTCTATTAAATCTCCAATATTATTAACAGAAATTATTTGACCTTCATCTATAGTAATATTCTTTGATACTTGTTCAAATTTCGATAATACTCCAGTAAGTCTTAATTTTACTTTTTTAGTAATATCTCCATCTTCATAACCATAATATGTCTCATCATTTGTTACTACAGATGTTGACTCAATTTCAGAGTCAATACCAGTACAACCAAAGAATTGATCAATACTTTTAGATGTATATTTAATATTAGTATTATTATCAGAAATAAGATTTCCTGTTTGCCCAAATCCTACTGTAGAATCTACAGAAATTACAGAAGATCCAATAGCAACAGTTTGTAGACATTTAGAAGCAGGTGTAATTGTAAAATTACCTTGTATTGTAGAGGCAGAATCGTCATAACCAAGAAAAAGAGAAATTCTAAAATACTGCTTATTTTCAGTTAAAGCTACTCCAACCCTACTAAATGCTTCAACTTCAGAAATAGCTGCATTAGTATCAGAATCCGATTCTTTAAATAAAGTTTGCCCAACTAATTTTAAAGGATCACCTGAAATTACATCTGCTATTATGACTTCTCTTCTAATAAAATTAGCTGAGGAAGGTTTAAGTAAATAATCTTCTAAATTGACAATTTTAGGGGTTTCACCATAAAGAACATTAAATAAGATCCTAAAAGATTCTTCAGTTCCTTTAGATTCATATAATGACCTTGCTTCTTTTATAAAATTACCCGCATTTACACCATCCGCAAAATCAACATTTTCTAATCCTGGTGTTAAGGTAGATTTCTGTTTTTTATAAAATTCTTTAAGGAATAAAGAACTCAAATTCGTTACATGTGAATTATTTGAATGTTCTTCTGCTGTAGTATCACTAAAAACTAAGTTTCCTTGATTTAATACCTGATGATAACTGGTAATACCACAAAATCCCCTAATACACCCTGTAAATGTGTTAGTAGTTAATCCTGTATATGTAATAATTTCATCATTAATTTTTAATAATCCATATTCATTTGGAAATCCTTTAGTATTACTGACATTTATCGTAGTATCACCTGTAGTAATAATACCTGCAGTTGTAGTGTTATCAACCACTACATCTGGTGTTAAATTATCTAATTTTAGATATTGATCTAAATTATCCGTAATATCAACAGGGCCACCCTGATACTCTTGAGAAATATAATATTGCTTTAAAAAATCTACCGCATTAGGGTTTTCACTTACTACATATTGAGGAAGTTGATTGTCAATTATTTGCTGAATCTTAACTTTAGATTCAAAACCAGTCTGTATCATATTACTGTCGTATTAATTGTCCGTTAGAATAACTAGAAGTGTAGAAGTCTTTAATAAAGGTGGTGCCTGTTATCTCATCACCAGAACTAATAACATCTCTCACCATATTTATTTTACTTTTTGAAAGACTTAAATTGAGATACAATTCTTTCAATCCAACCACGTCATTGGATTCAGGTATAGCTTGTATTTCTATAATATTACTTGTATTAAAAGTAGAAGTGATATTTATGGTATTTACTATAATTTCACCTTTAATATAATCAACTGTTCCTGCATTTTTAGCAACAACGTTGTATACACCTTCATTATCAACTTCGATAAGTGCAATAATACCTCCTTTTAAGTCACTATTAGGAATATCAGTTAAATATACTGTTTTATTACTTCCACTTACCTTAAATCCAGTAGATTTAATGTTACCACCTGCAGGAATTACATGGAATTGGTTACCATAACACAATTCATATTGAGCAAACTGATTAACAGCTGCTTTTAAGTCTCTTCTAATCTTAACTTTTGTTATATTAGAGGTAATTGCAGTATCTGTATTGTCAATTACTTGCTGAGTTTTACTATATTTGAATCTTCCACCAAATTTATTCATATCCACAGAATTTCCATAGGCAGTAAGTGAATTAACCACCTGTGTTAGTAAAGAAGAAGGTGATGAAACCTTTGTATTGTCAAAATAGACTGCAGAATCAATTTCAACATATAACATCTTAAGATCTGTTATTTTTTGATTAATTCCTGATACTGTATATTGCTTTAATTTAGATAAAATTAAAGATTTGTTAAAATCAGAGACAAATGAACCATTTTTTGGTTTTATGCTAATATAAACATTACCAAATTCAGGTGGATCCATTTCTTCACCCCCTACCACCGCAACAGATTCAGTATCTGGGTAAATTTGCTTAACTATTGCCTCATAATCTCTGGGTGTAACTGCCCTGTATTGAGAAGAATAGATCCGAGGGGCATAATACTTAATTGAACTTACATCTTCTATATCAGACCCATTCTGGGATGCCTGGTTGGTGATAACATTAGGTGAGTCACTTAATAAAAGAGTTTGAGATTGTGTTTGATCGCTATTTAAAGAGATAAATTTTCCAGAAAAGGCAAATGAGTTACCAAACCCTACACCATTACCTTCTTTACCATCTGTAATGATATATTGAACAGTAATAACAGCTTCATTCTCTAATTTTTTACCAATATGACCATCTCCAAATAATAATTCGTATCTTTGGTCTTGTATTTCC
>VTLG01014776.1_pt1 | contig 26924 bp, 33 predicted proteins | sample 4694571 | NCBI WGS metagenome assembly VTLG01 (sample SAMN12604809, study PRJNA352737) | marine metagenome | biome: ENVO:00000447; feature: ENVO:00000209|ENVO:00000569|ENVO:01000036; material: ENVO:00002151; isolation source: viral sequences binned using virsorter ...
ATTCCCGGTGCCGGTAAGTATTGGAAAATTAATAGTGATGCCGAAAATTTTCATAATTTGCCCTATGGCTATTACGATCAGCAAGTTGGGGGAAAAAATTTAGATTGGATTAGATGTTATTTAGAAGCAAAATTTGTTTATGTCCAAGAAGGTAGACCAGTGTGGCCGGAATACGATGATGATACTATGGTTAGTCCTATTGAACCCGATCCCTCCTTGCCATTACAAATTGGATTAGACTTTGGATTAACCCCTGCCGCCTGTATTGGACAAAAACAACCAACAGGGGAATGGTATGTCGTAGGAGAATTAGTGGCCTTTGACATGGGCCTTCAAAGATTTGCTAATGATTTGTTGACCTATTGCAATAGAAATTTTCCGAAACACGATTTAGAAATTTTTGGCGACCCGGCCGGTGTGCAGCGGGACCAAATTTATGAAACTACTGCGTTTGATCATTTAAGAACGATTGGTCTTAATGCCAAGCCAGCGCCGTCTAATGATTTTAAAGTTAGACGAGAAGGCGGTGCCTTGCCAATGACAAGATTAATAAAAGGCAAACCCGGTTTACAAATACATCCGACCTGCACAATGACCAGAAAAAGTTTAGCAGGAGGATATTATTTTAAACGAGTTCCTGATTCTCGGGGGCAAGAATTGTACAGGGACGAACCCTACAAAAATAACCATTCCCATATTGGGGATGCCTACGGATATTTAATGACTGGTGGAGGAGAACATAGAAGAATGACCCGACGATTAAAAGTAAATAGACCGACTATTGCAAAGATGGATTTCGATGTCTTTAATTAAATGGCCTTCTGGGGCAACATTAAATGCGATTGCAGAATTAGATCCCCCCTACTCTATTACAGATGGCGATTATTTGTATGTACAAAAATTACAACTGCGTGATGTCGATGCTAATGCCTTTCATAATTCTATGAATTTAGAATCTATTGTTAAAACCCTTTTAGCAAGTAAACCCAATTATGTAGGATTATATCACGATTACCCCCTATGTTTTTTTGGATTTATGTCCTTTTGGCAAGGCCAAGCAGAAGGCTGGATGATTGTTGATAAAAATATTTCTAATCATAAATTTATTTTTCATCGCACTGCTAAAAAAATAATTCCAGAAATAATGGACCGCATGTATTTACATAGATTACAATTTACGGTACATTCATACAATACTCAAGCGGTACGATGGGCGGATGTATTACAATTTGAAAAAGAAGGACTACTCCGTATGTACGGCCCTGATAAATGTGATTATTTAATGTTATCAAAAATAAGGAATTAATATGGGAGGATTTCCACAAGCGCCACGGATTTATTCACCCGGTCAGACTATTCGGGGATCTGTGGATCAAAGATTAATTCCTGCTGGTTTTGAAGCTGTTAGTGCTGGAACCGAGGCACAGTTTAAAAGAGCATTACCCAGAGGAGATTTAGAGGCGCCAACATTTGAAGTCTTGAATGAAGAACAATTTTCTGCATTACAAAAACAAGATCAAGAATTGCGAAAAAATTTTCGGCCCTCTCCCGATCAATTAGAGTTTCAATCAGAATTAGGACAATTTCAGCGAGAAGATATTCCTATTTTTCAATTACAAGAAATAGAACAAAGGTCGGTGTCGCCACTTTCCAAAGATGAAGCTGTCTCCGTAAATAACAATTCCTTTGGAACGAGAGCCACAGAAGCGACACCGGCCCCACAAGTTATTGAGCAAACCCAAGTAACCCCGACCGACACGCCTCAATTTGGTCAACTGTCTCAACTAATGCAACAACAGAGAGCTTTGGACCGTCGCAATGCGTCTAGAAGAAGATTATTAACTCGGCAAGATCCCATTTTAGGGTCTGGTGATACGTTAGGATAAATAATGAGTTTTTTAAGACCACCAAAAATGCCAGCTATGCCTCCACCACCATTGTTGCAGCAGCCCTCACCTCGGACCCAAGAATTGGAAGAAAGAGTCCGCCAGCAAGAAGCGACGTTAGAAGAGCAGCGTTTAAAAATGGAAGAAGATATAAAAGCAAGAGAGCAACAAGCGGAAGCAGATCGTCAAAAACAACAAACGGCATTAGCTGCCAGAAGTGCCAGCCGCAGGAGATCACGCAGGGCCTTGTTAGGTAATCGCAAAAGTGCAGAGGTTGGCTTACCGACAATTGAAACACCATTAGGTGTTGGAAGGAAACCTCGCAGAGCAGGAACAAGAGTGTATTAATTAATGCCACAAGATGATGAAAATAAAAACTGGCTACGCAATCCCAAACATCGGACCAAAACGCCAAGAGAAATAAAAGAAGAAAAAGAGAAAGAGAAAGAGGCCGAAGATGGCTAAGATGTCCGTTGAAGAAATTTTAAAGCGCTGGAAAAAAGCGGATGCTCACAAAGAGCATTGGCGAGATATTTATTCGGAAGCCTACGAGTATGCTTTGCCAAATCGCAATCTTTATGATCACTATGACACTTCCTCTCCCGGATCAAATAAAAGGGAAAGGTTGTATGATTCTACCGCCGAAAATTCAACGAAAAAATTTGCGAATAAATTACAATCGACACTTTTTCCTCCCTATAGAAACTGGTGTCGCCTCGAGCCGGGAACACGTTTTCCGGCCGAGAGCCGTCCGCAAATTCAGCAAGTATTAGATTTATACTTGGAAGAAATGTTTAATGTTTTCAAACAATCAAATTTTGATTTAGCACTTGGTGAATTCTTTTTAGACCTAGCGGTTGGGACTGGAGTTATGTGTATCGAAAAAGGCGGACCGTTAGAGCCAATACGGTTTACGGCGGTGCCTCCCTTTTTATGCTCCTTTGAAGAAGGCCCCCACAATACCATTGAAAATGTTTATCGCAGAATTCGCATGCGACCAGAATTAATACAACGGCAATACCCCGAAGCAAAACTAGATGCTAAGTTGGAAGAGTTAATAAGAGATAAACCAGAGGAAAAAGTTGGATTATTGGAAGCCACTATTTATGATCCGGTTAAAGGGGAATATTGTTTTCATGTCATTTTTCCTGATACCCAACATCTTTTATTAGTTCGCTATCATAATACGTCTCCCTGGGTTGTGGCTCGCTTCACAAAAGCGCCCGGTGAAATTCTAGGACGAGGTCCTATGCTTTCAGCATTAGCTGATGCAAAAAGTTTAAATAAAGCAAAAGAATTTTTATTAAAAAATGCATCCCTTGCTATTGCTCCCATTTTCACTGCTAGAGATGATGGCGTATTAAATCCGGAAACCATTAGCATAGCACCCGGTTCTGTTATTCCGGTTGCAAGTAATGGCGGACCCCAAGGCCCAAGTTTAACACCCCTTGGTCGTGGCGGAGATGTTCAGCTATCGCAATTGGTCTTAGCGGATTTACAACAGAGCATTAAAAAAGAATTGTTGGATGAAGGGCTGCCAAGAGATGATATGTCAGCAAGAACGGCTTTAGAAATTTCATCCAGGCTAAGTGATCTTGCTCAAAATCTTGGCGCAGCATTTGGTCGATTAACAGCAGAGCTAATGGTTCCAATTGTTAGACGAACAATGAGCGTTATGGATGAATTAGGATTGATTGAGTTACCGATAATAATTGATGGCCTTACCATTAAAGTTGTTCCGGTCAGCCCTCTTGCACAAGCGCAAAATAAAGATGAAATTCAGAATGTGTTGCAAGCTTTTCAAATTGCACAAGGGTTAGGACCAGAAGGTCAAATGGCATTTAGAACCGAAAGCGTTGTTGATTTTGTTGCAAGGAAATTAGGCGTACCAACGGAATTAATGACCACCCCCGAAGAAAGAATGCAAATGCAAATGATGGCAGCTCAAGCAGCAGCCCAACAGCAACAAGCAATGGGTGAACAAGAAAATGCCCCAACGTAATTATCGAAAAGAATACGATACATATCACGGTAAGCCCAATCAAAAAAAACGACGAGCTGGAAGAAATAAAGCTAGGCGAAAAATGCGTAAGAGATTAGGCGTGCGTGCATTACAGGGAAAGGATGTACATCATAAAGATGGAAATACGAAAAATAATGCAGCCTCTAATTTATCTGTAATGAGCCGGAGTAGAAACAGAGCGATGCGTTAAATGAGTGAGAAAGAAGATTTAGATATATCTTTTGCTAAAATTTTTGCAACCCCATCGGGCCAAAATGTTTTGAGCTATCTCAGAAAAAGAACGATAGAACAGCCCGGTTGGATACCGGGTTCCGATTCTTCTAATGGGTATTTTCATGAGGGAAAGTGTTCAATTGTTCGTGAGATTGAGGTCCGTATAGAAAAAGGAAGAAATCGATCATGACGGACCAAACAGAAACACAGCCTGAGGCACAACCAGAACCACAGGAAGAAAGTTTAATAAAATATCAATCTCCTGTTGAAGAATCTTCAGAAACAACAGAAGAGGTCAAACATAAAGATGCGGATCCAGGTTCTTTAGCAGATACAAGTGAACCAGAAATTCCAAAAAAACCAGAATATGTACAGGAACAATTTTACAATGCGGAAACCGGAGATGTTGATGTTGAAAAACTGTCAAAAAGTTATAACGACCTTCGCTCGCAATTTAATAAAGGGAATCATAAAGCGCCGGATAATGGCGAATATGACATTCGGTCCCTGGTGGAAAAAGGAATAAGAGCAGATGATCCAATGCTAAGTAAAACATTAGAATGGGCAAAAGATTCAAAACTTTCACAATATGATTTTTCTAAATTAACAAACATGATTGTAGATTTACAAATAGAAGGAGCTGTAGAAGAAGAAAGAACTATTGCAGAAGAAAAAGCTGCTCTAGGGCCAAAAGCGGATCAAAGAATAGAGGCGATGAGCAATTGGATACAAGGACTAGAACGCAAGAATGTTTTAAATAATGCTCAAGCTAAAGAAGCGGCTGAAATTATGGCTGGTTCCGCAAGAGGCATAGAAGTGTTTGAGAAATTGCAAAAATACTATGGAGAAAGTTCGGCCCCCATTGATGTTCATACAGCAGATCAAGATTCGCAAGAGGAATTAGATGCAATGGTCGCTAATCCGGAATTTAAAACAAACCCAGCTTTTAGAAAACAAGTTGAAAAGAAATTTGAGAAAAAATACGGAACGGAAGCTAAAAATCCAATGGCACATTCAATCCCATTATTCCGAGATGGATAAAGACCACGCAGATTGCCCCTGGTGTGGTTCCGTATACACCCAGCTTTTGTTTATAAACGGTCACTATTCCTGTAATAGATGTAAGCAAGTTATTATACCCTGCTGTAATGGCGAGACAAGTGAAAGTGAAATACACAAGTCTCAAGCATAACATTTGACTTTTGTATAAAAAAATATTATCTTTTGCGTTGATGAGCAACCTCTAAGGCCTTGTCTACTATTGACCGGCCTTTTTAGTAACCGGAGAAAATTAATTTTTTTTTCATTAACCAGTTACGGAGGTAAACATGTCAACTGGATTATCTTCAGCTTTTACTACACTTTTTGCTTCTGAAGTGAAGCAGGCGTATCAGGCTGAATCAAAACTAAGAAACACAGTGAGACTTCGCACAAATGTTGTAGGTTCTACTGTACAATTCCCAAAAGTCGGTAAAGGCGTTGCAACTGTTGCGACACCTTCCGCCGATGTAAGCCCTTTAAATACGAGTTTTAGCGCAGTAACCGGGACTTTACTTAACTATTCGGCTGCTGAATACTCTTCTGTTTTTGATCAAGCTAAAGTGAACTTTAGCGAACGTCAGGAATTAGTGGAGGTTGTTTCTAAAGCTATTGGCCGCAGACTTGATCAAATGATTATTGATGCACTCGATGGCGCTGGAACAAGTTTAACTGTTGCTAACAGTTTAGGTGGGTCCAATACAAATATGAATGTGGAGAAACTTCTTGATGCACATAAACAGTTAACTGCAAAAAATGTTCCTGTTTCAGACAGGTACTGCCTTATGCATGCTAACAATTTAACTGCATTGTTAAGAGAAACAGAAGTTTCAAGTTCTGACTTTGTAAACAATCGACCAACAGTGTCAGGTAATGCCGGACAACTGTATGGATTTAATATCATTACCATTGGCGATATGGATGAAGGTGGTCTTGCAATAGACGGTAGTTCGGACAGAACCTGTCTCGCATGGCACAAATCATCTGTTGGCCTAGCTGAAGGTATTTCATCCAAGGTTGAAATTAATTATGTCCCAGAAAAAGTCTCTTGGTTAGTAAATGCAATTTTCTCAGCGGTGGGTGTCGCCGTAGATTCTGAGGGTATTGTAGAAATAACCTGTAGAGATACAGCTGTAGCTTAACGAAAGGAGCAAATATTATGGCATTTTCAAGAGCAGGATGGGGACCAATTGGTGGTCAATCTCGCAGAGGTTCAGCACCACAAATTTGGGCTTATACATCCACAGACGCTAAAACAGCGATCGATGCGGCTGGCTATTTTAATAACGTAAGCGATGACGTTGAGGTCGGGGATATTATTTATATCACCGGGGATACTGGTGGAACGAGAACGTATTCGTTACACCCAGTAGTTTCAAATGCATCTGGTGTTGTTGATATCGGAGACGGTACAGCTATTTCCGCTACCGATAGTGATTAGTAAACTAGTCCCTTGTTAGTTAACTGAGGAGGGGTTCTTTTCTCCCCCCCCTCCTCATTTTTTTTAAGGAAAACACATGGCTAGTGGCGATACCGACGTTACAATTTGCAGTCAGGCCTTACTCTTATTAGGTCAATCAGAGATCAGTTCTTTTACCGATGGAACACAAATTTCCGGCGCTTGTGGCTCGCTTTATCCTGATATAAAAGCCCAACTCTTATCAATGTATAATTGGAGTTTTTGCACAAAGAAAGAGCAATTGGCTCAACTCAGCTCAACTCCTGTAAATGAATGGACCAGAGAATATCAACTTCCGAGTGACATTATTACTGGTTCTCCACAAGCCGTCTATAACTCAGCATCCACAGGAATTTCTCCAATAGCAACAGGCTGGGAAATTTTAGGCGACAAATTACAAACAGACGAAGCAACCATCGTTATTGATTATATTTTTAATGTGAATGAAAGTTTAATGCCGCAATATTTTGTGCAGCTTTTAAAATATGCTGTTGCAGCGCATCTGGCCGAAGCTGTAACGGATCAAATTACAAAAGCAGAATACTGGCATCAAAAAAGTTTTGGTCCTCCTACAGATAATATGCGTGGCGGATATTTTCGCCAAGCGTGTCATATTGATGGCAGAGGAAGAATACCTCAATCCCTTCCAGTATTTCCGTTAACTGATGTGAGGGTCTAGTGAGCCGTGTCGTTTCAATTCAAACAGATTTTACGGTTGGCGAAATTGACCCGAAATTGGCGTCAAGAATTGACATTGATCAATATTATTCAGCGCTGGAAAAAGCAAGGAATGTTGTTATTGAACCGCAAGGCGGCGTCAGTCGCAGACCCGGTCTTAAATATATTAGCACGATTCCATCATCTGATAACCCGGCCGATGGTGTTAAGCTTATTCCTTTTCAGTTTTCTGTTACTGATTCTTACATGTTGCTCTTTGCAAACAACAAAATGTTTGTCTACCGAAACGGAGCCTTGGTCACAGCGATCAATGGAGGTAGTGACGATTTTTTGTCTACAGGTATAGGCTCTGCCACTTTAGCGGATTTATATTATACGCAATCTGCTGATACTTTAATTTTAGTGCAAGAAAGTATGGCCCCAAAAAAAATTGTTCGAGGCGCTTCGCATTCAACTTGGACAATTTCAACAATTACTTTTGATTTTGTTCCAAAACACGCTTTTACTTTAACGGATACTAACCCTGCCCTTACTCTTACGCCTTCAGCAACAAGTGGAAATATAACGCTTACTGCCGGTGCGGATTTATTTCATACTGGCCGAACAGGAACAGCGCAAGGCGGCGGAAGTTCAACTATTACTTTAGACTCTGGCGCCAGTTCAGTAAACGATCTCTTCAATGGGTGTACAGTAACAATAACCGGAAACACAGGGTCCGGGCAGTCTCGGGTAATTTCTGATTATGTGGGATCCAGTAAAGTTGCAACTGTCTCAACAGCTTGGACAACACAACCTGATGCTACATCAACATTTTCTGTTTCTTCGCATGTTGGACAATATTGTGAAGCCAGTGACGGATTGGGAAGAGCAAGAATTGTGCGAGTAGCTTCACTAACATCCGCCAGTGCCGTTGTGGAGTTGCCATTTTTTAATACAAGCGCTATCGCTTCTGGTAGTTGGATTTTAGAACAAGGTTATGAAGATGTTTGGTCTAGTACCCGAGGTTTTCCAAGGACTGCATCCTTCCATCAAGGCCGGCTATGGTTTGGCGGAACTAAAGATAGGCCCACTACTCTTTTTGCGAGTCGCACTGGTGAATATTTTAATTTTAATCCCGGTCAAGTTTTAGCTGATGAAGCAATCCAGGCGACATTGGCAACCGATGATTTAAACGCTATTACCGGATTGCATTCGGGCCGAGATTTACAAATTTTTACAATTGGTGCTGAATTTTCAGTTCCCATTACTGAACTTACACCTATTACCCCTACTAACATAACAATTAAACGTGGCTCTAATCACGGAGCAAAAGCAGGAATTCGGCCTTCTGGATCTGAGGGAGGAACATTATTTATTCACCGAAACGGAAAGGCACTTTATGAATTCCAATTTAGCGACGTTGCTTCAAACTACATATCCAATAATCTTTCACTGCTATCTTCCCACTTACTGGCAACACCGATTGACATGGCAATCAGAAAAGCGACGTCAACTGATGAAGGGGATTTATTGCTAGTTGTAAATTCCAATGATGGTTCTATAGCGGCCTATTCTTTTTTGCGAAGTCAAAAAGTTATTGCGCCAAGTTTATTTACGACGAGTGGTACTTTTAAAGCTGTGGCGGTCGATGTCACAGATATTTATGTGGTAGTTCAAAGAACAATTAATAGCTCAACGGTTTTTTATTTGGAGAAATTCGATGCAGATTTTACAACGGATGCAGCAATGCAACTTACGGCTCCGGGCTATGGTAGTCCGTTGGTACGAGGCGCTTCGCAAACAGGTACTTCACTGGAAATCGATGCGTTAACCTGTCAGCCTCAAAAGGATGACACTTTTACAATTGCAGGAGTAACAGGAACGTATACTGTTTCAGCAATAGCGGTAGCGGTTGCTGATGACGGAAGCGGAACCACTTTTAAAACTACCTTGACCCTAACAACAAGTTTAGCAAGTAGTCCCAGTGATAATGCGGCAGTTACATTTACAACAGTTTCAGAAACTCGATCAGCAACTCACTTACCATCAACAGAGGTAAAAGCAATTGCAGACGACATAGTCTTAGACAATATTTCTGTGACGGCGGCCGGCATAGCGACAGCTGTCCGTCCTGCATCAAGTTATATTGAAATTGGTTTGGACTATACACCTCAAGTTACAACTCTTCCGGTTGAAACGAGATTATCAAGTGGTCCTATTACCGGACAACAAAAACGAATAATTGAAGCAAATCTAATTTTAGATTTAACACAAAATATAACAATAAATGATAACAGTTTAAGCTTTAGAACTTTTGATACGTCAGATTTTGATGAAGCCGTTTCTACATTTACAGGTGTAAAAGAATCAGGTCCTCTTTTTGGTTATTCAAAAACCGCTAAATTAACTTTTACTCAAAGCAATCCATTGTTTTTTAATTTGCTTGGGTGCGAATATAAAGTGAGTGTGGGTCAATGACATTTTTAGCAGCAGCCGCCGCCGCCTCTCCTATTGCAGCAGCAGGTGTAGGATTAAGCGCATTTTCTGGTTTGATGCAAATGCAAATGGCATCAGCTCAGGCAAGCATGATGCAACAACAAGGATTTATGCAAGCCCAACTTGCTTCCTTGCAAGCCCAAAGAGAAATAAATGAGCTTAATGCAGAAAGTAAAAGTTTAGAATTACAAGCCAGACTATTCGACGTTGAAAGTCAATTTGCAGAACTTAGCGGCCGAGGAGAAGAAATAGCAGCAAAGCAAAGAACAAATAGTGCCATGAGAGATACGCTACAAGAAATAGCTGCTATTAATGCATCTAGTGCTGCCGGTATGGTGGACTTAGGGGCGGCCCCAACGATTGCTGCATTAGATATTGGTTTGGGAGATATTTTTTCTGCACAAGCGACAGAAGAACTCGCAAGAACCAGAACGGCTATTGCTAAGTCTCAAGCAACCACGCAAGCTGATTTTCTAAGAATGCAATCCGCAGGATTAGCGGACCAAGCTAATTTTGTAAAAACCGTTGCCCCATTCCAACAACAAGCAGCTTTAAGTGGTGCTTTTGCACAGGCCGGGATTACACGACGGTCGGGGCAAATCGGAGCATTATCAACAATCGGCGGTGGTTTATTTCAACTTGGTCGTGTAGGAGGTGTTGGTCTTGGCTAGAAAATACACACTTTCTAATTATCAAATGCCTAATGTTGCTCAACGTGTTCCAAGTTTAACTACACAAAGTCGGGCTGGAGAAAGAGCATTACAACAAAATATAAATGCAACTGGTCAAGTTATAAGTGCTATGGGTCAGTTAAATTCTCAAACTACAAATGCTTTGCAACAGTTTACGAATTACGCCATGCAGGTTGCTGGTGACATCGCAAAGGTTGAAGGTCAAGAATTTGGAATTGATAAGGCCAATGAATTAAAGGGATTGGCTGGAGAGGATTTGCTTCAAGCATTAAACAGAGAAACCCCCGGCGATAAATTTAGTATTTATGGAAGCGCCGCAAGAAGTGCCTATGTTAATGAGGTTTATAATAAAGTCTCTTACGATACCTCATTACAAATTCAAGAAGCCTCTATTAATTCTTATGATAAAAATACAGGTTTGCCAAATCGCAACCCTGATGATTTAAAACGACAGATAAATGATATAGTACAAAAAAATACAGCAGCATTATCAAAAGTATCTGTTGTTGCAGGAACAAAACTAGGTGCGCAATTGTCTGTCCAAGGTTTGGATGGATACAAAGTTTATTTAAGCGATTGGTTAAAAGAAAGAAGCAAACAAAAAAAATCGCAAACCCAAAGGGAAATGGTAAATCTTACAACACAAATTTCCCCATCTTTACTTTCTGGAAACTTTGAACATATAGCAGATCTTAAAAAAGAGTATTTAGATAAAGCACAGAAGCAGGGATTTAATGTTTTAGAAGCAGATAATCAATTTAATGCAAAATTAGAGACACACAAAAAACAAGCATTTTTTAAATTAGCAGGAAGCGAAGGATTAAGAAACGTACTCGCTGACATTGTCACAGATCAAACCTTGGATAAAACTAATAATAAAATTTTAAAATCTCTTTGGAATTCAATTAATAATAAGCCAGCAATTATACAAGAAATGATTAGTTTGGATGGGCAAGAAGATACTTTACGAAATAGAGAATTAGACGAAGCGCAAGACAACCGTAAAGAAAATATTAGGGTATTAGGACAAAAATATTTTACTTCTAATAATAATGCAGAAAGATCTTTAATAATAAATCAATTAAGAAGTATTGGCGTAGAGGGCAAGGATCTTGTTGATAAACTTATTAGCGGTGACCAAATTGACCCAATACAAGAACAATTATTAGAAGAAAAAGCAGCTTTAGGAAAACTAACATTTGATGACGTTAGAAATTCTGGCGCTAAAGGAAAAACATTAGGAAAGTATTTACAATTAGTAGAAACGCAGATTTCCGAAAATAAATTAGTGCAAGAGCCTTTGCAACGGTTAAAAGCGATAATGCTAAAAGGATACGCTGGTCAATTTACGTTTACTACACAACAACAAAAATCAGAAAAAGATCAGTTAATTAGAAAATATGAAGGCTATGTTCGAGAATTAAATGAAAAATTACGAACAGATGAAACATTTAATCTTACTGATGCATCGAGGTGGGTAGACGAGAAAATTGAAAAATATTTAATCGACCCAGAACGTAAAGATAATTTTACTAAAAAATTAACAGAAGTTTATGGCGCAGACAATAAAGTTAACGGTTTGCCGGGCTTTCGTGAATCACAATCGTTAGCGGCACAAATTATACTTGTGAATTCATTTATTCAAAAGCAAACAAATAAAAAATATTTTAAAAAGGATATAACAATATACACAAAATGGATTGAATCTGTAAATAATTTAAAAGAAATGGGATTTTCAGATAAAGAAATATTTGAGAAAAAAATAAATGCCGGAAACTGATATAAATAAATTAGATATAAGCAATAGAATGTTAAAAGCTTATGAGCAAAAACAGAATGTGGATCACGACATTATTATGCGTGATGAAGAATTAGGTTTTTCTTATCGAAATTCTGGAGCGCAAGACATGCTGGAGGAAGCGGAACGATTTGAAACAAGTGCTATGGAACAAAGTGAAATAGACAATGATGGAACAAGAATAATTGAAAGCGGTTTATTAAATGGTTTAGCTAAAGGTGCAACTCAAATAAATGAATTGCTTGGCATTGATGGCGCCGTTAATTATTTAAGTGAATCATTTGCCGACAGTACAGGAATACGTTTACGCACTAAAGAACCCGAAACCATTGGGGGGCAACTAGCAAGTGGTTTAGGTCAAGCCCTGCCGGGAATAGTTCCTGCCGTGTCTGCTTTGCGAACTGCTGGGTATGGTCCTTTGTTGGCAGATGTACTAGGAGGATTTATTGGAGACTTTGCAACGTCAGACGTTTCGGATGCTGAAGGACTGGCGCAATTAATACAAATGATTCCTAGCGAAACAGCACAACAATTTGGTGATGTTGTGCAGAATTTTATTCGAGATCCAGAATCAGGTGATGAAAAAGATTTTCAAGCACGATTGGTTGGTTCTATACCGGGTTTAGTCTTAACCCCTCTCCTCTCTGGAATAGGACGATTGGTTGTCGCTGCAAAAAATAGTGGAGCCGGTCAGGAAATTTTAGAATTTATAAATGCTGCTGGTGAATCAGCGCAGCAACGGATAGCACAAAAAACAGCAGAACGTGGTGCAACATTAAATATGGGAGTAGATCCAACTAATTTAACGGACCCCCTTATTGCCGGAGCAGGAAAATTAGCCGGTGTAGGAATAAACCAACCTAAGAGAGTCGGGACAACCGGGAAGTATGTTGGTAGCCCAGATATAACAACTCCACAAAAGTTAGGATCTTTACGAAAAAAAGTTAGACAATTAGCAAAAGCAGGAGAGCCGGCTAAATTTTGGTATGAGAGATCAGGTCGTGCAATATTAGAAGCTGTTGGTGGCAACAAAGAAGAAGCAGAAAAATTAATTGAAGCTATTGCGATTACTTCTTCTACCACTCCTGTTAAAGCCAACATGGGTTTTGCCCTACAAGCATATAGTCAATGGAAAGCCGGACAGCCAATTAAAACAGGTAAATATCCTAAAGCTATGGTTAAAAAAATTGAAGAAGCATTTGCTGGGAAAGAATGGGAAGGAAAAAAGACAAGTGTTTTTTACAATAACTTAATGGCATATGTTGACCCATCAAAAGCTCAAGACGTTACGGTAGATATTTGGATGATGAGAGCCTTTGGGTTTAAAGGAAAAAATAATAAACCTTACGACGGAACCCCAACGGATGCTCAATATAAATTTGTTAGCGATGAAGTTAAAAAAATATCTGATGAATTCGGCTGGGACAATCAACAGACACAAGCCGCTATTTGGGTTGGAGCAAAAGCAAAAAGCGAAAAGACCCCTATTACAAAATCTGCTTATGATTATGCTGATGCTTTAAACGATAATTTAGCACAAGTATCTTCTGAAACTATACCCGGTAAAACAGCCACACACATGCTAGAAATGTTTGACGCTCCATATCAACAACAAGCAGATTTTCATGTTCAAACCTCAAAAGCTTTGCAAGACGAAAACGGCACAGATATAATTGCGAAAGAGCTAGGCGTTCCTTCGCCGGGCGATTTTGAAGCCCCGGGATATTTTGAAGGAAAAGTTTCCCCCGGCACTCAAACAAAGTTAGCCGCTCCAAAGTTATATAAAGGGCCAGACTATGGCAAAATCGATGAAAGCGCTGAAGCTTTGCTGAATGCTTATTCGGTGGCCCGAGGAATACTATTAAAACAGGACGCAATGGCTTGGCATCGTCCTTTTTATAATGCAACGAAAAGAGATTCTAACGGAGTAGATGTTTCTATTGGAAGGCCTTTTAGCGAAAAAGAAACTATGTTAATTGCTGACATTGTAGCAAAAATTGCTGGTCATACAGAATATGCTCCCATTGCAACAGAAAATGGAGTAAGATTTATTAACTTTGATTACTTAGGCCTTGATAATTTAAAATTTCAAACCATATTAGAAGGTGCCTTAGTAAAAATGGAATTTGATGGCAACGAGGGTTATGTTGCTAAGAAATTTGCGGCTCAAGTTAATTATATTGAAAACGATTGGAGTGTACATAAAAATGGCGAAGGGTATTTGGAAACAGGCCTCAAAGGACGATCCGATCTTCAACGGAAAGTTCGTGGTATCATCAGTAAAGCCCAAAACAGGGTTGAAGATGTCGAAGAAGAATTCTCAACCAAATATGGATGGGTCCGAAACAAGTCAATCAACAGCGCCTATCGAAGAATAGACGAAATAGATCAAGATCAGGCGCTCCCTTTGGAGGTTCCTGATGGTTAGTTTAAAACTACGACCCCTGCCGGCGGACAAACCGGATACAATCACCCCTATACAAAAAGACGGACAAATTATTATGCCGGAACCCAGCGAAGCTGACGTTTCTGCTCTTCGGTATCGTAAAGACGTAGATTTATCTAAGTTTGATAAAACTGCTCCAGATATTCCTATTAATTTATCTTATAAAAATATTCCAGAAGATACCAAACAATACATTGCAAAATTGCTTTTGCATTTTGAAAACAAATTAGATCGTAGTGTCCCAACAACTTTTAAAGAGGTCCAAGAAAAAGCTGACAAATTAGGTATTGGAGAAGGTTTAGACATTGCTTTAAAATCAGCAGATAAAGTTACATTAAAAGATATTAATATAAAAATGACAGCCGCCTCCCAAGCCATAGACCATTTAGGAGTTTTGGTTGAGCGACAAATAAAAGAATATTATAAAACAGCAAAGCCAAGAATTAATATTACAAATAGGCGAATGGAAGAGCCTGATCCTGCGGAACTTGATGAAGTTACTCGAAAAACATTTGGTTTGATTGGATACCATACAGAACTCTTGGTTAATATTACAAATATGAAAACAGAATTAGGTCGTGGCATGGCTGTCGGTCGAATGGTTTCTGATGTTGACCCAACCCAACTTAGCAAATTGCAAGAATTATTTTCGCAAACTGGAAGCAATATGGGTCCTGATCAAATGGAAACCATGCGTTCTATAATAGAAGGTTATGCGGCTATTCCTGATATGAAGCGCAACGGATTTTTAAATGAATTAAATACAAAAAGTAAAATTACAATGGACATACTGACGGAGGTTTGGATTAACTCCTTACTCGCCTCTCCTACTACGCACATTGTTAATACAGTTTCCAATTATGTTAATGGATTAATTTCTGTTCCGGAAAGAGCAATGGCGGCTGGTGTTGGTGCGGCTAGAAATAAGATTCGTGTAATGTTAGGGAAAACACCTGATGAAAGAATACGTTTGCGAGAAGCTTCAGCAATGATGATAGGTCAACATCTTTCTTTTCTTGAAGCTTTAAAAGGAGCAGGAAGAGTTTACATGACCGAACAGCCAACTGGTGGTTTTTCCAAATTAGAAATGGGGCAAAGAAAAGCAATTACGGCTGAAAATATTTCTGAGTTATTGCCCTTCTTGGACAAAGATGGAGGAACCGCAAGGGCCGTAGATTTTCTTGGCAAATGGACCTTTAGGCAGCCGGGTAGATTTTTAATGGCAGAAGATGAATTTTTTAAAAGTAGTTTTAAATACGGCGAATGGTATGCACTACACGCTAGAAGAATGGGTGAATTACTCGATCAAGGCATGAGTAAAGCTGATGCGGAGCGACAGGCAACAGAGGAAATATTTAATAATCCAAAACCAGAAACTGTACAACGATTAGAAGAAGCAGCGGCAGAAAAAACATTTCAAGCTCCAACAGAAGGATTAATGAAAAAATTTCAAGTGCTACAGTCCCACCCTCTTGCAAAACCTTTTGTTCCTTTTTTAAGAACTCCTACAAATATATTTAAACAGCTAGTAGATAAAACACCCTTACCACTTTTAGACGCTGCTTTATATGGTGTAGGAAAAAGATTCGGACAACAAGTAAGTTTAGGTGAATATTTAGGTTTATCGGATTTTGTCAAAAACGTAAAAGAAGGTGGGCCGAAAGCCGATCTTGCTTTAGGCAAAATGGCAACCGGATCATCAATACTAGGCGCATTATATACCAGTATGGAATTAGCTGGAGATGATGTTATGTTCACCGGCGGAATGCCAACAGATAGAAAAAGCAGAGAAGCTTGGCAAAGGGCAAACATCCAAGAATATGCGGTGCATTTTCGCCAAGACGACGGAACATGGAAAGGATTTAGTTACAATAGATTTGAACCAATTTCTGGGTTATTAGCTATGGTGGCAAATTACCGTCAATTGGCTAGGTTTGATGGATCAGAAGAAATTGGAGATCAATTAGAACAAATGGCACTAGCCATGTCGGCTGGGCTTTACCATTATACAACTTCCCTTCCTATGCTGGCTGGTGTTGCAGAATTTAGTCAATCAGTAGCATTTGGTGGTGAGGGTTTAGAAGGCGCAAGCAATAGGTTATCTGCTTTTTCTAAACAGTATATTGATGCTGCGGCTCAGACAGGACAATCATTAGCGACACTAGGAATAATGCCACCGTCTTTAAGTAATATGCTAAACAAACAATTTGCTGATCCAATAAAAAGAGCAAATATGCCAGAAGAACATGGCCACGGAAAATTTATGTATAATGTCTGGTCTACAATGGCAAGAATACGAAGCGGAATACCCGGAGTAAGTGACGGCATGCAGCCACGAAAAAATAGATGGTTTGAGGACGTCCCTCATCCGGAATATGCTTGGTCCCCAATTCGGGTTACCAACTCCAAATATAATGCCGTTGATAATGAATTAATTAGAAATAATATTGGTTTAAATATGCCCCAGCGCCGATACAAAGGGGTACGGTTATCTGCTGGTCAATATAATAAAATGTTAGAATATTCTAATCACCCCGAAAGATCCCCGAATTTTAGTGGCGAGGCCCCTCCTAGCCTATTAACAATTTTAAACGACACAATAAAAAGTGATTTGTATCAAGGAATAGAGTTAGCCAAAGACAAAGAAATTTTTTTACAAAATGCTTTAACAAAAAGGGACCAACAAGCAAGGGAGTTAATGTTAATGGAATACCCTGATTTACAACAAAGCATTATAGAAGCAGAAGCAAAAAGAATGGAAACTAGCCCCGGGATTGACTTAGAAACTGGGCCTCCATTGTAATTGAGATTTTTTTTTAAATGTGTTATACAAGTGTCAAACGAGAGGATTGAGAAATGACCGTTGCAAGTGTAGCTAGAAGAAAAGCGTATACTGTTGGTAGTAGTGGGCAGCAAGGGCCATACGCTTTTACTTTTACCGTTTTAGATCAAGACGACCTAGCCGTTTATGTAGGGTCAACAACCTCATCCACACTCAAAACAATTACTACCCATTATACAGTGACTTTAGCAACAGATGGGACAGGTTCTATTACCTTTGTGTCAGGTCAATACCCCACTGAGGGACAATTAGTTACAATTATAGGAGACAGGGCTAATAGTCGTACAACTAATTTTACGGCTGGTGGTGATATTCGAGCTTCCACTTTAAATGATGACCTCGATTCCTTAACTGTTCAAGTGCAGCAGCTAGATGAGGCAATGGACCGGGCTATTCAAGTACCAGTTTTTGGTAACAGAAATTATTCTTCTCTTGGCCCGCTGCAATGGCCTTATGATACTACATCTAATAATGCCAATAAATTAGTGGCCTACAATTCTGCTGGGACTGCATTAGAATTGGTAGATCAAATTACTAATTTAGATTTTTCAACTGATAATTTTGCCGTTGCTTCTGACCAAGAGGTAACAATTAAAGCTGGTGGTGTTGCAGCCGCCGAGCTTGGGTCCGATATAATTACAGGTCAAACCGCTTTAACTTCCGGTTTAGCATCCACAGATGAATTAATAGTTTCTGATGCAGGAACAACTAAACGCATGGATGTTTCTGTACTAACGGATTATTATAAAGACCTTTCCGTCACAGAAACTAATAAGACTTTAACCAGCCCAGTTATAAATTCTGGGGTAAGCGGCACCGGCGTTAAAGATGAAGATGACATGAGCAGTGACTCGGCTACACACTTAGCTACACAACAATCCATTAAGGCTTATGTTGACAGTCAAACTTCTACAATGAGTTTTTATCTAGAGGATGATGACGGAACAGAAGTTAATGTAACGCAAAATAAAGAAGTGAAACTCATAGGATCCGGAGTTACTACTAATTGGACAGACACGGATAATGGAACTGACGGTGACCCTTATGACCTAACCATTACGGTTGATGCGGCTCAGACAGGAATTACTAGCTTACTTGCTACCGATATAAAAATTGGAGAGGATGATCAAACTAAAATTGATTTTGAAGATGCAGACACAATCAATTTTTATGCAGGCAATGAAAAACAATTAATCCTTACAGATGGTGCCTTAACTCCAGGCGCCGATAATATTCTCGATTTAGGCTCTAGTTCGGTTCAGTTTAAAGATGGATATTTTCACGGTACATTGGAGGCGGACGCAATAACCGTTGGGGGAACATCAACTGCAACTTTATATTCACCGCTTGCTGGTTCATCTTCTATTACAAGTACAGGAACAATTTCAAGTGGAACCTGGCAAGGAACCGCAATTGCTAGTGCCTACATTGCAGCCGATGCAATAACAGCAGCCAAAATAGCAGACGATGCTATCTCGGAGGAGCATCTTGATAATACAGCAATAACAGGATTTAGTGCTTTAACAAGTGTTGCTGATGATGACTTGCTTCTAATTTCGGATACAAATGATTCTGCAAATTTGAAAAAGATAACAAAAGCTAATTTAGTTTCTGGTTTAGCAACAGGAAATAATCTAGCTACTTCAGAATTTACTTCAACAGGGAAATCATTAGTTTTTGGATTTTAACATAAAAGGATAAATAAATGGCAAGTGAATTATTAAAACGAACACTTACAAATGGCGTAACAAACTCTGAAAGTGTTTTATTAAATGGCGTAAATGGTCATACCTATACCATTTTAAGCGTCATCATAACAGAAACAGCGGGTGCAGCAGAAACAATAGACCTCTATATAGATTCGGGAGGTGGGGGAACCGACACAGAATTGCTTTCTGATCAAGCTCTAGGAGCTAATGAATCCTTTGTGTTCAACGACAGATTCGTTTTAGAAGATGAAGATCATCTTTGTGCTGCGTTAGCATCATCAGGAAACGTAGACATTACTGTTTCATACTTAGACCAAACAAGGTAGGCAAAAAATGTCAGGAAAAATAACAGATAATTTAGGAAGAAGCTCTGGGTTAATTAAAGAAGCTAGTGGCGGTGGTGGTGGAACGTCTATTTCAGACGCAGATAATAACACGAAGATCCAAGTGGAAGAAAGCAGTGATGAGAATATAATACGCTTTGATACGGGTGGAACAGAAGTTATGAAAATTGATGCAAATGGTATTATTTCAAAACCTTTGCAGCCTGCTTTTAACGTTAGCCCAAACCCCAGTTTGACCCAAGAAAATTTTGCGTTCAATTCATATGTCGATATTACCCATGGTGGCACAGAACGATTCGATCAGAATAATGATTTTTCCAGCTCAACCTTTACTGCTCCAATTAGTGGTAAGTATTTGTTAGTCTCAAGGGTGCAAGTAGATACAGTTACGCAAAGTTATGATTACTATGCCTCAACTATCAATACCTCAAATAAAAGATACTTTGGTTGGCTGTGGGACACTAATGAGTTTTCCTCCGATCAAAACTATACCGGATTTGTGGATTGCGTAATAGCGGATATGGATGCTTCAGATACAGCCACAGCACAAATTTTAATTTCGACAACTGGGAGTGGCTCTTCTGCTTCTGATATTTCTTTTAATTCCTATTTTATGGGGTGTTTATTAGTCTAAGGAAAAATAATGGCAGATTTAAAAATAGAAATTGAACTCAATGATATAGATGAAAAAATAATTTTATCGCATTTAGTTGATATAGACAAATGGATTTTGTCAACTTGCACAGAAAAAGTTGATAATTGCTGGAAAAGGTTTAGAGGAAACTGGACAACAATCCTTTTGAACGACAGTTCATTTACAGACCCTATTCCTAGCAACAGAGATGCTCTTGTTTCATTGGTAATAAAACGCTCTGATTATAAAGATAGAGCTAAAAGAGATGAAGAGGAAAAAATAAAATGAGCCACAAAATATCAATTACTTTCACAGACGTAGAGCAAACCTTATTAAAAGATTCAATTTTAGATATCAAGGACTGGGTGGAAAAAGCGGTTGAAGGTGAAAACAATCGAGCTTGGAAAACTTTTCACACACATTGGATGGATGTCTTGCTAAATGATGAAAGTTTTACAGACGGCATACCAAGTAATAAAGCAGACTTTGTAAATTTAGTTGTGGCTAGGTCAGATTATAAATCTGCTAGAGATAAATTTAAAACATAGTTGTTATTTTGGTAAATTTGCATGGAGATAAAATCTTTAACATCCGCAATATCAGAGTTAGGTTTTCCCATAATTGCCGCATTATTTTTAGGCGTTATTTTATACAAAGCAGGCGTATATTTTCTCAAAATAGCCCAACAACTTTTTGGATCTCAGCAGCAAGACCGTCTAAATGAAATTAAATCAATTCATACTTCGGTCGTTAAAGAAATAGAGGACTGGAAAGAATTAAATGGTGAAGAAATAAATGAAATCCAAAAACAATATTCTACCATCACAACGATGCAGGTTCGGCTAACAGACAGGGTTCGCCAACTTTCCACTAGCATATATGATTTAGATGTAGCCTGTCGTATTTTTTTTAATATGCCTCAGAAAAAAGAACACCCGCAAACCACTGCTGATAGGCGAGAAGAGTTAGAAGATAAATTATCAGAATTAAACCCGCACAATGGTATTCACAAATGAGTGTTTCTGATGAAGAGTTTATCGAATTTTTTAAAATGCATGGTGCAACAGGTACAGCAAAAAAATTACAATTAACAATACGATCAGTTTTTGAAAGACGTAGACGTTTAGAAAAAAGATTAAACATTAAATTAATTCCTCCATCTGAAGAAGCAAAAAAATATAAATCAATTATTAATGATCAAGAAGATTTTAAATTAAAAGATGGAATTATTTTGGTTGGGAGTGATGCTCATTACTGGCCCAGCCATATCTCTACAGCGCATAGAGCATTTGTAAAATTTTGTGAAAATTTAAAACCCAGCGCCGTTGTGCTTAATGGCGATGTACTTGATGGCGCCTCAATTTCTAGACATGCAAAAATTGCATTTGAATATACCCCAACTGTTGTTGAAGAAATAGAAACATGCCAAGAACGGTTATCAGAAATTGAAGCAGCAATTCCTTCCCAATGTAAAAAATATTGGACAATGGGCAACCATGACTTACGGTTAGAAAGTAGACTGGCAAATTTAGTCCCAGAATATGCCAAAGTTCATGGTTTTCAAATTAAGGACCACTTTCCTTATTGGAATACTTGCATGTCCTTATGGGTTAATAATGATTTAATTATTAAACATCGATTTAAAGGGGGGACCCATGCCACACACAACAACACGTTATGGGCTGGGAAAAGTATTTGCACTGGACACCTGCATTCCCTAAGAGTAACGGCATTTAACGATTATAATCCAAACACACGATACGGAATTGACTGTGGCACCCTATGTGATGTTTATGGGCAACAATTTTCTTACAATGAAAACTCCCCAGTAAACTGGCGCAGCGGTTTTATTGTTCTCACTTTTAAAAATAAAGAATTGTTGTGGCCAGAAATAGTTCACGTTATGGACGATGGGAAGGCACAATTTAGAGGTGAGATTTTTAATGTATGAAATTAAAAAAAATGAATCAAAAATTGTGAGGGTTTGGATGGAAGGTGATGAAGAGCCAACAGAATATCAAGCACTGGAGCATCCAATTGTAAATGAAAATTGGATTAGTATTAAATGTTTAAAAAGCGAAGTGCATATTAATATTACTCTTTGCGGAAAGTTTGAGGTGTTATGATGATGAATATGTTAAGTAATTTAGTCGGCCCGGTCACCGGATTGCTCGATAAATTTATCGAAGACAAAGACCAAAAAAATAAGTTAGCCCATGAGATTGCAACAATGGCAGAGAAGCAATCGCATGAAGTTATCATGGCACAGATTGAAGTGTTGAAAGCTGATGCAAAAGGTAACTGGTTCCAGGCAAGCTGGCGACCATTGATTGGTTGGATATGTGGATTATCCCTGGGAATAAATTACATGGTGTCACCTATCTGCGCTGGCTTTGGTGTTGATATACCGCAAGCTGATATGTCAGTGATGATGCCATTGATGTTTGGAATGTTAGGCATTGGAGGAATGCGAAGTTTTGAGAAATTTAAAAAAGTAGATACAACAAAAATGAAGAGGTAATGATGATAGAGAAATTAAAAAATGAATTAAAAAAAGATGAGGGGATAATTCCCCATGTTTATTTGTGTAGCGAAGGATATTACACCTGTGGAGTGGGTCATCTTATTACCCATAATGACGCAGAATATGGCTGGCCGGAGGATGCCGAAGTTTCCGAAGAAAGAATTGAGGAATTGCTAGAGCAAGACTTAAAAATTTGTATCACTGATGCAAGAGCTGTATTTCCCAATTTCGATGAGTTACATGAAGATGCGAAAATGACGGTTTGTAATATGACTTTTCAGCTAGGACGAACTAAATTTTCTAAGTTTAAAAAATTTAAAGAAGCGTTATTAAAAGAAGACTTTCATGAGGCAGCCAATCAAATACTTGATTCTCTTTATGCGAAACAAACTCCGGCAAGGGCTAATCGTCAAGCGGATCGCATTAAATCTTTAGCGGTGTCTGCCAGTTCATAGGATGCCTGTTTGCTAGGGTTGCGAACCAAAATCTTATCTTGAACCAAACTGTGTAAATGGTAATAAACATTAGTTTTAGAAAGCCCGGAAAATTTAGCTAACTGATGCCCAGAGGGATAATAGTTATTTTCTTTTTTAAAAAGTATAAATTGTTCTAATAGGTTTTTTCTAGCCGGCGTCATGGCCCCAACCTTTTTTCGCAAGAGGATGTTTTAAAAAAATTAAATGTTTTTTGTGGTCTTGCAGCACATGCAAATAGCGTTGCGTTGTTGTTATTGAAGTGTGACCTAATAGTTTTTGAATAACCATTAATGGTGTTCCGTTTTCCAGCAGATGGGTAGCACAAGAGTGGCGCAGTAAATGGGGCCGTAAATCATTGTCTAATTTTTTTATTAATCTCCAAACAGAACCGCTGTTGATATGCCCTTTATGGCCTTTTGCACAAAATAAATAGGTATTATTTGAATTGGGGAATTGATTTCTAATAACTAAATATTTTTCTAAGGCTTCTTTTGTAGCTGGCAACAGCGGCACCATTCTTTCTTTACCACCCTTCCCTATAACTGTTATAGAATTATTTTGTACTTCTTTTAATTGTATAGTAATAGTTTCATTAACTCTAAGCGCACAATCATACATTAATGCAATTAAAGCATATAAACGTATTCCCTTTTTGCCAGGTATAGCTTTTGCTTTATCCAATAATTTATTTATTTTTTTTTCAGAAATATATTCTTGGTGTTTTGAATTTGGTATAAATGTAACCAATGAATCAGAAATATCTTCTTTTATAATACCGTCGCCATGCAAAAGAGAAAATAAAAATTTAATTGCACTAATGGTATTTTGTAATGAAGCTGGATTATTCTTTTTCTCCCTTAATAATTTTACATAGTCATGCAAATGATTTCTTTTTAATGACGCAAAATTTTTTCTTTTAAAATGATGTTCCATATTTAAGGCTGTATGAATATATTTTTGCACAGTTCTGTCGGAGTAATTGAGAATAGAGGCTTGCTCAGTCAACAGGGCCAAAGCTTCATGATTTTGCATTGTTAATTTCCTCTCTTAATTTTACTCGTATATCTTGAGCTTTATTCCTTAAAGATTTTCCCATAGCGCACTCGTCTATTTTCTTTTTATTAGCGTTCATTAATACTAACAATTTATCTAATTGCTTTCCTGGGCTGCCTTCATTAATTAAACTAGCAAATTGATCGTCCATATTCTTTAAAAATTCTTGCTCATTAGCACATTCAATTACAATAGTTCCAGTCTTATCCACAATGTTCCAAATTCCTTGAGCCGCTTGTGCATCGTCATCTTCATCTGTAGCGGCTAGGCAGGACATTGCAACCAGGCTATACCGGCGAGCATAGGTCAGTGCAGATCCATATGCTTGAGGTCCAGCATTTTGTGTTTGAATTTTCATTTTGCATCTGATCCATTGGCCGGAACTATGACCAAGAGTTGTTACTAGCACATTCATTCCTTCTTCATAGAGAGGTATTTGCGTAAAGCTTAATTCGTATTTGGAATATTTTTTCCGAACTTCATTGCAAACATCTTCTAGGACGGCATAGGAATACTTTGTCTTGGAGTATTCTACCTTTCCGTCTTTTTTTATATTGTTTAAAGTTGCGTCAGCTTTGCTTTTGGCCGTCATTAATTCGTCTATTTGATCGCTTTGCATCTGAAACGAAGTATCCTTTATTATTTTAATTTCCTGCTCTTGCATCATCTTTTCCTTTATCAATTATTCTTTTTACAGTTATAGTTTTTTGACGCTCTACTTTTTCTGGTTGAGCGGGCTTGGCTGGTTTGGCTTTAACTTTGCGCATCGGCCAACTAATTTTATAGCTGACGTTTGGATCGCCATAAACTTCCGCTTTTGCGTAGTTTCCCATAATCATCATTAAGCCCGTCATCGCAGCTTCTCGCTGTTTTTTGCCGGCTCGAATAAGATCATCACCTGTAGCAATTGCCTCGCATAAATCGCCAACTGTTAATGGTCCTTCAGTTTCTTCAGCCTCTTCATCCTCTGGATCATGAAAATTATTGTCAAAAGCATGTTGGTCCATGTCAAGAATCAGTGGGGGTTCTTTTGAATGCGCTAATGGAAAGTGCAAAACATGCTCTTTTGGTTCGTTAGTTAAAAACCATTTTGATTGCTCTAAGTTTTCATAAACCCTTTTTATTTGTTCTAGCATTAATTTAATGATTTGTTCATCAGGCTCATACAAAAATGTTCTGACTGTGCGGCCTTGGTACATGATACTTAATGCACCCCATTTTGCTCCATATGCTAACATTTGTGCATGCAATTGAAAAACACCTCTAGAGAAATCTGGAATATCCTCTGGGTAAACCGAAGTGTTTTTAGCTTCGGACACCCCAATCCCTTCTAAGGTTATATTTTTTGTATGTGCCATGACATATATACCTGCATCCGGGTCATGCTGAATAGTTTTCTTATGTGTTGGATGAAGAAGGCCGTCTAAGCTCACTTCAAAATAATCATTATTTTCAACATCGCCATAAGAATAGGGAATATCGATATCAGCACTTAAATCACAACCTAAACGATCCGCTGTAATAGATTGAATTATAGGCTCTAATCTGTTTCCCAATTCCATTTGTTCTGTAACAGGAATTTCTATTCTAGGATTTCCATCCCTTGCGTTTTTTAATACTTTTAAAACGTCGTTTGGTGTCTGCCACTTGGAATAGCCCATTGCGGCAGCCATCATTGATCCGCTGAGAAACCGATCATCTGTGAGTTTCCCTACCATTTTAAAAAGAACTTTCAGTTACAGAAAATAAGAAAATAGCTATTGTATATATTGTTGCACCTGCTATTATAAGTGCGACCAGACTTTTTAGACCTTCCCTAATTTTTCTGGACTTTCTAATTCTTCTAATATTACTTGTAGGTACTACCATTTGTGACGGTTTATACGTTATACGACTATATGTGGTATCCGTACTATCATTATTTGTGTGTTTCATTGGGTTTTCCTTATATTGGGGGTTCATAATATAATCTTTTAAATCCATACATTTCTCAGTCGGTTTTGAACGAAACATCAAACGCTCCGTTTGACACTTTTCAGCGTTAATGAGGGTATTGTTTCATAACTTTTGGGGCGTCTTATTTTTGGAGCAGGCAGATCCCGAAGGTCCTTGCCAGTTGCATAGGCAAATGCGTAATAGCTCATAGATTTGATCTCCCCTCGCACATGAGTAATTTTGGCCGTAGCTCTAACATCAGCGATATACCTCTCCAGTATATCACATGCTTTTAAACTACTGGCCTCATCATAGGGCTTGGGGATATCCCATCGTATGCTTTTATTAAAATAATTCATCTATCTGTCTCCGTTTACTAGAATAATTAATGTATATACATAAAAAAAGGTTTTTTTTTGTCCAACCAGCTACTTTTAATCTAAAAGAATCAAAATTATCTATACGAATCATTTTGATTCTTTCAGAGGTTTTTTATCTACAAAAGCAACGTTGTTTTTCTGCCATTCTTTAAAAAACGTTACAAAACCTGAGGCATTTTTCTTTAAATTCGCCATACTCATATGGTCTGTTGCATCAAGCACTTCCTCAAATATATCCTCGCTATATTCCAGAGTATTTGTCCAAAATTTCTTCTGCTCATTTGCGGTGCTGGTGTCATAGGAATTCATTCGAAAGAGA
>VTLG01000879.1_pt1 | contig 26921 bp, 34 predicted proteins | sample 4694571 | NCBI WGS metagenome assembly VTLG01 (sample SAMN12604809, study PRJNA352737) | marine metagenome | biome: ENVO:00000447; feature: ENVO:00000209|ENVO:00000569|ENVO:01000036; material: ENVO:00002151; isolation source: viral sequences binned using virsorter ...
CGTATATGTATAGGAGTTCCCTTCGCATATATTGTAGAAGATGCCTGATACTTGCGAACATCAGATGCAGTACGGGGAAATGCTATGTCTTCTGGTGGTAATGTTTTGAATTCCTTACGACACGCATCAATGTAATCAATCACTTCATCTTCTGTTCCATTCATCATTATCTTCAATGCATCTTTAATCATTGTGCGACATGGTGCAGGAGTTGATGACTTGACTGCTTCAATACCCATCATCTTAAGTTTAGGTTCTTCATAACGAACACCTTCACTATCCCATACATTTAAGATGTATCTTTTCTTTGCAGTCCAGATCCCACGATCAGCAATGTTCTCACGCTTCATCACCATCTTGTTATCATACGCATTTACGTATTTGGCCAACGTCTCATAAGAACTCTCAATATATTTTTCAAATTCCACTTCACACACCTTATTAAGGAACGTGCAAATCCCCGAACCATCCTTCTCTCTATCTTTGTATACGACCTCCACCAAAGGCCCAAGATTAAGATAGATGGAATCAGTATCTGAAGCAATAACATAATCTTCATTCTCCGTTTTCAATATTTTATTTAAGTACCTATTCATGCGGTTCTCTATCCAACGAATAGATACCTGACCTGATAAGGTAATTGCTTCTGCATTAGCAAGTTTATAATACCTGAAGTACTGGTTGCCGATAGCACCATAAGCACTATTAAGTTGAATCTTCCTAGCCATCTGAATGTTATTGCATCTAGCAATCTCCTTCTCCAACCTTTTAGACTTCTTCTTTTCATAATCCTGCTTTGCTTGTAGCATTTTCTTTTTGTAAATGGTTCGATCTTTATAGATCTTCTCCATCAGTTCTGGTAAGAACCCACGAACATCCTTACGATACATTGCACCATTAGCACAAACTGCACTGTCCTGATGCATCTCAAAAGTCAATTCCTCATTAAGTATTTTATCAACAGTTGCTGATGGGTGTTTTGTCTCAAGGAGTGTCTCTGGGGAAATATTATATTGCATAATGAGATGAGGGTAAAGAGAGTTAAGATCAAAACTAACCACCCAATCATACTTTCCTGGTATCGGTTCCTTAACATAAGCACCTGCGTATTTTGCGTCCTTATCAGTTTGTTCTTTAGGAGGAATAACAACATTTCTTTTTTTAAGATAGTTGTATATAATTGTATCCCACATACGAACCTGAGAGAATACATCAGCATAGTTTGCCTTAGCATCATAAGCCATAACTATTGCTAGTTCAATCAATTTCATCTTGTCTTCCAGACGGTCAACAAGTTCAACGTCAATTATATTATACTCTACAAACTTTTGCCAACCCTTTGTATAGAAGTCCTTGAATGTGTCGAACTCTGAGTGGTCAAGTTTCTTTTGTCCAAGTTCAACAGATGCAATATAATCCAAACGGTATGACTCTTGTGCCTTGTAAGTAAACTTCTTATAAAGATTCAAATAATCTAATTGAGTAACACCACCAATATCATAAGATATTTGTTTACGTCCCATTATATGGATCTCTCTTTCAGTCACTAATCCCCATGGAGACATTCTCCTCATTAGTTTCTCACCAAGAACACGATCAAGTCTTCTGGTCAGATATGGAATATCATACAACTCACTGTTCCATCCAGTCACAACCTCTGGTGTATTTTCTTCTACCATCCACCAGTTAATAAAACTAAGTAGGAGTTCATACTCGGTTTTAAATGATTTGTATATTACATTCTCTTGTTTATTATCAAAATTTCCTAGACCCCATGTACGAATCTGTTTAGTATTATAATCTTGAAGACTAATCAATAGGATTTCTTCTGCAGCAGATTCTACATCAGGGAAACCATTCTCTGACTTTACCTCAATATCAAGTGTAGATATTTTAATCTTGTTTATATCAAACTTTATCTCTTCCTCTGGATACTTATCAGAAATATACTGGTATATAAATCTCTCATTACCAAAAACTTTAAACCCTTCTACACCATCATACTTCTTTATAAAGTCTCTACTTTCACGCACAGTTCCAGGCTTGACTGCTTCGACATGTTCACCTTCCAAGGTTTTATACTTGGTCTTCTTGTTAGAAGACACAAAAAGGGTTGGATAAAACTTCTCTCTGGTCGCAAAATGTTTTCCATTTTCGTAACCACGAACTAAGAAGTTGTCTCCAACCATCTGAACGTTTGTATAGAATCGCATTATGTAATAAGTTTTTCGTACTTCTTAAGTAGAGTTGCCTTAGGATCAACAAGGGTCAATATCTTATCTGATGATATCATAATTTCACTTTGGTTGCTAACATCTATTAACCATTGTGAAAGAGTATCTTTCTCACCTATAAGGTAAGGATCAATTAATTTACAATCAGGTTCACCTAATTCAGTTGATACTTCTTCAATTTGAGATATTAGTTTCTGATGATTCATCAGGCAAATAATCTTTATCGACATTGATTCTTTCCTCGTAAATTTCTTTTAGTCTAACTACAGGTTCAACAATAGTAACTAACCAATCAGCTCTAACAGGTACTTTTCTTTCCTGAGAAAATATGAGCCATGGTGTTAACATTACTTCAACATCATGTTTACCAGTTTCTTTTTGTTCTTCTGTTAAAAACTCAGGTGGTCTAGCTTCAACCACGTAAGCATTCTGAAAAAGATAACCATGTAGTTTCTCATCAGCAACTAATTCTTTTACATCTGATATTACATGTTCACCAGATTTTAATATAGCAAGTTTTACAGACATTGTTTTTATCGGTTAAAAATAGTATAGCATAAAAAAAGAGGACAGTCAACTAAGTTGGCGGCCCTCGATTCCATCTCGAACTCATGGTTATTTATATGTAGTCCTTACGAGCATGATGCTCTGGGACAACTTTGTTTAAATTAACAGTTAAGAGTCCATCTTCAAAGCTGACGGATCCAATCTCTGTATCATCGGTGATCGTCCAAACTCGTTCGAAGGAACGTTGGGCCAGTCCTTTATAGACAAATTCTCCAACATTTTCTGATTCTTCTTTTTTGCCTTCGACATATAATTTTCCAAACTCTGTATAGACTTTAACTTCATCTTTTTTGAAGCCCGCCAATGCGATTTCGAGTTTTGATTCATGATTATTTAATTGTATCAAATTGTATGGGGGATAATTTGACGTTTGTGGAGGTGCGTTAAAAAACCTGTCTAGGTAATCATCCATACCTATGCCATTTTGTCTTATCACCTTCATTAATTCTGGAAGGTTGGCTGTATGATAAGTTGCTAAGTTAGTCATTTGATTCTCCTTTAAAAGCGAGTTTTAGTTTTTGTACCCGAAGCGTACACTACTAATTATATCTCAGACCGTTTGCATACGTGGAGGATAACCGATTAATATAGGTTCGGGTTTCATCTATACTCTTTACATGGTACGTTTTACCGCCCATCTTTTTTATTGCTTCCGCTAAAGGATAATCATTTTCACCTTTATTCATCATGTCTCCAAAGAAATGAAGGTCATCATAAATTTCAAAATATTCAAGTATTTGACTCTTATCACTATCAGAAATATCAAGACCAGTTTGCCCACCAATCTGTATGTTTAGATCAGGAAACTCAGTTTTAAGTCTGTCTAGAATATCTCTTCTTTCATTTGTATTAATATCCCACTTTACATACTCATTTCTATATTTCATATTATCCTCTCCTCTTCCAAGAATACTAAAGTTTATTCCACCAGGTCTGTATTCAATATGATTACCTGTCTTATTCGGAAATGTACTAAAGTCTAATTCATCATTAAGAAACTTAGTCAGTTCATCAGGTGGTTCCCAATCTGACCTATAAATGTTTTTGTAGGGTGCATCTGCTGTACCAAATTTATCCTGTTGATATACATCTGAACCAGAACAATTAAATATCCCTGCACATCTGGTAAGGATATCTCTTCCAAGTTGATCTATAGTTTTCTGATGATCACTACCAGTAACTATGTACGTGGGAAACTTACAACAAAATATAAGAAACTCTGCTTCAAATGATGTAGTAATTTGTTGACGACTTTCAGTTAATGTTCCATCAACATCAAAAATAAATTTTCTCATTGGAATTTGGGGCCTGAATAAAAAAGTGTTATGCTATGTCTTTTCCCTTTTGTTACTGGAGTAACTCTATGAGGAATACTTGATTTAAGTATAACAACATTTCCTGGTTCGGCAAGTTCTCCAACTTCTCTTTCTCCACCATTTCCAAATATAAAGAATTTACCTCCTTCATATGGTTCACGTGAAGCATTAACTAACATTGTGAATTTAATATCATAGGTTGAACTATTAGATCCATCACAATGCCAACCATACTCTCCTTTGTGCTGACTAGAATATTCATTTAATCTTATATAATTAGCATCATATTGAGGCCAAATATTATAACCAAACTGTTCCTGATTAATTCTTAAGAATGCTTGCTCTAATGGTTCAAATGATTTTTTAAAATGAATCCATTGAGCCATTTTAACATTTGCTATCTTAGTTACACCAATAGCAGCTTCATCTTCCGCATCTACTGTTATTTTAGAAAACAAATCATGTATTTGTAATAAATCTTCAGATGAAAAAATGTTAGGGAAATACCAATATGCTAAATTAGTTATCATTTATATTCCAGATTCTATCACAATAATCTTTTATAGATCTATCAGAAGAAAAGAAACCAGATCTTGCGATGTTCAATAATGACATTCTATTCCATGTATCCTTATTTGTCCAGGCCTGACTAACTTTATCTTGAGCATTGATATAATCTTCAAAGTCAGCAATCACAAAAAATGGATCATGGTTTGTTAAATTGCTTATTATAGGTGAGAACATATCTCTATCACCTGCACTAAAATGACCACCCTCAATAAGACGTATTGCTTCACCTAATTCTGTACCAATATAATGTTGTGGATCATAATGATTCTTTTGTAGTTCACCAATCTCTTCTTCATTCTTACCAAATAAGAAGAAGTTTTCTGCACCTACTAAATCACGAATCTCTACATTAGCACCATCAAGTGTTCCTATTGTAAGAGCACCATTCATCTGGAACTTCATATTTCCTGTACCTGATGCTTCTTTACCTGCAGTGGATATCTGTTCTGATAAGTCAGCAGCAGGATATACTTTCTCTCCTAGTTTTACACTATAGTTTGGTAAGAATATAACTTTTAAAAGATCCTTACTATCTGGATCATTATTAACTACCTCTGCAATATTACAAATAAAGTTAATAATCAACTTAGCCATGTAATAACCTGGTGCTGCTTTACCACCAAAGATTACAGTACGTGGAACAATATTATCTGTCTGTCCATTCTTAATACGAAGATACTGAACAACAACTTCAAGAGCACGAAGATGTTGTCTCTTATATTCATGTATTCTTTTTACAAGAACATCAAACATACTAGAAGGATCAACCGTTATACCAAGATTATCTTGAATGTAAACAGATAGATCATGTTTACCAAGTAACTTAGTTTGTTCAATCTTTTCTAATGCTTCTACATCATATTGACTTGCCTCCAATGTATTAAGAGAATTCATATTGGTTATCCAATCTTCACCAACATATTCATTTAAAAAATTCTTAATCATAGGAGATACCCATCTACGTGGAGTAACACCATTAGTTACGTTAGTAAACTTATGAGGCCACAAGTCATAGAAATCAGGCATTAAGTTTGTCTTAATCAATTCTGAATGTAATGCTGCAACACCATTAACATGATGAGATCCTACAGTTGCAAGATGAGCCATACGAACTGACTTATTACCAGACTCATCAATAATAGATAACTTACCTAACATAGAATCATCACCAGGATATTTCAATCTTACTGTTTGTAAGAACCTAGTATTGATCTCATAGATAATTTCTAAATGTCTTGGTAGTAAATATTCGAATAAACCAAGATCCCATTTTTCTAATGCTTCTGGAAGAAGAGTATGGTTTGTATATGCTATAGATCTAGTTGTTATATCCCATGCAGTATCCCAATCAAAATGTTTATCATCTACAAGTAATCTCATCAATTCTGCAACAGCAATAGAAGGATGAGTATCATTAAGTTGTACTTGATATCTATTTGGAAACTCTTCTAAAGGTACTCCACACTTTTCTAAGTTACGAATCATATCTTGAAGAGACGCACTTACAAAAAAGAATTGTTGTTTTAATCTAAGTTGTCTTCCTTGATCTGTACCATCATTAGGATAAAGAACCTTAGATATAGTTTCTGATTGTACTCCTTGTTCTACTGATCCAAGATAGTCACCTATGTTAAATGCATAGAAATCAAATATCTCAGTAGCATCTGCTCTCCATAGTCTTAGTCTATTACAACTATCAACTCTATATCCCAACTGCAATACATCATAAGGTACAGCAACTACTTGTTCAGCAGGAACCCAACGTACTCTATGATTACCTCTATGAGATGTATAGTGTTCTACATAACCACCAAATCCAATAAAACAGGATTCATCAGGATAACACATCTCCCATGGCCAATCTCCATGTAACCAGTTATCAGTAACTTCTATTTGTTGTCCGTCTCTTATTTCTTGTTTAAATATACCAAATTTATATCTTATACCATAACCAGTAGCAGGTACTTTAAGAGTCGCAAGAGACTCCATATAACATGCAGCAAGACGACCAAGACCACCATTACCTAATCCTGGTTCTTCTGCTAATTCTAGCACCTGATCTAATGTTGTATTATAATCCTTTACTGCTTCTTCTGCTTCTTTATATACACCCAAATTTAAAAGATTATTTCCTAACTGCGGGCCAATCAAAAACTCTGCAGAGAGATATGCTACTTGTTTTTCTATAGTACAAACCTCAGGTGCAAGATGATAGTCTATCATCCTATCCCTTATAGCATAACACAATGCCATGTAGATATCATGTGATGAAGCAGTCTCAGGTCTTTTCCCTAGTGTATAGTAGAGACGATCCTTGATTGCAACGGATAAATTACTCGTCAACTTTTTTCTTCTTGCTACCTATATTATACTTTGTTTCAAGTATCCAGTCATCTTTGTCTCTATATGCTAATACTTTAATCTGGTTTAAAGGAGCAATATCTTGTATCTTAGTAACATCAACTATCCCTATGAGACCCCAATCAGCAAGAAGCTGAGCAATACGATTCCTACGCTGAACATCATTAGAAGTAAGGTTAGCGTGTTTTCCATCAAGAGCAAAAAGCTCTTTAAAGTGGACAAGGTAGTACCTCCCTTGTTTGTGTAGAATATGACAAGATTGATAAATCTTTTTCTCTTTCCTAGATGCTACTCCGATTCTGGTTAGAGTCTCTCTAACCTTTAAAAAGTCATCTGGCTCTTTTAATGTAACTTCTACCATCTGATCGGTAGTCCATTTCACTTCAGGCTCTTGCACCACACTCATTGTTTTCCTCCAGTTTCAAATTTCGATTTTATAAAATTAAGTTGTTCAGTTGTTAGGATTCTAAGAGCTTGTTTTGCCTTTTCGTTACTATAACCATAATAACGTTTTACCATGTCAAGATCTTTAATCTTATCTTTACGGAGCCAAGGAGAGAATCTCTTCTTAGGTCTGAGTGTATTTAGAAAAAAATCATATTGCATCTTCTTAGGTAGAAAATGATACTGATTCATTTCATTTGCAAACATGATTGAATCTAAATGACCAGAATAAATACGGTTCACAATATAGGGTGCATAATCCTTCTCCAATGAAGGATCTTCTTCAATAAGATTTTTCTTTGTTTGGTTAATTGAGTTCAACCAATCTTTCAATTCAGTCATGATTTAATAAATTTATATGCTAGTGAGACTCTAAATCCAGTGTAATATCTATGCGTTCCATCTGCATAGTGTGTTATATGTGATGGAAACATTATAGCACGGTTTGGTTTATATCCAATAATTTTAGTAGGTTCTTTGTTATCTTCAGAAAAAATTAAGTGACCACCCCAGTCCATTTCCCATATTGGATTTGGATAATATAAAAAAGTATAATCTCCATCATCTGTATGAGGATTTCCTGACTGGCCTGCTGATTGACCATTAGCATATATTCTACGTACTCTATAAGATATCCCTAGTTTATTACAGATAATATCATACAAATATTTGCTGAAGAATTCTTCTTTATGAAGTTTATCCATATGCCAAAACCAATTATTATTATTACCTCCACTTGGAGCCCACTTAGGTCTTAACAATAGATTAAAAATCTCCTCTCTAACATCTTCAGTGAAGAAATTATCATAGACATCAATACTAGGAGTAATAACAACTTTATTTAATTCCATTTAATCCAATGCCGATCTTCACGACGTGTATTATCTATCTTCCTATTAAAAGGAAAACTAACAGATAACCTTTTAGTATGTGATGTTGCTAAGTGAGGATGATATCTTGGTATCCAAATAGCATCACCTGGTTGCATATCAACATCTAATATAGTTTGTTTATCAGTTTCTATTTTAACATCCTTCTTCTCTTTTAGCAATTCCTCAGGATTAGAAACTGCATCCCATACTTTAAAATTAGTTGTTCCCTCACATTGAACTATAACATTATCACTAATATCAAAATGGATTTCAAATGGATGTCTTGGTTCTAAATTACGACATAAGTAAATATGTGCATCTACTTCTTGATCATATTCATCTTCTAAGTTTTTAGCAAACTCATTTATCTTTTCTGTAGCTCTAGACATGTCTGTAAAATAACAAACACCACTCTCTTCAATTACTTGTTCTAAAATACCAGATGGATAACAATTAGCATCAGTACACCAGTAATTATTTTTCCATGTATCAGTTCCTTCTCCAAACACCCTCACTCTAGATGCAGACATTAAAGGTCTTATATTAATAAGATTGGATATTTCTTTCCAAGATAATAAATCAGGACAGTATCCTTTTTCAAATTTAGGAATCATTTATCTACAACATACACGTTACCAGAAATTGATATACGTTGTTCATCTGACGTATAGAATGGATTTACTCCATGATACATTTTGGCAGGAAAAAATACCATAGACCACTCCCAGTCACTATCAAGGTTTATATGATGAGACTCTTGCCCACCGAGAGTACTATTATATGAAAAATAAAATGCTGCAGTCTCGTTACCATTTACCTTTGGATATACTTTTTGTTCTTTTCTATAATCAAAAGGTATCTTCACCCAAATTACAAATGAAAATGCACCTGTATGAATATGTGCTGGATTAAAATCATGCTTACTCTGATAGTTGACCCATAGTTTACCTAATTTAAAATCAGGATTCTTTTGCTCAAGTTTTTCTAAAGGTATAATTGAAGCAAGATAGTTTGCTTGTACTCCAGTCATACTTGGATGCAAATTAAATTGTTCCATATACTGGTATGCTAATAATTGTGCAAACCTAGAAACTTCCTTAGTTATAGGAAGTGTATATTCTTCTTGAAGATGGCCTCTGAGAGTGTCTCTAGCATCATGTCCATGAGTCTGCATAGAAAAAAGCAGTTCTTCTCTCACGGATTGAGGAACAACCGCATGTAACCAACCTGGTGATTTTATCCAGTGAGGTTTAATCTGTATCATATTTTTTTAATTGTGCCTCCAATACATATTCCATACTCTCAATATTTTCCCTTAAATAATCTTCCCAATAATTTCCCTCTATATGATCATGTAAATGGGCAAGATGATTTAAAGCAAATATCAATTTAGTTCGATCATTCAATTTCATTTTCTCTAGACCTATTCTTAATAATAATTCTATCGTTTTTGTAGTCAGCTACAAATTCTAATACATCATCATTATCCCACATGAGTTCTTCATATAATGCATTGAGACGATCCATGTCTTCCCACAGATCATTAATATGTTCGCTTTCTTCGTTAGTCATCTTATAATCTGAATGTTGTTGTCCTCAGTCCAGAGTTCGACGTTATCTCTGAAACGACCATCTTGTTTTAGTTTGTCGTACCTTTTGGTTGCTTTACGTTTCCACCAAGAAATTATATTTTCTAAATGAAACTTGTCCCAATTCTGACCTCTCCTTAATTTATCTTCCTCACCAAGTAGGACTTCACGAATGTTAGCATATCCGTAATCAGAGATATAAAATCTTTTCTTTTGGGTCAATCCGAAAGCCATATCTATAACATCATTAAACTTAGATAACTTATCATCATGTCCATATTCTTTCAATGAATTCTTAATCCATGAAATCATCTTTGTTTGACGTTTCATTTTTTTAGAAGATGCTTTGTTATCTGTAAGAGGTTGATTACCATTTAATTTAGTAAAATGATCATGAAGTTTATGGAAGGCATCTGCATGGAGCAGAGGGAGAAACTTACTCTCAGTTAGACCTTTATACCTCATATAAGGTTTAAGACCGTCATACTGCGATGCAGAGGTCGTAGAGCCATATAAGGATGTAGTTTCAAATAATCCAATATCTTTTTCGAATACTTCATTCAATGTCTCTCTAGCAAAATGAGATACACATAGAAGTGCTAATAGTTTACCACCAAGATAATTATATCCAAAAGGTTGTGATGGAACTATAACAAATCCCATAACAGCATGACGATTGAATATAGAAAGATTAGGTTGATTACCTAACCAAATATTTCTAGGTTTAGAATTAATAGTAGGAGAACCAAAACGAATGAATCCCAATACTTGTTGAGATTTTTTCTCATAGACCATCCAACGAAGTTCTCTACCTGGTATATTACTTTCATTATTATGTGATGATACTGCCTTTAAAAGATTGTTATAATGATCCTGTGGTAATGATTGATTAAATCTACTACCAATAAATTTAATATCAAATTCCATCTCTTCTGGATGGATATCCTCATTAAAAAATTCATCCTTTAAAGAAGTCAAAGGATTTGTTTCCGTTACAATCTCTCTCTTTACATAACGAAGATAATCTTCTATAGATGTAAAGTGTCCAAAATAGTCAATAAATTCATCAGCAGCCCATTCAGCATCAGCCTCAGGAATTATCATAATCCAAATATATTAAGAATACTTTTTACAAGTGGTGTTTTCTTAGAAACACTACATAAGTATCTTACCATAGAAACTAAGTAATCGCCTTCCATTTCTTCAAACATGTACATATTCAAACGGAAAGCATAATTTGCTTCAGTAATAATAGCATTAACATCAGATTGATCTACAGGTAATTTATTAAGAGTTTCTCTGTACATCTGTTTGTATGCTTTCTTATCTTCAATCTCAGGAAACTCATAAAATTCTAAACCACCATCAGTTAGATTCATTGCATTCTCAGCAATGTTTCTTAGAATTTGTCCTCCAGATAAATCTCCAAGATAACGAGTATAATGATGACCAACTAATAACTTAGGATCTTCATGTGCTACCTCTCTAATACGAGCAATGTATTGCTTAGTTGCTGCTGTTGGGTATATCTTATCTTTCCAGTTCTCACCAAAATAAAACTCACAATCTTTAACTAATGCATCATGTCTTTCTAAAGCACTAAGTTTTAATGGGCCCACATAAGGATCATCTTTTAACCTTCGTACCTCAGTTTCTAGTTCATGGTATATAAAATAAAAATTAGCAACTAATTGTCTATAATTTTTTTGATCTATAACACCTCTAAGAAATGACGCAACAAAACTTGTGTTCTCAGCCATAGAGTGAGACTTCTTTGTTCCTTCTTTTATTTGCTTTGAAAAATCTGAGATCATTTTTCTAACCAGATAATGTAGTCATCAGGATCTAACTCACTGAGATCTAATTGATCACGGCCAAAATTACCTGTTGGAGGTGGAACTATTGGTCTATAGTATCCCTTTGGTTCCATAATTTCGATTGTAGTATCTATTATTCTATTGAATGCTCTAGACATCTGACGATATCCAGATCCAACATACATCTGACCTGCAAATACCGATACTGTAGCGGTTCCCCAGAAAAGGTAATACCATCTTGATTTCACTTGATGTCTTTGTCTACTTGGTTTAATTTTAGTCATAATCAGAAAAAGTTGCAACTATTACTATCCTTCTACCTTTCTTAGGAGGATAATTATAATGTTTGCCTTCAAATATTATAGCATCATTTTCCTTTCCTGTAAACTCTTCACCTTCACAAATTGTACTACCACCCTCAGGATCTGTAAGATATATGATTAAGTTCTTATGAGGAAAGGGATGATCTGTATGTGGTAAGGAATGACCTTCACCATCAATAGGCATAGTAATATTAACAGCAATTCTATAAATCCTATTAACCTTTATTTTATTGAATTCTAATATTCCTTTTACTACATCATGTACCTCTATCGTCTTTTCAGATATAGGTACTGAATATGCATATCTTTCATTAGGTGGTAAAAGAAATGGGTGACAATAAAAACCAAAATTACAACAATCCTCATCCCAATCAGGAGGATTATAATCACCCATCTCACAATGACGTTGAGAATAAGTCCAAGTAATTTCTTCACTCATACAATATTTTTTAAAGTCTAGATATTCTGCTGACTTGGGATTATAAATTTTTTTAAGCATAGGTACAGACAAATACAACTCTACGTTTTTCTTTTGGTGTCTCATGAAAATGAACACCATCAAATATTATACAATCATCTTCATTAGGAGTATAATTTTCATACTTATAATCTCTTTCCATCCTAAACGTATCTCCTCCTGCATCAGTAAAATATAATAAAAGATTGTAATGAGGATACTCATGATCAGTATGTGGGTACCCTGTTCTCACTTCTGGTTGTGCACTAACAGCATTTAGATGCATTCTAAAAATCATATTAAGTTTAATACGATTAGCCTTAAGAATATCAGAAACCATCACACTTGCTTGCATAGCAAGTTCTTGGTTATCAACTGTTGGAAAATATAAAGGTTTATCAATCGTTGCTATAGGTGCCTCAGCTCTTCTCAATATACAATGATGATACATTGGAAACCCACCCCAATTTTTCTCTCTCTTTTGTTCTGGAGTTAAACATTCGATAGTACTAATAACATCTTCATCCTTACCAAAGTTAAGAGTATCAGGAAGATATTCCCATCTAAATTGACCTCCAAGAACTTTCTTCTTAAAGTTATTGTATGAGGGAGTACGTGGATTATATAATTTTCTTATGTTCATTCTTCAAAAGTAGTTAGTTTAGTATACTTTTCATATAACTCTCCTATCTTCTTTTCACTTTTTCTACTTTTCCATAATTGTAGTAAGATAACTTTCATATCTTCCATAGGAACGACTACAGATAAGTCTCCGTTTGTGTAAGGTTCTCTCATTTTTTTATAAAACTAAACCAACCAGTTGCAATATATTTAACCTCAGTTAGAGATGGTAAGCCACGATGTGGATGAGTCCAATATGCTGGCCACATTAACATACTTCCTGCTTTTGGTTTGAATTTTATTTCCTGTGTTGGAAATTCTGTCTCACCACCATCTGTAACATCATTGAGATAAAGCATCCATGCTATTAATCTCCTTTCAGCAAAACCATTAGCCAAACCCATGTTTTCACTATGCAATAAAAAATATGCTTCGTTTGGTAAATATTTTTGTATATTAAATGAATGAGCTATATCCCATCTAGCTAACTGATGTAAAAAAGGATACTTGTTTTTTAATTGTTCGATTGTTGATTCAAGAACTTCTGCTAGATTCTCAAAGATGGGTATGTAATCATCAACATTATCTTTGTTCAAAGCATCAACAGATACGTACATTTCTGTACATCGTTTTACTTTATCATAATCAATAGTAAAACCTTTCTCAACATTTACTACACCTTGATGATGGTGCTGAGGATTGTCCTCGTAAAAATTAATTATTTGTTGACATTGTTCAAGAGTCATACAATCTTCATTTACATGTATAAGATTATCAATCATTTGAATTCACATTCAACCATGATCTCTGTTAGACATGCAAGCATATTTATTTCTTGATCTGCAACAAAAGCCATTTGGTACTGATACTTAGCAATAACAAGAACAGCAGCAGGGATGGTATTAGCAACCAAGGATTTATAAAGACTATCGTAAATGCGACGAAATAGTACAGAAGTATCATTATCCATATTGTTGCTGACCCACTTACGGACTTCTGGAAAGTTTTTCTCTTTAAGGTTTTTGATAAGATCATCGACAGCGACATCTGAAAAAGCAGCTAATATACCACTATCTATCTTACCACCAACTGAATATCTTTGACATTCATTTAGGACTCTTCTCCAATCTGGAAAATGTTTGTTTATTAATTCTGCTAGTACTTTCTTATCAGCTTCAATCCTTTCTTTGTCCAAGACATAGTTAAGTCTTTGGAAGAAAGCAGCTGCGATTTGCTGCTTTTCTTTCCCTCTAATACTAAAGTCAACCACCGCACATCTTGAGTGGAGAGGTTCGAGGATTTTGTTTTTGTAGTTGCAAGTGAAGATGAATCTACAGTTTCCTGCAAACTCTTCGATAAAGGCTCTGAGGAGAAGTTGTACGTCGTTCCCTGTGTTATCTGCTTCATCAATGATGATGACCTTGTGCTTCGCTTCCGATGACAACGATACAGTAGATGCAAAGTTTTTTGCGTTGTTTCGTACTGTGTCGAGGAATCTTCCCTCATCGGATCCGTTGATGACATAAAAGTCTACTCCCAATTCGTTACATAGAGCCTTTGCTACCGTGGTTTTACCAACACCTGGTGGGCCCGCAAGTAACATATTAGGTATTTCCCCTTTATTTAGAAATTCCTTAAATGTCTTTTTTATATTGTCTGGTAGAATACATTCATCAATTGTAGTGGGTCTGTATTTTTCAACCCATATAAAGTCACTCATTTGTTTTTTAAGATTTTTTTATCATTCTTCAGAGGAAGCACCTTCCCAACTATCGCCCATGTAGTAATCTTGCCATTGTGTATTGTGTGACGAACCTTTTTTACGTTTGAAGTCTGGAGGTGGTGGAACCATTCCACCCTCTTTATAATCAAATATACCCATTGATCTAAGTGCCTTTCTTTCTTCTCTAGGAGAAATCTCACCACTATATGGGATACCCACAACTTCACATGCATACAACTCAATAAAGTATATCACAGCAAAAGTCTTTACCATAACAATATCACCTGCAGCAATTTGAATTATTTTTTCAATTAGAGGTTCTTTGCCTGTGTACTTATCTTCAAAATAATCTAAGATTTCATCTTCATGCTCATTATACAATGGAACATTAACTGTTTCTTTTAAATGTTTTGTACGTCCACTTTCCTTATATCCTTTAAGAAAGATCTGTTTCCAGTCTTCCTTTCTATAGATCTTTTTTAGTTTCTTGGCGAGAGTCATTTATCCAAATGTTGAATCAGGTTCTAACGCAATAAAGTAAGTTAAATCGTGTTGAGTGTTTTGGAACTTGGATAGTAATTTAGAAGAAACTGCTACATCATATGGGCCTGGAATAATTTTAATATTCTCTACCTTAAAGTTGAATGTGAATACCTTATCAGTTTCACCAACATCAACAGCATAACTATTTGAAGTATCATTCTTCTTATCACGCACCACAAGTTTAACAACACCTGCTTCACCAACAACACAAAAATCAGGAAGTTGATAAACGGCAGCTGCTTTCAATAACTTTTCTAATGAACTAGTATCCAACTTGAATTGAACATCATCAGAAGGAAGTTCAATTGCTTTATCAGGTGGAGAAATAATTACATTAGGATCTGCGTAGAAGTATTTAACTTTTCTCTTTCCTTCACGAATAGTTAAATAAGAATCTTCTTTAAAGTCCATCTCAGGATCTTGATGAAGACTTAATCCATTTAGAAATTGATTGAGATCATAAACTGCAAAGTCACGTGGAAACTGTTCATCCACAATTGCTTCTGCAAGAATGTTTTTTGCAACAGAAATAGTACGAAGTTTATCTCCTTGCTTTACAAGGATTGAATTATTAATTCCTGCGAAATTTTTAAGAATAGTTAGAGTGTTATCAGATAGTTTCATAATTAAGGCATTTGATCAAATGTTCCATCACTAATAGATGGTTTACCATAGTGTCCGTCAAAGTGTAGTAATAGCATAGCATAATGTATGACTTTTAACAAGTCTTTTTTATTCTTTCCGTCTTTACTTCCATACCTACTACCATACTTAAGTATGTTTGCCTGACAGAATCCTGATGCTATATCTCTTGCAGCCATCAAGTCTATTGTTTGAACATTACGGAACTCATGTTCTTTTCCAGTATAATGTCCGTTATATGTACTGGAGACATATTCTTCAATATCTTTTAGAATCTCTTCCTCATGATATTTGTATTGATGATTTCTCTGTGGTTTGTAATCCATAATCATGTCTTTATATGCTTGTTGTGTCCAACCATCATTGTATGGTGAGGTTGCATTTATATGCAGATTTGCTTCGTCTGGAGTCATGTCTGCATAAGATGGGAATGAGAAATGATGAGAGTACTGATCATCTATATCAGCTAGATCTGTATGGAATGTAACAGAACCAGCTGATTCCATGTCTATGTACATGTCTTCATAATCAAGTCCATCATCAAATTTTGGATCTGCAGTATTACCTGATCCAACATAAACTGATTTTACTCCATCTATATTTTCAATAGTAATACCACTATCGTCTAATTCTTTGTCTTTATCTTTTTTCATGGGATAGTCCTTATCAAATGTTCCACTTAGAATTGAGGCCGCTAGGCTCCATGCATTAACCATAACAAAACAAGAAATTTTTTACAAGACTTTCTGATTTATCAGCACCGAATTGACCTTTCAAAAATCCTGATACAGGATCAAGTTTAGTCATGTAGGTATCAAAGTCTTTGTAACTACTACTCTCATAGCCACTGGGTTTCTCTAATTCTACCATATCTTTGTACTTAGTCAAGTATTTTTTGAACATATCTACATGTTCATCTACTTCAGACATGGTGCACTTAGCAATGTATATGTTCTTTGAAAAATGATTACCAATCTCAAAGAACCTATACTCTCCTTCATATACAGGTAAATCCTCTACAGAGAAAAGATAGTTATCTACAGGATGTTGGAAGTCAAAGACAATAATGACTTTCTTATCAGTAAATCCCATAAGATCCATACCAAAACATGGAAGGTTACTGCCTGTCTTAGGATAGATGATGTTGTTGTAGATACAAGATACTTCACTCCAGATTTCTACCTCCCTTGATTTAATAAAGTATGGATGTGTGTATAGGTTAGCAATTAGTTTAGTTTTTTTGCCTTCCCAATTAGCCCATTCGTAGTTCCTAACCATATCTGGAAAGGTATCGAATAGAGCATCTTTATAATTTTTCCAAAGATTCATCTGCTTAAAAATAAAATTAGACCACGAAAGAACATAGAGAAATAAATGATCAGATAAACCCATAGTACCGTCATACAAATTCGGTTCTCTAGATTACCCCTACGATACTTAACTGGAGCAGGATTGTTCCAGTTAGATCGCATATAGGTGTTAGGATCAATTCTGTGTTTCATCTACAGTTTCTTCTACATTGAAATCAACATTAGCATCTACCTTATCATACAACTCTAAGAAAGATTGCTTTGTTTCATCATCAAATCTATTTACACAGACCTCGATTGCTTTCTCTTTCTTACCAAAGATAGCATATGCACGAACGATATGTACTAGACGACGTGTGCTAATAACCTCTTCAACACCACCATCATAAAATGTTTTACGGATGATGTCTGCCCAATCTACAAGTCTCTTAAAGAAATCTGTATCATCTACACCAAGAGTTGAAGCAACATTGTGAAGAATCTTTTCTTCTGACTTTACTGCGGGGTAGGATTGCTCGAAGGTAACTGGGAATCTTTCGAGGAAGGCTTCGTTGAGCACGTTAGTTCCAATAAATCGTCCGTCGTCTGAACCCTTACCTTTAGTATTTGCGGTGGCGAATATGTTGAATCCTCTGGCGGGTCTAACAAATCGGCCAATCTTTTTAAGGAATACACCATTTCCTTCAAGGATGCTTTGAAGGCAGAGGATTTTATTGGATGCAAGGTCGATCTCGTCAAGGAGCAAGATTGCTCCTCTGTTAAGAGCCTGTATGACTGGGCCATCGTGCCAGACGGTTGCACCATTAACAAGACGGAAGCCGCCAATAAGATCATCTTCATCAGTTTCAATAGTAATGTTTACACGAATAAGTTCTCTCCCTAATTGAGCACATGCTTGCTCAACTGAAAATGTTTTACCATTACCTGAGAGTCCAGTAATGAATGTAGGATAAAAGATTTTGGATTTAACAATTCTTTTAACATCTGAAAAAGAACCGAATGGTACAAAAGTTTTATCTGCTTCTGGTATTAGATTCTCAACAGTAACTGCAGGTGCTGCAAAAGAATTTTCAATATTCTCTACTGCTTTAGTTGTAACTTCAAGATTCCACTTACCTTTTGCTACTTTATATTTTTTTATCTTCTTAGTAACTGTAGAGTATCCGATATCATTCATTGCACAGAATGCTCTAATGTCTGCAGCAGTGAACTCAGTACCGTAGGCACCTTTTAGTCCGTCTACTACTTGATCTTCAGTCATTTTTATTTCAAAAGCCATGATGTAATTGTGTTTTTATTTATATTAGTATTATAGCAATAATACAGGTCAATGCTATGGTTTGTGGCCACTTATTGAACTGGCCTTATGCGACCAATTCAATAAACTCTCCTAAGATTTTTTTGTTCATCTTTTTAGCCCTGAGAGACTTAGTAAATGCTTTCTTTATATCTGCTTTAGAGTCAGACTTAGGTTCAAAATCAGAATCAGAATTTAAACTAGTTGCTGATAATCCGAAATACTTATGGTAACCATCTAATGATAATCCGAAAGCCTTTTCTTTCTTCCATCTTCTCATTAACTCCTCAACTTTTTGATTATCATATCCAATGTGTTGTCTAACAAAATAACCTGCATCTCTACCATCTAAAAGACGAATACCGATTAGATTTATAGAAGGAAATGTATGTCTAAGATCTTCAAGTAAGATATCAGTTAATCCACAGTAACCATGTGCTCTACTACAATCATATGTTCTACCAGTTCTACGATTACGTAAAATAGAATTAGATCCTATGTTATTTGTTCCTAGATATGGTTCTTCTTCCCAAGGTCTATTGAACTCTTTATTATATCTTAAAGGATGTCCTTCACCATCAGTTAGAATTACACACTGGACTTTCTCTAGTTTATTCTCCTTCTGAAATTTTGGAAGTATTTCATGAAGTGCACAGATAGTTTCATTCAATGGAGTACCTGATAGACTCATTCCAATAGGATGTCTATAAACACACCATCTACGATTATCAAAAGCCATTGCAGTACGGAATATATTTCTCATCTGTCTTTCCAAATGCTTTCCTCTTACTCTACTGGTTAAAATATTCATCAAAGAAAATGATTCTTCAATATATGCTTGGTTTGGTTTTCTATCAGCTGCAACATCCCTAGCAATCAATGTTCTAGGAAAACAATTTGTGAATGCATAAACCTCAAAAGGAATCTTAACTTTATTGCAAAACCATATTAGATTATATAATTGCTTAATAGTATCCATCATGTAAGGACTCATTGAACCAGACCAATCAAGAATGAATACAAGACCATGATTTTTACCATCAGGAAGAGTTGTAACTTTCTTAAATAAATCTTCGTTGAATTTATAAGTATGGAGTTTTGCAGTATTAAGAACACCAGTGCGAGAAGTAGCTGCTCTAGCATATGCTGCAGCAGATTTCTTACACTCAAACTCTTTTACAAGATAGTTGACTTCTTTCTGAGCAGATTTTTTAAACTTAACAAAATCAACATCTGGACTATCAAATAGATTTCTTGGTTTACAGAACATTGAATTTGGATCAAATACATTCTCCTCTTCCCACTTTTTTTGCTGTTCAGCAAAATCTTCTACAATGAGTTTATCAAGAACATCATTAGGAATGATAAGATTCTCTAACTTTATTTTTGGTATCTCAAAATATTCAGTCTCACTAGACTCAAGACTATTAAGTTCTTTAAGAGAATTCTCTAAAGACTCAACAGTTTTTACTTGTGGAGTTGGATCGTTTTCTGCTCCACCTTGTGGTGCTGTTGAAGTTGTTTGACCCTGAGTAGGTTGATCTGGACTCTCCTTACTAGAATCTGTTTTATCATCTTCAACATCTTCTTCTGGACTATCAGAAGCTTCTGTATCTTCCATATTATTATTACCACTACCTTCCATTTCCATGTTTACTTTTGCTAGATCTTCATTTAACTTTTGAAGTTCTTCCATTTCTGCTTTACAGTAATCAAAAAGAATCTGAGATACTTTTAGTACATCATCAAATGTTTCTGTATTATGAATTAAAGAACGAATTTCCTTTTCTTTATCTGTAAAATAAACATCATTCCAGTGACCAATCTTAGCATCAATATTAATTCTATCAGCAAGACCCATTTCATCTACATCTTCATCTGCTAAGTTAAAGAAATCATCATCACTAAGTTCATGATAACCTGTAAAGAATGTCTTAGTAAGACCTGCATATCTTCTCTTCATTAACTTCTCAATTCTTACATCCTCACATACATTCACATACTGCTGAGGAATTTGTACTTCCTTAAACCATTCACGATCAGGTGTGTATAATGCATGACCTACCTCATGTGATACTAGTGCATCATAAACATTATTGCTTGCTTTCTCCCATTGAGGAAGAGTTAAGATACGGTTATGTACGTCAAATTGTGCTGTTTCTACTTTTTTATTTTCAACAATCAAGTCTTCTGTTGCAAGAAGTTTAGCAAGTTGGGATTTTATTTCGTGATTGATCTGCATGTGTTTCTTTGATTATGTACACATTATAAGACGAAACCCCACGCTTGGTGGGGTTAAGTAGACACTTTATCAACTGGCTCCTTCTGGCCCTAGCACTACGTAAGGCCTGTGGTTTCAGTGTTCGTTTTTTCTCTTTCTTAGAGTGATGTTGCCAATTAGGTACTTTCATTTTCCTTTTTCCTGTGAGTGTTGTTGAGATTCCAAATAAATTCAACCAATGGACTTTCCGAGAATTTCATAAATTCATAGTTATCTTTATCAAGGCAATGTCCACCCCAGCCAAAGCTACCATCCCATCCTGGAACTTGGGTGTGTGATGTGCCAATTCTTGGATCGGCACCTGATAAAGCACGAAATTCATCAAAGGAAGACTCACAGCCCATCCTCTTATGTATCTCATATAGCTCGTTGAAATAGGAAACCTTCATACCTAAGAAGAAATTTTCTGAATATTTTACCAGTGCTGCTGTCTTAATATCAGTTATATGAGTGTTCTTAGCTTTAAGATTTTTTAATCTTGTACAGAAAATTGCTGTAACCAGTCTAGCAGCAGTAAGATCTCCACCAACAATACAGAATGTCTGTTTCTGAAACTTTTCAATATTATTATTTGAACTTAAATACTCTGGACTATGAAGGACTTTTATATTAGTATATTCTTTTTCTGCCCATCCATAAAACTCAGGTGTAGAAGTTGACTTACAGCACACGGGAGTAGCACCACCAATATGAGTATTCAATTCACCTAAGACCTGATTAAGAACTGTTGTGTTACTTCCCTTAGGAGTATCAACACAAACAAATACGGCCATAAATGAATCTTCTGAATAGTCAGAAATTTTATTATCATTAAATTTAGGATCAATAATTACTTTCTCATAATCCTCAAATATAGATGCCACAGCAGAACCAACATACCCATGACCGACAATCATTACTTTGAGAAATTCCATACTATTCTACTGAATCCTTTTACTTTATCAAATTTAATTACGTTATCAAACTTATCATGTAAATCTGATTTATGTGATATAACAAAGATGTTTGCATCTTTAATTACGAACTTTATAATTTTTAAAAATTCTTCTGTTCCAAATCCATCAAGAGATGAATCAAATACTTCATCCATTATTAATAGATTAGTATTTACTGAATTTTTTATTCTAGCAATTTCTCTCCATGTAAAAAGTAATGCTAGGTCAATCCTCATCTTCTCTCCTTCACTAAAAGAAGCATAAGAAAAATCTTCATGAATCGGTGACTTTACCGTTTCATTAAACTCTTCATCCAATGTGAAATTGATATAGAAATCCATCAACTGTAAATAACGATTTACCTGTTGATTGATTACTGGAATGTATTTTTTAATTATTTTAGTTTTGACTCCATCATCTTTTAGAAGGGAATATGCGAAGTCATAATGATTTAATTGCTCTCGTTTTTCAGAAAGCTCCTCTATAGTGTCTTTGAGATTTGTTTTAAACTCTGCTAGTTTCTCATGTTCAGTATTTCTGTTCTGTAATTGATCGGTAATTGTTTGAATTTCAGATTCCAGATCCCTGATCTGTCGTTGGAATCCAGAAATCTTAGTATTGTTTTGAGAAATGTCATTGTTGAGTGTAGAAATCTCCTGTGATAATTGAGTGAACTGATGTTCTCTTTCCTCTTCTTTTTGGATTGCATTTTCCAGTTCTTTATAACCAGATTGCAACTCTTTTGCTTTAGATTGAACATCATTAATTCTATCTATACGGAACTCTTCATTAATAGATTGAGTACATGTAGGACATACCGTATTATCGCTGAAAAACTTATGTTCTTTTGTAATAGTTGTTACCTTATTAGATAATTTACCTTTAAGTGTGTTTAATTTCTTTAACTTTTTACCTGCTCCTGTTACGTTTTCCTGTTTTTTTATAAGTTCAGATACATCAACTGTTTTAATTTCATTACTTTCTAAAAGATTATCTACTTCTGATGTATGTTGTTTAATTTTTTCATTACTTGCCTTTATTCCTGTCTGACGTTGAGCATCAAGTTCAGCCATAAAGTTCTTCTGCATGACCATTTTGTCTTGAATATTATCTTTACGAAGTGTGAGAGTCTTTAAACTATCTCTCTGCTCACGCATTTTCTCTCTCATAAGATTATTCATGGTAGAAAATATACGAATATCAAGTAAGTCTTCAATAACTTCTCTACGATTACTCCCTGTTAACTGCATAAAGGGAACAAATGTACTACTTCCTAGTATGACGATTTGTGTGAATGATTTATAATTTACCTTAAGAATATTTTCTTCTAATATTTTTTGATTACTTCTATCATCAGCCTGTCTATGGAGTGCTTCTCCATTAACTTCTATATCAAATATATTTGGTTTGATACCACGACGAACCAGATAATCTCTACTGTTCACAGAAAACTCTACTTCTACAAGAGTATCTTTTTCATTAGTAGTATTAATCAGTTGCGATTTATTAATTTTACGAAATGGTTTATTAAACAAAGCAAAGGTCAGGGCATCCAACATAGTGGATTTCCCAGAACCATTTGTTCCTATAACCAAATTAGTATTATATTCTTGGAAATTTATATCAGTCCAGTGTTGTCCAGAACTTAGAAAATTTCTATACTTTAAGTTCTTAAACGTTATCATTCTTAGGTGGAATCACAATATCATCAGGTGTAATCACTGCATATTTGTAATTATACATCTTACACGTCTTTAATGCAAGTTCGTCTTCAACTTCTATAATATCCATCTGACGTTTAACATCTTGCTCATTTATCATCATAGCATATCTTTCAGCATCATCCTCTTTCTCAAACAAAAACAAAACTTTATCCCCATACTCATCTGGAACAGCATAGGCACCTTCATTCTGTTTATCTTTAATTGTGAGTAACCACATTACTCTACCTCGCAAGCTTGTCTATAAAGATTCTGGAAAATATCTTTAATGATATTCTTATCATATTCAAATTCAGATTCATCAATGTAACGACTTAAAATAGAAAGAGTATTCTCATCCTCATCAACATCAAAATCTGCATTTTCGTGAATATCAAAATTCTCAACAATTTTTAAGTCTTGAACCCCGACCTGGTACAACTTATCAATAAATTTTTCAAAGTCTTTTACACTAGATTTATGGCGAACAATGACCTTTACAATTTTATCTTCATATTCTCTAGCATCAAATAACTTATAATTAGTATCTTCGTAGTAGATATTATAGAATAATTTATAAGGATTGTTAACAGGTGTATGAGTGAGGGTTTCCGTATCGAATATATGAAATCCTCTTGGATCATTTACATCATTCCAGAACATCTCATATGGATTACCCAAATAATAAATTTTTCCATCATTAGATCTTGTATGAAAATGACCAGAAAATACCTTTTCAAACTTATTGAATATATCAATATCCATACCAGTTTCCATTAGATGACCACGAGTAGCTCTGAATCCATTTAATTCAAGATGACCCATAGCAATCTTTGCTTTGGTTGATTCAATTAATTCTTTTGTTTCATTAAAGTTTTCAGAATTTATCCAAGGTAAAAATAATATCTTTGACTTATCAACTTCAATTTCAGTAGCCTTCGAATATAATTTAATATTAGAATAGTCTTGCAATAATAATTCGGGTGAATTTACAAAATTTGTATTTTTATAATAACAATCATGATTACCTACAATTGCATAAACATTATACTTTTTAAGAGGTTCAAATACAACTCTCTTTGACCATTCTAAACTTTGTAAATCTATTGACTTACGACTATCGAATATATCACCCATGTGAATCACAGTGTCTATCTTATGCTCTTCTAAGGAGGGAAAGAAGACATTCTTATAGAACAGTTCAAAATAATCATGAAGGTGCTTAGAACCCTTTCTAGCCCCGTAATGAGTATCTGTTATAATAGCAACCTTCATCTATTTCTATATTGTATTTGATCTTTAATTGAATTATAATCAGAACTACTACCTGTAAGAGCAGTATCATCAACCATCATAACTTCATCGAATCCAGTCTTTTCAATGATCTTTGTTTTAATATCTAATTGTTTTTTCTCTTTTTGAATTCTTCTGAGAAACGCATAATGTATAATCTGCGTAAAGTAAGCAAAAGGATTTTTGGATTTCTCAGGATCAAAGTTATGTATGTACTGAACGCAATTTTCGATTCCATCTGATATCATGTCCTCACGAAACATATAGTTTACAAAGTTTGGTTTGTATGAAAGGTGTGTTGCTATCTTTAAAAAACACTCACCCAAATAGTTTGGAATAGGTGGTTTACCTTCCCATGGGCCTGATTTAGGAGGATCTTGCTTATGCTTCTTAATAAATTTTTCTCTTGCTATAGCAACTTTACCTCTATAAACGATCATTGCTTCTAGCAACTCTTTGTTGTTTACATAGTGTTCCGTCTTTTTTCTAGGCATTACATCGGTACTCCTTGTTACGGTTAGATTTATTATAACACAAAATCAAGCTCTTGACAAGGTGGTCAAAAGTATGTACAATAACCTTTGTAGAGGTTCGAAGGGATAGATTAGCTCTCTTTCGAATCTTCTTTAAGGTTATAATCAGCTTCCAGTTTCTTTCGGGCATCTTTTACATTTGAAATGTAACCCATTTTAGAATCTGGTTGAATTTTTCCCGATCCTTGATATTTTGTAATAGGTTCACCTTTAATTTCTTCATCAATAAAATTATCGTATATAGCAATCAATCTTTCATTTTTACTTTCAGTCATTGTAATCACTTTGCTTAGTCTTATCATATAGATATCTTCATCAGTTAAGTCTAACCAAGGTTTTACTTTAATGTATTGACTACGACCAGAACTATGCATATACATTATTAAAGGATTTTGTAATACTAATAGAGGATCTTCATCATCAGGATTCTCTACCATCACTAGAGAAAAAATTTCTTCTCCAGATACCAATTTAATTATTGCGTGAAATTCTTCTTCCATTAATTTTTTAGTGGTATGTTTACTATATCATAATTAAAGTTTTCTTCATTGTAGACTTTAATTCTTTCAATCAAATGATTGAGTGTGTAATTTCTACGTGACTTGTAGCTGATATCATCAGCAATATCATATAAAGTTGCACTGGTCTTTTTGTTACCTTTTCTTAGAACTCTTCCTATTGACTGAAGATTTCGTATTCTAGATTTTGATGGCGACGCGAAGATGACGTTATATAATCGCTTAATATTAATACCAGTACTAAAAGTCCCATACGACGCAATAATAATTGCATTTTCCTCCCTCTCAGTAATTTCTCTAACTTGCTCTCTTTCTTGAGCATCAACACCACCATGAACAAAAAAGACTTTTTGATTAGGTGACTTATTTTTATTTATCAATTCATATAGAGGCAATCCATGACCTTCAACTCTAGCAAATAATATAAGTGTATTACCTTTTAAATCTAAAGCAAGATTTTTAATAAAGTTATTTCTACGATTATGAGTAATGATGTATTGAACTTCTTCCTCAAAATTTTCAAATTTATTTGGTGGGTGTTTCAATAGAAGCACATTAATATCTAACGTAGCAACATGACCCTTCTTCATGAGTTCGTCAGTCTTAATAATTTTATAAGAAGGGCCAAACAATCCTTCTAATACCCACTTATGTGTTTGCGTTCCATCAAGAGTTCCTGTAAATCCGTAACGATACTTAGCATTATCAAGCTTAGTCATTATAGATATAAGTGACTTTGATTTAAACTGGTGAGCTTCATCCCCAACTACTACAGAGAATCTCTCAAAATACTTTCTGGGGAGTTTGTAAATTGATTGCCAAGTAGTAATAATGACTTGAGAGTCCGTCTCTCTTTCTTTACCTGCGTATATCTTGTGGCAAAATGAACCTACGTCCCAGCCATAGTCTGCAAAATCTTTATACATCTGTTCTACTAGGGAAGTCGTCGGAACGACTATCAGAGTATTTTTCCCT
>VTLG01016518.1_pt1 | contig 26921 bp, 40 predicted proteins | sample 4694571 | NCBI WGS metagenome assembly VTLG01 (sample SAMN12604809, study PRJNA352737) | marine metagenome | biome: ENVO:00000447; feature: ENVO:00000209|ENVO:00000569|ENVO:01000036; material: ENVO:00002151; isolation source: viral sequences binned using virsorter ...
ATAACAATCATATTACCACTGAATTTAGACAGGTCTTTGAAGTCTAATGCCCGTACCTATATCAGATCTTCAATCTTCTAATCCCTTTGAGATTATTGAACTATTTCAGTTAGAACTGAAAGAGGGATTGCATTACGCAACAGGGAATCCTAGTAATGTTGTCACTACATATTATTGGCATGACGGGACTAGCGCACAAGCATCAAGTGATAATGTTCCCTCTGGTCTTAGTAGCTTAAGCACTGGGGGTTCAGGTTATCCAAATGGAGATCCTGCGGGCAGTATGCAATTTAATTATGCGACTACTGCTGTTACTGGTAGTGGAAGTGGATTGAAGGTCAATATTACAGTTACAGGTAACTCGGTGCAGACTGTTTCTATCAATACTGATTTTGTCGGTACTGGTTATCAGATCGGTGATGAAATTGCAATTGGGGTAAGTGCTTCTGAAACTAATGCGAAATTTACGATTACTTCTCTTTTAACTGGTAATGGACAGTTGCGTTTTTATGATCAAGACTATGAAATGCTTCCGATAAAAGCAGAGGGGTTTGAATATGATGGCAGTCAAAAGGAGACTGCAAGACCCAAGATTGTTATTTCTAATGTATTTGGACTTGTTACTTCGATTCTTTCTTCTGTTAATACTGTAAGTAGTGGTATTGATTTAACTGGTGCAAAGGTTATTCGTATCAGGACATTAGCTAAATATATTGATCCTGTTAATTTCGCTAATAACACAAATGCTGATGTAGATCAATCTCAAGAGTTCCCTAGAGAGATTTATTATATAGATCGAAAGAGTGCTGAAAATAGAGAAGTTTGTGAATTTGAATTAGTTAGTGCATTTGATTTGAATGGAATACAAATTCCAAAAAGAGTTGCATTACCTTCTGAATTTCCAGGTTTAGGAGCTTCTTATGGTTGAGTGGAAGGAATTAGCATTAAAACATGCAAAGGAAGAAGATCCAAAAGAATCTTGTGGCTTAGTTGTTTGTTTGAAAGGAAGAGGAAAATATATTGCTTGCCGTAATATTGCGCCTTCACCTAACCATCATTTCATAATAGATCCTTTTGATTGGGTTAAGGCAGAAGATACAGGTCAAATTTTAGCAGTAGTTCATTCTCACCCCCATTCATCACCAAAACCTAGCGAGGCAGATTTAAAAGCATGTGATGCTATTAATTTACCGTGGCATATATGTAACCCTAATACGGAGGAATGGCATACATTTAATCCTGTGAATTGGAAAATTCCATTGATAGGTAGGAATTATTCTTATGGAATATATGATTGTTGGAGTTTAGTTCGAGATTATTACAACGAAAAAGGAATAAAACTTCGAGATTGGGATCGTCCTTATAGTCTTGATGATTTTGAAGAAGATCCCTTGTTTGAAAGATGTTATAAGGAAACTGGTTTTAGAGAATTAGATGATGATGAACCATTACAAGAGGGAGATAGTGTCTTATTTTCTACTTATAAAAATAAATTGAACCATGTGGGGGTTTTTATTGAACCACAACAGATTTTGCATCATTCACACGGTAGATTAAGTAGTAGAGATTTTTATGGCGAATGGCTTTTAAAATGTACGAAAAAGAGGCTTCGTTATGTTGCGTAAAATAAAATTATATGGTCATTTAAAAGAAATTCTTGGTTTCTCTAGTATTGAAGCGGAAGCGGCTAATGCTGCGGAAGCTATTAGGTTTTTGCTTGCTAATTGGCCTGAACTTGAAGGTCATATGGCTAATCAATATTATCAAGTAAAATCAGGTTCAACGGCATTAGCATTAAATGAGTTGCATTACCCTGCTGGCATGGATGAAATAAAGATTATTCCCGTTGTGGGAGGTAGTAGTGCAAAACAAAGAGCTTTTCTTGGTGCGGTTCTAGGAGTAGTTGCGTTCGTCTATACAGGGGGTTTTTCGGGTGCAGCAGGATGGGGCATAGGTGGAATGGGACTTTCGTATAGTGCAGCAGGTACAGGTATAAGTGTTGCCGGTGCAGCGTGGGCATCGGCGGCAATGACTGCTGGTGTCTTACTTACAATTTCAGGGGTCTATGAAATGTTAAATCCTATTCCTGAATTACCCGAAGGAGTGAATGATCCCAATAATTCTTTTGCTTTTAATGGAGTTCAACAAACGGCCAGAAGTGGTACGGCTATTCCAGTAGCTTATGGTGAAGTAATAACTGGTTCTATTGTGATCAGTAGTAAAACTGATATTGATGAGGTCGTGCTTTAAATGGGAGACACACCAAAAACTGAGCGTGATAGCCTTGATTCTAGGGCAAGAGCGTCATTTCTAGACCTTATTAGTGAAGGAGAGATTGAAGGGTTAGTTACTCCTGTTCCAAATTTTGATGAGAATGAAATAGATGGTGCTGCTAATCCGTGGCATCAATCTATTTTTCTAAATAACACACCACTTCAGAATAGAGATGGTTCGTATAATTATTTTGATTTAAAAATTGATCAGAGGACTGGTCTTGCTAATCAGTCTGTTATGCCAGGTTTTAATGAAACGGTAAGAGAAACACCAGTTAATGTAGAAGTAAGAAGGTTAAATACTGGACAATCAGAGAATGGCACTTTAGATCAATGGGAAGGGAATGGACATGTCATTACTATTACTAATAGAGCCGTTGATGCTGTTCGTATTGTTATTTCGATTCCTGCTCTTCAAAAAACTGAAGATGATGGAGATACTAAGGGAAAAAGTGTTGCTTATAGATTCCAGAAGAAACAAGGTACAGGTGATTATGTAGATATTGATTTAGGGACTAAAAAGCTTGATATTTCTGGTGCTAAAGATGGTGATGCTTTCGTAAGTGGTAGAACTGCTGATTTATATCAGAAACAATATCGGTTTGAGATTACAGGTAATACCTTCCCCGTATCATTTCGTGTTGTTCGTATCACTAAAGACGAGGATAGGTATAATTTACCATCATATGATTGGCTAAGTGTAAACTGTAAGACGATTGTCCATTCTTATTCGGAGATCACTTATGCAGGTGAGTATGAGCGTATGGCTTGTACTTATGTTCAGAATAATGGAGCTGAAACCCCTGCTGCGGGAAATATTATTACAATATCAACCAGAACAGAGTATCCTCATAATGCAGGGGAATATCAGAAACATAAATTAAAAGTAGGTGATATTGTCTCCCTTGATTTCAGCCCCGCAGTTGTTGAGGGGCAAACTGTTGGTACTAATGATAATTTAGCAGTTGCGACAGTAGTAAACGATTCAACTTTTACTGTGATTGCTAGTGATAGCAAGTTACTTTCACCCCCTACCGTAGAAGAAGAAACAGCAGGTACAGACACTTATCGTAATGTAAGGGTTTCTCCTGTTTATACTTACCCAAATACTGCGCTTGTAGGGTTACAAGTTGAGGCTGAAGAATTTGGGAGTGTTCCGAAGAGAGCGTATAAGATTAGAGGAAAAAAGATAAAGATACCTGGGGCGGGAGCCAATGGTAGTGGTACTCCTACTGTTGTAACGGATAAAGTTGTTGCGGATAATTTAGGAATTTCAAATGCCGATGAAATTCAAACTTGGGGGTTTATTTATTATCCATCTGGGTATATTTTCAACGGTACGTTAACTACAACTACTCATTGGTGTGCTGACCCAGCATGGTGTTTATACGATTTGCTTTTATCGTCTCGTTACGGAACTGGAGATCATGTTGATGCAGCTCAACTTGATAAATACTCATTTTACGCTGCTTCTAGATACTCTTCGGAAATTGTTGAGTTCCATGATCGTTTTAATGATGGGACAATTCAGAAAATTCGTGAACCTCGATTTTCCTTAAATGCAGTCCTTAGAAAAAAAGAGGATGCTTACAGAATTATTGCTCAGTTATGCTCTGTTTTCAGGGTTATGCCTTACTACGGTGCAGGTGCATTAAACTTATCTCAGGATAAAAAAGGCGTTGATCCTAGTTATTTATTTACATTAGCCAATGTTTCTCCAGAAGGTTTCTCATATTCAGGGGTAGCGCAGACAACCAGAATAACAGTTGCAATCGTTAAATATTACGACATGACTTTGAGAGACATGGCATATGAGGAAGTTATTGATGATGCTGCTGTTCAAAAATTCGGAGTTATCTCCAAGACTATCAATGCTTTTGGGTGTACTTCACGGGGGGCTGCAAGGAGAGTAGGAAGATGGTTGATTTATGTTGCTCAAAATGAAACAGAAACTTGTACGTTCGTTACTTCACTAGAAGCAGGTACGGTTTGTCGCCCTGGTCAAATTATTGAGATAGCTGATCCAGTTAAAGCAGGTGTAAGAAGAGGAGGAAGAATTAAAGCTGTTCCTGCTGCGAATCAAATTACAGTTGATAACACAGACTTAACTGATTTACCAGGTATAGGAAATGAAAGTATTAGTTATACAAGAACATTGCATGTGATTATGCAAAATGGCAGTGTTTGTACTGCTGATGTTGGTACAGATGGGATTTCAGCAAGTGGAGTAATAACAACGGTTACTAATTTTAGGATTAAAGTAAATGATTCAGCAGGTAGAGAACCAGGAGATCCTGAATACGGTGTTGATGCGAATGGAAATCAAGCTGATGTATTCCAAGACCAAACTCCTAATGTAAATAGTCTTTGGATATTAGAAACTACTGGAGGAACATCAGCTCAAAACCTTCAAACCTCTACATGGAAAGTTGTTGGAGTCAAAGAAGAAGAAGACTTTCAATATGCGGTTACTTGTGTCTCTCATAATGAATCTAAATATGATCATGTTGAACAAGATCAAGGGCTTAATCATAGAGATTTAACAAATTTAGATGAGATTCCTGCTGCACCTTCGGGCTGGGCAGTACGTCCGACTGGATATGCTGGTGATGATGAAAGTGGAAATGCAATCGCTTCGGCTTCTATTACTTTCCCTCATCAACAACTATACAGGCATAGAGATGAAGTCAGAGTAAAGGTAATTGCAGCATGGAAGCCTGTCCTTGGGGTTAATAAATATGAGGTTCGATGGAGAGAAGCTGAAGGGGGATGGAATACAATTCGAGTTCAAAATCCAGATTATGAGATTACAAATGTATCTATTGATAAATCTATAGGGACTAAGGTCTTTGATTTTGAAATTTACAGTTTGAGTGCCTATGGTAAAAAATCTGTTACACCTCTAAAGACTTCATTTACTTGTACTGGTAAAACAGCAAAACCAAGTGATGTTGTTACATTTACTGGTACTATTGATAAAAACTTAGGAGATCGTCTGACATGGGTGAAGATTGTCCCTACTGCACCTGAGTTTGCTGATTTAGATATTAGAGGTTATGAGATAAGACGAGGGACAGAATGGGATAGTGCCACTGTTATTGGTGAGTTTGTTGGAACCACAGCGACAGTAGGGACTCTTGTTTCTGGAGCAAGTATTACTTATTTAATAAAAGCAATTGATACGGATGATAACTATAGCGTTGGTGCTAAATCAGTTGCAATCAATCCTGTTTTCCCTGGTGCGCCGACAGAGGGTTCTTTTGAGTACAGAGATGATAATTTAATTTTGAATTGGTCAACTCCAGCTACAGGAAGTTATGCAATCGAAGAATACGAAATTTATAAAGGTGATATTAGTGCAAGTAATTTAGAAGGTATCGTTACTGGTAAAACTTTTTCTATCCCTGTTACGTGGAACACTGAACAAACTTTCAAGGTTCGAGCTAAAGATATTGCTGGCAACATAGGAGGAAGTGCATTAGAAATTACTGTTACTTTCACTCAAGCACCTGCACCAAATATCACATGGCAGTACGAAGGCAGGACATTGAGATTGACTTGGAATCAGGTGTCTGGGAGTACGACGGCTAGGGAATATGAGATAAGAAGTAGTGCTACAGTTGTTGATGGAAATGAGGTGACTGCTGTTGGTAATGCATCTGAAATCAACAGAGTTCAAGCTACAACTTATGTGGTAGATGTCGATTGGGTTGCTTCTCGTCGTTTTTGGGTAAGGGCTATTGATATCAATGGTAATTTTGGGGTAACAGGAAGAACAGGTATAGCAAATGCTCCAGACTATCCAGATGTTACTTTTTCTTTTCCAGAAACCCCAGTCGTTACTAGTGATGATTTAGATGGTAAGAATGAAAATATTGTTTTAAATTGGACTGCCCTTACAGCAGCAACTAATAATAGTGGCGATACTCATGGACTTCCGATTCGTGAGTATAAGATTTATAGAACTGATTCTTCGGCTGAATCTGCTTCAAATTTAATTGCTACGTCTTACACTACGGTCTTTTCTGAAAAAATAACATGGACAGAGGGGAATAAGAAATATTGGGTTAGTGCTGTTGATGTTAATGACAATGAAGGAGCTGCGAGAGCATATATTCAATCTGTAACACAAGTTCCTGTTCCCGTAGATATAACACAAGAAGTCATAGATAATAATATTTTACTTCGATGGAAAGAGCCTAGTTTAACAGGATGTTTACCTATTACTGCTTATAATATTTATAGAACTAATACTCAAGCAGGTAGCTTGATTGGATCAAAACAAGGGAAATTTACAACAATATTTGAGCAAGTTGCTGATACATATCATTATTATATAGCAGCAATTGATAGTGCAGGCAGACAAGGTATTGCAGGTTCAGTGTCAGCAGTTGTCAATGAACCTCCCGATTATGTTTTAAATGCTGATTTAAAGACTGCATTGATAGATGATGCTAGTTATGATCCAAATACGGGATACGTTCTAGCTACATATTCTCAGTCGGGTTTCATTGTTACTGTTACAAAGCAATCTCATGACTTATCTGTTAATCAACAAATAGAAATTGATTTTACTTCTGGATCAGCAACTGAAGATGGGAAATATATCATTAAGACAACAACAGTTAATGAATTTACTTTTGAAGTAGCAGGAAATAGACAAACGACAGGGAATATTGGTTATAAAAGTGCTGCTACAACTTCCAACTTTTATGTCCTTAATAATGTTGGTTATTTTTGTATAGATACTTCTACTCAATACCAAAATCATTTCGGCGGAGATCCTAGTTCTGCTTTCAATATTAATGGTGCGAATGTTCCTTATGCTTTACCTTCTGAAAATTCAGGATCTTATGAAGAAGTTTTTGATTATGGATCGGTTCTTGCTAATTCTGCTATTTCTATAGCAATGTCAATTGATCCTGAAGAGACAGTTGGGCAAGGTTTAACGATCACCCCCAGAATTTATGTTAGAGAAACTGATAGTTCTGCTTGGATAGATAAAGGTTCAGGAAATGGCAGTGTATTTGCAACTCAGTTTAGATATGTTAAAGCAAGATTTGATTTAGCTGGTGCAGATGCGAATGATCTGATAAAGGTTACTGAAATTTCACTAAAATTATCTGTTAAGCAGAAAACAGATCAAGGTTCACTCACCCTCGCAGAGGTGACAATTGGTACTCCAGCCGAAAAACAAGCTGTTTATGATGCAGGAATTCAGGTTTCTTTTACTAAAACATTCCTTGACATTGATTCAATTGCTTTAACTATTAGAGGATCAACTTCAACTGGTGGTGCAAGGTATGCTATTTATGATTTTCTTGATGAAGCTAGTCCAACTGGGTTTAGAGTATATTTATATAAAGCTGACGGAACCAAAACATATGGAGCTTTCGATTGGACTGCTAGAGGGGTGTAATTAAATGGTTTATTTTAACAAACCAACAGTTACAAGGACTTATACGGAGGTTCTTACTGATTTGATAGAGAGAATAGACGCAGCAACTGGGCTGTTGTCTTCTGATGTTGCTGCATATACTGGTCAAGGAGGAGATTATCCTGTAAGAGCTGTCAGATGGAACACTACTGAGGGTAGATTTGAAAGAAGAAAATCAGGTAATGATGGTTGGGAAGTATTAGCTTCTACATATGCCTTTACTGCGGTTACGACTACTGGAGACATAGGAGCCAGTGGTAATATTTCAGGGATAGATATAACTGCAACAGATGAATTAATAGCTGCGAGAGTCACTGTTACAGGGACTACTGCACCTGCTAATGGTCTTTATCTTCCAGCTACTAACGAAGTTAGATATACAACTAATGGTGCGGATAGATTAACTATTGATGCTAATGGTCATGTTGGGATTGGACAGATAAATCCAGCAGTAAAATTTGAAGTCGCAGGAAATGCAAGATTTCAAAATGGATCAAATAATGTTTTCTTAGAAATAGGTGCTGGTGGTAGTGGTAATCATGCCTCTTATATTGATCTCGTAGGAGATGCAACTTATACGGATTATGGGTTAAGAATTATAAGAAATAATGCTGGAGCTAATACAAGTTCAGAGATAGTTCACAGAGGAACAGGGAGTTTTGTTCTTAATGCTTATGATCATGCAGATGTAGAAGTAAAGGTAGATAATGTTACTCGGTTCTGTGTTGACGAAAACGGTTGTTGCTTTGGGAATTTTACAGCTCCATCAGAAGTTGTGCATATTAAGAATGAGGTGGATGGTGCTGTAGGTATAAGGATTGAAAACAATGATGGTCATGTGAGAATAATTACAGATGCTAATTCGATTTTCACGGATGCTGATACTCATGTATTTAGGCCCAGAAATGGTAATTCTGATATTGCTCGTTTCACTTCCAGTGGTTTAGGAATAGGGACTACAAATGTTACTAATACATTAACTGTAGACGGAACAGCAAAAATAACTGGAGTACTGACGTGTGACGCAACCATTGCCGGGACAATAAATAAAGCTGAACAGATTTTGGTAACTGAGAACGAGACTAATAGTAATTATCAAATTTTATTTTGTGACGCAGAAGGAGCAGCTTCAACTGCCCAGAGAAGTGTTTTTATTGATACTACTGATGGTCAATTCACATATAATCCTTGGACTAACGTGTTGACGGTAGGTGGTGTTACTGGCTCATTAACAGGTACAGCAAGTAACGCAAGCAAACTAAATAGTAGAGACGAGATTTCCAGTGGAAATAGATTTGATGTAACTACTTATGTCAATAGCTCTGGCGTAATGGATATTGGTAAATATATAGATTTCCATGTCGCTGATAATACTACAACAGTCAGTTGCAGACTTGAATGTGAAGCTGGTCTACTTAAAATAAGTGGGCATTTCCTTCCTCAAGCAAACAATACATGGAATTTAGGTAGTGCTGACTATAGATGGGCAAATATTTATATGCACGATCTTCATTTATCTAACGAAGGGACTCAAAACGAAATTGATGGTACATGGGGTAATTACACAATTCAAGAAGGTGAAAATGATTTATATCTTTTAAATAGAAGAAATGGTAAAGCTTATAAGTTTAATTTGACAGAAATTAACTAAATTCCTTCTAAGGCTTATAATCAATGCATATATCTTCTTATCTTTTATGAGTACTGTTTCGGAATTACGTCAAGAAGCTCAAAATCAAGGTCAGAAATTGGTTGATGAATACAACACTCTTAATCAACAGAAAGAAGACCTAACAAAACAGCTACAAGAGATTCAACACAAACAAAATCACATATTAATGGCTATTGAAAAAATCAATGGTGAAATAGATGCATATAATAAGATAGAACCACCAGTCACCCCTGTTGGAGATTCGCTTGCATCTCCACCTAATGTTGCATAGTAGGAGTTAATGGCTATTTCACCTGGCACGTATAACATGACGATCCAAAGGAGATCGGATCATAGTGTTGATTTTGAATTGAAAGATTCAAATAATGCGGCTGTTAATATTTCAGGCTATGACGTGGCAAGTCAAATTTGGGATGTTGCTCGTAGTAAAAAAGCTGCTGATGTCACTATTGTTTATACTAATAGAGCAGGTGGTTTATTTACTTGGAAAGTGACTGATGCTCAGACTGCTACATTTACTAAAAATGAATACAAATATGATGTCTTATTAACTAATCCAGCAGGTGAAAAAGAATTCTGGGTTGAGGGTACTATTACTATGAATGAGGGCTACACAGCATGACTTCAGTTAATATAACGACGACGAAAAATAATATTACTGTCAATGAAGGTGATGCAACAGTCGTTACGGTGGCGACTCAAGGGCCACAAGGAGAAACTGGTATTGATCTAGTTGATACTAATAAGGTGAATAAGTCTATAATTTATTATGATAGTGCTGCTGGAACATATAAAGCTGACAGCACATGGACAGCAACCACACTTACTGATGGAGGTAATTTCTAGTGGCTAACACAATTAGAATCAAACGTAGCACTGGAAGTTCAGCTCCTACCAGTCTCGAAAATGCTGAGATTGCTTATTCAGAAGGCGATAATAAATTATGGTATGGAACTGGGACGGGGGGCGAAGGAGGTTCCGCAAGTCAAATTGAATGTATTGGAGGAGACGGATATTATTCAACACTGACTACTGCTCAAACTATTTCAGGGAACAAGACATATACAGGAACAATTGACTTGAGTGGTGCAACTGTTCAAAGCTTTACTTGCGCTCAAAGTTTAGTTGTTACTGGAAATCTTACTGTTAATGGAACTACAACAACCATTTCCAGTTCTACTCTCGATGTAGAAGATAAAAACATTGAACTTGGCAAGGTTGACACTCCTACCGATACAACTGCCGATGGAGGGGGTTTAACTCTTAAAGGTGCTACTGATAAGACATTTAACTGGGCTAATAGTACTGATGCTTGGACATCTTCTGAGCATATTAATATTGCTTCAGGCAAAGCTTTTTATATTGATGGGACGTCTGTTTTAAACAGCACGACTCTCGGTTCTAATGTTGTTAGTTCTAGTCTGACTTCGGTAGGCACAATTGGGACTGGTGTTTGGGGTGGTACTGATGTTGCTGTAGCTCATGGTGGAACAGGTGCAAGTACAGCGGCTAACGCTCGGACAAATTTAGGAGTTGGTATAGGTACAGATGTTCAAGCGTATGACGCAGAACTCGCAGCTTTAGCAGGTTTAACAAGTGCGGCTGATAAGCTTCCTTATTTCACTGGTTCGGAATCAGCTTCAGTTGCTGATTTTACTGCCTTTGGTCGTTCATTAGTTGATGATGCTGATGCAGCAGCAGGACGAACAACACTTGGAGTTGGTATAGGTACAGATGTTCAAGCGTATGATGCTGGTCTTGCTGCGATTGCAGGGTTAGCAACAACTGATGGCGGTATTATTGTTGGAGATGGTTCAACTTTTGTACTGGAGACTGGAGAAACTGCAAGAACTTCTATAGGCGCACAGACATCAGCGGCTGATCTTACTTCTTTATCTAGTTGTCAGGCTGGAGCCGCAACAGCGTTAGCATTACTTACCTCTACAGAAGTTGCAATTCTCGATGGTGCATCAGTTACAACTGATGAGTTGAATATCTTAGATGGTGGAACTTCAGCGACCTCTACAACTCTTGCTACTGCTGATCGGATCGTTGTAAATGATAACGGTACGATGGTTCAGGTTGCTTTGACTGACCTTGTGGCATTTCTCGAAGATGGTTCGACTTCTAGCTTTGATATTGATGGAGGCACTTATTAATGGCTAATGTCATCAGGCACAAAAGAGGAACGAGTGATCCAAGTGCTTCTGATTTTTCCGATACTGCTGAATTATTAGTTAATACAAGTGACGGTGGATTATTTACCAAGAATGACGCAGGGGCAGTAGTTGAAATTGGTGGTGGTGGTGGTGGTGGTGGGAGTGGAGATATTACAGCAGTTGTAGCTGGTACAGGTTTGACTGGTGGTGCGACTAGTGGATCTGCGACTTTAGATTTAGCTGATACTGCTGTTACTGCTGGTAATTACACAAGTACAGATCTTACAGTCGATGCTCAAGGCAGGATTACTTCTGCATCAAATGGTTCGGGTGGTGGTGGCTCTACCGACCTCCTTGAAATAATGTTATTTACATAGGAGGTTTATTATGGCATTAACTAAAAACGGACTAGGAGCAATTGTAACTGTAGCGGCTTCTGCTACTGAAACGATCACAGGGACAGTTGTTGCTTCTAATAAAAATGTATATGTCAAAGGTTTATTGATTTATAACACTTCTACAACTGCTTCTCAAACTTGTGAAATACATGTTGTTCCTAATAGCGGAGGCAGTGTTGGATCGGTTGCGGCTGCTAATAAAATAGGACGAATGACTTTAACAGCATCAGATACTGCCTTCTTTGAATTTGCTTATCCATTAACTCTAACCAGTACGAATGACTGTATAAGAGTGGTTAATGGATCAGGCTCAACTGTTAATGTTTTACCTGTAGGAGATGTGGAGTCTTAGTTATGGGAATTATTTCTTTAAACGAGAAAAGGACAAGTACTTTAAAACATAATACAACAGGTAAACAGGTTTCATATCATGTAGGCAGTCAATTTGCTGAACCTCCTTCCTTTGGTGGAGTTACTGCTAATTTAGAAGTTCATTATGACTTTGCTAGATCCGATTGTTGGAATAGAGGTCAAAGTACTAATGCTGCTGATTATACAGTTCATAATTTAGCTAACGACTATGCCGATGGTCTTTTTAGAGATAGATCAACTGGCGCATGGGAAACCAAGTCATCATCTTCAGTTTGGAGTTATAATTCTTCGGAAGGAGGAGGATGTTTACAGACTGTACCTTCTAATATGAGTGATGATGATGATGATGTTGCCATACTGATACCAGGTGCTTTTACAAGCACAACTGATACTAACATTGCTCATGATTTACCTACTGTAAGTTCCACGTCGTCCCAAAATCTCATGAATGGTGTTGGGACTGGTGCTTTTACTATAGAAATTTGGATACAAATATATGTAGATCATAGTAATAGCGGTGCGGTAGTATTCAGCTATATGCCAAATGTTTTAGTAGGTGGCAGCAGTACTGAACTTAAAGGTAATTGGTTTACTTATTATGACGCTGGTCATTCCAATGCAGGTGTTGCGGGAGATCTAAGATGGGCAAAACATTTAGAGAACGATGGTTGGCACGCAGCGTATGGCTTTCTAGAAACGCTACCCGGTGCGCCGACAAGTGGTACTGGCTGGTCTGATTGGCTTCATATTGTATTTTCTAGGGGTTCGGGTTCATCTAATAATGTAAAATTATATTGTAATAATAGTCTCGAAGAGACATACACCGATACTAATGATTGGGATTACTCCCAATATGGAAGAATTATAGCTGCATTTGCGACTACCACCCCTCCTGCTAGGATGGGAATATGGAGGTTTTATAAAGGAAAGGCATTAACATCAACAGAAGTAACGACAAACTGGAATGATCAAAAAGAACGTTTTGGTCATTAAGATGTATTTAATTAGTAGTAGATCTGAGTTTTAATTATGAGTCTCTATTTTAGTACTGTTGACTACGGCATGGATAACATGCGTTATGGGGGTAGCGGCGGACATAGAACATCTATTGGTTATCAAACTTTAAGAGATGATAACTATAAAATGGATCACACTAAATGGGGGTACTTAAATAATACTGCCTTTGGATTTAAGTGCTTACATAAAACAACAACTGCAAAAGGCAATACAGCATTTGGAATACAATGTGGATACGAGATAACTACCCAGCATACTGATGGAATAGAGGATGGAAGCGGGAATCCTTTAACTAGCTATCAAGGATCATGGAATACCTTTATGGGAGCTTATGCAGGTGAGAAACACACTTGGGGTAATTACAATGTCTGCATAGGTGCTTTCGCAGCTAAATACGCTACTACTTTAGATCAAAGCTGTGCAATCGGCTTTGGTGCTATGGAATCAGCCAGTACGGCACATAATAATAACGCAGTTGGTCATATGGCTTTAAATGATCTTACTGCTGGGGAAGGTAATAATGTTATGGGAGCTTACGCAGGAGATGCAATCACTACTGGTGACTTTAATACCTGCGTGGGAGAACAGGCTGGAACAAATCTTAGCACTGGAGGTAATAATCTCTGTCTTGGATACCGAGCTGGGACATCTAACTCTCCTTCGGGGAATATAGCTGCGTCTAGCAATAAAATATGCCTTGGAGATGATAATATCACCAATATTTATTGTGAAGATACAGGAATATCTTCTTCTGATTTAAGAGATAAAACAGATATATCAGATTTTACTAAAGGTTTAGATTGGATTAAAGCATTAAGACCTGTTACTTACAGATGGGATAAAAGAACTTGGTACGGAACAGATGCAGAACCTTATGGAACACCTGACGGCAGCAAGAAAAAACCTGAATTACATGTTGGATTTTTAGCGCAGGAAGCTTTAGAAGTAGAAAAAGCCAATGGTTATGCAACTGACAATAATAATATGCTCATGTGCAATCTCACAGATGATGGCATGAGATATGGCATGAAATATGAACGCTTAGTTCCAGTTCTTGTTAATGCAATTAAGGAACTATCAGCAAGAGTTGAACAGCTTGAAGCAAGTTAAACTATTAATACATATTTAATTCGCCATGCTTGATGAAAGGACACCTGAACAAATTGCAAAGATCTACGCTAATGCGGCTCATAGTGTGAATGTGATTACAAAGATTGCTAATCAATCAACGATAACGGACAAAGAAAAAAGTAAATTGATTCGCAATGTCGGACATCTTGAAACTATTAAAACTTACAAGAAATTAGATGAAACAACTTCTATTTGGACTAATGAAGATTTCACAGATATTGATGCTGCAATAGAACTTGGAAAAACTAAATATTAATTATGCAAAAAGTATTTAATATTTTATCTGTAATATCACTATTATTGACTTCCAGTGTCATTGGTGGTGGTGTTTATTCTTATTTCTGGCTGAAAAATACAGATAATCAAAATATGATAAAAGAACAATTAATGAAAGAAGTTAAGAAAGCTATACCACTTCCTTCTTTATCTGGCCCTGCTTTGCCTACTGGAGCGTTAACACCTAAACAACAAAAGATAGAAATAAAGAAAAGTAAAGGCGTTCCAGTTATGCCAATTACTCATAATAAACCTTTCCCTAGTTGTAGATGTATAAATGAAGAAAAACAGGTTTTTGGCGAATCCTTTAAACAAGTATTCTAAGAAAATCTAACTTACATTCTTAAAAATCATCATTATGTATTATTTAGTTATAGGAAAAGAAGACAGCGCACCACTTAATAATACTTTTAAGTATTTCTTTGAAGGTAGTTTTACATCTGATGAATTAAAAAATAAGGCGATACAAGCTTATAAAACAGAAAATGAATTAATTGAAGTAGTAGACCCAGACGACGAGGGATCTATTACTTTAATAAACAATGATGCAACAATGACTTTTGATTTAAGTGTTTGGTATGTCTTTAAGTCAGATCAACCTATAACACAAATTTAAGAATGACGCACGACGAAATCAATAGTCCTAAACACTACAAAACAGGTAGTGATATTGAATGTATTGATGCTATAAAAGCTCAATTAACTGACGAAGAATTTAAAGGTTATTTAAAAGGTAATGTAATTAAATATGTATGGAGGGAAAATTACAAAGGAGGTGTAGTTTCTCTTCAAAAGGGAGAGTGGTATTTAGCTTATTTAAATAAAATCTTATTAGAATCACAGAAAAGTGATAATTAAATGTTTAAATCTAGTTCCCAGTTATTATCAGTTCTTCTTGGCGTTGGATTGATTGGGAGCAATTTTTTTAGCTTAATGATCTTAGCTCGTAAAGATTCAAGTATCCCGAATTTAACTAATCTCCCTTACACCGATACTTCAAGTTTTTCAATTCGTAGTGAAAAGACAAAAGATGGTCATTCCTGGTCGTTAAATCAAAATCAACATTCACCTAAAACAATGTTGTTTACAAAAGATATAAAAGAGGAATCAAAGGGTCTTAAAGGTAGAAAAAAACGTGAATCTTATATTCATCAGGAATCTATAGCTCATCCATATCAATCTTTTGTTAACGAAGAAATAAAGGATGAAGAACTTACGGCGAAACAAATTAAATGTATTGAGAAAAAGGCAATAGGAAAAAGCAATGGAGAAATAGTTGGATCTGGAATTGGAGCTGTTACATCACCAGCACTCATGCAGGTTCCGATTATTGGCCCTATAGCAAGTGGTATTTGGTTTGGATTAGCGAGGAAAGAGGCTGGCAAGGCAGGTGCGGAGATCTCGGAAAACTGGAATAACTGTTAATGAGTGAAATACCAAGTATAGGAGTGGAGCCTATTCATATTTATTCAGTTGAAGTACCTGTTGTTAATGTTCCAAACGTACCAATTAGTACTCCGATAGGTTTTCCAATTATTGAAATGCCTTGTGTTAAAGCAAGACCTAGTATTGAAAATGATGCTTTATTAGATAACGATCCAGAAAGAAATTTAATTTTGTGTCCTGCACAGACACCAAGCTATGAACCTATGGATTTTGTAGCAGCGGAAATTGTTCCCATACTTGATGAAGAACCACAACGATACGAAGAACCAGAGACACCTCCAGCACCAGAAGTACCAGAAGCAGTCCCAGAAGCTTGCCCTCCTGATGGCGCACCGTTGGTTGGGACAAAGGTCGAGGAAGGAACTAAACAGATTATCAAGTATGAATTGATCGGAAATCGTTGTGTAACTAGATATAAAAAATTAAATGTTCAACAACAGATAATTGATGCTATACCGACGGTTCCAGCGGTAGTGAAAACTGGCTCGATAACCCTTGTGGCTACCACTGCGGCATTGAGTACTCCACTGCTTTTGAAGGCTGTTAAACCGATTATTAAACAGGTAGTAAATAAAGTTAAAAAGATATTAGGTAAGAAAATAAAACGACCAAACCTATCAGAAAGAAGGACTAATTCTTATCGAGAGAAACGGGGTTTACCTCCTTTGAAGGAGAAGAAATAAGATGTCTGTGCGGTAAAACTTGCCCCATTTTAGGTTTCACTACAACGTCTTCACAAAGTTTGTAGTAAGGAGAATTAGGAGCAAATTCAATTCCTTGTAACTTTAATTTTCCACATTCACGTAATTTAGCGATGATGTAATCTAATTTTTTATTATCAATCAGTTGCTGTTGATGTTCTCCCTGTAATCGTGCATTTCTCAAACAACGCTCTTGGAATCTTTTATCAAGTGGCACAGAAAAAGTTATACTTGCTCCTAGATTAAGTGAGAAATTATCCTTCTGTCCTGTACGTGTACGTTGATGAAATAAAATCTCACCTTCGTCGCTATAGACTGGAGAGTCATACCAGTATTCTTTAGGTTTTTGGAACGAATGTGAGTCTGTTATGAAGGGAGAAAATGTTACCATTGGACCTTGACAAACCACTCCACCACCGTACTGATTTTGAACGAGATTTCCATTTAATTGCTGTATAGCCATATTGGTCAACGAAGCTGACGTATTCGCCACGGGCGCAGCACTTTGACTTACATTAGCTAATGCACTTGACCCACTAAATAATATTATTGCGAGAATACTGAAGTTGTTTCGGTAACACTTTCTAAGACTGTTGTTCGGTTGATTGTTGTTATGTTTGAGAGCGAAGGAGAGCGATAAGTTTCTACAAATTGAAATGCCTGACCTGGGTTTGTGATCGTAACATTTCCTCTTGTAGTGATGTCTAAACCAGTCCATGTTTGTTCTTGTCCATCAATAGTTGTTGTTAAGACCGTAGGTTCAGGGGCAATACTTTCACTATCAATAGAGATATTCGTGCCATTTAATGAATATTGATACCCAGAGTAATCGTAAGAAACAATCTGCTCCGTAACATTTTGAGTGGTACGTGTAGTGGCCGACATTGTTCCCGAAGTAAAGTTAGGGACAACTGGCACTGCTATGACTGGCTTTTGCCAGTTATTTAATATCAGCAATAACAACAAATATCGTTTCATTTGTTTATATTCATATAATGCATATACATGAAAAAATTAAAAACTAATAAAAGAATAACTAGAGCTAAACAAATAAGAATTGGAACGTGCATTACTTGACGGTGACAGACGTAACGACAGAACCCGTTGCTACAGATCCAGAATTTCCTGCAACTATAGAAACAGCCCCCGCCGTAGTTATCGTTCCAGCAAGGTCGCCTGCTGTACCTGCTGCATGAGACGTAATATCAGAAAAATTAGCGGCTGCACCAGTAGTGACAGCAGAAGTAGGAATAGCGTCCCCTGTATTTAGCGATTGAGAAAAGCTGAAACTCTCTCCAGAACTTGCATTTTGAGTCGCTAAAACTGTACCAGGACTATAAATACCTGTTGTAATCGTTCCATTCGACAGTCTCCCACTGTCATCCCCTATCGCAACATCCACCCCCGTTCCAGAGACGCTATAAGAAGTTCCTATCCTTTCAGCCTGTGTTATTCCAGCATTAACTGTCAGTTGCGCTGAACTGGTGATGGTGTGTGTCAAATCTGCGTTAGCAGAAGGAGCCGCCAAGAATAGCAGCAAGAAAAGTTTCTTCATAAAATTAATTTTCCACTTTGAGGATCTATTTTCTTACCACTTATAGGATCTGTCTTGCCCTTGTCAGGGATTGGAGGAGCCTTTTGTGGGCCTAATTTTCCACCACCACCACCGTTCTTAGAAGGAGCAAGGCCAAAGGCAGCTAAACTTCCGCTGAACACCGAAGCGATGAAAGTTGGATCGAAATCAAGTATCTTCTGACCATTTGGCAAGCGAACGTATGAAAAAGTTAACAAACTTGCGCTCCAAATCAACACGATTAATTTGACCAAATCGCCAAGCCATTCCCTATCCTGTTCTTTCTTTCCTTCTAATTGGGTATCATCTTCCATAAAGGCATAGGTAAAGATACAGTAAGCCTACACAATAAAGGTTAAAAATGCCTCAAGAACTATTAGCAGCACTCGTCGGGGCAGCTTTCTCTGGCTTGTTAATGGTCTTAGCTAATCGTTCCAGTAGACGACAAGGAGATATTCGGGAGCTATTTCATCGTATGAACTCAGTAGAGCAGTCTATTGCTAGATTAGAAGTAACGAAAAGAGATCCCCAAGGATGGAGGAAAAGATAGCAATGGCTAAAGCCAGAATTAAGGAACTAGAAACATTAATAAAGCATTGGGAAAAGAAAAAGTGAACTGTTCTCACTGTGAAGCTGAATTGATCTGGGGTAGTGATTCAAACTGTGATCATTTAGAAGATTTTGATTATGTTGCTTTTTTCAGTTGCCCTCAATGCATGTCAGAAGTAGAGGTCTACCATCCTCGACCAAAATAAAAACCCTTAACGCCTCTACTCGTTAAGGGTTAAACAATCTAAATCGGTTCCCACGCCGATGGTAATAACTTACTTGCATGATTAGTAAATTACAAAACAAGTCTAGCTGTTTTTAGATATATTTCATCAATGAAACAACTTTTTTTTAGCAGTAATCAAGGTAAACGCTTCACACTTTGGGTTCTCACTGCTTCAGCCGAACAAACTAACAACAGTCTTAATACTTCAGATGTAGATTTTATCGAAGCTAGACTATGGCCTAACAGGACTCTTAAATTGCAGTGATTCCAGAATGTCAATGCGAACATTGCCAAGAAATTCGTCGTCAGCAATGTAGAGCAGAAGAAATACAGGCCCAACGAGATAACCAGATAAGGTTGCAAAGGGCTTATGAACTATTGCTTCAAAATCATCTCAACTAATTTCTTTTTCTTGCAATGTGCTTTTGAGCCAGCTAATGCTCTCAGCTTTCGACTAGGTAACATCTCTAAAAATTTGGCATATCCTTCACGTTCTTTAGGACTCCTGTAAACGAACCCACTACCAAGAAAGTTAAGAAGTCCCATTGCGTACTTTATTAAAAATAGTTACTTTGCATATGAGGGCTTTAAGCGGTAGCCCTTGTCGGAGAAAAAGGTGAACCTCTTGTTGTCAAATGTTTTCCACCCCATAGGCTGCATAAGATACAAGAGGTTTCGCTTATTAGCTTATGAAATTTGAATTGCCTTGGTCATATTGGTTAAAGGATAAAAAAGAAGATCAGGAGAAACCACCAAGACCCATGTTAGATACCGAGGTTACTTACGAAGAGGAATTGGTCGTTGAATGTGCTTTAAGGATTGTAATGAAAAACTCGCCCTCAACTGAAGATGTTGGAGACTTGTTAAGTATGTTAGCTAAAGAAAATTTCCGATTAACTAAAGTAATAGATCAAGTCGCTAGTTATGCTGAGTGTTTAGAAGATGAATTGAATTCTGTTAGTCCTTATGCCAAAAACAAGCACAATCCTTAGCCCATTCTCCACCAGTTGACCTGCCTTCAGGCAAGCCTAAGCCACATTCGGCTTTAACAACTAACCAATGTAAACAGTCGATACATCTTGGTTTGCCTTGGTCAATAGCTCTAGCATCTGCATAAAGGTATTCAGCTTCTAAAACAGCAGGTTCTAATTCCTTCGCATCTAACGGAAGATCTAACTTGCCAGTTTTTGTTTTTATTTTTACCCGCCATTCATTCTCTTCTGGCTCATAAAGAACCATTCGACCTGAGTGATACCTTAATGACGGCAAATTTCGTTGATTTTCAATCCGTTAGTACAAATATAATCATTTGGGGGTGTTGTTAGCCAGTGCCTAACCCCATCAATGATTCGGAAGTAATGGCCTGCTGAGTAAACAACTTGACCTTCGTTCTCTGAAGACTCGTAAATGTTTTTCATTTGATTTTTTAAGTTAAAGGGACAAATTCAGCTTTACAACCATTTCGACCTACCCACTTGACCTCACTCTTGTTTATTGCGACCTCTGGGTACTGCATTGTGTACCAACGATGGTCACAGATAAAACAATGCCTGCGTCTAATAAGAACACCTGAGTCATCTCGTTTAGTGCATACAACCCTAGTCCTAATTTGAGCGCACTTAGGACACGCTGCGTAAGTTTGGTTCATTATTTAAGGTGCTGGAACTAATATGTGTTGTGCGTGTTCTGACCTTCGACCATCAGGCCATTTAACACCGTAGTAATAACAGATCGTGCCTTTCTTGTTGTATTTTTCAAGAACTTCTATGATCTCTCCAGTAGTAGTGCCTAAAGATAAGCAAATACCTTTGACATTCTTCTTGATAACTTGATCTTCAAGTTTAAATTTTGGTGTTGGCATCTTGGCTCTCAAGGATAAATTTGGTTTTAATCATGGTTGGAAGTAAAGGATCAAAGCATTCAAGCTTTTTAAACTGTTCCCAAAGACCTGTATATGTTCCTCTTAGGCCAATCGGAGCATTATCTCGATCAAAGAGGTCATATAAAAAATTCGTAAATTCAGCTTTCCCTTGTTCGATTTGCCAAGGTTTGAGCCTCGTATTTAGCTCCATTGAAAGTGTGGTGTAAAGTTCCCCAGTAGACGGCCAATCCGTCGCAGTACCAAGGTTTGAAATAGGTTTCGATTCCATAAGAAAGTGATTCCACTCCCCAGTCACCTGAGAAGGCAGAAGAAGAAGAGTATTTGATAGTGGTTAAAGGAGTTCTTTAAACGTCAAGTCTTTAGCTTGTCGTTCTAGCGTCTCGTACTGATCTAATGTAATCATTTCTAGGAGCAAATTGTGAAAATGTTTATTAAAAGTTTTACGAAATAATGTATCTTCTTTTTCATCAAAAGTTATTTCAATTTTTTCTAAAAATGCCCCACAAATTTGTTGTTTACGTTTAACACGTAAATGCCAATCTTCGTTATAAGTCTCACCTGAGATATGCTTCTCGTAGGCTATGTTCCCAAGGCTTTCTTCCATTGTTATTATTGCTCTCGTTAATTCGTCTCGAAGTAGTCTTAGCTCTGGATTAGAGAGGTGTTGAACACCATCAATATCCACAACTTTTTTAATACTCTTACTGTTAAATGTAAGGGACATAGATAAAGATAAGTCAAGATAAAAATCTACTTAGGAAGGATCAAGTCTTCTTCGTTGTAGTATCTTTTTCATCTTAGCGTCTTGTCCTGTTAGCTTTCGGACAGCGACGACAGAAATTGCGCTGATAACGCTGCTGATAATTAGAGGTTGGATCATCTTTTTTTTGTTTGATTTTAGTCGAAATTGTTGAGTTTAGTTTTGTCCTTATATAAATTATTGATGTTCAAAATAAGTTGTCGGGTGCTATCGCAGTTATGCAGACCGCCTATGTCTTTTCCTTAACCTCAAGACAAATTTACAACCTTTCATCAGCCCGATAATACCGCTTGCGCTTGCGGCTTCAGTACGTTCCAGTTGTAAAAATAAAACTTGAGATAAAGGTCTTGTATAGACATAGGACACCCGACAGGTGTTTAGAACAGATCCTCCTCCTGAGACTGATTAACAACTTCAGTTTTTGTTGTTACTTTCCTTGCTCCTTTAGTTTCAAGGACAATGCTATCAGCCTGAAAAGAAATCGACATGAACTTCTTTCCATTTTTAGAAGTCTTTGCCCAAGCACTCATTCTTAATGGAATATGATCTCCATCAAAATCGTTTTGAGCGCATTGGCAATCCATTAGATACTCCACCAAATCTTTAATATTCTCCTGACGTACATTTGCTACACCAGTAAAATTAGGTTGGTTGCGAGATGGATCGCAATTTTCGTTTTTGAATAAAGTGCCGTTGAAAAATGATGCCATTGCTAAGAATTAGTAGTTTTACGTTTGGCTGCTTCTAGTTCCTCTACATCAGCCAGTCTGTAAAGGATTGATCCGTGGATCGTGTAAAAGGGAGGTGCTTTCCCTTCCCTTCTCCAATTTTTGACTGCTTGTTCAGTTACTCTCCACCTCCTTGCCAGTTCTTTTGTTGTTAAAAATTTTTCTTTAGAATCCGAAGTCATCTTCTACCTCCTTTGGTTTCGGATTTGTTTTTGAAAAAGCTATCGCCGCTTCATGTGGAGTATTAGGAATGATACGTTCTCCCGTTTGCCCTTTGAATTCTTCTGTTGTTACTTTCCCTTTTGGTTCAGGTGTGATATTCACAGGTTCAATGTCAACAACTTCTTCTTCAGTTTGAATCCCTATGAGTAAATCAGCTACATGTTGTCTGCCAAAGAAAGTTGCTGCTCGAAATCTCAACATGTGTTCAGGCATCGTTCGCCATTTCTTGTTGCTAGTCCAACCTTCTGCTTTTGCCATTTCGAGACTCACAGGTGATCCATAAATCTTTTTTTGATCTTTTTTCCGAATAGCACTACACCTGCAAGAAAGACTATCGCCTTCTCCACTTATCTCATAGTCAAGGTCATCAAACCTTATTTGGATCATCGCAATAATGAATTGGCTGCTCCATGTCGTTTTGCCTTTAATAATATTCAAATGTTGCATGACCATTAAAGGACTCATATTCATTCGATGTGCATGTTCCAAGGCAATAAGACAATTAGAAAGTCCTGCCTGCCCTTGATAATGTTGCGGTACCAAGGTGCTATTACATAAAGACTTGGCATATCTTTGATTTAAAGCAAAGGACGCTTCGTTCTCCCACACAGAGGACTCAGAGATGTTTGATAAAGTTGATTCGGTCATTATTAGAAAAAATTTGAGGCGTTTGCAGATAAATTGACTGTTGTTTTACAATCTAAAACTTTATAAAAAGCATCTTCGAGAAGCTCTTTTCGACTTTGGATCATCTTTGCCCAGTTCCCTGAAATCTCTATTTCTGCTTGATAAGTTTTCCAAAAAAAGAATCCTCTAGAATAAAGGCTTTTTAATTTTCCTTGTTGTGCAAGAAGCATCTTTGTTGAAGGCAATTCCATTGCCGCAATTACTTGATGCCAAATTTCTTCGTTTGATTCAGTCATGCCAATGTCTTTTTGAATAAAATGTCTGCATTAGGGAAATTTCTATCAAGTATTTTTCTTGCCTCTTCAGGCGTTGGTGCTGTGATTCTTACTTTCCTTCCTTTGGCTGTTTTGCTTTCGCATAACCAAAACAAGTGGACATGAGAATCAAATGCAGATGAGTAGTAAGTCATGCTTTTTCTCTCACGGCAACTAATTGTAGTGAATTATTTATTTGAGTTACTCTTTCATAAGTCTCTTCAAACATCTTGCGCCTATGCTCCTTAAAATCAAAATCTGGAGCTGTTAATCGTTCATAACTAATGTGATAAAGAACTTCAGCACAAGCACTTAAATTGTACTTTAAACTGCCATACTTGCCTCCAGTTTTTAATCTTTTATAGTGGACACCTTCTTTTAATTCTTTAACTTTACGCATAGCATAAAGATCACTTGATGTTACTCTTAAGGTTTTACATGCCTTACATGTTGGCCCCCAAATATCTTCTTTAGGCTTGCTTTCTTCTTTCCTGATTTCTTTTTCGGGGAGACTCGTTGAGTACCTTTTGATTTCGTCTTGATAGTGATCTTTCAACCATAAATTAATAATTGAAAGTTCGATTGCTCTGATGTCAAGTTTCTTCAAAATAGAAAGAGTTTGAAGTTTAAGTGTAACTTCTGTTTCAGTCACAATTTGTGAGTAAGTTTTTAAGAAAGCCATTTAACCGATAAAGATAAGTTTTTTAAGTCTTTGAAAAAAAGTCAGTTTCTTATGGACTCCAACTGGAACCCATTCGCCTCCTCGGCCAACAAACATGTTTCCTGTATCTCGTTCGATCCATACATGATTGTCAGCTAAAGGCTTCTCAGGAATAGGTGGGTCGTTCATTTTTTCATCTCCCAGTATTCCTTTTGAGCTTTTTTCGATGTTTCGTGAATAATTCCTGTTACGAATCTTCCTTTTTCGTCTTTTTTAAAATGTGAATATTTTGCAAGGTATTTTTCAATTACAGGCCAAAATTCTCCTTTTGGATAATCAGCAGCGTTTGGTTCAGGGGGGTAAATCTTCTCTCTGTATTCAGCGACAAGATCCCATACTGCTCCTTGAACACAATCTTTTTCATGCTTACTAGGTAGTACACCAACTAAAAGAGATAGATCCCACATAGCAACAATAAATTTTTCTGTAAATTCTTCTAGCTCTTCGTAGCTTAATTTTTTCTTGGTCATGGCTTTACCTCCTCCGCAGAAGACCCGCATACAGGACAATTAATTGGGCCTTTCCAATCCTTTAATGTGATCAAAATCTTAAAGTAGGTCTTACAACCTTTGCAGTGATACATAATCATCACAAACACTCCAGTACTAAAGCTTTATAATGCTCGCCATTTTTCGCTAGTGCTAATTCCTTAGCAGTAGCAGCATTATCAGCTTTGATGTATTCATCGAATTTTGTGCCATTTGTACGAATCATCTTGATTCGGTATGTATTAAATTCAGTCATTAGTACAACTCGATCTCTTGATAGTTCTGTGGAGTAACACCTGCTTTTTTCTTTAACCAAGGTGGTAAACCAATAAATTCAACTTCTTCTGTGTAATCAGGATAGTGATTCGTTCTATCCCATTCATTAATCCTCAATAAAGCTTCTTCACATAATTGAGATCCATATTCCAATAATTCTGGGTCTGCTTTATAAACACCAATTCCAAAAGGTGCTTCCTTTTCAATCGCTACCCAAATAAATTCATCTGGTCTAATACCAGTTGCTAATTCAACTCCCCACATATACCAAGCAGCAGAAATGTGATACCCATACGACATAATGCTTCTTTGAAAAGCTTTTTTACCTGCGTTCGTTGTTGTCTTTAAATCAACTATCGTTTTCCTATCTTTACTAATCCAATCGGGTCGGCACTTGCCACCTCTCTTGTTATTAGGAATATCCCAAAAAAAGCTTTCTTCAACATCTCCTTCAGCTTCGTAATACTTAGCTGCTGGGGAATCTAAAAACGCTGCTTCAATATCTTTTAATTTATCCCCAAATTCAGCAGTAATAATTGTTCTCCCTTTGTTTTCAGTTCTCCATGCTTTTCCTTCTTTAGTAGCAAAATTCATTCCATGAGGCTTGATCACGAAATCTCTTGTAAAAAGATGTGGCTCACCTAATTTGCAATGCACAGCAGATCCTTCATCAAAAGCAGTAGTCCTTTTAAATGAAGCATTATTAATTGAATGTTCAAAACCTTTACCATTATTATCTGCGCCATATTTCACATTTGTACTGGATATATGATCTGTTGCGTGGTAATCCTTGATCTTCATCTGAAGGTTGCGGTTTCATTTAAGATCATATACCCTTATGTTATCTAATGCAACCTTGTGTTAGTTTAAGTTACCTTATGTTATCTTCCAAGTATGGCAATTATCACTCCTCAAATCGAAGCATTTAAAGCTGCTCTACAGAAGAAAAAATGCAGTTAAGAAAGTATCAAATCAAAGCAATTAAAAGAACTGCTGACTCTCTTCGCAATGGAAACAAAGCTCCTCTTTTAACTCTCCCTACTGGCGCAGGAAAAACAGTCATATTTAGTGAAATCGCTAAACGTGCAGTACTAAAAAACAACAACGTCCTAATTCTTGTTCACCGAAGAGAATTAATTAAACAAGCTTCTAAAAAACTCGCAGAGATACAAGTGCCTCATGGCATTATCGCTGCTGGATTTAAACCTTCAAACGAGCCTATTCAAGTAGCTTCAGTTCAAACAATCGTTCGTCGCCTTAGCTCAACTTCTTTCAAACCTGCCCTCATCATTATTGATGAGGCCCATCATTCTGTTGCAGGCTCTTGGAAAAAAATACTTGATCATTGGCCTAATGTAAAACGTATTGGTGTCACGGCAACTCCTTGCCGACTCTCAGGTGAAGGACTAAGAGTCATGTTTGATGATTTGATTCTTGGCCCTACTGTTAAAAATTTAGTTCATGCTGGCTTCCTATCTCCTCATAAAGTATTTGGCGCACCTCAAAAAATTAACTTTAATAAAATAAAAATGAGGGGTGGTGATTATGCAAAAGATGAATTAGCTCAAGAAATAATTAAGGCTGACATCACTGGTGATGCTGTTAAGCAATATAAAAAACACGCCAACGGCCTTCCAGCAATTGCCTTTTGCGTTAATGTTGCTCATGCAGAA
>VTLG01003569.1_pt1 | contig 26919 bp, 25 predicted proteins | sample 4694571 | NCBI WGS metagenome assembly VTLG01 (sample SAMN12604809, study PRJNA352737) | marine metagenome | biome: ENVO:00000447; feature: ENVO:00000209|ENVO:00000569|ENVO:01000036; material: ENVO:00002151; isolation source: viral sequences binned using virsorter ...
GGACAGGAGCAGATTTAACAAACAGGCCAAACGTCACGATCACGACTCCAGGTCAAGCGTTCCAATATGTAGAGAGTTACATTGGCCCTGGTCTTTCAAATCAAACAATCATCCAAAGAACATCAGTCATAGAAAGCGTTACAGAAAGTACCTCAGTATTCTCACAGTAATTAGTTGCATATTTTCCCCTAAAGTATTATCAAATACCTCCCAAACCGCTGCTCCTGTAGCCAATTCCAGTGGTTCTGTTACGAATATGGCTATACAATCATTGAATGGTAATTTAATACAAAATCAATACGGAGGTAACATCGTATGTCAAGGCCCGATGTTAACTTTCTCTCCATTTGTTACTGATTCACATTCATTTAGTACACCTAGGGAATATTGGTACGAAGCTCCTATTTATGATGATGATGGAAACATTAGTCACTATCAAAATACAAGGACAGGACAGAAGGACAACATGTCTTTGAACTTAGGGTTCTCGATGACCTTTAGCGTTCCACTAGATCAATCCCTACAGAAAAGGTGTAAAAGGGCTATTGATAATCAGTTGGCACGTACAGATCAACTGCTCAAAGATTCTCAACTCAATTGGCATATAGCAAGACTTCGTGAATGTGGGAAGTTAAAACAGGAAGGTATTCAATTCGCTGAGAACAGTCAGTATTACAAGCTCTGTGAAGATGTGGTCGTAACAAGTAAGCCATCTCTACCTCACACGCACAAAATAATCAACAAATCCAAGTAATAATTGCGTAACGAGTTCCAGAAGTTACAGGCAATATCTCATGGGGATACATGAAATTGGAGGGGAACATAATGACATCGCCTTTCCCTAAGTCGAATTTAAGCTTCTTATTAAAGAAAGAAAATCCTCCACCTTCATATTCATCATTTAAAGCGATAGAGCAACTTAGCTCTCTAGGGCTTCTCCCAGACGCATCAATATGTTGTCCAATATAATCACCTGTTTTATAACGCAAGAGTGAGTAACCAGAGTCCCTTTCTATATTGCATTTGAAAGTTGCAAACTTAGTCAGATATTCCTGCATACATGTTGAAATTGATTTGAAAACATCCTGATCTAACTTCTTTCTTGTCTTTAAATTCACCCCCATCACATTTTCGTGAGACATAAAAATGCTTTCACATTTTCTGATCTCTTCATATACTCCTTCATCACCTATAGTCCCTTTCCTCCATTCATTTGTTGAAACATATTCATTAAGTATCTCGTCACAGAGAGTAGAAGACACTCTGCCCTTCATTACATAAATGTAATCTTCAATTTTCATCTTTTTTCTTTTTAGTAGTTAGTTTTTTGACGATGTTTTTTACCGCAGGTTTGATGATATTAAGTAGTAGTGGAGTAGTGGCAGCGACCAAAGCAGTAGCAGCAGTAAAAGAAGCGGTGGCCCCGCTCGGGAGATACTGCTCGACGAATGTGACTGGTTCATAGAGAGTTATACATTCACGACCATCATTACGAAGTTCGTGGCCTTTAACACGTTCTAGTCTTTTTTCATTACGAAAATCGCCTACTCTTTGATCTTTTGGCCCAGGACATTCAACGAAAAATATTTCTTCCTCTTTCTTATCTGTAGGGATTTCAGGCGTAACTGGTGTTATAGCCTCCTCTTCTTTGTCTTGCGATAAATCACTTTCTACATATGTAAATTCATTAGGCGTGAATTGCATTGGTGTGTAACTCGGAACATTACACGACCCAATAATTACATTTCCTTGTGGATCGTTCTCAACTAACGCCTCATTTTCATACCCAGCTCGCCTCGCATCTACACAAGGCATTTCTATTATCGGAAAGCCAATCGGTACACTAATAGGAACAACAGGATGTCGTATGGTTGGAGCATTAATAACCTGAACATCAATCTTAGGTGTATTAATAGGGGCTATCCCAATATTATCTATGCCCATCAATAATCATATTGATCAGAATAGTTTTGCTGTAATGTCCAGTCGTTCCAGCAATCTTCTGTAGTTCCTTGCTGGTCTTAAAGCGTAGGAAAGTACGATATCCGTCTGTTGGATCAGGTGATGTATAAACGAATAACGAGCCAATCCAATTGAGTGGGTTCATTTAAAGGGTATTCCAGGGCCAGTTGATTTAGGCATCTGTCCTCCTACTACAGAGGGTAATGCTTTAGTTACACTGCCCATCAGCGAGTTCTTCATCTTAATTTTGAACTGCTCAGATGTTACATATTTGTAACCAAAGTAAGCACCACCAGCTAGCCCACCACTGAGCAGTAGGCTTAAGATAGCAACAGCATTAACGATTTTTTGAAACATGGATCATATCTGGAGAGATGCTTTTATTAAAGCACTTAGTCCAATTATAATCATGGTCTTTGCTCTAACAGCCAGTCTCGCCCCTTTGTATCTTATTGGGGCAAGTTACACTCAACAGTCCCAGACTCTCCACCAGCATCAGGAGTGATTTCCTTCTTGGTTTCTTCCAAGGCTTCGATTGCTCCTTTCAATGCAATAATCTGTTGCGTGGCTTGCCTTTCTGCATTTTGAAGCTGGCCTAATCTTTCAGTAGCTTTAGTTAGTTCTTCTTTGTAAGAAGCAATCTTAGTGTCAATAACTTGGGACATTTAAAGAATTTTAAACATCCCGATTATAGATACAAATCACCAAGGATTACCAGTAGCGGTAGCTGGGGTGTTAATTGCATTAATTTCTGATTCAAGTCCTGCTTCGATAGATGCAACCGTTCCAGCATTATCAGCGTCAAGTTTTGCCTTAACCCAACCTATGACTTGATCTGCTGTTAGATCATTGAAGGGTACAAGGCTAGAAGGCTTATCAAGTGATACTTCACCTGTTGCTCTTGCTTTCTCTGTACCGTCATCTAACCCTTTACAACGATAGATAACTTTGAAGACATAACCATCAGCAAGCTCACGCTCGCATTTGTTGACTTCCCAGACCTTAGTGATTGCCATTGGAGGAATGTTTTAGTTGAAGTTTAGCCACCTAAAGCAGCCACTTTAGTTTCCAGTTCCTCTATTCTACCTATTGCCTCTTGTAATGCAGCAGTTAATAAAGGTACAAGTTTTGATTGATCTATTTGTTGATAAATTGGATCACCAACAGATAAATGGTCATGTTCCGCTGCATCATCGTCTGTAGCTACAGCATCTTTTGTTCCTGTGATTGCTTCTGGAACAGCAGGTGATACCTCATGTGCAAAGAAACCATCAACCGTTTCAGATGGATTTTCTTTAAAGTTAAATCTATAAGGCTTAAGTGTTTTTAATCTTGTAATTCCATCAGATATAGCAACTTGATTCTCTTTTAACCTATAGTCAGAGCTGGTATTCCAAGACGTACCACCACTATTGAAGGTGCATGATCCTACTTGAGTGTTAGCAGAAAGAATACTAATAGCTGTATAACCACCAGTACCAATAGACTTAAGCATCACCATCGTTCCATTTCGCCTACAAACTATCGCTCCATCTGGATCAACAGCAAAACCTGGATCAGTACTGGTTGTTGTTAAGGCTGCCGTGCCGACACAAAAATGACCCTCCGAATTTACACGCATCTTCTCGCTAGTACCATCTACTCGGAACCCAATGAATGAATCTGCTATTTGATTTCCTGTATCGCACTCAAGGTATAAATTTTCACTAGAACTAACAACTCTATGGTAGTTAGTTGAATCATTTAATCGAACACAAGGATTACTACTTGCTATTGTTAATTCTTCTTCTGGAGTCGTTGTGCCGATGCCGACGTTCCCAGAAGTAAAATAAGATGCTCCGTTAGCACTTAACTTGACATGATTCGTCCCACCATTTGAATTTAAATAGAACATCCCATGTCGCCCATCCCCAGAACTTGACTCATAAATACCAGCTATAAAATTACCATTTGAATTTTTTACTTCAACTGGATACTGACCATGAGTGTCGTTGTTAATTAATAATCTGCCTGTTAATGTTGCTCCTATTGAAGTTGTCTCTAATTTGTTTGAGTCGTCATAGAACAGCTTTACAGCTCCATTACCTTCACAAGTAAGGGATGTTTCCCAACCGCCACCAGCATAATTATCTATACTAAATTTAGATGAACTATGTGATGCAAGCAGTCCCCATAAATCATTGTTGTCATCACCTTCATCTGCATAAAAATATACTTGACAAGTACCGCCTTCTGGTGCAAAAAACTGTCCGCCATGAGTAGATGTTTGAAAAGTTTTTACATTATTATGGTAGAGTTCTACGGCTCCATCATCTTTAAAGATAGCTTTAGATTCATTACCAGCTTCATTTAATATTTGTACCCAGTTCCCTTGTATATCAAAAGATCCACTACCCGTTTCTTTAATTATAGATTTGTTAGTAGAGCTATCATGCCAGATTTGTAGATCTTCTCCTGCTCCTACCGCAAGAACATCAGCATCTCCCAAATAAATATGACCAGTAGGTCTTATGTCTCCAGTTACAGTGATACCAGTCGAAGTTGTCTCTAATTTCTTTGAATTGTCGTAATAGAGTTCAACGGCTCCGTTTGCATTAGTAATAATTGCATCTTCAGAAGAATGTCTTAATCGAATTAAACCAGTACCACTTACAAGGTAATTATTTGTTCCATCATGGTAAATCTCAAAATCACTTCCAGTCCCAAATTTAGCTTTTACGGAATCGTTATATAGCGTATCCCCAGTAAACGTCCCACCTGCGAGGGGCATTTTAGTACTGTCTGAACTAGAAATAGTACTCCACGCTCCATCACCTCTTAAATAAGTAGACCCGCTAGCCGTTCCAGAAGTAGAAAGCTTTGATAATGCAATCGCAGCACTTGAATTTATATCTGCATTAAGGATACTTCCATCAGTAATGCCATCCGCTGTTATTCTGGTGAGTGCCATGACTTAGGAAGACTTGGGATACTTGTCTTTAACTGCTTTGATAGCAGAATGGAAATCAGCGAACTTAGCTTTTAAATCTGCATCTCCATCTATTGCATGATAAAGGTTATCTAATTGTTCTCCTATAGCTGGATACTCTGGTTGACGATTTCTTCCGTAAGCATTGGCATCATAAGCAGCCTGTAGACGATCCCATTCTGTTTTAATTTCGGCTTCTGTTGGTTTTGTTTCACCATTCAAATTTATCCAAGTAATATTCTCGTAAGCTTCTTCACCATTCATAGACCATTCAATCTTAGGCCACTTCGACATAAGAGCATGACCCATGCTGGTCTGCCATCCTTCTTGTATCGGTTGTTCTGTAGAGGCCATTACTGTTGATACTCCGTTAAGACAATAGAGGAACAAGACCGAACATGATAAACATTGCTGGTATTGTTGTTATTGGGACAACCGTTCATAATAAATTGACGACTCTGGCACATTACTTGAACTTTATAATTAACTGAACTTGTTGTATCGGGCCAATCAACTCCGATCATGCCAACACCACCAGCATTATGGTCAGAGTTGTAAGACCAACCTGAACCTTGCATTGCAACTCTTAGTCTATTGCCATAACTCCCACCTCTTATATCGCACTCAGATCCTGCCCGTAGAATCCGCATTGCTTGTCCGTGGTCAAAGTTATTTTGGTCAGTACCACATGCGCCCATCGAAACTTGAACAATTATTCTGCTGGAGGAAAACTTCGGGGTAATACTGCAATTGAAATCTGTGATATCGCTCCAACTTGTACTATTTACTGCGTACCTATTATTTTTCAACGTGAATTGGACTTGTACTAATTTCGATGGATTGTCTTGTGTACCTTCTGGAAAAACAATAGCCATTAACTCACCTCCTGAAGAGCGATTTTAAACTTCTTACCGTTCTTATTATTAACTATAAAGAGATCATCCGCACCTTCTTGGATCGTCCAATTACCAGTCGTTCCATCAACGCTATTACCGTCACTGCCTTCATTAGAAAGCTGTAAATCCATAGTATATATATTTCTCCAACGGTATGATGATGTACCTAAATCATAACCATTATCTTGAAAGGGAAGATGATCCCGACTGTGCATAACACCAGAACCTTCTACTCTAAAAGGATGGTTACTATTGGTTGTATCTCTAACTGCTATGGCATAATCCGTTCCATTGGCACAATTTACTTTTAATCCATACTCACTACCACTAAGGCAATCAAAGATACCAGCCCAATCACTTGAGGTAGTTTTACTTACATAAAGACTTGCGTCTCCAGTATGGTTAGTGCTTCCAGCATCAACGACAAGGCCACCAGTAACTTTACCGCCTAGAGAGGTACTCTCAACTTTCTTTGAGTTGTCATAGTACAATTCTGCGGCTGCATTTTTATTGCACTTAACATGCCATTCTTCATCTTCAGATAAGATTCCTATTTGATTACTACCACCGTATAAATAACCGCTACTTCCACTACTTGTAGACATATTTATGTAAACACTACCACTAGCTCCATTAGTTACTTTTATACCGTTTGAAAGTGTCTCAAATTTCTTGGCATTTACATGATATAAAAGAACCGCACTATTAGATACACACTCAATAGCTTTATGACTGTTGTTATTAACCAATAAGGCAATACCATCTTGAGATCGGATATAGATATCTTCTGCATTTCCTTGAGTATCTATATATAAATCTCCAGCCCCATCATGACTAATAAATGAATTAGATCCATCATGATAAATTTGAAGATCTGCTGAATTTCCCCAAGAAGCTCTACCTTCATAGCTTCCTGAATGATCTAAAAACTGTAAGGCAGTCGTCGGTGTTATGTTTACACCAATCCTGTTATATACTTTGATACCGTTTGCAAATGTCTCGAATTTCAGTGAGTTATCGTAGTAAAGTTCAACACTTGTATTCTCTTTACAATGAACAGCCATTTCTGAATTATTGACCCTTAGATTTATATCGTTATTACTATCAATAACTAGATTACCTGCTGCACTAGAAGATGTTTTAATTCGGCTATGACCATCATGATAAATTTGTAAATCATTGCTCGTCCCAAAAGTAGCTTTTCCATCATCTTGAAAATTTAAAACCCCCGTACTATTAGACCAATTACATTCTTTAGCTCCAGCAGGGCCAACAAATCTAGCTGCTTGGTTAATAGTTATACCCGAACTTGTTGTCTCTAATTTTAATGAATTGTCGTAGTAGAGTTCTACATTTCCGTTGCCATTACATTCAATATTAGTTTCCCAACCACCACTAGCCATGTTTTGCCACTTATAAATTCCGTTATAAGAAGTTATTCTTGACCAGTCATTGTTATCATCACCGTTATCACCTATTATTGCTAATCTGGCTTCATTATTATCAGGAGCTTTTAATTCTAAATTCCAATCATTAACTCGGATACCTGAACTAAGTGTCTCTAATTTCTTTGAATTGTCATAGTAAAGTTCACACGCAGAGTCCTGAATGAAATTAGCTAATATCTCAGATGTACCATATTTTCTAAGCTGTATTTGTGATCCATCAACTCGCAACATACCTGTACCAGTATCACGAATCCAAGAGTCACTTCCATCGTGAAGAAGTTGAAGATCACCATCATTTCCAATCCTTATCCTGTTACTATCTGCGAGATCTAAGAAACCATGAAGCTCTACTCCGATATTAGTAGTCTCTAACTTCTTACTGTTATTGTAATAGAGTTCAACGGTTCCATTTTCTACACCTCTAGCTAATGTTTCTCCACCACTAGATTGTAATCTAACAATACTACCAGAAATGTTTAAGTCACCAGTACCAGTATCTTTTATATAACTATTAGAACCGTCATGATAGATTTGAAGATCTTGAGAAGCACCTAGTTGCAGCTTATCTCCATCTACAGGGATATTAATATCACCTGCTGCTGTTATACGTAATCGTTCTGTATTGTTAGTTCTAAAGTGTAGATCTGCATTATTAGTTACAGCTATCTTACCATCTGTTCCAGTTTGAGTTCCAATAAATACATTGGAGCCTGACGCATGAATTACACTTACCCCATTACCTGTAAACGTACTGGTTTCTGAAGTTGAACCGCTAACTGCTAAAAGGCCACTAATTGTAGCTCCCGTTGAAGTTGTCTCAAATTTCTTTGAGTTGTCATAGTAAAGTTCAACATTCCCATTACCATTACATTCAATACTTTTCTCAAATGCTCCTGATAATCTATTATTAATTGTAAGAATACTGACAGAAGGATCTGCTGTTATACTCCATTTATCTGAATCGTCATCACCTTCATCAGCATAAATATAAACATTTGCAGTGCCAGATTCTGGGCCTAAAGCAAAGATTCCATTTCCGTCTGTAGAAAATGTTTTTATATTATTATGATAGAGTTCTACACTTCCGTTGACATAACAACGAATCATATCCTCATTAGTACTATTAGTTTTTAATCTTAGGTCATCACCTTTAACAACAAAAACACCAGTACTATTGTCAATTATAGAATTTGTTCCATCATGATAAATTTCTAAATCATCTGAATCACCAAGTTTAATCTTTTTACTATCTTTTATATAAACATCACCCCATCTTCTAGAAGAACCTCCTAAATCAAATGAACCATCAGTTCCACGAGGTGACAAGTAGGAATCATTAGACATCCATCTTTCTGCACCGCCACTACTAAAAACAAATGATGAACTGGTAAAAAATAATATACTTCCACCACCGTATCCAGTTATCTCTGATTTACTATTTCCAGCAGCATTATAAAAATATAGATTGGTATAAACAGCACTTCCAGTTGGCTTTAAGTTAAGGTTAGCATTTCCATTTCCACCAGTAGGACCATTAATATTTAATGAATGGTTTAAATTTGCACCTGAAGCAGTTGTCTCAAATTTCAGTGAGTTATCGTAGTAAAGTTTTATGGCTCCATTAGGAGCAGCTAAAAGATTAGTTTCCCAACTACCAGCCGCATAATTCTGTAGATAATAATTACTACCAGAGTTAAGCATCCGCCATAGATCATCATTATCATCCCCTTCATCTGCATCTAATCGTATCCAAGCGTCGCCTCCCTCTGGCCCTAAAACCTGGATTCCATTCTCTCTAGTTTTAAAAGCTCTTACATTGTCATAGTAAAGATCAACCGATCCATTCGTTGTGAATACAGCTTGCGTTTCTGCGCCTGTTGTTATACGCAGAGGAATTGCATTATTAGAATGTATATAATTGATATTACTATTATGGAAAATATCTAAATCATTTCCAGCACCAAATCTAGCCTTTATGTTGTCACCATGAAGGGTATTTCCAGTTAAAGTTCCACCAGCTAGTGGTAATTTAGTGGCGATACTATTTGTTACTGTCGTTGAGAAATTAGCATCATCTCCGAGTGCTGCTGCAAGTTCATTTAATGTATTTAATGCGCTAGGACTAGAGTCAACTAAGTTTGAAATTGCTGTGTCCGTATAAGCTGTCGTGGCTACTTTTGTACTGTTATCACTTGCTGATTGGGTCGTAGCTGTTACACCATTACTTAATACTCCAGAACTTGAAGTAAGCCCACCAAATAAAGTATTTCTTGCTGCAATATCAACCCCATCTACAGTTCCTGTAACTGTGATATTCCCTGTTACGTTAACGCCAGTCTGTGTCGTCTCAAACTTCTTCCCTGGGCTTGTACCACCCCAATATAATTCTGTTGCACCATCATTTTTAAATACAGCTAGATCTTTTTCTGCTTCACTTGCATCAGTAGGATCAGTTTGAGGACTTTGTATTTTTACATAACTACCTTGGATACATAAAGCACCTGAGCCACCTTCCCAGATATAACTTCTATTGTCTGCTGATTGATGCCATATTTGAAGGTCACTATCACCAAAACTTGCTTTTACATCGTCAGAAAATGCTAGATAATTATGTGACTCATCCCAATGAATATCTTTGCCTGCATTTGTAGCATTATCTAGATATAAATCACCAGGAATTTTAACGCCATTTGTATATGTCTCTAATTTTTTTGAGTTGTCGTAGTAAAGTTCTACACTCCCATCATTTTTAGCAATAATACTCTCTTCACCTGATCTCCCCTGAATAAAAATATCTCCACCATCTACATCATTAACATTATTTCTTATATAAAAATGACCTTGATTACAATCAATATAACCAGCAATAGGGCCACTATCTTGGAACCACATCCGAATATCTGCACCACTTCCAAGACAGAAGTTAACACCGTCTGGAATCTCTACTCCAAGTGCAGTAGTCTCTAATTTCAGTGAGTTATCATAGTAAAGTTCTACAGCTCCATTCTCTTCAGCATGGATCATGTTTTCGTTGTTAGCCGCATTGTTTATGCGTACACCTGATCCGTTAAGTAATATTCTTCCTGTACCTGTATCTTTTATGTATGAATTAGATCCATCATGATAAACCTCTAAATCATTTCCTGTACCCCAACGAGCTTTTACATTATCGTTAAAATCAATTCCTGTTGATGGATCGTTTGCAGGTGCAGCCGCCCAAGTTAGGCCACCTGTATTTCCACTCTGAGCTGATAAAAAGTAACCATTAGTTGGTGAATTACTTACATTTAACTTAGCCTCACTGACAGTATTATCTGAAGGTTCCCCAATACCACCACTCTCCTGGTAAATAATAAAATCAGGTGCAGCAGCAATATTTGCAGAGAACTTTATAGTAGAGCCTGATAAGGCAAACCCATTGGCAGGAGTAGAAGTTCCAGTGGAAGGTTGTTGAATAACACCTGCATAACTAACTAATAAAGTCGCAGCAGCAGCAGGAGTAACAGCAGTTGTTGTCCCATCAGTAACTAACGTAAAGTCAGCAGCAGGGTAAGAAGCCGCGCCATTGTTTGATGAATTTCTTAGAGCTAAATATTTAAAGTCAGGGCCACCACCTCCACCACTTACCTTCGCAACTGTTCCATCATCCTTTTTGAAAAATAACTCGGCTGTATCAGTTCTAATAACTGGTTCACCGACCACCATATCAGAAGCTGATGGATCGCTTCCTGTGCCTCTTTTTAGTTTGACGACGTTAGTCATTGAACCTACCTCCTAGTAATTAATTTTAGTAGGTTCCTCCGTCTATATCGAAACCTGAAACTGATCCATTCTCTAGAAAAGTAACAAGATCAGATAAAGCAACCTGAACCATTGTCCCTGCATCATTTACAACTAAGCGATCAGCAGCGGCAAGTGTTGTTGATGTAGCAGACGTTCCACCATCGCAACATGTATTTAACTCCGCAGTTGTTACGGTTGCGCCATCAAGAATCTCAATCTCTGTTGAAGTCAGAGCAGCTAATGCTGAAGAACCACCTGACTGGCAGGAAGATAGATTAGTTAGATCTGTTGCTGATGCTTGTGCGCCTAAAGAGGCTCTTGCTGTAGCACCTGATTCAACAACAAAATTTGATCCGTTACCAACAATAAAACCACTATCTGAAGGAGTTAAGCCAGCAACATCTGCCAACTGTGCATCATAAGCTTGCACATCTGAACCAATAGCAACTCCTAGAGCAGTTCTAGCTGCACTAGCTGAAGTAGCACCAGTACCACCATCTCCTATTGCAAGCGTTCCAGTGATTGAACTCGCATCAAGCTTGACAGCAAGCTCAGTTGATTCAATAACAAGACCACCGTTAGCCTTAAGATCAAGGCTTAACTCATTCCCAGACTTATCAAGACCATTACCTGCTGTGATCTGACCTGCACCTGAGAATTGAGCAAATGTAAGACTATTTGTTCCTACTACCGCTGAACCCTTATCAGAAGTACAAGCAAAACCATTCTCAGCATTAACTGTTCCCTTCTCAATAAATGTAAAGACTCCAGCGGCATCAGCACCTGTAGCTAAATCATCTGTTCTCGTCCAACTACCACCACTGACTACTTTGTAAATACCATTCTCACTAGCTGTACTTTGCCCTGCAACAAGAACACGATCATTAGCTGAAAGAGAAACACCATCAACCGTTTGAGTATTGGCAAGTGTGATATTTGAAGTAGAAACAACAACACAGGAATCTTTGATGTCCAAGCCCTGTGCGACTCCATCTACATAACCTTTGTTTGCTGCATCATTATCAGCAGTACAATCAGCAAGGTTTGTAATCTTTTGACTGTTAGCAGATACAGCAGCAGTTGGGGCAGCTAGCTGATCAAGCCTATTTGTTTGTACTCCTGTATCGAAATCAGATATTTTTGTATGTGCTATTGAAGGAATATCAGCAGCAACTAAAGCTCTATATGCAGAGGCAGCAGCACTTCCAGCAGTAGGGCCAGCAAGAATATGGTTGGCTGTCTGAGTCGTTTCTTTATCAAAAAACTTACCTTTACCACCTATAGGGATAATTGACGTTGCGGAACCTCCCGCACCCCCAGTACCCTTACCCAAGTAAAGAATCTCATTCCCCTCGGAGAAAGCTAATTCAGCATTTTCTAAAGACCCAGGAGCTGACGACCCTGTGGATCTCTTAATTCTTAGGGTGTTAGCCATTTTAGAAGTTGCCTCCGTCTACGAGGGTTGAGGTTGTCCAAGTACTGTCAGCCTTGTAAGTACCAGCAGCACTGTCGTAATAAACGACACTTTTATTCACTTTACCTGAATCTACAAGAGTTGTGTTAGTAGAAGAGAAAGATGGACCTTGTGGCCCTTCCGTTACTACTTCAACAGTAGTTGCAGCTCCTTCTGTAACCGTAACTTGATTAGTAGTTTCATCAACCGAAACCGTATTATTGGCTTCAGTGACAGTAACAGAATTACTCATGAGGTATAAGTTTCGTCCATATAAATAGTACCCTCAACCCAATATTCCTTTAAACCTGCGGGATTAGTTAATAACACATCATATTTATATTCATCAGCTGTAAATGTTGTTGTTTGTGTATCTGTTAATTTCCAATCAAATTTACCCGTAGAAGCACTTGTAATCGTACAAGTCACATCAGCAGCCTTAGAGGTGCGAGATTCATCCCATACTTGAGAAGCAATCGTATAGCCAGTTAAATTAACAGCCGTACTCGTAGAATCTTTCAAAGTAAAAGGAACATTATGATCCGACCTACGTTGGATCGTCATGTTATAAGTCCCAGGTGCAGTAGCCATAGTATTAGGTCTTAATGATATAGATCATAGCAACGTTCCTTGGTCTAGATTCACTACCTTCCTGTCCAATAGAACCAGTAATAGTATGTTGGTGACTACCTGTGCTATTAGTGATACCTGCGTTTGCCGTCGAACCTGATTTTGCACCAATCTCAGCATCCTGTCTTGGATCATTTCCTACATAACTAGAAGTTACCGCAGCATAAGAATCTCCAGCATGGTCATATAATTTTCCTTCATTAGCACCACCTGTCCACATGACCCAGTGAGTATGCGCTCCAGCAGCACTGCTCGTGCCACTAAAAGTGTGATCGTGTTGCTTGTTTGAGTCACCTTGATTACCCCAAGGTGATCTTCCACTATCAACACCTCTACCATTGTCATAACCTCTTACAAATTCACCCCTTAAATCCGGCAAATTAAAGGTACTTGACCCGTCACCATTACCCCAAAGAGTCCCAATCTTCGCAAATAAAGCTGCAAACTCAGTTCTACTTTTTGCTGCACCATTACATTCCAAATATCCAGAAGGTATGGTTGCATAGGCAACACAGAAAACGCTCCCTGTCGGAACACCTTGAACAGCTTCCCAAGTTAGAACTCCAGAACCATTTGTCTGAAGCATATCTCCCGCATCTCCGTCGGACGGGGGAAGAGTTAAAACGACATCACTGGTCAAAGCAGGTGCTTTTAACTCAACATAGTTCGAGTTTCCTGAGTCTCTAAGTCTTAACCCTTTCCCATCTCTTACCGTTAACCCATTGGAATTTACATGTGTTCGCAGTGTTCCATCTGTTGTAATTCCTAAATCATTAGTTCCTACTTTATATAAACCTGTATTTGTATTGCCAGCAATTCCCAGCCCAGGGGCCGCTTCCGTACCAGCCGGCACAAGCACATTACCTGTAAACGTAGCCCCAGCTAAATCTGCTAGACCAAAATCTGCTTCAACATTACCTAAAGAAATCCAATCATTATTACTTGCGTTCCTAATCTTTAAGGTGTCAGGAGTTGTACTTGTATCTAACCAAAGTTGATGAGCTTGAACTATTGGAGGCGCAGAACTTCCACTATTAAGACTATATAAAGCATCAAGGTTTTCATTTATATCAGACCTTACATTCGCTCCCGTATCGTTCGGGATTGGATAATTACCACTTTGAACTTGTGCCATTAAACTCCTTGTCCGTAACCAACGGCTGTCCAGGTAAAAGCTCTCGCTTGCCTAGCGTTAGAACTATTGTAGATCGAAACGGTAAAAGCGGAACCAGAACTACTTGCAATTCTGTAATAGTCGCCTGAATTTGCTGCACTCATTGTTATCCCAATAGCAGGTGTGGCATTGAACTTCTTACTGAAAGTAACCGTAAAATCACCAGTAGTGATAGTCGTTCCAGAGCCATTAATGGATCTTTCTGCAACATTAGAAGCAACTCTTAATTGTTCAATCGCAAGACGAGCAGTATTGTCTCCACCAGTAGTAACTTCCAACTTTAATTCATATCCTCTAGCAGAGAATTGAGCATTATTAAATGGCCTCCATGTTGTCCATGTAGGAGAACTACTTGGATCAGTTTGTGTTGTTCTTATATAAATTTCTGCGTTACAAGTAGCAGGGGTACTACCATCAAAATCAGCAATGTTATCAAAATCGGAGAAAGTATCAATAAACGGATTGCTTGGGAAAAAGCCCCTTACCTTTAAAGTACTATCAAGTTGAACATTGAATACATCCCCTAAATCAATAGGATTATTCTGGAAAAGATAAGTTCCTGAAGTCTTCCAATTCGATCCATCAGCAGCATTTAATAATTCTCCGCCAGCAACAACTAAATCTGTCTTTGTCCCTGGGAAATTAGTATCTTCTGTCTGATTATTGATATTAACTAAATTCTGTAAATCAGGTTTCGTAAATTCAACAATTGCTGTACCTGTACTGGTACGTCCACCTGAATCAACAAACTTCGCTAAATACGTTCCAGATTTCAGATCACAATAAGCCTCTTTTGCTGTACCTGTTAAATCACTATGAATACTAGAAGCATTAGCCCATGTAACACCAGATAAAGCAGGTGAGTGCCTAATCCTGACTAGACCACCAACAACAACATCAAGATCACTTGATTGAGTCCATTGCAAACGAGCTAACCCATTCGTAGGAATCATTGTGAAGTTAGTAACATTCCCTGGAGCTGCTGTCTTACCCGCCAAGTTCGTACTAAACGTTACGATTGTGCTTCCTCTATTTAGATAGTTAACAGCTTGAATTTCTACTTGTAAATTTCCTGCTCTAAGCGCGCCAAAGTTACCACCCTGCCTCAAGCTGACTGATGGAGAAGCTGTTGTAATTGTTGCCCAGTTATCATTATCAACTCGATACGTAACCCTAAAACCTGTAACTCTTTTACGATCATGCTGCCAACTTAAATCACAACCAACAAACACCCCTTGACCATCTGAGTAAAGAAATTCTCTTGCAGCTATATTTGTAACTGGATCAGGAGCAGCACTTAGATTACTAATGTCTCGTAAAACAATATCTTCTCCTACATCAACAGAAGCATAGATAGAACTATTGTATTGAAGAGCTGTTACAGCAGAAACTCCATCTGCACCTTCCGCAACACTAATTACTCGATATTGTTGTGACTGAACATCAGTCGTCTGGATTAAATAAACAGAATCAGCATTAGGAGCCTCACTAAAAGCAGAAGAAACAGTAACAGTAGGAGGAGTTGCATTTGGAGCAAATCCGCTAATCGTTTTTGTTTCTAAAACACCTGTTGGAAGGATGACAGACAAAGTAGGACTCTTTGTAATATCTACAGAAAAATCTTCCCCACTATCAATATTAATAACTGTTGTTGTTGAACTCGCTCCAATACGTCCTGATCTTCTAGTCCCTGACTTCACCGGATCGGCTATATCAATAACCATTCCTGGCCTTACGACAATTCCACTATCTAAGCCAACAGAAAAAGTACACGTTTGAGTTAATAACTGCTCCGATTTAAGAGTCCATAACCCCATTCGATGTGCCTGACCCTGTGAATAACAACCAATAGCTTTTACATCTTTATTAATGATTCCATACTTTGCTACAGCTTCGGCATCTTCTACATGTTCAACCATGACATCGCCTAAGCCCTCATAAGTCTGATATGAAACTGATATTGTTGTATGTCTAGCTTTTTGAGAAACACCTGTATATTCAAAATCACCATTAACGACATTTGATGGACCTAGCAAATATTGTGAATCAGCAGGTTTATCCTGCATAACAGCTAAACTACCAGCACCGTAGTAACTCATACCTCTGAATAAAGAGGTCATTTCCATGATTGCTCTATAAACATCTTTTCTGGAATTAATCAATATATTACATGCAAATCTTGGTTCCAGACCGGTTTTCCCATCTGAAACCAACTCATTACAGTATTGAGAAATAGCATAGAAATCCCACTTGTCTAGTGTACTTTCAGGGATCGAAGGACCATAACGAGTAGAAATTAACAAGTCATATAAACACCAGGCAGGATCATTACACCATGTAGCTGCACCAAATGTACCGTTCCAAACACCACTATATGTAACTCTCCCAATCTTTCCGTTTGTAATTGTTTCTAGGTTTCCATTAGATACAGCTCTACGTTGTGTTGTTGAAATATCAACTTTTGCATTAGACGGTAATTTTACTTTTATTCCCCTAATTAAATATTTACGAGTAGGAATATTACTGAATTGTCGTGAATCAAATCTTAAATAAGTTAAAGCACTATTTGGATAACTGAACTTCTCATCAATTATCTCTGTATAACTACTCCACCAAGTTTCACTACTTGTTTTTGAATCAGAATCATCCGCACTAACTCTAACTACCCTGATGTCAACTGGAAAAGCACCATTCAAAGTTAACACATAATCACGCATATATACATTGCTTGATTTTCCTCTTATCGTGTCATCTTTAACTGTATTATAACCACCACCATTATATTGAACCTGTATTTGAACTCTTACTTCGTGACCAATAATATCACCGTCATCTTCTATCTTCCGTAAAGAAGGAAGTCTCAATGTTACTCTTACACGATCTGTATTGACATTAGTAATCTGTCTGGTAACCGAAGTTGTATAAGTAACTGGAGAACCAACCGCTTGTTCTGACTCCGTACCATCTAAAGCGGCTATATGTAACTGCCCCTGAGTCCCATTTCTTGTAACGATTGAATATCCTTCAAAATTATCGCTATTATTCGCATCCTTAACAGGTGTCCCATCAAGATAAATTGATTTGTACCCATCATCCAACCCTTGAATTTCACCTTCGGAAAGAAGATCTAAAACTGTTGCGTATTGAACCGACTGGAGTGAATCATCAGCTTCGGTAGGGATATGATTCCCCGCATTTTTACCACCACCAGCACCTCTTATGTATTGCATTAGATTAATTGATCAACGTCAAGACCACTTGATATAACTGCGCTTCCAACAAAAACTCGTCCATATGCAATTGGTACTGGGGTTCCTATGCGAGAAGTGTTAACAACCCCACTAAAATTAAAACTACTTACATTATTAGGATCTTCAGGTAGGCCAGGCGGAACAGGAGACAACATCTCTGCTACACCCATGAGTGTTACAGCTATTCCAATATTTCCTACCGCAGCTTGAAAACCACTAAATCCAGCGGCAGCCTTAAACCCTCCTAGTCCAAACTGAGCGCCTGGGAACATAATTGCCGCACCAATTAACAACGCACCTACTATCACCTTCCCCCATCCTCTACCAGCACCAGTTAAAACAGGAGTAATGCTGAAGACATCTCTCTCACTCCAAGGGAGATGAAGATCCTCTAGATTATCCTCCTCTATAGACTCTTTCCCGACTTTTACCTTATAACCAATCCCATCTTGCTCACTATCAATAATCCACTTTTGTAAGCCAGGGAAATTCGCACATAAAGCCTTCACTGCTTCAGCAGGTGTAGCTACATCAAGTTCAAAACGACCCTGACCTAATCGTTTCTTTAATTCTCCGTAGACCTTAACGATTTTCATGTCTTAGGATTTTTGCGGTGTTCTTTTGGTAATAACCACCAAAAAGATCTCGTGAACTCAGTCTATCTTGAACATGATGCAAAATCATATTGTCATTGATATAAATACCACCATGATTAGGAACATTAGCCTCTAGGTGCATCAAAATAACCGATCCATATTCAATCTCTTCCACAGGTATCTCTACAAATCCCTCATCCTTAAAGTGATCTAAATACATACTTTCACCACGCTCCCACCAACGATCCTTACGGTTATAGTCAGTTAATTCAATATTGAACTCTCTTTTATAAAAGTCCCGAATCAAACTATAACAATCAATAACCCCGTAGAAGAAAGGTCTTCCAACATAAGGCAATTCATACCCCGAAGGCTCACAATACCCCCATAGTTCTGTATTTGGATTAACAATATGCCAGGGTAATCCAGACTTCTCACATGCAACTAAATCAGCAGGACTAGGAGCATGGTTAGTTACTGGATGGCTATGAATAACACCAACAATCTCTCCTTTCTCTTCCGCCTTAATATAATCATCTGGGTTTAAAACAAAATGTGAATCCTGTTCGTCAGCAATATTTTCACAAGGGAAATACCTTTCCTTACCTTTAACAATATGAATTAAACCAACACTTTCTCTAGGAAAATCTTCTTTAGCATGTACGAGAGCTTTCTCTTGGATCGCCTCCGATAGCTTCATTGTGTCCTCCCTGCTGTAGGGAACGACCCAAAAGGTAATTCACCATTTGCGCCAAATCTCAATTTACAAGAACTCACACGTTTGCCACATTTGTCTTCAGCTAAAGAAGAGGCTGTTGTATCATCTGCTTTCCAATAATTGCTGCCAGTATAAGAACATTCAGAAGACCGATAAGCCCATTGACAAACGTTCCCTATTAGTTGTCTTCTTGGCACAAGTGTATTAGGTAAATCAAATTCACTGGCAAGTTCAAAAACAACAACATTTCTATTCTCAGAAGCTTTCCTATCAACGTACCAAACCTCAGTAGGAAACCGAGCATGAGGATCAGCACCAGATTCTCCATCTAAGAATTTTTTCAATGTTCTAATCCGACTAACCTTCGCTCCACCCAGATCATTCCCTATAGTTTCATCATTAACTAAAAGTAATAATGTTGTCATTACACCTCCAGTATTCCCAATTGTTAAAGTCGGTCTAGGAAGAGTACCCTTGGCTGAATAAGTAAAACCATTAGCTTCTATAGGTTGTCTTGTATAAGCTTGTGACGCAAAAGTAATGTTACCAGATACATTGGCATTACAGCCATTATGCCACCTATATGTATCTGTACTACCGTGTAAATCGTTCTTCAATTGTAACTCAAATAACTCGATAATCGTATTTGGAGCTAATGTTGAAACGTCTTCATATACGCTACTAATTGCAGTCCAAACAACAGTACCATCTGCCGTTGTTTCACCTATATTTCGTGTCCATACAGGTTCAGTCCCACCACTAGTCCCAGCAGTTGTAACTTTAAAAAACAGACCATCTACAGGAATCAAAGAAGGTCTTCTTATATCACCGAGACTATATGCGGTGTTTTGCGCCCAAGCTGCTACTGCCATTTATGGTTCAAAATACTGAACGAATGTTGCTTTAAGAGAAACTCTATTCTTGTAAATTAATGATTTAGTCCAAGAAAAACAACGCCATTTGTAAGTAGCTGTTTCGTCAAGTGGCGACCAATTAAAAGTCGCACCATCACCTGCTCTGTCATCAAGAAAAGCCTCTATGGTATCTGCGTCTGTTTCAGAAATTTCCCATCTTAAATTCCATATCTTTGGATTTTGATTAAGACCAAAGCGTATGACTTGTGCATAACCATCCCCAAACTGAACCTGTCTCATGTTTGGTTTGCTCGTCTTTGCTGCTCCGTATGTTGGAGTAATTGCAGGGAAATTAGCCATGATTAATAAAGTGTACCTCCAGGTCTTTGCTGTCTAATAATTTCTGATTGAACAGCAGCACCAATAAGCTCTCCTAATTGTCTGCTTCTATCACTATCACCTTCTGCTGACGAGCCAGAGGCATCCACATTGATAACCATTGAACCTCCCATTGCATGATTTGGAACGATATTGCCGCTTGAATTAGGGACAAAAAGCTCTGGCCCCTTCTCTCCAACAATATAAGGAGAACCACCTGAGACTGGGCCACCTTCGGCCTTAAAGATTTTACCTATACCTGGAATATGACTTAGAAGTTCAGTCATTCCAAGCTTCAATAATTGACTTGCTATATCACTAAACACGCTAGTAGCAACATCACCTAATGTCTTAGTTCCTTTAATAGCACCTTCTATTGCAGTTAAAACACCATCTTTAATAGTAATTGAAATTTTCTGGAAAGCCTCGGCAGCTTCTTGTGCAGCAAACTTTAAGCGAACTTCATTTTCTATCTGCTCCCTTTGTTTCTGAGTAATAGTTTCTTTGTCTTTTAAAATATCTCTAACTATTGCAGATATTTCTGATTGAATAGCACCTTCTCTAGTTCCATATTCCAAAGTATTTTCTAAGATCTGCCTTTCATATTCCATGTCTTTTATTCTATCTTTTACTTTCTTCCCAACAGTTTTTTCCATGAGAACTCTTCGCTGTCCTTGCTCAATACGCCTCTGTTCCGCATCAGCCAGCTCCATTAATCTTTCTAGTTCAACTGCCTTACCCTCACCACGGCCACCCCATTTCTCTACAGGATCTCTTTGAACTTGTCTCATCTGAGCCTTTATATCATTCATTACTTCATTTTTCCCTCCCCTCATCGTGAGATAAGTTCTCTTCCTTAAGCCTTTATCGAAATCTGGCCCAGCTCCACTCGTTCCAGATAGTTGTTTCATAAACGGAAGCTTGCTTGCCCAATTGAAAAATCCTGCTACAGCAGATTGAATCCGAAGCATTGTCTGACTAAAATCATTCCCCCATCTATTTGCAGCATCTCCAAACTCTTTTAAATTCTTAACTCCTTGAGTACCTATTATTAAAGCCATTTGTTCAGTCGCCATCTTTAACGCATCTTCTTTTTCTGCTACAGCAGCATAAGCTTTCATTTGTTCACCTAACGCTGTCCCACTTACACCCATTGCTTCAATTAATCCATCGACATTTGGTGTTACTTCGTTGAACGCTTTTCCTAATTCAGCCGTCTTCATAACAAATGCGTCTATCTGCTGACCTAATGCACTAAGAAGAATTTGCGCTCCAAAACCTTTACCTCCACCAGTAAGGGCTGCACCAGCAACTCCACCACCAACTGAACCTAAACCACCACCAAATAAAAGTGGGAAACCAGCTCCTAACATTAAATTTTCTCCCATCCTTGATCTTTGCGCCCTGGCATCCATTTGTCGTCTTTCAATTCTGCTGGCACGACTACTCTTCATACGTTGATATCTCTCCCATACACGCCTATTTACATAATCACTTCTTCGACCAGAAGGGTCATTCTCTATTCTTCGACCCCTACCAGGAAGATAAACAGCCTCAGATGCTCGCTGTTGAAGCAACTTATGTCTTGCCTCTATTTCTTTATTGGCTTGTAAAGTCGCTTGTTTTTGAAGAGATAAAGACCTACGTGCTGCCGCTTGTTCTGCTCGACTTACTTTCCCTACTAACAAACCAGCAATCTCAAGCTGCTTTGCTTTTTCTTGCGTAATCTTAAATTCCCAATTTAAAATTTCTTTTTTCAAGCCCGCATATCTACCATCTTCAGGATTTAAAGCAGCAAGTCTCCTCGATCCTCTCGCTACGATTCCCTCCATTCTTTGAACACGACTTGGTCTACGCTGACTTAATCTGTCTCCAGCAATATTGTCTATAACCCTATCAATCTCTTTGTCATTGGGACGCATAGCATCCCAAGCCAGCCCAGGGCCACCGAAAACCTGTGGCATCGCATACGCAGCAGCAGCAGCAATTTCAGGTAACTGTCTTACTAAACGCCCAATAGAAGTAAAAGCTGATTGATAATTTCTTTCAATACTCCAAATAACATTAGCAGCAGCACTTTCAAATTGAGCAAATCCTTTAACAGCTCCAATTACCCAATCAGCACCCCCTAATATTGTATTCAAACCAATTGCCCCTATTCTTAATGCAGTGAATCCTTCTACTCCTCGTTGAACAAATTGTGCTATCGCTTTAGTATTTCTACCCCAACTGGTTTGGAGTAAATTCATTCTTTTAATTACACGTTGGATAGCATCTGCTACACCAATAATATGAGCATTTTGATTTAACCAACCTCCTTTCCCTCTGCCACTGAAAACGTCAAGATTAAGTTTCCCAATCCCTAGTAAAGTCTGCATATCACCCCTCATCCTTTTCCCTATATTTGCCGTCTGAGTAAAAATATTCTTTTGATTTTTCAATCTATTTCTTTCTGCCTTTTCTGTCTCTTTCGTTTTAGCTAACTCTTCTTCTTTAAGACTATTAGTTGCATTTAATCGTTCATTTATTCTATTAATAACCTTATCAATTTCCTTATATTCATTAGAACTCATATCAACCAGAGTCAATGCTTTTTGTAGTTCTCCTCTATAAATACTTAATGAAGCAATATTATTTGCAATTTGACCTTCCATCCCTAATAACTGCTTATTCCCCTTAAAGCTTGTAGGTGTATCGCCCCCACCTGTTCCATATAATTTACTCTGAGACTCTACTCTCTTTAGTTGAGCCAGGCGAAGATTTTGCTCTGCTCTCGTCTGAGCTTGAACAGACTTAACATATAAATCTCCACCAATCCTTGTATTATTAGCGACAGTTGCTAATGCAGCAATCTGTCTTTTTAATATTGCTTCATTAGTTGCAAGTGCTTTATTAGATGTTTGTATTTTCTTTACAAAATTCGAGAGTTCTGTAGCAGCGTTATTAAAAGCAGGAAATTTACGTTGATCGGTATCAAGGAGACTAGAAGTACTTTTTAAATCTCTAAGAAGAAGTTTAATCTTCCTAAGACCTATCGCACTTCTACTTAAGGCTTTAGGGTCTAACGAGCTTCTCGAAGTTGCAGTATTTTTTGCTAATTCCTTCGCAGCTTTAGCTATCTGTTTAAACTCTGTTCCTACACCTTTTAAAGATTTGGTAAGGTTACCAAACTGCTTATTGATTGCAACTACAGACTTATCAATCTTCTCTAACGATTTTCCAAGCTTATCGACAGACCTCATCAGAGCCTGATCTTTAACCTTAAATTCAATTGTCCTTAAATATGCGCTAGCCACTCACAAAAAAGGAAAAGACTACATATAGCTTACCTTGTTTGTGTTCGACTAGCAGCACCTCTTTGAGCAGCTTCCCTATCTCTTTCCATTTCTTCATTTTGAAGAGCAAAAAATGCAGCCCAATTTATCATCTCTTCCCGTGTAAGAGTCTGATTTAATTCTGCTACTGTCTTCCCTAACTCCTTTGCTAGAGAGTAGACAAAACGTACTTCTCCTCTAGCTTTTCAAGTCTGCTTTAGCTTTCTCTACCTCCTTGTCCGTTCCAGATTCAAGCATTGCTAGCTGAATTTCTTGTAATACAGCCGCTTCAACTTCTCTTCTAAGAGCTGCCTTCTCTCCATCACTAAAAAGCCTCTTGCCTTCAGAATCCAAAGCCTTTTGAATCATCAAAGCTAATGCAAAATCATTAGCATCTTCACTATTAGTTTTCTTCTGGATAGATTCTCTTTCAGCAATCGTTAAAGGATGCCAGTAGACAGAAAGAAGAACCTCCCCATTCTTTACTACATCATGTTGATATAACTGACTTACTCCGAAGTTATTACGGAGCAGTTCGAGGGCTTTAGCCATAAAAAAGTAATCTTTACAATATTAGTATACTAGGCATTGGCAGAAAACTGACAAGTTATAACACCCAGATAATGTGATTCATCCTCATCATCAACGCCCCCAGGGCCAACGATATCTCTTATCCTTGGTTTACAACTATAAGTATCAACATAATCAGAAGCATTAATAGAAGATAGTCCGCTTATAACTAATTCACTCGTACTTGCTAAAGCAGCCGTCCCTTTATTCTTCGGGACATAAATACTGCATTGAATAAAACCAGAATAGAAACTACTAGCAGCACCCTGGTTTTGAAGAGTTGATTGACCGAAATTCAATGAAACAACTACATAGGTAATTGATTTGCCTGGCGATATATATGGCACATTGTCATATACCATTTTTACTTTTGGATTTGCATCCAAAACTGCATCAGTAACAGCTTTCTCAAAAGCAGCTCTAGTATTTACAAGTGTCATAGATCTTGATATTGGGTTTGTACTGTATTTCTAGTGTCTCCAGTGTAATCACCCCCAACACTAATTCCAGGTCTTTTATCTCTAAAAATTCTATCTATCTTTTCCGATAAACCCTCTTTAAAACCACCTGAACCCCCAGCTAAATATGGGAAAACCTTAGATTTCGGAGAGAACAAAGCTTGAGGCGTGTATTTAGCCGTATTTCCTATAAAAACAGTGCTATTAAGTTTAAAAGTTTTAGGAACAGGGAAACGCTGTTTAATATAAGCTTTTTGTCCAGGGGCCAGTCTATTTCCATTTACCTTAATAGAAGACCAAGGAGCATATCCTTTACGAGCATCTTCTTCTATAGGCATTGTTGAACCAGCTTTCCAACTAGACGCAAAGAATCCTGTCAATACTGGACTAACTGACCTTGACGTTAAATCACTAACAACAGCAGCGATAAAACCATTGAACTGAGCTTCTACTTCGTCTTCAAAATCATCTAATATTTGTTTTGCAAAGATTTCGGCCTTTACATCTGTTGGGAGTCGCCTTCTTCTAGCAGATCTTTCAGCCATTAGAACCTCACTAATAAAGTGTATAAATACACCTGACCACCTCTCCTCGTGTCTATATCGACGATTTGAGCTGTTTGTGTACTCCCTGCATAACTTAAAACAACCTCATCTTCAAATGTAGGTTGATTATCTCCTATTAAATCAGGTGTTATATATAACTTTGCTTGTCTCATCTCTCGACCAGTATCTTCCTCTGATTTAATAAATTCAATCGGAACCTTAATGTCCGAATAAGAAGTTGTACTAACGTACTGCTCCCCCGTTTCAATACGATAACTACTCTTAACCTTACGGTTATAAGTAATCGTTGTATCTAAGGACGTACCAAGATTAGAAACAACCTGTTTAGCAATACTCTTGAGTGCAGTGTCGAGTGATCCTGCCATGATTAACCTCTCACGACTCTGACTTGATAGCTACCAGAGCCACCTAAGCAATAAGCACCTAAGTAGCTTTGTAACCAAGGGTAAACATCAAAGATGTTATTGACTGTCCCTGTACCTTGGCTGGATTGTGAGTACTTAACCTCGATTTCTCCTAATTTAACTTCTTCAATATTTCCATCAGTTCCTTTGTTTCCTGTAACAGCGTCAGTCTCATTCGCCAATGCTCTAGCCAATTCGTACTGTGCATACTTGATACTTTTGGGTATGGCTGTGCATACCAATTCAACATTGTCGACCTCGTAATTGTTTCGAGGCCATTTGAGAGCTTGTTCTTCTTCACACCTATCACCGTAATAATTGAGACTATCTATCCATCGACAAGCGGAAATCAAAGCTCTGTTCTTAGCATCGTCAGTTTTGTCTGTCCACGTTGAAGAGTTTGGGACAGTCTCAAAATAACTATTAGCTTCAGCCAAAGTTACGTAGCTATTGGAATTTTCCCCTTTTAAGGTGGCACTAATTGTTGCAGCCACAGTTCAATAAATAGATATCTCTCCCATCATAGCGTCATAAAAAAGCCCCACCCGAAAGTGGAGCCTTTTTATGCAGACCTCTTTAACTAGAACTTATAAAGTTGAAGTGTCAAGTGGTGTGTTAACAGTTAGCTGAACTGCTGGGATTAGATCTACATCATATGTAGCACTCCAGTTGTCCTTATTACCAAGAACACTGTTTGTTGGGTTGTCAGCAGCGTTAGTCCACTTAGTACCCAAGATGTGATAAGCAGTGTGATAATCAACTGATAGAACATCCTGCTTAGAAAGAATGTTGCGATCAGCTTCAATTCTTAGATCCTGCTGAACACCTTCAAGGATTGTTCCAGACTTCACTAAGTAGCAGTAATACTCCTTAATGTGACCAGAAGTACCAGGCTGAACAGCGTTCACCTGAGAATCCATGACAACATTCAAGCCAGCAAATGTGCCAATGCTATTAGCATTAACGCCAGCTCCACCACCACCCCAGGTGACTGCGCCACCAGAAGTCAATGCAGAAGTAGAGAATGTTAATAAACCTACCTGATACAGATAGAAACCAACATTAGGATGAACGATCAGAGTGTCTAACTCATCACCACGCTCTCCAAGTAATGCACGAGCTTGAGCTACATTTGCACCAGTCAAATAGTTAGCTTCAGCAGCACCAGAACTAGCAGCTTTAGCAAGATCTAACTTATTAGTTGTTAGAGCAGTACCAAATAAACCGTGTAACTGATAGAAAAGTCTCTGACTGTTTAACTTATTGATTGCATCAGCAAGCTGGTTGCGGATGTGAAGCATTGGATCTTCACCAGCAGCCAAAGTTGCAATATCATCAACCGCATAGGCAAAACCTCTGTGGCAGATAGATGCAATCTGTGTATCTGTGGTGATCTTCTGTGGTGTTAAATAACCAGCAGTAGATGTTCCCCAGTTAGCAGCACCAGTCATTACCTCTTCTGTAGGTGAAACTGGGTTGAACTCAGGGACTTGAAT
>VTLG01009567.1_pt1 | contig 26904 bp, 13 predicted proteins | sample 4694571 | NCBI WGS metagenome assembly VTLG01 (sample SAMN12604809, study PRJNA352737) | marine metagenome | biome: ENVO:00000447; feature: ENVO:00000209|ENVO:00000569|ENVO:01000036; material: ENVO:00002151; isolation source: viral sequences binned using virsorter ...
GACACCTGAGATAATTAATATTCCAGCAAACACAAATCAAGGGAATCAGGGAAGAGAAGTTGCTGTAAATAATAATGGAGGATCATCAAATGATATTCCTACTATATCATTCAACAATATTGGTGATTATGATTTATTGTCACAAAGTAGTTATGGTGTTGGTGCATAATTATGTCAATAAGATCAAGAAGAAATTCAGTTAGAAAATCTGCCATTAGCATAGATGGTATACGAAATTCTGTAAGAGCTTTTAATAAAGGACTTAATACAGCGAAAAATATATCTAGTGAAATATTAGAGAAAACAAGAAATAGAAATGTATTTAAGCAAACTTTAACTGCAAAGGATAATGAATATTTTAGAAGAAGGCAAGAAAATATAAAAAGAAAACAACGTGAAGATGAATTAGAGGCTCAAGACACTAAAAAAATTCCTAAGACAAGGGGTAATATTATTACAAGGAGTACAAGAGGATTACTTGGTAGACTTCTTGATTTTTTAGGTATCTTACTAGTTGGTTTTGTAATTAATAATTTACCAAGAATTATGAAAGCAGTAACATCTGTCATAGAAAAAATTAAAAAAGTCGTTGAAATATTAGATCCTTTTATAAAAGGTATACAATTCTTCCTTGAAGGTATAGCGACTGCTATTGGTAGTGTTATGAACGTATTTAAGGGTTTTGACCTTGAAAAAGATAAAAAAAGTGTTGAAGAAAGTGTAGAAAAAGCTAATAATAATATATTCCGATTAAGTTCAGACTTTAATACTGCTACAAAAGAATTTGTTGAAGATGAAAATATAAGAAAAGTTGATGAGATGTTGGATATGATGGATGATGTTGAAGATATAGATGTTGAAAATGCTAATACAATAAAACCTGAAAATATAATAACTGAATCTCAACCTATTGAAACAAAACCTGAAGAGAGAGCAGAGGGTGGTTCGGTATTACCGAACGAGTCTTACGTTGTAGGTGAATTAGGACCAGAATTATTTGTTCCAGATCAAGCAGGTCAAATCGTAACAGATGAGCAATTAGCAGAATTGCAAGGTATGATTGATAAAGACGATAATGCAGAAGTAAATGAAACACAGGATATGGGTGATCAAGATAATCAAGTTGAGGGTGTTAGAAATGAATCTGAAATAGGAGAACTATCAAAAGTAAAACCACAAAAAGTAGATGATGGAAGTGGGGTGATACCTACTGTGCCAGAAAGCAATGAATCAGCAACAAGTGTTTTAGGTGGGAGAAGAGATAAAAAAGGTGATATTACAGCGGTAAATAAAGATGTTAACGTTGATAAAATAACTCCAGTTAGAAAAACAAGATCTTCTATGGTAGGTCGTAGAAGGAGAAAAACTACAATTATGATAGTTGAAAAACCTGCTCAACAGAGTTCTAATCCTAGTATGGTAAGTAGTGGTGGTCAAGGGTCGATGATCGTACAAGGAGATAGTAAGGGTGATGTTTTATCAAGTTTACAAGGATTACAACTTAAGAAAAACTAATGGCAGCAATAGATCCAAGCATATTTGAATATATAAATGTCACATCGACTGATGGTAAAAACACTATTAACATCGCTGGTGGTGTTGTGTCTTTAAGTTTCTTTGAAAATCTTTTTTCTCCCCATATAAGTGCAAAGTTTTTAGTTGTTAATACAGGTGGTGTTGTTGATGGAAAATCAGTTTATCAGGGATTACCACTGAGAGGTGGTGAAAGAGTTGATATGAAGATAGTTAATGATAGTTGCCCTGACTTAGAATTAACTCAAAAAACACAAAATGAATTGTATGTTGCATCAATAACAAATGTTCTTGTTGAAGCAGAAAGAGAAGTATTTACATTGAATTGTGTATCAAGAGAAGCATTAGCTAATGAAACAGCGAGAGTAGGAAAAAGATATGGTAGTAAAATATCAGAGAGTGTTAAACAAATTGTGAAGGATTATTTGGGTTCAGATAAAAAAATTGAAGTTGATCCAACAATGAATGATTATAAGTTTATAGGTAATATGAAGAAACCTTTTTCAACATTAATATGGTTAGCTTCTAAATCAGTACCAGGTGGTGATAGTTCTGGAGAAAAAGAAGTAAAAAATAAAAGTTCAACTGCTGGATATTTTTTCTATGAGAGTCGTAAGGGTTTTCACTTTAAATCAGTTGATGCGTTATGCACTCAAGACCCTGTAGGTGATGCTTACACATTTCAACCAGGTATTGTGGATCAAGATGACCCAAATAAAGATTTTAGAATTATATCTCATTCAACTAATAAGAACCATAACTTGATGGCAAATTTAGAGAAGGGAATGTTTTCTACTCATCGAGTTTTTTATGATCCTCGTAATGGTACATTTACACCACAACAACAGGGAACATTTACAATCACAGAGAGTTCTAAGAACATGAATAATCTTGGTGAAAAATATAAAACTAGTCTTCCTAAAGACAAAAAAACTGGTAAGAATTTGGCTGATATACCTAGTAGATTAATCACTGGTGTATTAGATATAGGTACACTTGAAAAAGAGGAAAAAAATTCAGCAGTTAAGAATGCCGATCCTATGGAAATTTTTTCTCAATCGATGATGAGATATAATATGATGTTCATTATTGAAACAGTTGTAACAATTCCATTAAACACTAATCTTATCGCTGGAAACTTAATAAATTGTAATTTTGTTGCCATAACAGAGGAGAAAAAAAAGGAGAAAGATGAGACGACTAGTGGTCTATATATGATAAAAGAATTGGTTCATTATTATGAGTCAAAGGGTTCATATACAAAATTAAAATTAATAAGAGATACACACGGTAAACGAGATAAATGATCGAAAATAATTTACTAAAAACAAATTTTTTAGGATCGGACGGATTTCGTTGGTGGATAGGTCAGGTTGCTCCTAAAAAGGTTTGGGAACTACAATATCGAAAGAGAAATAATGCTTGGGGTAATCGTGTCAAAGTTCGTATTATGGGGTATCATCCTCAAAATACAGTTGAATTACCAGATGAGGACTTACCTTGGGCAATATGTTTACTATCACCTCAATTAGGTTCTGGTAAAGCAGGTAAGAGTAAACCATTACGAATTCAACAAGGAGATGTAGTTGTTGGATTTTTCCTTGATGGAGATGATGCTCAGATACCAGCAATTTTTGGTGTTATAGGTAATAGTAAATATGCTGTCTCTGGTGAACCAGGACCTTTTGTTCCTTTTTCAGGTTTTACTGATGAGATTAACGGAAAAGATAATAAACGCATATCAGAAAATGAAGATGGAGGTGACAGTCAAGACAGTGCTGTATCACCTAGAAATGTAGATGAAAAAACAAGAAAAGAGATAGAAAATGTATCAGGTAAAACTGTCAAATCAACATCAGACGCAGTGGGGGCAGAGGTATCATTTGCTGGAACACCAGAAGCAGAACAAATTAATAATGAACTTGCAAATGCTGTCAAAGAAACTCAAATAGCAGATGCAAAGAAGAAAAAACAAATAATATCTGATGCTGCCAAAAAAGTAAATGGTATTACAAATGGTTTGACTGGTAGTCTAATGAGGCAATCATTTACTGATTTAGCTCCTCAATTAAGACTTGGAAATGAAAAATTATATCAGAAAGTTTATACCTTGACTCTTGCTGCAACAAAAAGCACTAATATCGCAAAGAAAGCAGGAACAGCGGCACAAACAGCGATGGTAAATCCTGTTAAGAACTTGCAGAATAAAATTCCGTGTGTGGTAGAACAAATCGGTAGTTCTATGTTACCTGATATTACTTCTTTACTTACTTCATTCTTAGATAATGTTGTTAGTTTTACACCTTGTATTGGTGATCAATTTATAGGTGCATTATTCAATAAAATCACTCAAGGTATAGGTGATGCTTTAGGTCCAGAACTTGGAGGTGTAGGAAAAATACTAGGTGGATTTGATATGATCGCTAATTTGAGGGGGAAAGCAGAGGGATTACTCGGATTACAAGAACTGGTAAATTGTGTGACAAATTCAACAACGAACGCTGAAGGAAATATATGGTCACTTGGAAAAGGTCCTAAAAATATACCTGGTATAACAGGTAGTGCAATAATGAGTATCGCTAACGCTGCACAAGAATTACAAGAGGCAGCGGGAGCACCTGGTGGAATTGCAGCTGGTTTACTTGGTCAGTTTGATTTCTTAAATCCAAATGTAAGCACTGCAGGTTTTAGTAGTATATTAGGTGAATGTTATACTGGACCTCCACTTAATTGTAAAGGTGTTCAGGTTAATATGTTTGGTGGTGATGGACAAGGTAGTCTGGCTGAACCAATCATAGGTGCTTTAGTTGGAGATGCATTTGCAGAACAAACAGGAAGTTTGATTGGAATTAAACTAACAAATCCTGGTGAAGGCTATACTGTTCCTCCATTAGTTGAGATTACTGACAATTGCAATAAGGGATATGGTGCACACGCAAGAGCAATAATTGATTATGACCCTATGTCACCTACCTTCCAACAAGTCGTTGATGTATATGTTGTAACACCTGGTGAAAACTATCCTGCGATTGACGATTCTAATTCTGAATATGTAGTTGATCACGTAGCTATAATTGATCCTGGTGAGGGATATACACAGAGTGATGTTATTACTGATAATGCAGGTAATGTTTACACACAAATATTAGACGATAGTGGTAGAATATTGAATGTTATACCACCTAATTCAACGTTAACAAACGTCATTCCAGTAAAAGATATTCCATTCCTTACAATTGAATCTACCACAGGAACTGGTGCTAATATAAAACCACAAATTGCACCTAGACCAGAATATCAAGGCGAAATAAAACAAGTTATTGATTGTATCACACCTCGTGATGGCATTGTTGGGTTTATAAATGGTGAACCATATTATGGTCCTTTTCATATTCATCCACAAACAGGTGTTAAAATGGTTGGTGCAGCTCATACAACATCACCACATGCTATCATATATGATACACCTGCAGAAAGTAGAACTTCAGTTGTATTTCAATCTACCACATCTAGCACAATAAAAACTGTGGCATCCCCGATTGCACCAACTGCTGCAGTTCCAGAACAAACTCAATATACCCCACCAACAAGTCCAGCTCCATCAAGTCCTCCAAGTTCACCACCTTCTAGTCCTCCAAGTTCACCACCTTCTAGTCCTCCAAGTTCACCACCGTCTAGTCCACCAAGTTCACCACCGTCAGGTGGAGGTGGCTACGGTTACTAATAAATATTAATACTGGATTTGATAAATGTCAGAAAGATCACAAGATTTACAAAACTGGGCAGCAAGAGATCAAGAATCTTACGGTCCGCACTTTAGGATTGATACAGGTAATCCTGAGTATGGGTTTGGTGGTGGAACAATTTACGCATTGATTGCTGAGAAAAATAAACAATCAAGTTATCTTGGAATGACAGAAGATGGTCAATATAATTTGATGAATGATGATTGTATTACTATAACAGGCGGTGTTACAAAAAATGGTGGAGCATGTGTTAATATAATCGGAAAAAATGGTGATGTAACGATCACAGCTATGAGAAATGGTGATGTTAAAATAAAAGGAAGGAATATAATTGTAGATGCTGATGATAGTTTAAGATTAGAATCGAAGAAAAATGTTGTTATCAAAGGAAGTAATAGTATATTTTTGGATACACCAACCTTAAATACAAACGCTATGAATGGTAATTTAGCACCAAGAGATGTTACATTTGGAGGACTAGTATTCAGAGGTTCTAAAGTTGGTAAAGGTGTAATAGATTCAGCATTTACTGGTGGTTCATTAGGTTCTATATCTGATAAATTAAAAGCACAAGCACCTTCAATAAAAGATAAGATGAGTGATATAGCTGGAAATATAGACACAGGTGCAATCTCAGATCAATTAAGTTCGATTGATACAAGTGGATTATCTAATGCACTTAGTAACTTTGGAGGATTTGGATAATGCCAAATTTCAAGAATGGACCAGTCGAAAGTCCAGATTATGGAGAAGAGGCAAATCAATTTAGTCAAGTAACAGAGTTTTCTACTGACGTATATGTTTATGGAAAATTATACGCAGATATAGAGGCTGGTGCTATAGATTTTTCTGGTGCTGATAATATTACTTTTAATGGAGTTACAATAAATAACGACCTTTTTGTTTCAGGATTGTCCACATTTATTGGTGCGGTGGATATGGAATACTTGACGGTATTTCAACGTCATAATGTTGGAGCTGCTGGAACTGTTTTTGTTGCAATATCCTCAACAAATGATGCTGAAGGTCAGGTAGGGGGTCGGGTTGGTATTGGTAGCACACAACCTGATGGTATATTTCAAGTTAGTGATTGTTTAATAGTTACTGAAGAACCTTGTGCTGTAGGTATAGGCACAACACAACCAGCACAAAAATTTCAAATTAATAGTGGAGATGATTCTTTTGTAGTTACAGGGGTTGGAACTGTTGGAGTAGGTACTGCAAGTCCTGGTGATTTTGGTATTAACAATGCAGTTCATGGTGAATTAAAAGCAGACTTTGGTGGAAGTATAAGAGTAAAGAGAAATATCTATGACTCATCAGGCTCACCTGGTCAGAATGGTTTCTTCTTGAATCGAGATGCGAATGGTATTCGTTGGGTATCTTTTGAGCCAGCGATGACTGAGGGTATTTTTATTCAAGATGAAGGTACATTCATTCCAACAGTGGGTGCTGCACAGTCATTTACTATTCTAAATTTTGTACAAAAAAATAGTTTTGGTACAGGCACTGATACATTAATACCAACACCACAAGATCCAACCACTGTTACGGGTTTAGCTACAATTTTCACTCAGGATTTTTGGGGTCATAATGGTAATAATATCTACAGAATGTCAAGTGTTGGAATCCAGAACAATAGTCCTAGTGCGACATTAGATATAAGTGGAACACTTCATGCAACAAGTAGTGTTGATTTTGATAGTACATTAAATGTTGATGGGTCAGTCACATTTAATGACGCATTAGATGTTGATGGTCAATCTAATTTTAATGATACTACTGATTCATCAAGCACCTCTTCAGGCTCAGTTCAGATAAGTGGTGGTGTGGGTATCGCTAAAAAATTATTTGTGGGTAGTGACACAAAAATTGAGGGAACAACTGATAGCACAAGTAAAGATACAGGGACTTTAATAGTAGAGGGTGGAGTTGGAATTGAAAAAAATCTTAATATAGGTGGTTCTGGAGTAATCGCTGGTAGATTAGATGTTAATGATGGAAGTGAATCTACTGGAATTGATAACGGTGCTGCTGTCATTGATGGTGGTCTTGGAATTGGTAGAAATATAAACGTTGGTGGTGATGGTGTGTTAGCTGGAAGACTAGATGTTAATGATACTGTTCAATCAAATAACACAACTACAGGTGCTTTAGTTGTAGATGGTGGTGTGGGAATAGCAAAGAACTTAAATGTTGGTCAAAATACTAAAATTGGTGGAAATTTAGAACTTGAACAAAGTTTAATTGATCAAAACAACTCAAATGGTGTCGGACTTTGTAAGACTGATTATCGTTTGTCATCAGTCGGAACTGGTGTATCATGGAGACCATCTGGTGTTCAGACAAAAAGAACTCTATATGTTACAAAGAATGGTTGTGATACTAATAGTGGATTACTTGAAGGAGATGCAAAATTTACAATTGGAGCAGCGGCTGCAATAGCTCTACCAGGAGATACGATTAAAGTTAGATCGGGTGTCTACATTGAAAATAATCCTATAGGATTAAGAACTGATGTTGCCATTACTGGTGAAGATTTAAGATTAGTCACTATAGTTCCACAAAATACAAACAGAGATGTAATTCATGTTAGAAGAGGATGTTTGGTTGAAAATCTCAGTTTTGCTGGTGCTACTATTCTTACGGATCATCCAAACTGTGGTGGTGTTGCTTTTCCACCAACTCAAGCAAGTGTAAACGCTGGAACGGATTTTCAGGCAGTTACAGGATTTACAGATTTAGGTCCTGCAGACCAAGGTCCAGATCCAGCAGATCCATCACAAGGTGGAAGATGGCGTTCACCTTATGTAAGAAACTGCACTAATTTTATGACAGGTAGTATTGGTATGAAGATAAATGGTGATCACGCTAACGCTGCATACGATGGAACAAATGATTTGGGTCAAGACTTGAAGTCAATGGTTTGTGATGCATATACACAATATAATGAAGCAGGGATTGGTGTATCAATAACAAATAATGGATACGCACAACTAGTTTCAATATTTACGATTGGTTGTGATGTCGGTATATCAGTTGCGTCAGGTGGGCAATGTGATCTAACAAACTCTAATTCATCATTTGGTAATATTGGTCTTAAGGCAGACGGATTTGGTGATATTGAGTTTACTGCTTCAACAAATACAGCAACAGAAGCACAGACTGATACGATTGTTTCAATTAATACTAAAGATTCCAGTGGTGCAGTAAGAGTGCCATTTGATGGACAGGGTGTTTACTTCCATCTTGATATGAGTGATTATGAAGAATCACCATCAAATGCGATCATCACCGCACCATTACAATTAATACGAGGATTAAAAGTAATCAATGGAGGTAATCCTGGTGAATATCTACCTACCTCTCCTCCTGTCATTACATTGAATGAAGATCCACAAGGACCAGAATCAATTATTCCAGAGTTCTCTCCTAATGTTAGTGCTGCTGGTACAATCACATCAGTAGATGTAATTAATAGTGGAAGAAACTTCTTGCCTACACAAAATCTATCTACGGTAATTTCAAGTGGAAGTGCTACGTTTGAGGTTATCACTGACCCAATTTTATTCACAGTAAGTGAAGCAACTGAAACAGCAGATGTGACAGGTATTTCAACTGTGACGTTTAATGAATTTATTCCATTTGAGATTGCAAGCGGAGTTCCAATTAGATATGTAAGGTTGAGTCGTATTATAACTAGTTCTCACTCATTTGAATATATCGGTGCTGGTACTGACATAAATACATCGAACCCATTCCAAGGTGGTAAACCTATTCCTGAGAATGAAGTGATTGCCATTAATGGAGGTCAAGTTCCATTCACTAGCACGGATCAAAAAGGTAATTTTAGAATTGGTGATGGATTGACAATCGATCAAACCACTTCTACAATTAGAGGTAGAGACTTCAACAGGGCAATCCAAGCACAACTTACACCACTTATATTAGCATTGAGATAGTATGGCAATAGCACCAGTCAATAAGTTTGTATCAATCGCAGTTCCTGTTTCACCAGGTCTGCAAAAGTTGTATGAGGTTCCAACAGGTACATCTGCATTATTGTTGTATACACAGGTTGCAAACGTTGGTATTGGCACCACGTATCCAAAAGTAACATTTGTTCAGAGAAGAGAGTCAAGAGGTACAGGAAATACAAGAGATGTTCGTGTGATTAAGGATGCAGAGATCCCACCAAATGATGCAGTTATACTTATTGATGGTAGATTAGTATTAGAAAAAACACCAAAAGTTATAGATCGAATATATGTAGAAGGAACACAACAAGGGGTAGGAATAATATCAAATGTAACGTATCACGAACCATCAGGGGTTGCAACAGTCTTTACAGAGTCTGCTCATAATTTTAATGTAGGAGATCCAATAACATTATCTGGTATTGCATTTACTTGTGAGGGAAATACAGGTATAACTACAACCATATTCCCAGACCCTATGCAATCTTATACGGTGGATGTAGTTAATAATTCAAAGGAATTTTCAACTGTTGTAGGAACATCAAAGGGATATAAACACGGATACAATCCAGCGATACATTATTTTGAGAGAGCACGACCAGGTGCAATAACAGTCATAAGCAGTCAAGATGGTAATCCCGCAAATGGTACAAAGTTTAATGTAATTAATGCAGTATATAATGGATCTGGCATTACAACTGATGTACATAATATAACAAATCTCCAAGCAGGAAGAATTTATTTGCAAACAAGTGTTCCACATAATTTGTCAAATCCTGATACAATATCAATTGCTGATTATTCATTAATTTTCACTTGCACAATGGATAATCGAAACTCAGAAAAAGCATATCCTAGACCAACAGATCCTGCATCAACTAGTAATTCCGAATTTGCTAATGGTGTATTAGAGATAACAACACGGGGAAGTGATGGTTTAATAGTTAATGTTGGATTAAGTACATCTGGCGGATTTGTTGCACCACTTGAAATGGAACTCATTGCAAGTATTCTAGAGAATAGCACGTCGTAATATGCCAAAGTATCTTAGTGGTAGACAAAAAAGAAGACCGCAGGATAAGCTTACTGAAGATAGATATCAGTATCTTGGATTAGATCAAGCTGAACCAAATCTTGCAGATCCAGCAACATCACCAGGTGTTCCTGCTGGTGCACAGTTTCAATTGATTGCTGTCTCTGGATATGAGGGTAGAAGATATTGGGTTCCTGTAGGTGGAGGTTTACAACCAGGTGCGATTACTGTATTTGATGAGGGAACTCAGGTCAGTGGAACCAGTAGTATCACACAATTTAACTTTGTTGGTGCTGCAGTCACAGCTGCAACTGGTGTGCAAAGTCCATCAGGTCATCCAGGCATTGCAGCGACTATTACCGTTATACCTGTAACAGTCGGTGATAATCCACCTATAGGTGCTGGAACAACAAATAATGGAGAATTATGGTGGGAAAGTGACACTGGTGATTTATATGTTTATTATAATGATGGTGACTCATCCCAATGGGTGATGGCAAACTCTGGTGGTCGTGGACTCACTGGTGATAAAGGTGAACAGGGAGATAAAGGAATACAAGGACAAAAAGGAGAAATAGGTTCAACAGGTGATCAAGGTGATAAAGGATCAAAGGGTGAACCATCCACGGTAAAAGGTAACACAGGGGACAAAGGTTCTACAGGAGATAAAGGGAGTCAAGGTGATAAGGGTGATGCGATAAAAGGTGATAAAGGTAATAAGGGGGATATTAATGTCATAAACAGTAATGCAGATGATAGAGTCATTACAGGTTCAGATACTCCTGGTGAGTTGAATGCAGAGTCTAAATTAACCTTTGATTCTGATAATGTTACAGCGACATTAAATGTAACTGGAAATACTAATATTACTGGCATCACAACAATTAATAGTAATTTAAATGCCAATAAAGATTTAGACGTAGATGGTCATACAGAATTAGACAATGTAAGAATATCAGGTGTTACCACGATTTCTAACACCACAAATATAAATTCAGATGTTTTTATCGCTGGTGAATTAAATTTAACTCTTGGTTCTGATTCTGTCAGATATATTGACGCAGCATTAGGCACTAACACTTTATCTATAAGAGGTACTTCTGGTGGTGATGCTAATCATCAAAACATGGCACTATTTACCAGAAATGGTTCAGTATCATTAAACCATAGTGGTTCTAAAAAATTTGAAACTACTAGTGCAGGAGCTAAAGTATTTGGCGACCTAGACATTACTGGAGTATTAACATATGAGGATGTAACAAATATAGATTCAGTTGGTATTATTACTGCAAATCAGGGAATATTTATTCCTGATAATAAAGCCATTCATCTTGGTAATGCAGCGGGTAGTGGAGATTTACGCATATTTCATGATACTCAAAATAGTTACATTGATGATGAGGGTACAGGTGAATTACAGATAAGAACAGTAAATGGAACAGCCATTAATCTTATTGGAGGTGGTGCTGATTTAACTGATTACATGGCAAGATTTGTCAAAGACGGAGAAGTATCATTATACTATAATACTAATTTGAAATTTGCCACCACAAATAACGGAGTAAAAATTACTGGTGGTCTTCAAGATAAGGATGGAGAACTTGGAACTTCTGGACAAGTTCTTACATCAACAGGGACACAATTAAATTGGGTTCCTGCCTCCACAGTCGGTGGTTCAGTCGATACAACTTATGCTATTTCTATAGTGGATGGTACAAATTCTGATGAAGAAAGGATAAGATTAACAGACTCAAATGGTACGACTGATGACGTTGTTCTAGAAGCTGGGACAGGATTAAGTATCGCAAGAAGTGGAGATAAAATAACTTTTACAAATACTGATACAGGATCATCTGCACAAGAGAAATATGATTTACTTGTACCCTCTGGAACCACAAAGATAAGATTGGAAGGTAATACGAGTTCTGGTAATGTGAATGATGATGTGGAAATTGCAGGTTCTGGATCTATAAGTGTTACAAGAACTAATGAAAATAAATTAACAATTTCTGCTACAAATACAACTTATCTATTAAAAGCACAACAGACAAGTGGAAATAATAATGATCCAAATATATTTTTAGATGCTTCAGGAACTGGAACTGATGATACTATTCAATTAGTTGGTGGCACTAATGTATCTATTACAAGGAATAATGACGGACAAATTACATTTTCAGCAGCAACTGATGCTACATTTACTGAACAAGTTCAAGATATAGTTGGTGCAATGTTCTCAGGTAATACTGAAACAAGAATCTCTGCATCTTATCAGGACTCAGACGGAACTATTGATTTAATTGTAGATGATATGACATCTGATAATGATACAAAATATGACTTGGTGGTTCCAAGTGGTTCAACAGCAATAAGATTGGACGGAGTAACTAAATCTGGTAATACAAATGATGATATTACAATTACTGGTGGAAATAATATTTCTGTTACTAGAACAAGTGCCACTGAATTAAATATTGCCTCTAGTGCAAGTATTGATGTAACACAATTAAATCTAAATCGTATTCGATTTGGTCCAGGTAATTCTCTTAATGATGATGCAAATATCGAATGGTTAGGTGGTAATAATGGTGGTTATCTAAGAATTTCAACATCTGATGATAATGGTACAGAATATATCGAATTAGGTGATTATGATATCCTAGATATAACTGGTACATTTACACAATGGGCAAAGTTAAATCGAGATGAATTTTATATGGCGAGACCTGTTCGTCTTGGTTCAACATTAAAAGATGCTGGTAATAGTCCTGGAACTAACGGACAAGTTCTTGTATCAACAGGTACAGCAGTAGATTGGGTTAATGCCTCTACGGTTGGTGGTAGTGTTGACAATTATGTAGATTCTCTGTCATTTAGTGGAGGAACTTTAACAATAGGTCGAACTGGTTCATTAAGTGACTTAACTGCTTCAATACCTTTGAGTGGTATATCAGGTGGTTTTACAGATTTAGATGACACACCAGGTAATTACTCTGGTCAAGCGAATAAATTAGTAGTTGTCAATGGTAGTGCTAATGGATTGACATTTGCTACTGCAACAAGCGTTGCAACTGATAACTATTATCTAACTGGATTATCATTTGATACTGGTAATGGTGTGTTAACAGCAACAGTGTCTGGTGCATCAGATCAGTCAGTTGATTTAGATGGTAGATACGTGGAATCAGCAACATTCTCAGCGAGTGTTCCTTCTGGTTCAAGAATGTTATTCCAACAATCAGCAGCACCAACTGGATGGACAAAAGACACCTCTCGTAATAACCGAGCATTGAGACTTGTATCTGGAAATGTTGGTGATGGCGGTGGTAATTCATTTACAGGTGTTTTTAATGGTAATATAACTACTAATAGTGGTTCAGTTCACGGACATACATTATCAACAGCACAAATACCAGCTCACTTCCACTATGCATTCAGATCGGGTAATGCTGGTCAATTAAGAAATGGTTCTAATATGACTGCTAATAATTATCCAGGTAGTGGTACTGGTGCAGGTAATCTTTATGAATCTTATAATATCACTGCTAGAAATGAACAACCAAACGTTGGTAGAACACAAGAAATTGGTAGTAGCCAAAGTCACAGTCACGGGTTTACAAATCCTCAATTTAACTTGAATGTTTTGTACACAGATGTTATAATATGTACAAAGAATTAATATGAAACTTGAACAGGGAAAATTTTGCCCACTTATCGGTAAAGATTGCATAGGACTTCAATGTTCTTGGTTTACTCAAATAAGGGGAACTCATCCTCAAACTGGTGAGGAAATTGATGAATGGGGGTGTGCAGTAAATTGGATACCAACTTTGTTGATAGAAAATTCACAGCAACAAAGACAAACAGGTGCTGCTGTAGAATCTCTTAGAAATGAAACTCTAAACAGATTATCACAAACAATCTCTATGAAAAAAATTAATGAGCCAGTAAAAAAAATAGAAGGAGATTTTGATCTTAAATTATAATGACGACAGAGATTATGTTTCAACAGACAATAAATCCACCTGAAGTTTTCTTGAATAAAGACTTTATAGGTGTATGGGATAACGTTACACTAGATGATTTTAATAATCACGTAATCGATATATTGGATAATTCATCACAAATTGTTCCTAGAAGTAATAAGAGTGTTAAAGATGCACAAATAGATATCGCTGCATTCAATCCAACAATATCAAACCATATAATGTGTGCAGTAAGAGCTTGTTTAATAGAATATTTTGATTGGTATCCATTTCTAAAAAATTTTCAATATCATAGCACGACCTGTTTACTACAAAAAACCATGCCAACTGAGGGATATCACGATTGGCACTCAGAATCAAATAATGTCGCTTGTGCTAATCGAACTTTAGTTTGGTCTGTATATTTTAATGATATAAACGATAGTGGTGAGACTGAATTTTTATATCAGAAAAAAAAGATTAACCCAAAAGCAGGTAGAGTTTTAATTTTTCCAGGTTCTTTTACACATCTACATCGTGGTAATCCACCATATGAACCAAAATATATTGCTACTGGATGGATAGCAAGTAATGATTTGGGAGAAACGAATCTCATATTATGATATAAATATCTAGAAATGCGTTGTAAATGGACACTGATTATTCTTCAATAAAAGAAAATTTTGGGACTGATTATATCAGTGCTCTTCGACACATGAGAGATATCCTATTAAAAGAAAGTGACTGGACACAATTTACCGATTCTCCTTTGACTGACTCAAAAAAAACTGAGTGGAAAACATATCGTCAGGCATTAAGAGATTTACCTGCAACTGAATCAGATCCAGAAAACGCAACTTTCCCTACGAAACCATCTTAATATGGCAATTGATTTTCCAAATTCACCAAATGTAGGAGATGTTCACTCTGATGGAGGAGCGAACTGGAGATGGAGTGGATATGCTTGGAGAAGAATACCAGATCCTGGTGCAAAGGGTGAACCTGGTGATAAGGGAGTCAAAGGAGAGATTGGACAAACTGGTGATCAAGGTGATAAAGGAGATAAAGGTGATGCAATAAAAGGTGATAAGGGTGATACGATAAAGGGAGATAAGGGGGCACCAGGTGATGACGCACCAGACACATTTACGGGATTAACTGATACTCCTTCAAGTTTTACAAGTCAAGCAAACAAACTTGTGAGTGTTAATTCTTCTGCAAATGCATTAGAATTCATTGATCCAGTTACTTTAGATAAAGATAGGATTATTGAGGGAAATACATCTGCAGAGGTAATTGATACAGGCACTAACGGGCGTTTTATAGTTACAACTGAAGGTGATGAAAGACTTCGCATCGACTCATCTGGCCAAGTTGGATTGAATACTGTAGCACCAACAGCAACTTTAGACATATCTAATACAAATACTAATACTCCTGTTATTAACTTAGAGGGAGGAACTGATACTGGTGGTGACTTAACTGTCGAGAATGGACAAGTTTTACAAATAGGACATTGGAATAGAGATACTAGCACTTTTACAGAAAGATTCAGAATCGCAGCTGCAGGACAGTTTGGAATTGCAGGTGCAAATTATGGATCATCAGGTCAAGTTTTAACAAGTCAAGGTGGTGGTTCTGCTCCTACATGGATAACACCAGCTGCAGATAATAATACAACCTACTTACTAAAGGCACAACAAGTATCTGGTTCTAATGATAATCCAAATTTATTTTTAGATGCTTCAGGATCTGATACAGACGATACAGTTAGATTAGTTGGTGGAACAAATATGACCATCACAAGAAATGATGATGGTCAAATTACATTTTCATCTACAGATACTAATACACAAGTCACAGTTAATAATAATGCAGATAATAGAGTTATAACAGGATCAAATACTGCTAATGAATTAAATGCAGAGTCAAATCTTACATTTGATGGGACTAAATTACATTTACCAGATAATAAAAAGTTATCATTTGGTGATACAACCACCGCTGATCTAGAGATATTTCACGCAGGAGATCATTCTTATATTGTAGATCAGGGGACAGGTGAATTAAGATTAAGAAGTAATTTGTTCAATCTTCAGAGTGCTGATGGATCTAAAACGATGATTGGTGCGACTGAGGGTAGCAATGTCAATTTATATCATAATAATAATATTAAATTAACTACACAAACAGGTGGGATATCAATAACAGGTGGATTACAGGATAAGGATGGACAATACGGAACATCTGGACAAGTATTAACATCTACTGGATCACAATTAGATTGGGTAGATTCGAGTAGTGTTGGTGTAACTGCAATAATTAATAACAATGCTGATAATCGTATAATCACAGGATCAAATACTGCTAATGAATTAAATGGTGAAGCAAACCTAACATTTGATGGTTCTCAATTACGTTTACCTGATAATGTCGAATTAGGAATTGGAAATAATGGAACTTATGGTGATTTAAGAATATTTCACGATGGATCTGAAAGTAAAATATGGGATAATGGTACTGGTGGTTTAGTATTACAGACTGCTTCGAGTCCAATTGAGTTAAGAGCGATAGGTCAACCTGGTGATGAAATAATGCTTAAGGCAAATGTTGGCGGATCAGTTGATTTATACGAAGATGGGACTTTAAGATTTGCGACAACTGATAATGGTGTTAGAGTTTACGGTGGTTTACAAGATAAGGATGGAGATCTTGGAACTTCAGGACAAGTTTTAACATCAACAGGGACACAATTAAATTGGGTTCCCGCTTCCACAGTTGGCGGTTCAGTTGATACAACTTATGACTTATCGGTTCCAGTTTCAACAACTAAGATAAGGTTATCTGGGTCTGATTCAACTAATGATGATGTAGAGATAGCAGCTGGATCAAACGTTACTATAACAAGAAATAATGCGAATAAATTAACAATTTCCTCTACTGACACCAACACTGACACAAATTCAACTTATGATTTATTAGTTCCAAGCGGTACAACAGCTATCAGATTAGATGGAGTAACTAAATCTGGAAACACGAATGATGATATCACAATCACAGGTGGAAGTAATATTACCGTTACTAGAACAAGTGGCAGTGAATTGACAATTTCATCTAGTGCAACTCTTGATGTCACTCAATTAGATCTAGATCGTATTCGATTTGGTCCAGGTAATTCTCTTAATGATGATGCAAATATCGAATGGTTAGGTGGCAATAATGCTGGATATTTAAGAATATCTACGTCTGATGATGCTGGTACAGAATATATTGAATTAGGTGATTATGACTTACTGGATGCAACTGGTACATTCACACAATGGATGAGATTAAATCGAGCAGAACTCTATATGGCAAGTGATGTTCGACTTAACGCAGGTCTTGAAGATAAAGATGGTGAAAAGGGAAATAATGGACAAATTTTACAATCAACAGGTTCGCAAGTTAATTGGGTTGATGCTACATCTGTAGGTGCTGTGCCAGCAGGAATAATAGTTATGTGGTCTGGTGCATCCAATGCAATACCATCAGGGTGGTATTTGTGTGATGGTGGTAATGGTACACCTGATTTAAGAAACCGTTTTGTAATTGGTGCTGGTGCTGGTGGTAATTATTCGCCTGGTGATAATGGTGGTTCATCAACTGTCCTTTTGGGTACAGCAAACCTACCAAGTCACACTCACCAGAGAGGAACTTTAGCAGTTACCAATAGAAGTTTAACAGGTGATATAACAAAAATATCAGAATGTTATAACGTAGCTGGAGGTGCAACAGGTGTATTTTCAAAGAAAAATACTGGTAACTCACCTGTAACAGGTTCTGCTTCCAATAGTCCTACTGCGGGTGTTGATTTTAATGCTACACACAATCATCCTATGAGTGGTAGTACTGGTGATCAAGGTGGAGCAATGGGTCAGTCATTTAACATCTTACCACCATATTACGCACTTTGTTACATTATGAAAGCATAATCTAATATATAAGTTATAATAGAACATTCACAAATTGACATGGACGACTTTATTCTCATTGTAGAAATAGACGTATGTTCTCGCTCCTTTGTATTGCTTAGTGAGAACGGTGATGAAAGATTGATTGCGTGTCAGACTGCGGATGAGTTTATAAGGATATTGAGAGTATGTGATCAATTACTTTCACCAGATCAAATAATTTACAAGGAATTAGTGACTCAGAAAGACAAGTAGTCAAATAATGACTTGACTAGGAAGCTAAATAGACCTAGTATTGCATGGTATTGCCATCAAAATTATAGTAGATAAAAAAGATGCCTCTTAATAAGTTAGAGAATTTCATAAAGAATACAGAAGGTCGCATTCTTTATGTGAATCCAAATGATCTTGATTCAACTGATGGAATAGAAAATCAAGGTAATTCATTAACCAAACCCTTCAAGACGATTCAAAGAGCACTCATTGAGGCTGCGAGATTTTCATATCTAAGAGGAGATGATAACGACCTAGTTGAGAGAACCACAATACTTTTATATCCTGGCGAGCATATAGTAGATAATAGACCTGGTTTTGGTATCAGAAATGATGGTGGAGTAGCAAAAGCAGTTAGTCCAGCAGGAGCAGCGACAGGAGCATCTAATACTTTAGAACTTACATTAGACTCAAATTTTGATTTAACACAAGAAGATAATATTCTATACAAATTTAATAGTGTAAACGGTGGTGTTGTTGTACCTAGAGGTACTTCCATAGTTGGTTTAGACTTAAGAAAAACAAAGGTAAGACCAAAATATGTTCCTAACCCAACTGATATAAGCACAAGACAAACTGCAATTTTTAGAATAACAGGTGCTTGTTATTTCTGGCAGTTTACAATCTTTGATGGTGATGAGTCAGGCACAGTATATACAGACCCCTCAGATTTTAGTGAAAACAATCGCTCAAAACCAACATTTTCTCACCATAAAGTTACTTGTTTTGAGTATGCAGATGGTGTTAACACATTTGATCAATTTAGTGCATTAACAGATTTAGACATTTATTATAGTAAATTAACAAATGCGTTTAACAGAGCATCTGGCCGTGATATAGATCAAAAGTATCCATCAGCACCAAAATCATTTGCACCACAGAGACCTGAATTTGAGATTGTGGGTGCATTTGCAACAGATCCTCTTAATATTACAAATATAGAGTCAGGTGATGGAGCAACACCAGGTCAGCAAGTTACAGTTACAACATCAGTTCCTCATAATCTAACAGGAGGGACACCAATTAAGATTCGTGGTGTTAATGTTCCTGATTATAATATATCAACAAAAGTAAGTAGTGTATTATCTACAAATAAGTTTACTTATCTACTTCCATTTGTTAGACCTAATCTTCCAGCAGGGGCTGCAGGTGGATTAAGTTCTGCCAACGCACAAGTTTTAGTTGAGACTGACACTGTTACAGGTGCATCACCATACATCTTCAATATATCATTACGTTCTGTATTTGGTATACAGGGTATGCATGCTGATGGTGCGAAAGCAACAGGATTCAAATCAATGGTTGTTGCTCAGTTTACCGCTGTATCTCTACAAAAGGATGATCGTGCGTTTGTTAAGTATGATTCAACAAATAGAACTTACAGTGGAATACAATTCTCTAAACAAACTGGTGAGTTATTATCATCTGAATCATCTTCAACCAATCCAAACACAGTTTACCATTTAGACCAAGAAGCAAATTATAGAAAGGGTTGGAGAACGAGTCATATTAAAGTAAGTAATGATGCTGTTGTTCAGATAGTGTCTGTGTTTGCGATTGGTTTCCATAGTCATTTTAATATGATTAATGGTGCAGACGCATCAATTACAAACTCAAACTCTAACTTCGGTACATTCGCTCTTGCTGCTGAAGGATTTAAGAAAGAAGCGTTTGCAAAAGATGACAAAGGATTTGTTACATCAGTTATCACACCACGATCAGTAGTAACTACAGATCAAAAAATTGAATTTTTACAGATTGATGTTACTGCAGGTAAAACAGATGAATCAAAATTATATTTCTTTGGTCAAACTGCCTTAACTGAACCACCAAGTGGTATTGCACAGGGTTTCCGCATTGGTGCAAGAGTTGGCGAAAAATTATATGTTGATAAGGGAGGTTCTACCTTCCAAGCAACAGTAGTGATGTCAAATGGCACGATGACTGGTACAACTGATACATCACAAAAATCATATAAGGCAACTCACTCTGCTACTACTGCCCCTGCTAAATCAGTATTCACAATAAACGGTGCTCATAAGTTACAGAATGGAGAGTCAATAAGAATTATCGCAGATAATGGAGACTTACCAGAAAATATTGATCCTCATAAAGTTTATTTTGCAATTACAGTTGATGGAGATTCAAGTCTTGGTACAAATCAAATCAGAATTGCAGCATCAAAAACTAATGCAGAGTTAGCAACACCTGTTTTTATTAATACTATCGCATCTGTTAATGATGAATTTAATATAATCAGTCGTGTTTCAGATAAGAAACCTAACGACAAAGGACACCCAATACAATATGATGTTGCAAAGGGTGAGTGGTTTGTGCATACTTTAGGTGATTCATCTAACACAATCCATGATGGAACATCAATTTATTCAGGTGCAAGCACTGATGATATCACTTACATTCTTAGAAAAGATGATGATCGAAGTCTTGATGAAAAAGTTTATAAGTTAAGATATGTTATACCTAAAGAATTAGTTAATGGTAGAGATCCCACTGAGGGATTTGTGCTCCAAGATTCAAGTTCAACAAACGTAACTGCAAATACAGATTTCACAAAACCAACCATCACATCAAACGATTATGAGTTTGATCGTAACACTAGATTTATTTCAGTTCTTACTTTTGACAGTGGAACAAGTAAAGTTTTGGTTCGCTCTGATAAACCACATAATGTTAATGTTGGTGATCAAATTATTGTAAGAAATGCACAAAGCACCACCAATACTGATGGTGTTGAAAATAAAGGTTATAATGGTACGTTTTTAGTTACAGATGTTATTAATGATAAAGAATTTAGGTACTTAAATACGGATACATCTGGAAAAATTCACACTGTAGGAACATTTACTAATACAACACATACACGTTCTACACTTCTTCCTAGATTTGATCGAAATGATAATAAGGATAACTTATTCATCTATAGAACTGAGGTCATCACACCATATATTCAAGGTGTTCAAGATGGTATCTACCATTTATTTGTATTAAATGGCGACAATGCAATGACTGATCCGTCTGATCAGTTTGATACAGATACATTTAATCAGAATATTGTTAACCTTTATCCAGAGTATGACCGTGATAATGTAAATGATAATCCACAAGAAGCAACTTCCTTTGCAAAGAGATTTCCAATTGGTGACGTTGTTACTAATGACTTGAAGAAAAGTATTACAAGAGAGACAACTAATAAATTCCTTGAATCTTTTGATAATACTAATACGATTAGTGCAGTTACAGATAGCACCACAACTGCTCAATTAACATTTACGGAACAACATGGACTTCAGGCACTGAAAACTCATAATGCAATCGTTACTGGAGGAAGTGGACATACAAATGGAATATATTATAATGTTAAATTGTTCAATACAGATGCATCACCTGCATCTGCAGTATGGGATGGAGCAACCGCTGATATAACTGTTTCAGGTGGAGCAGTCACTTCAGTTGAGAGAATATCTTCTGGTGGTTCTGGTTACACAAATGGTGAAGAATTATTCTTTGATACATCATCAGTTGCGACTGGTGGTATCGCTGGACCACCAGGTGCAAAAATTAATATTGTAACTGCTGGTATTTCATCCGCAACGGGTAATTATGTTCAAGTCACGGGTCTTTCTACTGGAACTGATGCATATTATCGTATCAATGGGGTATCTGAAACAAACATAATCAGTGTCAAGAAAACTGCAAGTGATACAATATTAATTGGTCAACAAGTAATTGACTTAGGTCCTTGGGTATCTGTATCGTCTGCGTCACATAGTGGGGGAGTTACAACATTTAATACCACAGAAGCACATGGTCTGATGGTTGGTAATTCATTTAGAGTATTAAATGGTAGTGATAGTAATCTAGGAGACTTCGTTGTTAAAGCAGTAACTGATGTAGATACTTTTACAGCAACAACGACTTCTGCATTAACTTCACCAAAATACATTCTAAAACATGGTTTATCTGCTAACGAAGCACTATCACAAACAGGTGGTGAAAATGTAGGTGTCAGAGGATTATCAGTTTTTGATCACGAAACATTAAAAGCAAATGTCGCAATTGGTTCCTCTGATACATCATTTGCAGTAAAATTACCTGATGGAACTACAACTCCTTCACAAATTGTGGCAAGATTCCCTCTAGGTTCTTACATACAAATAGATGGAGAGATCATGCGTGTCGCTGCTGATTCACTCAGTAGTGGTAAGATATCTGTGATTCGTGGTGCATTGGGAACAATAAGTTCTGCACATTCAAACAATTCTAAAATCAAAAAGATAAAAACAATTCCGATTGAATTTAGAAGACCATCAATACTTAGAGCATCAGGGCATACATTTGAGTATCTTGGTTATGGTCCAGGTAACTATTCAACTGCACTTCCTCAACTACAGAATAGAACACTATCAGAAAGAGAAGAGTTCTTATCACAATCTCAAGAGACATCTTGTGGTAACGTAGTTTACACAGGTATGAATGATAAAGGTGACTTCTACATTGGTAATACCAAGATTTCATCATCAAGTGGACAACAAACAACTTTTGATATTCCAATACCAACAATCACAGGTGAAGATCCAAATAGATTGAGTATTGTTGCTGATGAAGTAATTGTTAAGGAGAGATTATTAGTTGAAGGTGGTGTATCAAAACAGATACTTTCACAGTTCGATGGTCCTGTAACATTCAATGAGAATGTAAGACTAGCGAATCCAAATAAGACTCTTACCTCTGTAAGTAATGTAAATATTACAAATACAACTAATGCCATTAGTGTAACTAGCGGTGCTCTTAAAACTGCTGGTGGTGTTGGTATTGGTAAGAGTGTTTACATTGGTGGAGATTTAATCGGAACTGGGTCACATGATGGTCAGAGTAACATATCTGGATTTAATAACGTTACTGCTACTGCTTTCTTTGGTGATGGTGCAGGATTATCAAATACTGGTGCTAATTTGTCAGCATCAGGCACAGATGGTGATACACAAAGAGTTGTTTTAACTCATCAAACAACTGGCACGATGACAAAGGCCACGACTGATGGACAATTGCAATTTACCTCATCATCTAATACACTATCATCAACTAAATTTGCTGGTGCTTTAACAGGTGATGTAACTGGTAACTTGACTGGAAATGTTACTGGTAATGTAACTGGTGATCTAACTGGTAATGCTGATAGTGCAACGACTGCTGGTAACTTAAGTATTGGTTCTGCTAATCAAATTGTATTCAAGAATGGTTCTAATAATGCTACAACATCAAGCAAATTAACATTTGATGGAAATCACTTAGAAGTGAATGACGGTGATCTTATTACTGGAAAGTTCATTCACTTAAATGGTACTGCAACTAATTCAGGTGATATTCATACCAAAGGTGGTCACGATGGTATCGCAGTTATACGAAATGACACAAATTATGCTAGTGGTGGTACTGGTGAAATAAGAATTGCTGGCACAGTTGGTAATTCTCCTAGAACAATTGTAAGTTTCGCTCCTAGTAATGCACAGAATCAACCTGAATTACGATGTGATGGTGACATCATTGCGTTCGCAGCATCTGATAGAAATCTAAAAGATAATATCACCATAATACCGAACGCACTTGATAAAATTAATGCGATAAGTGGTAATACATTTACTTGGAAAACAACTGCAACTACTACTCCAGAATATTTTCAAGGACTCACTGATGATACAGGTGTAATTGCTCAAGAAGTTGAGGCACTTGGATTACCTGGTATCACAACAACAAGAGATGATGGAACAAAAGCAGTTCGTTATGAAAAATTAATTCCAATTCTCATACAAGCAGTTAAAGAACTTTCTGCGAAAGTCACTGCACTTGAGGGTTCATAAATAACTAAAAAAATAACTGATGGCGAATATTAAGAAGAGTTTTAATTTTAGAAACGGTGTTCAGGTCGATGATGATAACCTGAAGGTAAGTGCTACTGGACTGGTTGGCATAGGAACCACCGTGCCAACAGAGGCTCTTGATGTCAGAGGTAATTTAGTTGTATCTGGTGTTTCAAGTGCTGCCACTATACAGGCTGGTGTGCTTACAGTCACAACATTCAATCCAACTTCGATTATAGGTGCAGGAATTAGTGTTGTAAGCGGTGTTGTTACAGCAAGTTCTGGTATTGTTACCTATCATGGAGATGGTAGATTTTTACAAGGTTTACCAACATCCCAGTGGGAGGATGTAAACACAGGATTTGGTGTAAGTAGTATTTACAATACAGGTGGGAATGTTGGTATTGCGACCTCAAATCCACAATCTACTCTTCAAATTGGCACAAATCCTGACATAGTAGGTAATAAAGGTGTTGGATTAAGTTCAATAGGAAATATAAATGCATCTGGTATAATATCTGCAACAACATTTATTGGTAATCTAACTGGAAATGTAACTGGTAACATATCAGGTAATATAACAGGTGCTGCTGTTTCTGCAGCACAATTACAAACTGCAAGATTAATTGGTGGAGTATCATTTGATGGTACATCAAATATAGATTTAGCTGGTGTTAATATAGCAGGTAATCAAAACACATCTGGAACTGCTGCTAATTTATCTGGCACACCAAATATATTAATTAATAACTTAAATGTATCAGGTATATCTACATTTAATGAAGATATTATTACTGGTGTAGGTGCAACTGTTGGAATTGGATCAACAGTTTTCTTTAGAGATGGTGTACGAACATTCTTTGGTGATAATGAGGATTTACAAATATATCATGATCATATAAATGGACATAGTTATATTAAAGATTCTGGTACAGGAAGACTAGTATTACAGTCTGACAATGAGATTGAGATGATAACATTTAATCCTCCACTTGGTGGAGGATCAGAAAAAATGTTCGTCGCTACTAAAAATGCTGGAACAAAATTATATTATGATGGAATTGAGAGATTAACCACATCTGGAGTTGGTGTAACTGTATACAATCAAATAGATACAACTAATATCGTTGCATCAGGAATTATCACAGCATCTACAGAATTAAATTCACCATTAATCGGTGTTGGAACTGATGCACCCGCAAATGATATACAAGTAAGAAAGTCTAGTAATGCTGAAATACAAGTTACAAGTGATACAGGTGTTGCAGGTTTAACAGTTGGTCGGGAGTCTGGAACAGGTAATACAAATAATGCAGAATTTAGATACGGTGGTGGAACAGGTGCACCTTATAGTTCAGCACAGTCACTTGATATCATAAATTATGGCACAGGTAATTTTAATTACCATATAAGTGCTAATAATCCAGGCGGAGTTGATGGAGACTTCCATTGGCATAGAGGATTAAATTCAAGATTAATGACCCTCACAGGTATCGGAGGATCACTTGGTATTGGTGTCACTACCCCAACTACTAAATTTGAGGTTGCTGGTGGTGCTAAATTTGCGGGTAGTGTTGAAATTACAAATGATTTAACTCTAAGTGGTTCGTTAAATGTAACTGCACTCACAGCAAGTCTAACAGGTAACGTGACTGGTAATGTAACTGGTAATGTAACTGGATTAATTAACTCTCCCATATCAGGAATATCAACAATAGGAAAAATAACCACCACTGGAGTAGGTATAGGAGTCACCGATGATGGTAATTTAGTAAATATATCATCAAATCCAAATCAGAGAATAATTGTTAATAATGATAGTCAAGTTGGAATATTTACAGATACGTTTGCCACCGCTAATATAGGTGTTGCTATTAATAGAAATGTTCATATAAAAAAGGCAGTATCTGTAGGAAGCACAACAAGATCAGCAGTTGATTTCTCCGATGTTGTAAGTATTTCAAATGAAGGTGAGAGTGGATTACCATTTAATAGATCACAACTTGCATATATGATTCCTCCGAGAGTAAATACTACTCAAAGAGATCTACTCCGTGATGCTCATACAAATTCAGCAACTTTATTATCAGGATCATTAGTTTATAATACAAGCACAAATACTATTCAGGTGTATAATGGATCATCTTGGGGTTCACTTGGTAGTGGTGGTGGAGGAGGAGAGACAAATCAAAATGCTTTCTCAAACGTAGCAGTAGCTGGACAAACGACAGTCGCAGCAGATTCTACGACTGATACACTTACATTAGTTGCTGGTAGCAATATAACAATAACAACAAATGCAAGTGGAGATTCAATTACTTTTGCCTCTACTGGTGGTGGCGGTGGATCACAAAATGTATTTTCAACTATTGCAGTCAGTGGTCAAAACAATGTAGTTGCTGATTCAACAACAGATACACTTACATTAGTTGCTGGTAGTAATGTGACGATTACTACAAACGATAGTAGTGATACAATTACATTTGCATCTACTAGTGGTGGAATTGATAATGTAGTAGAAGACACATCCCCACAACTTGGTGGTAAT
>VTLG01014777.1_pt1 | contig 26901 bp, 27 predicted proteins | sample 4694571 | NCBI WGS metagenome assembly VTLG01 (sample SAMN12604809, study PRJNA352737) | marine metagenome | biome: ENVO:00000447; feature: ENVO:00000209|ENVO:00000569|ENVO:01000036; material: ENVO:00002151; isolation source: viral sequences binned using virsorter ...
GGAATATGAAAAGAGAAAGACAGTGCACCGTTACCGGGCAAAAGATAACACCCGATCAAACTTGGATATCAGTGGATATGTTCACTGGTTCAATCATCGAGTGTGAAGACTACATAGCAACCCAAGAGTGGCACTTACAAGGCTACAAAAACATAAAGGTAGTTTCAGCAGAAACACCTACAACGATAAGGAACCAGAGCAATGACCAAGAAGAGCAGCAACCTCCAGTCTACTGCGCTATCTGCGAAGACTAAGGAAAACAAATGGACCAAGCTACAAAAGGAACATCCAGCAATGCCTAGTGAAGAAGATATGATGCACCATTGGAGTGAAGCAGAGAGTTATTCCAAACAGAGCTTCATTACTAAAGACAACATCAATCCAACTCATTACAAGTCAGGTGGAATAGAAGCTGTTGATGCAATGGTGAGTGCATTTGGTCGAGAACAAGTCGTCAAGTGGGCCGAGGTAAATGCATTCAAGTATATCTGGAGAATGCATAAGAAAGGACCACGCAATGACAACATTGAGAAAGCTATATGGATGCTTGAGTTTGCCCTTGGTCGTGATCCTAGAGATAACTCATCATGAGGAACCTAGAAAGAATTGGTGGTGCCAAGAAAACCAGGCAAAACAAATATGGATTACGAAGGACACACATAAAGATAGATGACTCATTGTTAGCTGGTTCACTCTTCATCTATCTAAGTAAATTAATTGATCCAGCAGTAGGCAATGAAGGCTATGGATTAGCAACCAAAGACATTGCCCAAGCACACGAAGCAGTCATAAGAACTGTAGCTACATACATACGTGTAACCGAAGAACACTATCACAACAAAGAGAGAATCTAATGGACACTACAATATTTACCATAGTAGTAAGCTGCCATATGTTTACATTGGCTAGAGATGCTCATGTCGCTAGATACATGAGAGATAAGATCAACTATGAAAACCAAGTAACAACAGAGAAACCTATATTTAAAAGGAATAGGTTTGTAGAACGGATACTCATGATATGCCCTGGATTTAAGACCTATGATAATCCTGAGTATCTATTAGAGATACAAAATGAGGCCTATGGAAACATCATGGCTAATCAAGAGGATACAGAAGAAACTTAAGTCAAATGTTTTGTGTACGCCCTATAGAGATATTCCTCTGGTGATCTCACTCGACCAGTGACCAACTCACACATTGGTAAACATGAGTGACATGAGTTGACTTTAGTTTATACCTACAACTATTACTCCCTAATCTCCTAACTATAGTTGTTTATTGTCTACTTAAGTATGTTGATACTTTAGTCACATAACCTAGACCTTAGTTCCTCCAACAACATAGATCACTGAGGGTTTCTCATTAGTAGTCTTGAGTCACATGATAGCTATAGGATTGTTCGTCTTCCTATGGCGACTGTGGTGGCTCTAAGGACTATGTTTAGTCCCTTTTTTTACTTAAAAGATGACCTCTGAGGCCAATAAATTTCACAAAGCAGCATAAAAACACTAATGTCTCAGAAGTCACCTTTTATTTCCTTTTTCCGCAACGGATATTGAATCCGTTATGACATACTTTGGCTTAAACACTGGTATTCCAGAGGATCGACATACTTTTTGGGACTCCTTCCTGAAAAAAGAGCCCTACCTGGCAAAATGACTTCATTGACTTCAAAAAAGAGTTAAAGAGTTTTTGCTTGTTGTTGTTGTTGTGATCCAGTCAAAGAGAGTCCAAAATTTCCCAAGGAGCCACTTATGCCCAAAATCACACTTGAAGAAGATTTCTTCGACAATGGTTACTTCCACGTAACCCCAGAGTTAGAAATCGGTATCTCCAGATTCGGCAAAAACAAAAACAAACTCCATACCATAAGACTATCCTGGTTAATCTGGAACCTATGGTTTGAGTTTACCAAAACATAATCATCACGAGGTAACACAATGGCCTTAGAAACAGGCACCTACATTGATAGCTTAAATGCTTCCAACCCAGCAGCCACCGATGCACTCTCACAAGCTGACGACCACTTACGTCTAATCAAGTCCACAGTAAAAGCCACGTTCCCTAATGTATCAGGAGCAGTCACAGCGACACACACAGAGCTGAATATTGTCGATGGACTTACAGCCAGTACCTCAGAGATCAATTTGCTCAATGGACTTACAGCCAGTACCTCAGAGCTCAACATTCTCGATGGGGTCACCAGTACGGCTGCTGAGATCAATTTGTTGGATGGCAGTACAGCAGGTACAGTAGTTGCCTCAAAAGCCATCGTAGCCGATAGCAACAAAGATATTACTGGTGGTCGTAACATTACGATTACTGGTGAGATAGATGCAGCCACTTTAGACATCTCAGGTAATGGCGATATCGATGGCACATTAGATGTGGGTGTTTTAGATTTAGGTAACTGGACTATAGACCAAGTAGGGACTGACCTAAGATTCCTCTATGATGGCACCGCGAAATTTAAGTTAACATCAGCAGGTGTAATGACAACTGTTGGTGATATTACAGCATCAGGTAGCATCTAACGATGGCCCTACAAACACTCCCGGTCCGAGGACTAGGTGACATTGGTGTTATAACGGACATTGATCCTAGTGCCTTACCAACGAATGCATACAGTCGAGCTAAGAATGTTAGATTCGATGAAGGGAGTATCACTCGATCTCCCATCTTTAGAACCATACTTGGTTCACTCAGTTTAAACCCAAGATTACTGCATGGTGTAGAACCAGTGTCAGGCCATAGCACCGTTATAGTAGCCAGTGATACCTACGTCATCAATGAGTATTCTTCAGGTTCCCTTACAGATCGATCTGGTTCCATAAGTGCCACGAGTGCCAGTGACCTACCTTTTACGTCTACTACTTTGGCAGACATTATTTATATCAATAGAGAAGACAAAGTGCCTTCCTATAGAGCCAATGGTGGAACCAACTTTGCAGCTTTGACTAATTGGGATTCCAATTGGAGATCAAAGTCTCTTAGGTCATACGGTGACTTTTTGTTAGGCATAAATATGACAGAGAGTTCTACCAATTATTCTTCCAGGGTTAGATGGTCAGACATAACGACTGCAAATGCCATACCTGGATCCTGGGATGCTACTGATGCAACCAAAAGTGCCGGGTTCAATGATCTCATTCAGATTAAAACTCCATTAATTGATGGTGCAGTATTGGGGACTGTCTTTATTCTTTATTCTAAGACTGATGTTTACCTAATGGAATTTGTAGGTGGTGCATTGATATTTAACTTCCGTAAAGTCTTTAGTGACATTGGTATTATCAATCAGAATTGTGTTGTAGAAATAGACAGTAAACATTATGTATTTGGTAATGATGATATCTATGTTCACGATGGCACCTCCAGAGAATCCATATGTGATCAAAGAACAAAAGATTACATCTTTGGTGGTCTGGACAACTCAAAGATAGACCGTTGTTTTGTGCATTGGTCTCCAGATTTAGAAGAGGTTTACTTTTGTTACCCCAGTGGTGACGATATGGTGGCATTCAGTGACAGTGATCGCTGCAATAGAGCAGCAGTATTTAACTATAAGAATAACACCTGGTCCTTCATGGATTTACCTAATGTTACTTGTGGCACGATTGCCAATGTCAACTCAAGTGGCACCTATGCCAATACGTCTACTGCATACAATGTTATTGGTGGTTCGTATTTCTCACAACAAGCTAACTTCGATAGACACACATTGTTTGCCGGTGAGAACAACAGTAGCGATGGAATTACCTCAGATAAACTTTATGGATTAGATTCTGCTGACCAGGGCTCACTATCGTTTGCTATAGATACTGAAGCAACTAAAGCACCATTTGCAGAGAGAACCGGGATAGACATGGATGAACTTGTGCCAGTAAGTGGTTATAAGATTATCAGTAAGATATATCCTCAAGTGACTACACCGAACCAGGATAAAAACTTTGTGTTTAACTTCGGTGCAGCCGATTTGATTGCCAACTCGCCTAACTATGAGAGTAACGTAACTTTTAATGCTTCATCAGATCACAAAATGGACTCTAGGGCAGCCGGTAGATATTTGTCTTACAAATTGACTACCTCAGACAACAAAGATTTTGCTTTTACAGGGTTTGATTTAGATTTAATGACTACAGGAAGAAGATGATATGGCTATATCTGAAAAAACTGACCTGGTTACACCTAAATATACCCGGAGACAATTTCCACAGTTAGAAGAGAGTCTTAAATCATTTTTAGAAGGTGAGTTCCAACGGTTAGAAAACATATTAACTGCTATGTCCGATGCCCATATTGAAGCTACGGACCAGGCACCAAGCAATCCCAGAAGAGGCATGGTTAGATTTAATGTCTTACCCTGGAATCCACTCAGTAATAACAGTCAAGGACTTGTAGTTTATAACGGAACTGCATGGGTAGCAGTATGATTTTATATACAGAAGAGCAATTGAAACACGCATACGACAGTTATCGTAAAGAGCATATGAAATTAGGTATACCTATGGCTACTCAAAGCCAGTTTAGAATCATTTACCAGAATTTATTGGATATGATCTTTTCAGAAACATTTGAAGCCAGGTTTCCTATTCAATTTGTTGATGACTCTATATCTCCTGACCAATGGACTAAACCAAATAACTTCATTGATGATCAAAGAAAAATTACAGACTTAAATTCTGACGGACAACCTGAAGATCAACCAATAGGAACTGATTAGAATGCATTACAGTAAGAAAAAAAGAAGTAAATCCAAGAAAAAGAAAAAGTAAGAAGAGCGAACCTTAATCACTAAATAATCACAATAGTAGGAGTAATACTATGGTATGGCCAGTAGTAGCTGCACTTGGTTCAGCAGTAGTAGGCGGTATAACTGCCAGGAATGCAGCCAAAAAACAGGCAGCAGCACAAAAGTATGCAGCCGATACAGCAGCCGAATCATTTCGTTTTTCTAAACCTTATATACAAAGATCATACGACCAGGCAGAAGATGCATTAGCGTATGCAAATCAACAAGGTGTCTATCCAGGACAAACTGTTGCACCGTTAGATCCATACCAAATACTTGGTGCTAACTACCTAGGCCAAGCCGGGTTAGCCGGGAGACAAGGTGCACTAGATATTATGGGTACCAGTCAACCTTATGCACAGAACTTTGCTGACATTTATGGTAGGAGTATGTCTGGTAATCCAATTATGGATGCCCAAAACTTTGCTGCCAGTAACTCACAACCACTTATTGATCGTGCCATGAGAGACAGTGCCAGAAGACTAACCGAAAGCACCTTACCTGGTATCAATTTAGGTGCCAGTGCCAGTGGTAATGTAAATAGTTCACGAGCCGGTGTTGCCGAAGCATTAGCTAAACGTGGTTATGGTGATCGATTAGCCGATACTACTGCATTAGTTGAAGACCAACTTAGAAATCAATATTTAACTCAGAACCAACAATCAATGGATACAGCATTGGCTGCCAATAGAGGACTTGGTGCCAGTTACGCGACTGGTATTGATGCCATTGGTAACATGGGCCAACTTATAGGTAGACCAGGTGACTTGTATCGCGGTTATGATCAAGCATTACTTGATGACTCAGCTAGAAGATATGCTGAAGATCGTGATATGCGACTTAGGAATCAGATAGATTTCCAAAAAGGCATATTAGGCCAGGCAGATTATCAATCACGTCCATACATGGCACCTACAACATCAACTGGTGCAGCTACATTGGGTGGTGCTATGCAAGGCTTTGGTGCATTTGCTGATATGTATGGTAAATACGGAGATTTATTTGGTAGTGCACAAAGAAAACCAAAATATTCTGACGTAGAACTCTATATGTCTAATGCGGGGTACAGCTAATGGGATGGCCTTTACTTTTTGGATTGGGTGCTGCTGGTGGTGGTGGTCTTTATGGCTTTGCTAACCGAGATGAAACACCAATTACTTATGATACAAATAAACCTATAACTAATTACACAAGTCCTGGTGCCTATCGAAATTGGGATTTAACCCAAACTGCTGTTCGCCATCCAGCTTCTGGATATATAGATAAGCAAGGTAATCAAGTTATGAATCCTCCGTATTATGTCGATGATAATGGGCAAGTTCAATTTATAACTGAACCTCCTACTTATCCTGGGCAAAACCTTTCTGGTGATTCGGTAAGATTTACTGGCAATAGAAATGATCCGATTACTATGGTTAATGCCGATGGAACTGTTGGTACTATTCCAGCGACTGGACCAGTTACTCCAAACACAGGTCCAATGCCAGGTACCAATGGTATCTCAGCAGCCGATTTAGCAGCATTAGCTAAAGAAGCACAAGCAACACCAGATTATGCAGCAATGACTACTGAACAAATGTCTACTATGCCTACGCATACTATGCCTGATGGAACCGTTCATCCGGGTGCTACTCATGCAGACTATTTGGCTATGCAACAACAGCAAGCACAAGATGCAATGACACGTGGTATGAATGCTTACAATCAAATTGATCCTGGTATGAAAGAAGCTGCCGATACCGATAGAAAAAGAGATAGAACGTCTTTTGGTGAAATGTTGTTGTCTCGAATGAACCAGGCAGAACCCGGAATGTTAACACCAGCAGAAAAGATGATTAGAACTGGTAGTGCTATTGTTGGTGCAGCCGATCAAGGTGGTTTAGCTGCAATGGAAGCTGCTGGAAAGGCTTATGGTGGCATTCAAGATTACGAAAGATTACAAGAGCAACAACAAATAGAAAACTACATAAACTCTTTGACAAGTTCTGGTCAGCTTACTGGTCAACAGCAATCAGATTTAGTAACAGAAATTGGTGGTTACGAAGATCAACTCAGAATGATGGACACTGCATTGACTGGCCTTGAAGGTGCAACAGATATAACTGGACCAATTGCTGGAACTTGGGGTAGTTTTTGGGATCCACGAAGTACCGATGATAAAAAAAGAGCCAGAGCAACAATTCGTCTACAACTAAAAAGGCTAAGAGTTTCTAATATCTTAGAAAACACTAAAAATACAAAAGGTGCTATCTCAGATAAAGAAATGGCTTTATTTGCTGAAGACTCTCCAACTATGGATATGCAAGAAGGTGTGTGGGTAGACTTTATAACAAGAAGACGTGATGTTTTACGTAGAGTCGTTTATCGATTGAAGAACAATATCAGAGTTGATCCTAAAACTGGTATTGAATATTCTGCTGACAGACAAGAAATAGCACCTACAACTAATACTGCACCTCAATACAGTCAAGAAGACATGGACACACTTAATAAATACGGATTAGGACAATAATATATGGCCCAAATAGCTCTTGAAGATATACAACGAGCCGTAATAAAAGCACATAACAGCGGTGACATTGATGGAGCAAAACGATTATCCGATATTTACAAAAGACAATCTACACAAATGGGTCCAGGACTCACAGCAGTCCAACCACAACAACAAGAAACAGACAGTGCATTAGGTTATTCAGTTGACCAGGCACAAAGAATGTTTGGTAAAGGTGCTGAAGCTATTGGTAGAGCAACTGGAATAAAAAGTGTTGAAGATTTTGGTACCAGGACAGTTGCCCAACAAGATATAGATATTCAAAGAGGTGGCTATCAACCTCAGTACACTGGAAGTTTAGAAGACAACTTTAATCAAGGTGGTTTTAGTCAGGCAGCAGGATGGTTAAAAGAAAAAGCTGCTGAGAATGTTGCAACCAGTGGATTCATGTTAGGCGGTGCTGCTGCGACTGCTTTGACTTCTGCTGTATCCGTACCAGCAGCATACATTATGGGTGTAGCTACGATGGGTGGTGGTCTTGCATTAGGAACTGGTGAAGCTGCATTCGAGCAAGAAGAAAAACTTGGTGATTACAATGAGGTTTTATCTGTTGGAGCAGGATCGATTATTGCATTACTTGATCGTTTTGGTGCTGGAAAAGTAATACCAAAAAGTAAATTACTTAAGATGACTACTCAAGAAATTACTGACGAGTTAAACAAAAAAGGATTTACTAGGGCAGCAGTAGCATTCAGTAGAAGAGCATTAACCGAGGGTGCTACAGAAGCAGCACAAGAAGGTGTCTCAATGGGTGCAGCAACGACTAGAGGTGCTGAATACACACCTAAAGAGATACGAGATCGATTCATTGATGCAGCAGCACTAGGCACAACATATGGTGCCGGGGTACAAACTGTTACAGGACCAATAAGTGCCATATCAGGTTCCAGTGAACCAACTACCCAGGCACAAGCTGCTTTTGCTCAACGTCTAGAAGAAATTGCCAGAGTCAATAATCTAAACTTAAGAGACATAGATAAAACTTCTACTGAAGGTGCTAGAGAAGCTGTTGATAAAGCACACGTTCAAATGACTACTAGATTAAAGTCATTGTTTAGAACCTTAAAAGATAAAGTAAAACCACAAACTCTAGATACACTTCAAGAGCTAGAAGACAAAGTAATGCTTGAAGCTGGTTATCGAGAAGCCAGGACAAAAACTAAAAACGTAGTTGGCCAACAAGAAATAGATGCGACTGAAAAACTAATCGGTGAATTTGGAGAAGGACAAGAAATTCTTAATCTTTATGGTGAACTCAATGAGATGACCAGGTTACACAACAGTCAATATCAAGGTGGTTTATCTAAATATACAGATATCTTGTCACCACTAGGCTCTAATGTTGGTTACGATAAATCAGTGATTTCTAGTGAACGTGTTTTGAGACCATTGGCTACAGGAACTTTAGCAATGAACACTGGTGGTGCATCTTTAATACCACAAGTAGCTGTTGTAGGTGCTGGCCGAGCAATTGATGCACTGACTGGTAGAAGATCACGAGTCAGACGTTATGTTGCCAAGCATAAAAAGAAACCTGGATTTTCCGATATACCTCAGTCTGCTTATTTGCATGAGCAAAATAGATTAGCCAAATTAGCCGAACAAGAAGAAGCAGATAAAATATTAGAGCAACGTGAAGCAGCCAACTTAGAAGCAGCAAGATTAGGCTTACCTCCGCACGATGATTCACCACAAGGAACTTTACAAAGCGTACTTGGTGTTGATCCAGAAACTTTAGCGGCTCTATTAGAAGAAATGCAAGCTAATCAAGATGTAAGTCCAGTTGTTCGGGCAAGCGCACGTAGTGCTATGACTAGTATCAATACCGGAGGTAAAGTTCCTGATCTTTCTCTTTTGATGCGACATTTGAAGTCTAGGATCAACCCGGATCCTATGTTCTGGCAAGAACGTGCACGTCAAATGAACATTGCTGAAGGTAGACCTCCAGAACAATCAAGAAGAGATGCAGCAATTCAACAAGGAATCGAAGACAATCGTGCATTCGTAAACAAACTAAAAGCTGATCTTGAACTAGAAACCATAAGTCCAATAGTCCACAAAATAAAACTACAAAATGCATTAGATATTGCTTTACTAGATTTAGGTAGTAATCCAGTTTTACGTTTAGATAGCATTAGAAAAAATCTTACTGAAGATGGTGTACCTGATGCTCTAATAGATCGGTATTTTAACCCTTACGTTGAAAGAGTAAATCAACAGCAAGCTAATCGTAGGCCAACTCCAACGAGACCAGAACCAGTCAAAGCTGGAGATTCAATAGAAGTATTTGATGCAACTGGTAAGCCATACACTACTACTGTCGTAGCAGTATCTGAAAATGGAACAATTATTGTCAAAAATGAAGCTGGACAAGATGTAATTTTAGGTTCAGGGCCATCAGCTATTTTAGAAAATACAAATAGTCCTGACTATCAGTTAAATACTGTCGGACCTGAAATACGTAAGGCTACTAATAACAAAAGATCAATTGAAGAACTGACACCTGAAGAAATGGATGCAGCAGAAAAAGTTTTAGAAAAAATCTATGACGAGGTTCCGAATCAGGGTGCAGGAGTTAATGCTTTAAAAGATTTAAACGCAATACGAAATAAACGTAAGAGACCTTCTACGTCTTCTAGTAATTTTTTTTTAGACGATGATTCTGTAGAGATAACTGAGTCTCGCCAGGCTCCAATATTGTCACTTGCTCCTGGTGTAAATATGCTTGATGTCTACGAAGGTAGAGAAGAGTTACCTAAGATAAAAACTAAAGCTGAAGCAGGTAAATATTTAGAAGATCGTGCATTAGAAAAACTAGGTGGTATACCAAGAGATTTAAACAACGAAACTAACAGAGATGCCATAGCTGACGATATGGTAGCTGAAGCAATTTTTGAGCAACAAAGCCAGGAAAAACAAAACGCATTACAATGGTATAACCAAACAGTAGCTAAAATGCTTTCGATGTTGTCTCTTAAGTATCCTGAGATTAACCAAGACGAAGTTACCAGGACACCAGTTTTACTTAGTTTAGCAATTACTTCACAAAACTTAGATGTCCCCACTAATTTAAAGTTTGCAGTCAAAGTATATGATCACTTTAATAAGACTGGTAAATTTCCAATTATTGGTATTGGCACTTCATTGAAAGTGATGAAAGGCAACTTTGAAAAAGCCAATTTACTCATGGATCGACTTGGTCCAGAAATGTTTACTAAGTTTTTACAGACTGAATTTACTGTAAAAGAATTAAATGCAATTCTCACAAAACATTTAGGTCAAAAAACAGAGATTGGCGGTGAACTTGTTGATACTACAGTATACGGTTCTGCTGTATTTGGACCTAAAGTGGGTAATGGGTTTTACAGTAATTTACGTGGTGACTTTAGTCCAGTAACAATGGATATGTGGTTCATGAGAACCATAGGTCGTTTACAAGGTAAAGTTTTAGCATTAGAAGAAGGTAAGTTTGAAACTCAATTAGCACGTTTAAAGAAAGCACTTGGTCGTAAACGAATGTCTCGTGATGCTTTAATCACAAAAGCATATGAGTTAAAGAAAAAACACGATAAAGATTTTAAAGACAATCGCAAAGATTACGATAGCGGAAAAAAAGTTAAATCTGAAGCAACAAAAGCAGCTAACACAATTGTGACTTCTCTAATGACCTTAAGAGACACACCTGTAACAGGCACAGAACGTAATCAACTTAGAGACATTGTTACTAAAGCAGTATCAAAGTATAATGAAAAGACTGGAATGGAGATAACACCAGCAGCTTTTCAAGCATTGATTTGGTATCCTGAACAAGATTTATATAAGAATTTAGGTGTCAAATTACCAGCTACTAGAGCAGACTATGCAAGTAGCACAAAAAGATTTTTATTAGAGGACGGTTTTAATGAAGAAGACATCAGCAGAGCAGAAAGCATTCGGATCAGCGAAGAATCTGGACCAGGACCTGCACGACAAGCAGCAGTCCAAATTAACGAAGCGCGATCTGGACAACCAGGTGGACGACCTAGTGGAACTGTTCTACAAGAAAATCAATCAAAACCAGTCCTAGACTCACCAACCGAGCAATTAAACTTAATTCCTCCCGAAATAGAGAACTTTCGTGGCTCTAGGCCGACTAATGCACGTATCAAAGAAAATATCCCTGAAGCCGAAGATATTGTTAAAGGCTATTTTGATATTGGTAAAGAAGGTGGTAGATACGAAAATGGTATAACCGATAGAGCAGACTTAGATCGTCTTATGACTGCTTTAGGTGTTACCCATATTGCTGTAAAAAAATTCAGTCAATTAAAAGCACACGCAGGTGTTAAAGCTAAAGATATCGATAGAAGAACATTAGGTTTTGCAGCACAAGATTTACGTAATAATTTAGTTAACAGTAAAATTGTGACTGCTGAACCAGGATTTAAAGATATAAAAGGTAAACCTATAACAGACTTAGAAGCATTAGTTATATTAGTCCATGAAATTGGGCACACAATCGAAGGTCGGCCTGGTGGTAATGTGGATTATAGCTCTGTTTTAAATGATGCCTATTCAGATATCAATCAAGTTTACAATGTAGAAAAAGTCAAAGGTTTAAGTGGTCTTGATGAAAACCGTCCAGATTTATATGGTGCTAAAACACACTTAGTAGTAGGCACTCATAACTTAAGAACAAGCACAAGAAATAAAGTAAGATCAGTAGATGGAATTGATCCAGAAGGATTGAATAGTTTCCGTTATGAGCTATACAAACTCTTATCTACAGATATACCTTTTTTAGACAAGAAAAAGAAAGCAATCTTATCTGAAATTGACAAAATTAGAGATACAGATTTCAACATTTCTGTTTCAGGAATGCCTGGTAAAACACCATTGAGAGGATGGGGAACCCTGAAAAAACAATTTGGTGTAAGGCAACAGGCTGAAGATAGAGCAGTAAAACTATTTAAAGAAGATAGAGTAAAACATCGTAAAGAAATACGAGAACTCACAAAGCAAGCCAATGATTTAGATGCTGAGATTATGAATTATCTATATGATCCAGCAGAAGTTGCTGTTGATCCATTAATTCTTTATCTGATGGATCCAAAAGGTGCCAGGAAAGAAATACCTGTAACGGCTAAATTTATACGTGATTTCTTCAATGCACCTCATAACAACATACCAATACAATTTAACTCACCTCCAATGGTAGCAATACTAGCAATCGTATTAGCAGCTATGGCCACAAGAGATGAAGAAGAAGAGGAAAAACAAAGAGTGCCCGGTGCATTAGGAATGAATCCAGGTGCTCTATCAATGATATGAGAAAAACTAGAGCAAAAGCACCTAAGAAATCTATACATCCACAAAAAGCACCTAAAAATAATTACTTCGCAACATTAATGTCTACTCCAGAAGGTAGAGCATTAAGAAAAGAATGGTCCACTAAGAAAAGAAAGAATCCTGGTAGACCGAAAGGTGTTCCCGATGGACACACTAAAGAAACCATTGCGCCATTACGAAAACAAGCGAAACAAGAAGCAATAAAGGCAGTAAAAATTATGGAAAAGAAATTTGATATACCAGAAGATGATGCAGCCAAAGAAGCACTCCAATGTGCAGTAGAAATAATACGCACTCCCGGAGAGACTAGAGAAAGACTCAGTGCTGCAAGACTTGTCCTGGACTTCACTAAGTCAAAACCTGCAACTAAATCCGATGTATCAATATCGAAAGCAGAAGATTTCTTAGTTGATTTGATGAAAGAAGAAGAGGGCGAGAATGAAGAAGAAACTCAAGGAAGTGAGGCAGAAACTACTTAATGACTTTAAGTATTATGCCAAAGCAGCACTAAAGATTAGAACCAAAGAAGGCGAGATTGCACCTTTAAAACTAAATAAAGCACAGGAAATACTCCATGAAGCTGTAGAAAACCAATTAAAGACTGAAGGTAAGATACGAGTAATTATACTAAAAGCCAGGCAACAAGGATTGTCTACTTACACAGGTGGTTACTTATATTTTAGTGTCAGTCAAAAGCCAGCTTGTAAAGCACTCGTGGTTACTCACCATGCAGACAGTACCAGGGCATTATTTGATATGACAAAACGATATCATGAGAATTGTCCAGAGATACTTAAACCACATACCAAATATTCATCAAGAAAGGAGATCAGTTTTGACGTACTCGACTCTTCATTCGTGGTGGCAACAGCAGGTGGTAGTGCGATTGCTAGAGGTGAAACACTTACTCATGTCCATGCCAGTGAGTTGGCATTCTGGCCCAAGTCTACTGCCCTCGATAACTGGAACGCACTCACGCAAAGTGTGCCAGCAACCAAGAATAGTGCAATATTTGTTGAAAGCACTGCAAATGGTGTTAATGGTATTTTTTATGATCTGTGGCGCGGTGCAGTGGATGGTACTAATGGTTATGTTCCTTGTTTTATACCCTGGTATGTTAATCCTGAGTATCGGGAATCTGTTCCAAAGAATTTTGAACGATCTCCTGAAGAAAACGACTTAGTCAAAGAGTATGATCTTGATGACGAACAACTTATGTTTAGAAGACGTAAGATTGCACAAAACGGCATCGATCTATTCCGACAAGAATATCCGGCAGAACCAGAAGAAGCATTCTTAACAACCGGTAGACCTGTATTCAATCCAGAACAACTTCAGAAATGTTTGTCTGATACAAGAGATGTTAATGAGCGATTAGCACTTGAAGGCAGCGAATGGTTAAACAATGCCAGAGGTGAGTTAACGACTTATTATAAACACGATCCTGGTGAGCAATATGTTATTGGTGCTGATGTTGCTATGGGTGTTAGAGGTGGAGACTTTAGTGTTGCCCAGGTATTAGATAGTAAAAAAAGACAAGTGGCTACCTGGAGAGGACATGTCCATCCAGATTATTTTGCAAAAGTATTGTATGCCCTGGGCGAATACTATAACGAAGCATTTATCTGTGTAGAGAATAACTCTCATGGAATATTAACTTGCACCAGGTTAGCTAAAGATATGCATTATCCTAATTTCTATACTGAGGTAGTGCATGACAAATTAACCGATAGAGAAACAGTCAAACTTGGTTTTACAACTACAACCAAAACAAAACCTTTAATCATTGATCAGCTTAGAGCATCAATGCGTAAAGAAGAATTAGAATTAAACAACAAAGTCACAATCAGAGAAATGCTGACTTACATCGTTACCGAAAGTGGTGCGATGCAAGCAGACAGTACCTGTTTTGATGATTGTGTTATGTCTTTGGCTTTGGCAGCGCATATCGTTAGTGAATGTTGGGAACCAATTGAAGTAAATGATAACTATTATATAGAGATGATCTAAATGGCACATAAAAAAGAGTATAAGAAACTTGAAGACGATCACATTGTTACGCTGATAGATAACAATGTTAGTAAATCGGTAGGTTACTACGACTCAGAAATATCTGTAGAGAGAACAAGAGTATACGATTATTACAATTCTACCTTACCGAAACCACAGCATGACGGTAATTCAAGATATGTCTCACAAAGTGTTTTTAACCAGGTAGAGTCAATGAAAGCTGCCTTATTAGAAACCTTTAGTGCCGGTAATAAAATCGTTAAGTTTGATCCTGAAGATGAAAACGACATACAAAATGCAGCAGTGTGCACTGCGTATGCAGACTATGTAGCATTCAGACAAAATGATCTCTATTCAGTAATGCAAACAGTAATACATGATGGCTTAGTGGCACGTAATGGTATTGCCAAAGTATTTTGGGAGCCAATGACAAGTTTTACTACCGAATACTTCGACAATCTTACCCAAGATGAATTTGATCTTTTGATTGCTGATGATACTGTTGAAATTGTAGAGCAAGCTAAAGATAACTTAGGGTTAATCAGTGGCTCTATCAATGTCTACCGAGATACATCAAAAGTATGTATTGAAGCCATAGCACCAGAAGAGTTCCTTATAGAACCTCAAGCCATGAGTTTAGACACAGTCAACTTTTGTGCTCACAGAACACGTAAGACCATCAGTGAACTCCGTATGGAAGGATACGATGAAGATTTAATAAATGAGATTGGTGATCACTCCGATGTAGATAGAGAGACTGATCCTGAAGTATTAGCTAGGCACGATTCTGTTTCAAGTGATCGTGGATTTAATGCTGATGGCTACCAGGACCAGGTAAGAAGTGTCCAGGTAATCGAAGCCTACATCATGCTAGATATCGAAGGATCTGGAGTGGCAGAACTGTACAAAATCATAAAAGCTGGCAATAGTCTCTTAGATAAGAGAAAAGTCTCCAGAATCCCCTTCATCTCGTTTTGTCCACTTCCGATTCCTCATTCATTTTTTGGTGCTAACTTTGGTGACAAGGTAGTTCCAACTCAAGCAGCCACAACTGTTTTAACTAGGTCTATTCTTGATCATGCCATGATTACAAATAACCCACGTTACACTGTAGTCAAAGGTGGCTTAACGAATCCAAGAGAACTTATTGATAATAGAGTCGGTGGCATAGTCAATGTCAGTCGGCCAGATGCAATTGCACCAATGCAACAATCACAACTTAACCCATTCGTCTTCCAAACAATCAAAATGCTTGATGAAAACATGGAAGATACGACTGGTGTATCCAGAATTAGCCAGGGCACAAATAAAGATGCTGTTAGTAAACAAAACAGTGCTGCCATGATCGAGTCGTTAGCCAATATGAGTCAACAACGACAAAAGATTATCGCAAGGAATTTCGCTACCCAATTCTTGAAGCCTTTATATCAAGAAATTTATGCCCTGGTAATTGAAAACGAAGATGAACAAAAAGTCATAGAGTTAGCTGGTGAATATGTAGCTATTAATCCGGCTACCTGGGCCGACAAAAGAGATGTCTCAATCTCATTGCACCTGGGATATGGAGAACAAGATGCAGAAGCACAGAAATACTTAGGTATGCATCAGAATTTCTCCCAGGACCCAAACTTAGCTGCAATGTATCAACCTGAGAATCAATATGCCCTGGTATCTAAGATTATGGATTTAACTGGTATTAAGAATGCAAGTGAATACCTAACACCTCCAGATCAATTACCACCTCCACAACCTGATCCAATGCAAGAAATGCAAATGCAAATGGCTCAGAAACAATTAGAGATACAAGAACGCAATACTGCTGTAGCTGAAATGAAAGCAAACATGGAAGCACAACTTAATAACCTCAAGATTGAACTTGAGACACTTAAAGCAGAGAACCAACATGCTATTCAATCAGACAATATGGACCTTAAAGAAGCACAACTTGCTCATAAGAAACGTATTGACCAGGCAGAACTAGAATTAGCTAGAAGTGCCGATGATCTCAGAGCGATAGCAAGTCCAACCGGATAATAAGTTTCAAAAACCAAGGAGACAATTATGTCTAAAAACGACAGTGCAACACCTGCGCCAGAACAAGGTGCATCCCAAGAAGAGCAATTAGTAAGGCTAGGCAATGATGCTGAGTCATTATTAAATACACCGGTCTTTAATCAAACGATTAATAGCCTGGTAGAAGCAACCTTTCAGTCTTTTGTAAACTCGAAGCCTGAAAATTCAACAGAACGCGAGTCAAGTTACCACCATTATCGAGCACTTGTTGACATAGTGAATACACTTAAGCAACGAGTCTCAGTACGTGACGAGATTGACTCTAAAAACCAAAGCGACAATAGCAATAAGGAGTAAAGACTATGTCAGAAGACACGTCAAACAATACCCCTGGTCTGCCAACTGAAAATAATGATATTGACAGTAGTGCAGAAGCCATTTTGAACAATTGGAAGGCGCAAGAGCTACCTGAAAATGATGATCAAGAGGCAACTACTAAATCTGGTGAGACTACAGAAGAGGTAGAAGAGATAGATGAAGAAACTGTAGAAGAAGATCAAGACAATGAGGACCCTGAAGAAGATAACCAGGACGATGATCAAGATGAAGCTACTGAAGAAGAGGAAGAAGAGTCTGAAGAAGACGAAGAAGTAGAACAACTTCCTATATCAGAAGATGCTGTTATCGAGATCAAAGTTGATGGTGAAACTAAACAGGCATCCGTCAAAGAATTGAAACGACTCTATGGCCAGGAAGCATCGCTCACCAAAAAGTCTCAAGAAACTGCAACTCAACGTAAGCAAGCTGAAGAGCAGATACAGAAAACAGATGCAACATTACAGGCAATGCTGAAACGTGCTGAAGAACGATGGAAGCCTTATGAAGATGTAGATTTTTACCTAGCTAGTAGGCAAATGTCTCCAGAAGATTTTAAGCTACTTCGTGCAGAAGCTAAAGCAGCAGAGTCCGACCTCAAGTTCTTAAAAGAGGAATCAAACCAGTTTTATGGTCAACTACAACAACAAGCAGAGAAAGAAAGGCAAGAACAAGCTGCTAAAGCTGTAGAAGTCCTAAAAGCTGATATTCCAGATTGGAGCACATCTTTGTATAACGATATCCGGGAATACAGTGTTGATTCTGGTCTACCAGCAGAACAAGTCAATCAGATAGCTGATCCAACAGTCATTAAGCTGTTGCACAAAGCTATGCTGTTCGATAAGTCCAAAAAGGTAGCCACTAAGAAAAGGGCTAAAACACCTACTAAGGTGTTGAGAAGTAAAAAAGCACCTCCAAGCAAAGCTGATAAACAAGCAGCAAAAAGAAAAGCTGCTGTTGATAAATTAGCAAATAGCACGAGTCGCGGTAATGATCTGGATGATGTAGCTGAAGCACTCCTTGCACGATGGGAAGCGTAATTATCATTTAAACTATAAGAGGTAAACCAGAAATGGCTACTTATCAAACATATCAACAAATCGGAATGGCCGAAGATGTGTCTGACGTAATAGCAAATATCTCTCCAACTTCAACTCCTATGCAGAGTATGTTCAAAACTGACAAAGTTCACGCAAGAACATTCGAGTATCAGGAAGATGCAATTCGTGCATCAGCAGTAAACGCTGCTGTTGAAGGAGCAGATGCAAGCTATATTACTGTTGCGCCAACTACAATGCGCAGTAATACTACTCAGATATTTTCTGAAGCATTCCAGGTCTCCAACACCGCTGAAACAGTACGTACTTATGGACGTGCTAAAGAAACGGCTTTCCAACTTGCTAAACAAAATTGGCACGTACATTAGTAATAATGTATTGAAATTTCGTGAATTGCTGGGAACCCCTAACACATTAAGGTGAGGGCAATCAGCAGGTAAGCTACCGAATAGTGTAAAAGTAGGTAGAAACTTCAACGACTAGAGTTTGACTAACTAAAAGAATACTAACTCCAAGAGCGCGGAACATCCTTATAGGATGAAGATATAGTCTGAGCTATATAGAAATATATAGAAGTGGGTAATAAACATACTCACGATAACATAACTGAAAACACTTAAGGCTCTAAAGCTAGATTATGAAAGAGCATTATGTGGTGTTAGCCAAGCTGTAGTTGCCGGATCAGCATCGGCTGCCAGAAAAATGGCTTCGATGGATCAGCAAATCTCAACTTCGCTTGATGCAGGAAGTAATAGCACAGATGCTTTAACAGAAGCCAAGCTGCTCACATTGTCACAAACTTGCTTTACTAATGGCAGTGAGTGCTCAGTTCTTAGCATTAAACCTGCAGACAGTACGATAGTGGCAGCTTTCGCTACAGCAACTGGACGTAACAGAGAAATCGATAACAAAACATTGATCAACACGATTGATGTATTGATTACACCTTTCTTTGAAACCAAAGTTGTGCTCAATAGGCAGCAAGCTAACCTATCGACTCACGCGTATCTCATGGATCCTTCCATGTTCAGAAACGCTGTGTTACGTCCTTACACTAGGACTGCGATGGCTGTTACAGGCGATTCTCAGAAGCACCTTGTAACTGCTGAACTGTCAAACAAACACCTATCGTTTGCTGACAGTGGCATGATTACTGGTCTTTCATAGATCGTTAATTAACTAATTGAAAGGTTTGGCCGAGGATAAGTTTTTGCTCTCCTTGGCTTACTTCGGCCTTACCTTTCTTTTATTAACTTTAAGGAAGCAATATGTCTGATAAAGATATTGTGGAACCAGGACCCACAGAAAATCCTGAACAAACAAAAGAAGATATCAAAACTAAACACGACAAGATGCGTAAGAACGCAATGCACGATTTAGCAACCTCAGTTCATGATGATATCCACACTGATGGATTTCTAATTAAACAAGAACAACACATACCTCAAAATGTCTTGAGTGATCTAAAGAAAGAAAAGTTAGGTTCACTCAATGCAAAAGAAGGTGATCACATGAGAGTTGCCAGTGTGCCAGTAGCAGTTCATGAGCAATGGCTACGTGAAGGTTTTGATATGTTTAAAGAGAGTGCAAGAGACATTGTAAAGCGGTTACAAGACCAGGATTTACAAGCCTTTATTACAACTAAAAAGCAGGTATAGATTCAATGAACTTAGGAAACTTAAGATCACACTTTATAGCACTACTGAACCGAAGTGATATCACCAATAGCCTGGCTGATACATTCATTGACCAAAGTATTGCACGTATACAGAGACAGTTACGTATACCTTCAATGGAAAAAACTCACACCTACACCATCAGTGCACAAACTGGAAGTCTGACTATACCGAATGACTTCCTGGAGCCTATTGATCTTTATGCTGATGATCATTCCTTAAGTCGTATCACATTCAGAGATATGCAGGATTACAAAGATAATACCTATACTGGTAGTCCTCACTTCTTCACCAGGGAAGGTTCAGACTTTCTCATATTCCCGGAACCCACATCCGGGACAGTCAAACTCAATTACTATGCACAATTTACAGCGATGTCTTCTGATTCTGATGAAAACATTCTGGCCCAGGTAGCAAGTGATCTCATAATCTATGGTGCCCTAGGTTATGCAGCAGATTACTTCCTGGATGAAAGAGCACCGTTATACGAAGATAAATTCTTAACATTCTTAACTGAGGTCCAAGAGCAAGCCAACGATCAAGAACTAAGTGGAACTTTAATAGCAATCCGTCCTGCAACCGAATATGGCCAATTTTAGGAGTCGTTAATGGCAACAACCTCATTCTTTTCAAGCACTGGTCCTACCAATACTGAAACTGATGCTATCGAGAGTAGTGTCAATGCAGCAGCAGCCAGTCAAACAGCAGCAGCCACATCAGAAACCAATGCTGCTGCCAGTGCTACATCAGCAGCTTCCTCGGCATCAAGTGCAACTTCCAGTGCATCCTCGGCCAGTAGTTCCAGTTCATCAGCAACTACTGCAAAAACTGCTGCCGAAACTGCCAAAACAGCCAGTGAAGCAGCCAGAGATTTAGCTAACACATATAAAGATGCAGCAGCCACAAGTAGTGCAACTGCTACTACCAAAGCCAATGAAGCCTCAACTTCAGCTACCAATGCATCCAATTCAGCAACAGCAGCAGCTTCGAGTGCATCAGCAGCAAGTTCATCTCAGTCAGCAGCCGCGTCAAGTGCGACCTCGGCTGCCAATAGTGCCGCAGGTTTAACTGACGAAGCTATACAAGATAAAGTTGGTGCTATGTTCAGTAGTAATACTGAAACTGGTATAACTATGACGTATCAAGATAGCGATGGCACGATTGATGCGGTGGTCGATACTTCAAGTCTCACAGAAACTCTCACTAACAAAACACTAACAAGTCCAGTCTTAAATACAGGTGTATCTGGAACTGCAATCAAAGATGAAGATAATATGTCTTCTAATAGTGCTACACACTTAGCCACACAACAATCTATTAAAGCCTATGTTGATGCCAATGCTGGTCAAACAACGGAAGAAGTGCAAGATATTGTAGGTGCTATGTTTAGCAGTAATACTGAAACTGGTCTAACTGTCACTTATGAAGATTCAGATGGAACGATAGACCTTGCTGTTGGCACTCTTAATCAAGACACTTCAGGCACAGCAGCATTAGCTACAGAAATAACTGTTAGTGCTAATAACTCAAGTGATGAAACTGTCTATCCATTGTTTGTGGATGGGTCAACTGGAAGTCAGGGTGCAGAGAGTGACACAGGTTTAAATTACAATCCTTCTAGCGGTATTCTAACTGCAACTCAATTTACTGGTAATCTCACTGGTAATGTAACAGGTAACGTAAGTGGTTCTTCGGGATCAACAACTGGTAACGCAGCTACTTCTACATTAGCATCTACGGTTACAGTTACAGATAGCACATCAAACACAAATTTCCCTGTAGTATTCCACGATGAATCAAATGCACTATTAGATGACACAGGAGCATTGAGATACAATCCTAGCACTGGAACACTTCTTGTTCCTAACTTGAGTGTTGCAGGAACGACAACTACTGTAGATACCGTAACTATGGAAGCTGCCAATGCAATTATTTTTGAAGGTGCTACTCCAGACAATAATGAAACTACATTATCTATAGTCGATCCTACAGGAGACCATACGCAATACTTAATTAATCAAGGTGGATACATACCTGTATTGGCAGCAGCCACAACTACAGCGATTACTTCAACTCCAGCAGAACTAAACCTATTAGATGGCTCATCGGCTAATAACGTAGTCAACTCAAAAGCAGTTATTTATGGAAGCGGTGGAGAACTGGCTGGAACTTTATCAACAGCAGCTCAACCAAGCATTACCAGTGTTGGAACTCTAACAGCATTGACTGGTGGAACTGGTGATTTAGTTTGGGACACTACAACTCTAGTAGTTGATTCTTCTGCTAATAATGTAGGCATAGGAGAAGCAAGCCCTGCAGCTACTTTACATATTAATACATCAACTAATGCACCGATGATTGTTGAAAGCACACATGGAGATGGTGGATATTTAGAACTTCAACTGAGTGATAGCGGTGGTGCAGGTTCTCTTACTGGTTATATAGGTGATTCTCAAGCTCTTATAGCAAGTGGTTCTGCTGGTGATTTAGCTGTTAGAGCGCAAGCTAACTTTGTAGTGAGCACAGGTGGTAGTACAGAAAGATTCAAGATTGATACAGTAGGTGATGCAAAGTTAAGCGGTGCTGGCACAGAAGTTTATATGGACATCTTCTCAGACTCAGGAAGCAGTAGAGGTGGTGGATACTTTAGATTCAGAACTGACGGTGCATCAGCAGATCAATCAGTAGCACAGATATACATGGAACAAGGGGACGGTGATGGTGCGGCTCGTAAATGTCATATGTATTTCCAAGTATCAGACAATGGAAATCCTGCAACAGCTTATATAATTTATAATAGCGGTAATTCACATTTGAAACACGTTAATATAGCTTCTACCAACTTTTATCCACACGCAGACGATACTACTGACTTAGGACATCCAAGCTATCGTTGGGATGATGTTTATGCAACAAACGCCAGTATTCAAACATCAGATTCAAGAGAAAAAACTACCCTTACAACATTAACTACAAATGAAATAAATGCTTCCAAAGCATTAGCTAAAGAGTTTGGAACTTATAAATGGTTATCTGCTGTTTCAGAAAAAGGAAGTAATGCCAGAACTCATATTGGTATAACAGCACAAAAAGTTAAAGAGATTATGGAAGCTAACTCACTTGATGCAACTAAGTATGCTTTTTATTGCTATGACGAATGGGATGCAACAGAAGAAGAAACAGTTGAAAATAATAAAGATGATGAAGGTAATCCAATTAAAGAAGTTATCAAACCAGCTAAAGCTGCTGGAAATAGATATGGAATACGCTACAGCGAACTACATTCGTTTATAGTAGCAGGGTTTAACGCAAGACTAACAGCATTAGAGGACGCATAGATGGCACTTCAAAGTAGTGGAGCAATCTCCATGTCAGAAATCGGAACAGAACTATCAAACGCAAGTAGAAGCCTAAGAACCCTAAGTGCTGCTGCTGGTATGTCAACTCCAGACTCAATGTCTGAATTTTACAGTTATAGTTCGGGTAGTTTTAGTTGGAGCAACATCAGCACATCCACGAATGATGCTTTTGTTAATACCAATACTACAACCACGAATATTGGATCTACAATTACTTTAAGATTCAATTTAACTAAATCAGGTAACGATGCGAATCATTACATCGTGATATACAAGAATGGAAGTTCCCAAGTCCAGCTTACTTCAGGCAACACAGATTTAACTGGTGTTACATCCAGCGATACATTCTATGCTGCTGTCTACAATAGCACTGAGGAATCTACTTTCACTGGAACGATAACCATAACGGATCAAACTAATACGACTCAGTTAGATACTGCCACTATTAGTTTTTACCGGGAGCCATAGATGACTACTGATAATAAAGAAGCAATAGATATATTAGCCGGAGGAGTTGGCATTATGAGTTGGGCCAATGTGCTGCCAAACATTGCAGCTATTTTTACGATAATTTGGTTAGGCATAAGAATAATCGAATCAGACACGAGTAAACAAACATACAAATTCCTCAAGAGGAGATATGCAGAATGGACCTCAAAGCCTTAACAGAACAACTCAAAATTCATGAGGGGTTCCGTAATCACGTATACCAATGTTCAATGGGACACGACACAATTGCGTATGGCCACTTAGTCAGCAAAGGTGTATCAAAAGCTGTAGGTGAACTCATTCTCCAAGAAGATATCCAGGAAGCCATTGACGAAGTAAAACGCAATATTGGATTCTTTGATGATCTACCAGGGAAAGCACAAGAAGCAATCGTTAACATGAGTTTTAACCTGGGCATTAGTAGACTGATGCAGTTTAAGAAAATGCTCATGCATCTTCGAGACAGGAACTTCAGTAAAGCAGCAGACGAAGTTTTGAATAGTCGCTACGCTACGCAGGTAGGCAAAAGAGCAATGGATGTTGCCACAATGATTAAAGAGTGTGAGAAGGATGGATGAATTTATTATCCTGGTTAATGAAGTAGGTTTTCCTATTTTAGCTAGTGCAGGTTTAGCGTATTTCATTTGGTTCCTCATAGGTAAGATCGTCAACAATATGTTAGAAAAAATAGATATGTTAGATGACAAACTACAAACCATTATTAACAGCACCGAAGAACGATTGTCTAGCAAACTGGATTCACAGCATGGAATTATTATTGCACTCGTGGATAGGGTCAGATCGCTTGATTGCGAAGTCCTAAGAATTTCGGTGTTACTTAAGATACTCAATAAAATACCTGAAACTGTAGATGTGGATAGATTAGATAAAACAAGTAAAAAGAACCAGAGGAAAGATTAAATGTCATTAGCAGAAAGTATTACTGGAATAGCCGGAACGGTCCTGGACAAGTTTGTAGAGGACAAAGACCTAAAAGCAAAACTACAACATGAAATGAATATGCAGTTGCATAATGCCAACCTGGCCCAGATTGAACTCAACAAAAATGATGCGCAAGGAAACTGGTTTCAATCATCTTGGAGACCACTTACAGGATATGTTTGTGTCTTAGGTTTTGGTGTTAATTTCTTAGTGAGTCCAATAGCTGCCGGATTTGGTGTAGTGATTCCTCAAGCAGATACATCTACTATGATGCCAGTATTAATGGGTTTGCTTGGGCTTGGTGGCCTTAGATCATTTGAGAAAACAAAAGGAGTCGAAGGTAAATAGCTATATATCAATAACTTACATTATCTATATAATACTGTAGTTTAACCAGGTAACTATTGATAAATCCGTTGCGATTTTACCAGTATCCAAAAACAACAAAAAATAACGTAAGCCGAGATGCGAAGCTGCGAGAAATCTTTCTGAATTACTCAATATTTGCTGATCGGTGTTTTTTTTATCAAATTGTTTTGTTTACACCCTTATCCAAAAGCTAGACATTTTGTCCTGAAGAATATATCCTTTGAGATATGGAGATTGTGAGTTTCACCAAAAAGGCAGGTTTTTAGCACAACGGACTTAAAATCCGTTGAGATAACTCTCGTGCCGGTTCGATTCCGGCCCCGGGCACCACTAAAAATCGCAAAGGATTGACACTCATTTTCTCCTGGAAATTTTAACAACAGGAGAGAAACAGTGAGTATATATAAACAAGAAAAAGTAGTAAAAAACACTTTGTGTACACCCTATAGGAATAATTCTTCTAAAGGAGTCACAAATATGAACCCTATCGTTTTGTTGGAAAAGATGGATGAAGCAAAAAGCAAAGCCATCGATTCTCTGTCGAGATACAAGTTTGAAATGTTTGGTTATTGGTCAAGCACCTGGGTTAAATACAATCAGTTAGCATGGGAAATGGGAGTGCTTGATAAGAAGCAGCCTAACCCTTTTAAAGATTTTGTGGATTTAGCAAAAGGGAGGATCAACTAATGTATACAGTAATTGATTTCGTTCACGAATATGGCAAATACATTTGGAGTGAAGGCACAAAAAAACATTGGATTGATTCAGTGAAAAAGATGCAAAGGTTTTCTGAGTTCTCAGACTTCAATACGAAACCTATGGATTCATACAAAGCATCTGACATCAAAGATTTTTTCCATAGTCTAAGAGAATCAGGATTATCTGACTCAACGATTAATCGGTATGCCTCTGCAATCAGTAGCACATTTGTGTTTGCTGTCGATGAAAAAGTCATACAAAAGTATGACAAGCCATCTATCAAATGGAAAAAAGCACCACCAGAATCTCGACCTCATTATTTTAGTTTTGAGGAAATCGCATTGATCAATGAGAAACTGGCAAACCACCCAAAGAATCCTTGGATGGCAGATTACTTTGAGATTGCAATAGCAACTGGTATGAGAAGAGGTGAGATTATGTCTATTGGTCGTAATCCAGAAACCATAGATAGAGATACTACTTATGGTGTTGTAAATCACCAAAAGAAAACTGTGATGCTATACAGAACGAAAAATGGTAGTAATCGTGAAGTTGATATGTCTGCTTGTTGGCACAATATTAAAAACCTAAAGTTTGAACCAGAATCCTTTTATACTGATCATGGTTTCTACACAACATGGCGAGAAGTAGCAAAAGAGATTTGTGGTGAGGACAAAATCAAACTTAAAAACTTTGTCTTCCATGTAGCACGACATACTGCTGCCTCAATAATGATAAACACCATGAACCTACCCACGATTAAAGTGCAAAAGAAACTTGGTCATACATCCATAAACACGACTGCAAAGTATGTTCATGTAGAAGGTGATATTGATGTAAGAAGAGAAGAGTCTAAAGCACTCCATAATCTATGTTTTTCTAGTAAGGAAACAACAAGACAATCGGAGGTGGCATAATGACTTTTCGTATTCCTAACCTACCAACATTCGATGGTGTTGATATCCTAGTCCGTAAAACTGCGCAAGATTCAGTAGAACTATCTTTGGCCAAACTTGATGATGTAATGAGTGACTTAGTTCCAATATTGCACCACGAGACCTATGGTAAAGAACTTCTGATGCATGACAACCGACTAAAACATTCTGCAATTCGTCTTCGAGAAGTAGCCGATGCACTCGAAGATTTGAACAAAAGAATTAACAGTAGTATAAATATACAAGTGGACTAAATTGACACGAGGAGGACAATTATGATCCCACTTACATTCGGAGAACATT
>VTLG01015760.1_pt1 | contig 26900 bp, 37 predicted proteins | sample 4694571 | NCBI WGS metagenome assembly VTLG01 (sample SAMN12604809, study PRJNA352737) | marine metagenome | biome: ENVO:00000447; feature: ENVO:00000209|ENVO:00000569|ENVO:01000036; material: ENVO:00002151; isolation source: viral sequences binned using virsorter ...
TCTGGTTATGCAGATGCTGAGACTATAACAATTACCAATGCTAACGCATCTGGAGTTAAGACTCTTGGATCTATTAGTGCAGGTGGTACAGGATACTCTGCTGGATCTGCAATCGCAACAACTTCTTCTGGAAGTGGTACAGGATTGACCGTTGATATTACAGTAAGTTCTGGGGTAGTCAATGGAGTTACCATTAACGGTGATGGATTAAATTATGCTGCATCTGAAGTAATTACAATTACTAACGCTAACGCATCTGGAATTGCAACTCTTGGATCTCTTGCTACTGCTGGTACTGGATATTCAACAGGAACTGCTATCGCAACAACATCATCTGGATCTGGAACCACTGCAACTATTGACATTGATTCTGTTTCTGGTACTGGTGCTATCACTGGTGTTACACTTAATGGAGATGGTTCTGGTTATGCAGCATCTGAAGTCTTGACAATTACTAACGCTAATGCCTCTGGAGCTAAGACTCTAGGAAACTTTGGTGCAACTGATTCATCAAGAACTCCTGGTACTTACACTGCCATTTCTTCTTATGTCTCTCAAGCATCTGGTCAAAATGCAACATTTACTGTTGTAATTGGTGTAGGTGGAACTGTTGATTCTATAACTATTGTTAATGATGGTGATAGTTGGATTGTTAACGAGACAGTTACAATCGGTGATTCACAACTTGGTGGAGGTGGTGCTGCTGATCTCACATTCGATGTCACAGCAATTCATGGTAATGGTGCTACAATCCCAGTATCTGCCATACATGGAAACGGTGCAACTATACCTGTTTCTGCAATCCACGGAAACGGATGTACAATTCCTGTTTCTGCAATTCATGGTAATGGTGCAACAGTTGATGTTGCTGCAATATGGGCTAACGCAACAGTGGATGTATCTACTGTATTTGAGAATGCTCAGTTTGCACTTGCTGATATTACAGCAATGGAAGTTGGAGCAACTCTAACAGGTTCTACCTCTGGTACAACTGGAGTTATAACTGCTATGGATTCTACTTCTGTTACTGTCGATACTGTCGATGGTTTCTATAAGAAGGGAGAAACCGTTGGTGCTAATGATGTAACTAATTTGACTATAAGTTCATTCGGATAATAAAAAATGTCTGCAACAAGACCCGCAACTAAAACTGAAATAAAAGATTATGCTCTTCGTAGGTTAGGATATCCTACGATAGACATCAACGTTGCAACTGAACAACTAGATGATCTAGTAGAAGAAGCAATAGATTACTATCAAGAATATCATTATAACGGAAGTTATAAGGCATTCTTACGGATAGAAATGACTCAAGCAATCATAGATGCTGGTCAAACCTATGCTCAAGAGGGTTCTTCTCCTTGGTATGGTATCAAAAATTATGTTGATACTGCTCCTGGTACATTGAGTATTAATCATGTATACACAAGTATCGGTGCTTCAAGTATAGTTCCAGGTAATATATTCAATATTAAATATCAGATCTTTTTGAATGACATCTATGCTATGACGCATGGACATATATTACATTACTTCCTAACATCACAATATCTTGAGACATTAGATTTCATTACAAACTCTCAAGCAAATCGTAGAGTTAAATGGAATGAGCATCAAGGTAGATTATATCTTGATATGGATTGGAAAGATTTCCAAGAAGGAGACTATATACTTGTAGATTGTTTAATGAGACAAGATCCAGATACATATACAGGAATGTATAATGATAACTGGTTGAAGGATTATGTGGAAGCATTATTCCAACAACAATGGGGAAGAAACCTAAGTAAGTATGATGGTATTCAGATGTTAGGTGGTGTATCACTTAATGGTCGTCAAATACTTGAGGATGGATCTAAGTTTAAAACAGATCTTGAAGAACAACTTCGTGATCGTTATGAATTACCACCATTGGATCTTGTAGGTTAATTATATGGCAATATCGAATACGCCAGCACAAGATTACGTCCAGTCGGATTATACTCATAGTGCACGTTTAAGAGCAAACGGTTCTGCTCAAGAGCAGAAGTTTATAGAAAACCTTATTGTAGAGACCATTGAAATTTATGGCCAGGACATATACTATGTTCCGAGAACGATTGTCAACCGTGATACAGTCTTCGGAGAGGACTCTGATGGCAAATTTGAAAGTGCCAAAGCGATTCGAGCCTATGTCAATAATGTTGAAGGATGGGAAGGACAAGGTGAGCTTCTTACGAAGTTTGGAATCCGCATCGAGGATAAGACAACGTTTATATTCTCCCGTGAAAAATTTAAAGAAAAAGTTGACGACTCTACTGTCCTCAATGTCGAAGGAAGACCCAACGAAGGGGATTTAATTTGGTTCCCATTAACAAAGCATTTATTTGAAATACAGTTTGTAGAAGTAGAACGTCCTTTCTATCAGTTAGGAAAAGGTTACGTTTGGGAATGTCAGTGTGAACTCTTCGAGTACAGTGATGAGGAGATTGATACTGGTCTTGCTGAACTTGATGCTATCGAGACTGCCTTTGCAAATGCTATTACAGTCGGTCTCGTTGCTGGTGGAAGTGGAGACTTTACAGTAGGTGAAACTGTAACTGGTGGTAGTTCTAACGTTACTGCTGAAGTTAAGTCTTGGGATTCTGGTACCAGAACACTTATTGTTATTAATCGCTCTGGTACATTCACCATACCAGAGACTTTGACAGGTGGAAATTCAAGTGCCTCTTGGACAACTGCTACATATAATACTATAGATAATAAGAACACTACTAGCAGTGTTGATCAGAACTACGAGTTCGAGACTGCTGATAATGATATTATCGACTTTACTGAAACCAACCCATTTGGAAGTGTTGGTAGTTCAACTGATCTTTCAATCTGATGTTAGGAACCTATTCATACCACGAAATATTTCGTAAAACTATTGTTGCCTTTGGTACTCTATTCAATAATATTGAATTGAGAAGACAAGATGAGGTGATGAAAGTTCCTTTGGCTTATGGTCCGAAGCAGAAATTTTTAGCACGTTTGGATCAAAACCCTGATCCTACAAACAAAAGAGTTCAAATAACTCTTCCCAGATTATCATTTGAAATTTCTGGAATACAATACGACTCTACTAGGAAAGTTTCACCAACACAAAAGATACAGTTTAAGAGTAGTAATACTAAAAGTAAGAATGCTTTTATGCCTGTACCTTATAATATAAATTTTGAATTAGCAATCATAGCAAAAAACCAAGATGATGGTTTACAGATTGTAGAACAGATATTACCATTCTTCCAACCTCATTATAATCTTGCAGTTAAACTAGCACCTTCTATAGGTGAAACAAAAGACGTTCCTGTAGTCCTTCAAGACCTTCAGTATGAGGATGACTACGAAGGAGACTTTACAGCTCGTAGAGCAATTATATACACATTTCAATTTATAGCAAAGACCTACCTATACGGACCAATTACAGAGTCCAAGATCATCAAGAAGGCACAGGTCGATATGTATACCTCCAAGGATACAACCAAGGCACCAAGACAGGTACGTTATACTGCTACTCCTACTGCACTAACAGATCAGGATGGAGTTGCAATTACTACCTTGTCATCACCTGTTGATTCTGATGATCAGAGACTAACAGTTGCCTCTGCTTCAGGCATTGCACAGTGGGATAATATCCAAGTTGGTAATGAGGTGATGAGAGTTACTGCTGTCAGTGGAAATGATGTTACTGTAATACGTGCACATAATAATACTACTGCTTCAGCACATGCTAGTGCAGCAAATGTACTTAAGATAGACTCTGCTGATGATGCATTGCTAGATAGTGATGATGACTTTGGATTCAATGAAATCTATTCAGACTTTGTTGATAATAAGAAGTATAATCCTGTGAGTGGAGCTGACGAGACAATAACATGAACCCATTTGAAGGACTAGATAAAGCATTTGGCAGTGAACCTTCTGAATTACAGAAGCATGTCGAAAAGGTGAAACCTTCTTTAAAGAAAAGTGAACAGGAGGATGTGATTAGTGATTACGAAACTTCTCGTGCTAATCTACACAACTTAGTAATGAAAGGACAAGAAGCAGTTGATGGCATTATGGATGTTGCAAGAGCATCCGATCATCCACGTGCTTATGAAGTCGCTGCTTTAATGATTAAAAACGTTGGAGATGTAACAGATAAGTTAATTGATCTACAACGTAAGATGAAAGATTTGGATGCAGAAGACAAGAGAGTTACCAACAATACTACCAATGCTATGTTTGTTGGATCAACATCTGACCTACAGAAGATGTTAAAAAACATAAATAAATCAGAATCAACACGACAAGACAATGACAGTAATTAATGTATTAAGCACTAACGCTTTAACTGCTGGTACACCAGAGTATCAAGTTGTAAAGACTGGGTATTACCGTGTAGTCGCAACAGGTGGTGATGGAACTATCGCATTCAATGATGGTCCTGCCATAACTCTAATCCAAGATCAAGCAATTTTGGTTAAGGGTGGAAAGCCTGGTTCAGCAAAAGTAATGAAGGCTGTTGATGATTCAACTGCAGATTATGTTTTAGGAAGACATTTGCACGAGACATCACCTAGTCATCCATTTAGTGTAGGGGATTTTATTGCCGTTGAAGACGACAGTACTTCACCTGCTATTGACAGTAATTTTCTTTCTGCTGGCACTGCTGGTAAGAAGATAACTGCAGTCAGTACTTATAATCAAATTACTACAGATATAGATTCATCGAGTGCATCCGCAGATTATACCTACGGTCAATCTGGTCCTCAAGCTGTTGTTAAGCGTTGCGTTAAAGTCGCTGCTGTTACTAGCAACTGTGTACTAGAGGAAATCCAAGTAGTAGGTGGCTAATAATGCCAGCTGTTAATCAAGAAGCAGAACGTATAGTCAAAGGGATGAAGCGTCAATCAGCGAAACGCTTCAGAAGACTTTATGGGAAACGTGATAAAGAAGTCATGTATGCGACTGCTAATAAATTGGCACAGAAGGAACAACTCAAGGTTATGTATTATAAAGATTTCATCAACATAGTAGAAGGAAATCCTACCACTAGGATGTTAACCAAGTCAAAAACAAAAGTGACTGGTCATATTAGTGCAGATAGGGGTGGAGATGAAAAATCAAATAAAAAGAAACGAAAGGGTTTAGAAAAAGATTTAAAAAAGAAAGGCATCGGATATAAGAAAGGTGTCGGAGAATACAAATACGACGATGGTAGTACAGGACGTGAAGTATCCTATCAAACTACAAAACCAGATAAAATGAGCAAGAGACGTTTCGGCAAACTAAGTCGTCGCCTCGGTAGAAAACATGGACAAGAATCTGTAATTACCAAAGACAAAGATAAACCCGCAAAGTTACATTACACCGATAAGAGTAAGAAGAAATCTGAAACGCTAGGCAAATCTAAGGCAGGGAAGCACCCAGATAGTTATGGTGAAACTTCAGGTACTAAAGTAAGAAGTGGGAAACTACCAAAGAAAACTAACAAACCAGCATACCACTACAACAAATAAAAAATTAACACCAGAGCAAATAAAGGAATTAGACAGACGGCATGAGGAAACTCTTTGTCGTAAGGCATCTAATTCGGTGTTGAAAGCAACAAAGTAGTAGTAAGTTATACTTATATGGTATAATAAATAACTAACGTAACGTGGAGTTGAAACAATCATGTCCCACTATACTGTTGGTTATCACGACCTGCAACAAAATAAGTACGAGATCTGTGAATATGCAGAAGACGTATATCAAGCAATACAGAACACGAAAGAGGATGTCTCCCATTTAAAGGAGCATCCTCATTTTATTGATTATGCTACTAAGGAGGAATCATGAAAGATGAAATCATGTGGTGGATGAGCAGACTAACTATAATGCTCACTTCACTTTTTCTATCGTTTAGTCTTGCAGCAAAAGCATACGCTGCAGAAATACAAATGGGTTATGATGGTAATCTAGTATTTGAACCAAGCGAGATTAGTATCTCTGCTGGTGATACAGTTACCTTTGTTAATAACGCATTACCCCCTCACAATATCATTGTAGATGATAGACCTGATCTATCACGTGAGTCATTGATGTTTAGTCCTGGAGAAACACAGGAAATTACTTTTGCTGATGCTGGAGATTATGATTTCTTTTGTGCTCCTCATGCTGGTGCTGGTATGAAGGGTGTAATTCATGTCAAATAAATTTACTAAAGAGGAGATAGGTTACAAACCTACAGATAAAATACGTCAGATGTTGCTCCTCAATCCTCATGACCATCACATGCTATATGTGAGAGAGGATGGTTCTTTCTATGGGTTTACTCATATGAAAGGAGAGGATCCAGAAGAATGGTTCTGGGAACCAGATGGTATACAGACAGAGTTGTTTCCACCAGAGCCACCTAAGTCTAAACCACTGACAGAAGAGCAGATCGCTCGTGCTCCTCACCTTAATATGTTAGAGAAATACTATGGTAAGGACTGGGAAGTTAAACCAGTAGAAGGACTAGGAGATCATTTCTAAATATAAACGTTCTTGTTAAATTTGAAACATGGCAACTATAACTTTGCAACAAACCGATGGTACAACTGAGACCTTTGAGTGTGATGAAGATACTACTATCCTAGATGCATTGGAGGAAGCGGGTTTAGACCATAACTATTCCTGTCGTGCTGGTGCATGTTCTTCATGTTGTATGAAAATTGTAGAAGGAACAGTTAATCAAGAAGATCAAATGTTCTTAGATGAAGATCAAATGGAAGAGGGATTTGTCCTTACATGTGTTGCTATGCCAACATCTGATCTTACATTATTAACCGAGCAAGAGGAGAACTTATGATACTATGGTCTATAAATATTATGCTAGCCTTGCTTTTAAGTGGGGTAGGTGGTATAATATTTTGGATATTTAAGTACGATGATTGGTATCCTAATCCCATTGTTTCTAATGATACCGACTCCGACCAAAGCGGAGGAAGTTGAGGTTAATCCTTTTTATGGTCCTCCATTAGAAAGACAAGATCCCATTATTGATTGGAGTCCTGATCAATTTCATCAATGGATGGATAAGATGAGAGAGTGGAAAGCAGAGCAAACTAGAACTGACCCAGAAGATTCCATAAATAAAGCTTTACTGGAATTTAACGATGGGAGCGATGACACCACCAAGTAGGAAGTCCTGCTATAATTTTAGAGTTGTAAGTATTGATAAGGTTTTAGATGGTGATACTATCGATGTTACTATTGACCTCGGCTTTGATCTATACAAGAAAGAAAGAGTTAGAATTGCAGGAGTTGATACGCCAGAGAAGAGAACGAGAGATCTCGAAGAGAAGGCATTGGGATTAGATGCTACCGAGTGGATGAAAAAACATTTAGAAGATACAATCGAAGGAGATGAAGAACTTACTATTAGAACCGAACTCAAAGGTGGCATGGGTAAGTATGGTAGGCTTCTTGGTTGGTTATATGTTGGCGAAGATACTATATCACTCAACGAACAAATGATTACAGAGGGTTATGCTTGGGAATATGATGGCGGGACTAAGCAAAAGAATTTTGAAGAGTTACGTGAAATTAGGAGATCGTTTGGGACTTTGGATGAGTCTTGATCAATCTATTATAGATACTAAAGGAGTACAAAAACGCAGACTCCTTATAGATTACGATGGCTAAGGTACAGGAAATATACTTAGGTAATCCCAACCTAAAGAAATCAAATGTTCAACAACGGTTTACTAAAAAACAAGTTGCTGAATATTTGAAGTGTGCTGAAGATCCTATTTACTTCATAAGAAAGTATATTAAAATTGTTTCTCTTGATGAAGGTATTGTACCTTTTAACATGTATCATTTCCAAGAAGAAATGGTTACAAAGTTTCATGAGAATAGATTTAATATTGCAAAATTACCACGACAGTCTGGTAAGTCAACGATTGTAACAGCGTACCTATTATGGTATGTACTTTTTAATGCTAATGTTAACGTTGCTATCCTTGCTAACAAGGCACCTACTGCACGTGAGATGCTACAACGTTTACAATTAAGTTATGAAAACCTCCCAAAATGGCTCCAACAAGGAATCGTCGGATGGAACAAAGGGAGCTTGGAACTGGAGAATGGAAGTAAAATCCTGGCTTCAGCTACTTCTAGCTCTGCTGTGCGGGGTATGTCGTTTAATATCATATTTCTGGACGAGTTCGCTTTCGTTCCGAATCATATCGCTGATCAGTTTTTCAGTTCTGTCTATCCTACTATATCTTCTGGAAAAACAACTAAAGTTATTATCATATCTACCCCACATGGGATGAACATGTTCTACAAACTCTGGCATGATGCAGAGCGTGGAGCAAATAATTACATGGCAACGGAAGTTCATTGGTCTGAAATTCCTGGTAGAGATGCAGCATGGAAACAACAAACTATTGAGAACACATCTGAAGCACAGTTTAGAGTTGAGTTTGAATGTGAGTTCTTAGGATCTGTTGATACTCTTATCAGTCCTAGTAAATTAAGAGTCATGCCATATGAAGATCCTATACAACAGAATAGAGGATTGGCAGTATATGAAAAAGTAGAAGCAGAAAAGAATTATATTGTTACAGTTGATGTATCTCGTGGGGTGGGAAATGATTACTCTGCTTTCTGTGTCATGGATACTACTACTGTACCATATACAATGGTAGCACGATATAAAAACAATGAGATTAAACCAATAGTCTTCCCTAATATTGTGGTGGACATAGCAAAGAATTATAATAATGCATATATCTTATGCGAAGTAAATGATATAGGTGGTCAGGTTGCGGATATTATACAGTACGATTTAGAATATGAAAACCTTCTTATGGTTGCAATGAGAGGTAGAGCAGGTCAACAATTAGGACAAGGTTTCTCTGGTAAGAAGACTCAACTTGGTATTAAGATGAGTACTGCTGTGAAACAAGTTGGATGTTCTAACCTAAAAGCACTAATAGAAGACGACAAATTAATCATAAAAGATTATGATACTATTGCGGAATTAACAACCTTCATTCAAAAGGGTCAATCATTCCAAGCGGAGGATGGATGTAATGATGACCTTGCTATGTGTCTAGTTATTTTTGGATGGATGGCTCTACAACCTTACTTTAAAGAAATGCATGATAATGATGTAAGGCAAAGAATATTTGATGATCAAAGAAATGCTATTGAACAAGACATGGCACCCTTTGGTTTAATTAATGATGGACTGGAAGATGACCATATAATTGATGCCCAAGGAGAGAGATGGGAGATTGCGGAATACGGAGATATACAGCACATGTTAGACTTCAGGTGAAGATTGAAAAATATAAATAATCTTAGACAACCGAAGACGGCATTTCTAGGAGTTTATAAGCATGGCATCTAATCAATCATCGCCTGGTGTAGTTATTCAGGAAAGGGATCTGACATCGATCTCTAGTATTCCAACCGCAAACGTGGGTGTGATTGCAGCACCGTTTGAATCTGGACCTGTAGAAGAAATAATTGACATCTCATCAGAGCGACAACTAGCAGAAGTATTTGGTAATCCAAATGATTCAAATTACGAATACTGGTTTACTGCATCACAATTTTTAGCATACGGTGGTCTACTAAAAACTATTCGTGTTAACTCTTCAAATCTAAAGAACGCAGTTGATACTGGAACAGCTCCTTTAATTAAAAACCTTCTTGAGTATGAGTCAAGTTTTGAAGAAGCAAATAACTCTTGGACTTGGGCATCAAGAACTCCTGGCACAGACGGAAATTCAATCGGTATATTTGTAACAGATGCTGGTGCTGACCAGATCGCTGTTGTCCCTGCTCCTGGATCTGGTAACGAGCATGAGTTCGTTGCTGACGCTGCACTTTCTGCTGCTTCAGGTGCTGCTGGTAAAGTATTTAAGTATTCAATTCGCTTAACAGTTGAAACAATCGTTGGAGACTTTACTCCTGGTACTGCTACTACAATCGGTATTGGTGGTTCAAACGAGACTGTTAACGTTCTTGCTTACGATCCTACTAAGAAGTATATTGAAATCGGACTACCTTCTGGTGGTGTAACTGGTATCATTGCTGCTGCACAAACAATCACACAGGGAACTAACACTGCTGTTATTTCATCTGGTGGTATTGAGCGTAGAGTACACGTTGCTCTTAACAAAGGAAGCATTGAGTTTGCTGGTACTGACGTAGTTCAGGATACAAACAGCACAAACATTACAATCTCATCTGTCAGAGATGACTATGCAGAGCGTGAGTATCTTCCTGGTGTATCTTGGATCAATGTTGCTCCACGTCCAGAAACTTCTTCTTATGCAAATAGTCTTGGTGGACACAGAGACGAACTACACATTCTTGTAGTTGACATTGACGGTGGAATCACTGGTACAGTTGGTGCTCTACTAGAGCGTTATGTTGGTGTTTCAAAAGCATCTGACGCTAAAACAACTGTTGGTGAAACCAACTACTATCCTGAAGTTATTAAGCAGAAATCTTCTTATATCTTCTGGGGTGAGCACGAGTCAACAACATTCGCTGCAACTTCATCTGCATCTGATGGACTTTGGGGAACTGCTGCTGCAAACAGACAGTATAACCTACTACGTTCTGCTGCTGGTTCTGTTGATTATCCTGCTGGACGCACAACAGTTGGTTCTAAGAACAACTCAACTTACTACTACAGACTTGCAAGTGGTGTAAACTACTCTGTAGTTGCTGGACAGTACAGCATAAGCAACACTGATGTTGCTGGTGCATATCAGTTAGTTGAAGATCCAGAATCACAAATCATCGACTTTATTCTTGCAGGTCCATCTGGTACTTCAGATGCAAACGCACTTGCTAAGATTTCTTCTCTTGTAAACATTGTAGAGGAGCGTCGTGATTGCATGTTATTCGTTTCACCTCGTAGAGGAAACGTAATTGGAATTAGTAATACTACAACAATTACAAATAACATAGTTAACTTCTTCAAGCAACTACCAAGTACATCTTACATGGTATTTGACTCTGGATACAAGTACATCTATGACAAGTACAATGATGTATATCGCTACGTACCTTGCAACGGTGATGTTGCTGGTCTATGCTTACAGACAAATGAAATTTCTGAACCTTGGTTCTCACCTGCTGGTTTCGCTAGAGGTGTTCTAAGAAATGCAATTAAACTTGCGTTCACACCAAACAAAGCACAAAGAGATACACTATACGCAAACAGAATTAACCCAGTTGTAACATTCCCAGGACAGGGAATAGTTCTATACGGTGATAAGACTGCACTTGGATTTGCTTCTGCCTTTGACAGAATCAACGTTCGTCGTCTATTCCTTACTGTTGAGCGTGTTATTAGTGCTGCTGCTAAAGCACAACTCTTCGAGCAAAACGACGAATCACAAAGATCATTGTTCATCAACATTGTTGAACCATATCTAAGAGACGTTCAAGGAAGAAGAGGTGTTGTAGATTTCATAGTTAAGTGTGATTCTTCCAACAACACTCCAGAGGCAGTTGACCGTGGTGAGTTCTATGCGGAGATATTCCTTAAGCCAACTCGCACAATCAACTACATCACTCTAACCTTCGTGGCAACTAGAACTGGTGTTAGCTTCGCTGAGGTAGCAAGTTAAGATATAACTTTTTAAAAGAGCACCCTCTGGGGTGCTTTTTTAATGCCTGAAAATAATCATAAGTCTAAATATAAAGGACAGGATAAGACATTAATTAAAATGGCTAAAAGAGGAACTATTGATGATTTTAAGGCGAAGGTCACTTCCGACTTTGCCCGTCCTAATCTGTTCCAAGTAGACTTGGCATTCCCTGCAGGACTTTCACTTTCTGCCGATTTAGTTGATCTAGGTAAATTTACGATTCGTGCTGCGAACTTACCTTCATCACAGATAGGTGTAATTGAAGTTCCTTTTAGAGGACGTGTTCTTAAGATTGCTGGAGACAGGACGTTTGAACCTTGGACAATTACTATCATGAACGATAGTGGATTCAAGTTAAGGACTGCTTTTGAAACATGGGCATCAAGTATTCAAGCATATGCTGAGAACTATACTGCTGCTGCAGGATTAGGAGACAGTGCTGATAACTCTGGATATTTCGCAGACATGGAAGTACATCAGTTATCACGTGGACTTAAGGATGGTGAAGAGCCAAAAGTAACTAAGTCTTACAAGTTCTATAACATCTTCCCAAGCAACATTGCTGCAATCGATCTTGATTACGGAAACAATGATGCTGTTGAAGAGTTCACAGTGGAGATGCAGGTTCAGTACTGGACACCAATCGCCAGCTAGTATAAATAGACTAGGATCAACAGTTAAAATATTATGGCACAACAGCTCTTTGGATATTCACTAGAAAGAGCGAAGAAGGTCCCAAAGGGGCCTTCTTTTGTTCAAAAAGATAGCTTAGATGGTTCACAGCCCGTAGTTGGTGGTGGATACTATGGATATTCTGTTGACTTTGACGGTCAGATTCGGAACGAATACCAATTAATCACTCGTTATAGAGAGATGGTTCTTCAACCCGAATGTGATAGTGCGGTTGACGATGTAGTGAATGAAACTATCTGTGGGAACTTTGATGATGTTCCTATAGCAGTTAATTTAGCAAACTTAAATCAATCATCAAAAATTAAAAAATTAATCAAAGAAGAGTTTGATCATATACTCAGACTACTTGACTTTGATAATAGATCTTACGAAATCTTTCGTCGATGGTATGTCGATGGAAGACTTTTTTATCATAAGGTAATCGACCCTAAAAAACCAAGAGAGGGTATGATTGAACTTAGATATATTGATCCTCGAAAGATTCGTAAAGTAACTGAGTATGAAGCAAAGCGTCCTGAAGAGTATAGATCTCAAGATCTAAATCAACAGCTTACTCAACGTGCAGCAAGTTATTATCTCTACAATCCAAAAGGATTGAAGAATGCTACTAATCAGGGAATGAAAATTGCACCTGATTCAATTTGCTATGCACACTCTGGTATTCAAGATCTTAATAAAAATATGGTCTTGTCTCACTTGCACAAAGCAATCAAGGCAGTTAATCAACTGCGAATGATAGAAGACTCTCTTGTTATATACAGATTGTCACGTGCACCAGAAAGAAGAATTTTCTATATTGATGTAGGTAATCTTCCAAAGAATAAAGCGGAGCAATACCTTCGTGAAGTAATGGGTCGTTACAGGAATAAACTTGTATACGATGCAAACACAGGAGAAATTAAAGATGACAAGAAGTTCATGTCGATGCTTGAGGACTTCTGGCTACCAAGAAGGGAAGGCGGTAGAGGAACTGAAATCTCTACGCTCCCAGGTGGACAAAATCTTGGAGAACTTGAGGATGTCAAGTACTTCCAGAAGAAGTTATACAAAGCATTAAACGTTCCTGGCTCAAGATTAGAGACAGAAACTACATTTAACATCGGACGTGCGGCTGAAATCACACGTGATGAAGTTAAATTCCAAAAGTTTATTGCAAGATTGCGTAAACGTTTCGCTGAAATGTTTATCGATTTACTTAAAACTCAGTTAGTTTTAAAAGGTATCGTTTCCATTGAAGAATGGGAGGAGATGAAGGAGCACATTCAGTTCGACTTTATCGCTGATAACTACTTTACTGAACTAAAAGAAATCGAAATCCGCAACGAAAGGATGAATCAAGTTGCACAAATGGATCCTTACGTTGGTAAATACTTCTCTATTGAGTTCATAAGGAAGAAAGTCCTTAAGCAGTCTGATCAAGAAGCTAAAGAAATCGATAAGCAGATTGAAGAAGAGCAAGAAGCTGGACTAATACTGAGTCCTGAAGAGCAGATGGCTGCAGATATGGGTATGGTTGGCCCCGAAATGGAAGGCGATCCAGCAGCAGGAGGTGCACCTGCCGACCCAAAGTCGCAAGTTGATCCCGCAGATCAAAAAAGAGGCGAGATCTAAATCTATAAATAAATTATAATGGGAGTTACATTATGCCTAGCGAAATAGCAAACCAAATAGTTAATCACATTTTCGGAGACGAAAAACAAAAAGCATTAGATGCTGCACATGATGCAATGGCTGCTCATGCTTATGATGCTATACAAGCCCAGAAACTTGAGTTTGCAAAAACTCATGGGTTTAACCCAGATGATACTGCACAAGGTGTAGCAGATGAACTTGAGGACAAGATTGGTGCTCAGGATATACAGGATGTTGATACCTCTGGTATGAGACTTCCTTCAGATCCCGATCCACAAGATCCACCAGAAGAACCTGTTGCAGCAGTAGACGAACCAACCGAGGAACCTAAAGAAGATGAGACTGATAGCTGAGCAAATTACCGACGCAGAATTTATCTGTGAAGATCGCAAAGGCGGTGGAAAGAATTACTTCATCGAAGGTATTTTTCTACAGGCTGAATTGCAAAATAAGAACGGACGTATGTATCCGATGAAGACTTTGCAACGTGAAGTCGCTAAATATGAGCAGAAGTTCATACAAGGTGGACGTGCTCTCGGAGAGCTTGGACATCCTGAAGGACCATCTATCAATCTTGATAGAGTTTCTCATAAGATAGAATCATTGAGAGAAGATGGAAATAATTTCATTGGACGTGCAAAGATTCTTGATACACCTAATGGTAAGATTGCAAAATCTCTACTTGACGAAGGTGTAAGACTCGGTGTTTCATCGAGAGGCATGGGATCTTTAAAGAAAGAATCTACATGTAACGTCGTGCAAGACGACTTTATGCTTGCAACTGCTGCTGATATAGTGGCTGACCCATCTGCTCCTGACGCTTTTGTTGATGGAATCATGGAAGGAAAAGAGTGGGTATGGGATAATGGAAGACTTTGTGAGTCTGCTGTTGCCCAAATTAAACAAGAAATAGATCAAGCAACCCTTATAAACATACAAGAACGGAAGATTTCCGCATTCAGTAAGTTTTTAAAGAGTTTATGATTTATAAATAAATACAGACAACGCTAATGCTTAACGGAGTTAAAAGAAATGGCTGAGACCCTCGAAAAAGAATTAGATAACATGGAAGAAGTGGCCGAAGGTTCTAATCCTGTTACTAAGAACGCAAAACCTGGAGAAAAGATTGACACCTCAAAAGGTGGTGGCAAGAAAGTTATCCATGTGGCTTCCGATAACTGGGAGAACGCTGCAGGAACTAAAAATGCAGGACAATCTGCTGCAGGAGATGTAAGTGTTGAGAAGGATAAGTCTATTAAGACGAAGCCATCCGACGCATCCGCAAAGCAAGAAGAGGTAGAATCCGATGGCGAAACAATCGCAGAAGAAACCCCCTATGAAACCAAGTACGACTTCAGTCAAGATGTTGACGCTCTTGTCGCTGGTGAAGAACTATCAGAAGAGTTCAGGGTAAAAGCTGCAACCATCTTCGAGGCTGCTGTTACAGAGAAAGTTAATCTGGAAACTAAAGCGTTGACCGAAGCATTTGAAGAATCTCTAACTGAAGAAGTAGAGAAAATCAAAACAGAATTGGCAGAAAAAGTAGATGACTATTTGTCTTATGCTGCACAGACCTGGATGGAAGAGAATCAACTCCAGATCGAGCACGGCATACAGACTGAGATGGCTGAGTCATTCTTTAGCGGCCTAAAAGATCTTTTCGTGGAGCATAATTTTGGTGTTCCTGAAGAAAAGTATAACCTGCTCGATGGAATGGCAGGGGAACTAGATGAAATGGAAGGTAAACTCAATGAGCAAATCGACGCTAACGTATCTTTGAATAAGAGAATTGGCGAATTTATTAAAATGGAGATTGTGAACGAATGTGCTGCTGGACTCGCTGAAACCCAAAAGGAGAAGCTTGAGAAACTAGCAGAGGGTGTTGAGTTTGAAAATGAAGAGGACTTTAAATCTAAAGTCGAAACTATCAAGGAATCATACTTCACTAGGAAGGCTGAGATCGCAGAATCTGCGAAGGAACCCACCGAAGAAGCATCTGCACCTTTGGTAGAAAGTACAGCGAGTGATTCAATGTCGAAGTACGTTGATCAATTATCTCGTTGGTCCAAATAATTAGTAAAAATCACTTAACTAGAGTCAAATGACTATACAACAACTCCAGGAAAAGTGGGCACCCGTATTGAATCACGATTCAGTTCCTGAAATCAAAGATTCATATAAAAAAGGCGTAGTCGCACAACTCCTAGAAAACCAAGAAAACGCAATTAAAGAAGAAGGTCAAGTTCTTAGCGAGACCCTTCAAACTACAGGTTATACTTCTGCTCACGCAGACACAGGTCCTGTTGCAGGTTTCGACCCTGTATTGATCAGTCTAATCAGACGTTCAATGCCTCAACTCATTGCATATGACGTTGCTGGTGTTCAACCAATGACTGGTCCTACTGGATTGATCTTCGCAATGAGATCCTTCTACGGTTCAGAGCGTAGACCTGCTAATGGTGACTTCAGAGAAGCACTATTCAACGAACCTAACGCTGGTTTCACTGGTGGAAAGGGCACAGGATTATCAAACTACGATCCTACTGCTTCATCTTCTGGTGTTAACGATGCTGAAGGTGCTAACCCAGGACTACTTAATGATTCCCCTGCTGGAACATATGAGGTAACTGGTGATGCTACTGGTATGACCACAGCTACTGCTGAGGCACTAGATGATTCATCTGCGAACAATGAGTTCCGTGAGATGGGTTTCTCAATCGAGAAAGTAACAGTTACTGCTCGATCACGTGCTTTAAAGGCAGAGTACAGCATAGAGATGGCTCAAGACCTTAAGGCGATTCATGGATTGGACGCTGAATCTGAGCTTAGCAACATTCTCTCTACAGAGATCCTTGCTGAGATTAACAGAGAAGTTGTTCGTACAATCTATACAAACGCTGTTAAAGGTGCTATCGCTAATACCGCTACTGACGGAATCTTCGACTTAGACGTTGACTCAAATGGTAGATGGTCTGTTGAGAAATTCAAGGGACTTCTATTCCAGATAGAGAGAGACTCTAACGCAATCGGTCAAGAGACTCGTCGTGGGAAGGGCAACATTTTGATCTGCTCTGCAGACGTTGCTTCTGCTCTAGGTATGGCTGGCGTTCTTGATTACGCTCCTGGTCTTAATGGTAACAACGGATTGACTGGTGTAGACGATACATCTTCAACTCTTGTTGGTACACTTAACGGACGCATCAAGGTCTATGTTGACCCTTATTCATCTAACGTAAGTGATAAGCACTTCTACGTTGCTGGATACAAAGGTACTTCACCATATGACGCTGGACTGTTCTATTGCCCATATGTACCTCTACAGCAAGTCAGAGCTATCAACCCTAACACCTTCCAACCAAAAATTGGCTTTAAGACTCGTTATGGCATGGTTTCAAACCCATTCTCAGGCGGTCTTACACAAGGTAGTGGTGCTCTTACTGCAAATGCTAACAAGTACTACAGACGTGTACAAGTTGCAAACCTCATGTAATTCGGATTACATACAACTTAAAGAGACCCCAGAGGGGTCTCTTTTTTATTACTAAATTTTAAAAAACTAAATGAAAAAATTATCTTTACTATTACTCACACCATTATTAGTGGGATGCGATCCTTCAGGTGGTATGGGTAGAATAGACTGGTCTTGGCCAGGTGTCCCAGACGAATACGAATGTAATCAGGTAGCAGATCCAGCAGCATGGTGTGCAACAGGTGAACATCCTAATCTATGTGATTGTTAATGAAAGGATACACTAAGGAGGACATTAAAAGGATACTAGGATCATCATGGCCAACTATGCCTGAAGATCATGAGACTGGTAATGAAATAAGAAAGAGAAAGGGTAGAGAGATGAGAGCAGGATTACGACCATATCCTGAATATGGTGCAAAGAGAACTGGTCCTAACTTTGATGAGAATGGAAAGTATATCTACCCTGAAGGTAGTGGGTTTAGGTATACTGATTATCTGAGGGATAATCCCGACTCAACTGAAGCATCAAGCTACGGTAATAAAGTGTCCTAAATAATCACACAGAGTATGTTTTGTTATGATTAAGAATTTTTGGTTCAAAGACTTTATAGGTTACTTTGAAACTGAATATGATACACAACCATTAATTGACTATTGGAAATATCAGGATAAATGTGGAGCCACATTTAGACGCTATGGCATCTTTGGTAAAGACCGTAAGGCACATCAGAGAAAAGATAAATGTCTAGCAACTGAAGACTTCATGTTAGATCATAACTGCGGTTATGAATACATGAGACAGTATAATGAAATTACTGGTGCTTGTGTTCAACATTATATCAATGAGTATGAAGCAGTGATTCATTATAGGTATCAACAGGTATATCTTAATGTACAACGCACGAAACCTTCTGAAGGTTTCCATGCTTTCCATTGTGAGACAGGTAGTCTAGGTACTAATCGTCGTGTGTTAGCGACAATGATGTTCCTTAATGATGACTTTGAAGGTGGTGAGACTGAGTTCCTATATCAAAATGAACGTGTGAAAGCTAAGAGAGGAATGATGTTGTTATGGCCAGCTGGATTTACTCATACACATAGAGGTAATCCTGTATTGTCAGGTGAAAAATACATATCTACATCATGGTTAGAAAACGTTAACGCATAAAATGGCACTCCCAACTAATTGGTTCGCAGAACAAATAACAAATAAGAACTTCCTATCACCAATAGGTTTCTTGTTCCTATTGGATAAAGCCAAGAATTGTTCTTTCTTATGTCAGAAAGCAACTATACCTACATTCAGCATTAACAATATTGATGTACCGACACGTGGTTTAGTACCCATTCCAATAGAAAGTACAGCAACTTATTCAGATTTGAATATAGAATTTATTGTAGATGAGGATCTTAGAAATTATATGGAGATCCATAACTGGATGCGTGCAATGGGTACACCACAAGATTATGGTGAAAGAGATGATTGGAACCATGCATACCGATTAAAAGGTAGTAATATGGATTCAAAAGTATCTGATGCCACATTACAAGTTTTAAATAATAACAACATTGCAAACTTTGATGTTGTCTTCAAGTCAGTATTTCCAGTAGAGTTGAGTGCTTTGCCATTTGATGTAACTCAAACTGATAATCAATATTTCACAGCAATGGCAACTTTTAGATACATATTATATGAAGTAAGAGATCCATCTAGCGGTAGACTAAGACGATGATTAAAAAGAAACTTCACCAATTAAAAGAGTGGGATAAGAAGTGGGCTAAAAAGTTCCAGGACAAATTCAACTTAACAGACTATCAGATGTTATGTTTAACATTCGCAAAAGGTTTCGTAATAGGGGCACTTATCCTCTAAATAAGGACGGAACACCTTGCCTTAAAGGTAGAATTATCAATCTAATTCAAGTAGTAGTTGTTGTTCAATTATTAATTGTAGCAGCAACCATACATGGATGTCTTATGCCTGGTAGAACATGTGATTCTGAGACGAAACAACATGTTGCAAACATGATGACTGTTATAACTACTTCTACCTTTGCTTTATATGCAGCAGAGAAATGAAGTTTGAATTTGAAACTACCTTTGGACCTGGTGTAGACCCTTGGTATGCTAAAGCAGAGAGGTGGGCAAAGAAGCAACGCTTCCCAATTAACCACCTGGCCTTGGGTTTGATCAAGTGGTTGACAGAACGCTGGATTGATGCTAAGATATATAACACCATGAGTTCTGTGGATGCACAGGCTAAATCCATTGTAAAGGAATGGGAGGAACAGGATGACAGAACAAACTCAAGACACAACATCGTGGAGAAAGGAGTATTTGGAGATGAAGGCTGGTCTCTCGAAATTTCAAATCCAGTTGTTGAACGAAGGTCCGAAGCAACTAGCACAGGCATGGTTACTGGGAGCGATGCATCAGGACTACAAAAAGATGAAGGGAATTAAAGAAGAAGATACTGAGAATAGAGGACAGTTGCAGTCTTCATTAAAAGAATTTTTTGATAAAACCAAAGACCAAGGTATATAATGAATCTTGAACAACTTCAGGAGAAGTGGAAGAAGGATAGTGTAATAGATCCTGACCTCTACTGCGAAGAGTCTATTAAAATACCTCAGTTACATATGAGGTATATGGAATATTATAATACTTTTTCTCTAATGAGAAAAGAGAAAGAAGGTGAGATGAGAAGTCTTATAAAAGAGAAATGGATATATTATAAAGGAAAGGCACCCTCTACAGTATATAAAGAGATGCCTTTTGATCTTAAATTAACAGATAAAAAAGAATTAGAAATGTTCATCACTGCTGATGATGACGTTAAAAAACTTCAATACAAGATAGACTACATAGAACAGGTCTTGTTATTCCTTGACGGTGTATTGAAGATGATCAATAACCGTAATTTTCAAATTAAGAATGCTATAGACTGGGAAAAATTTAAAAATGGATTATGAAGTACGGTGCTCAGTATCGGATTATTGAATTAAATGACAGTGCTATGAGCATTGTTAGAGAAACATTGAATAGTGAAAATTTAGATTGGAAAGATAGTCTTACATATAACTCAGAAGAAGCAAAAAAACATAGTAGTAGAATATCTCAACAGGCATGGATACAAGATAGAAGATTCTGTCAGATGTTTATTGAGATAGCAAAGGCAATGAATGTTGATAATGGTTGGAACTTAGATATACAAGGTGTAGAACCTATACAGTTTGGTGTGTATCCTGAAGGTGGTAAGTATGATTGGCATGTAGATCAACACCCACATCCAGTTCAAGGTACTGTTAGAAAAATAAGCATGTCCCTTTTCCTTAATGATCCTAGTGAGTATGAAGGAGGGGAGTTTGATTTGGAGATATATAAACCAGAGAGTGACTGCAGATATGAAACATTTAGACTGTCAAAAGGTTCTGCAATCTTCTTTCCGTCTGATTTGTGGCATAGGGTAAGACCTGTTACTTCTGGAGTACGAAAATCAATAGTAGCATGGTTTTATGGACCTCCTTATACGTAAGAAGAACGAAGTCTATTTACAAGTGGAAGCGGAACCTCATATTAATTATGAGCTCGCAGATTTTTTTACCTTTGAAGTCGAGTCTGCAAAGTATATGCAGAAGACTCGAAGATACAAAGGATGGGATGGTAAGATAAGATTATACTCACCTGCAAATGGTGAGATATATTGTGGTCTAATAGATTATCTTACTGATTGGGCTAAGAAGAAAGGTTACCAATATCGCCTAGAGCATCACGAACATTTTGGAGATCCTCAAGAGGTAAATCCTCTAATAACTCCTCAAGCTGTGGTGGGCTTTGTGAAGGCACTTTGTCTTCCTGTAAAGATGAGGGATTACCAATACCGAGCAGTGTATGAATCCCTACGATACAACAGGCGACTCCTGCTGTCCCCAACAGCAAGCGGGAAAAGTTTGATGATTTATTCATTGGTTAGATTTCATGTAAACGTCAAAAGAAATGTTTTAATTGTAGTACCTACCACTTCTTTGGTAGAGCAGATGTATAAGGACTTTGAAGAATATGGTTGGATGGTTTCCAAACACTGCCACAAAATATATGCGGGGCAAGAAAGGTACACTGATCATGATGTGGTAATTTCCACTTGGCAATCTATCTACAAGGAACCTAAAAAGTTTTTCTCTAGGTTCGATGTGGTCATCGGTGATGAGGCACACCTTTTCAAAGCTAAATCTCTGACTACGTTGATGTCTAAGTTGCATGATTGTAAGTACCGTATAGGTTTTACAGGAACTTTAGATGGTGCCAACGTTAATCAATTAGTTCTTGAAGGTGTCTTTGGTAGATGCTCGCAAGTAACTAAAACTAATAAACTCATGGAACAGGGTCATGTTGCTAAGTTAAAAGTAAAAATAGTTTTAATTAAACATGAAGAACAGATCTTTGAAGGATATCAAGATGAGATCTCATATTTAATAGAACATGAACTAAGGAATAAGTTTATTGCCAACCTTACAAAGAGTCTCAAAGGAAACACTTTAGTCCTCTTTAACTATGTAGAGAGGCACGGTATTCCTTTGTATGAATTGATAAATAGTAGTACAGAACAACCTGTGTACTTAGTTCATGGGGGTGTTGAGACACAAGATAGAGAAGACATTCGATTCTTAACTGAGAAATCAGAGAACGCTATTATCATTGCTTCCTTTGGTACATTCTCTACAGGTATTAACATCCGTAACTTACATAATGTTATCTTTGCATCACCTTCTAAATCAAGAGTTCGCAACCTACAATCAATAGGACGTGTACTTAGGAAAGGAGATAATAAGTCAAAAGCGACACTATATGATATCGCTGACGATATTTCTACAGATAAAGGAAACAATTATACGTTGAATCATCTGATGGAAAGAGTCAAAATATATAATGAAGAGAAATTCGATTATGAAATCATAGATGTCAAATTAAAAAAATGATTACTTATGCCAAGCACGAAGAAGAATTCTATGGGGTTATGAAATTAATCACTGGTGAAGAAGTCTTGGGGAAAATTGTTTTGACATGTGAGAAGGATGAAACTCTATGTTTCATACAAGAACCAGTATGTGTATCGATTATTCAAAAACAAATTGAAGAAGATAAAGTCGCTCGTGGTATAGGATTTCATAAATGGATGCAACTATCAGACGAAGATTTTTATATCGTAAGAGAAAAAGATATCTTATCAATCTCTTCCATGAGTAAAGAAGTAGTGTTTATGTATGAATCTTTTATTGCGTCCGAGGCGGGAGGTTCTAAATTAGGTGATAAGAAAATAAAAATGCAACAACCTTCAGAAAAACATGTAGGTTTCTTAGGAAAAATAGATGATGCTAGAAAATTATTTGAAAAATTATATAAGACCTAGATTATTGCCCTGAACCCTTACACGGTTAGTGTACAGGAAATTGACACAGTTGTCAAGCTCTGCTATAATTACTAAAGAATTAGGAACCTTCAATGAGAAGAACTCCTGCAAAAAAGAAACAGCATTATGTAGATAATCAAGAGTTTCTCGCAGCAATTATTAAGTATAAAGAGAAAGTAGAAATTGCTGAGAAGCAAGGTCTTCCAAAGCCTCGTGTCAATAATTATATTGGTGGATGCTTTCTTAAAATAGCAACTCACTTATCATATAGACCAAACTTTATTAACTACATGTATAAAGATGATATGGTATGTGATGGTATTGAGAATTGTATACAATACATAGATAACTTTGATCCTACTAAATCAAGAAATCCATTTGCTTATTTTACACAGATAGTTTACTACGCATTTCTCAGACGTATTGCTAAAGAGAAACGTCAGATGGATATTAAAGATAAAATTTTAGAGAAGTCGGGCTACGATCATGTGTTTACAGTTGACGGAGAAGGTGGAGCCGACTATAATCAAATTAAGAATCGTGTCGAGATGAACACCAAGAGATGAAAATCCTCCTTATTACCGATCAACACTTTGGTGTACGTAACGACAATCAACATTTTATTCAACACTATAGAAAGTTCTATGGTGAGATTGTCCTACCTTTTATTAAGGCATCGGGCATTAAAGAGATTATAAATCTTGGTGATACCTTCGATAAAAGAAGGTCAATTAATTTCATGTCATTAGATGAAGCAAAGGATATGTGGTTTGATCCTTTGCAAGAGTTAGGATGTAACATGACATGTCTAATAGGAAATCATGATATCTATTATAAGAATACACTTAGGGTTAATGCTCCCACAGAATTATTGGGAGAATATGACTACATCAATGTCATTGATACTCCCACTACCCGCACTTATGACGGTACTGATATTCTTATGTTGCCTTGGATATGTGATAACAACTACGATAGAACCTTACGAAGCATCACAGAAAGTACTGCACCTGTCTGTATGGGCCATCTTGAGCTTAACGGCTTTGAGGCTCATCCAGGTCATGTAATGGAAAAGGGAATGGATCCCTATATATTTTCTAAGTTCACTAAAGTTTTTACAGGTCATTATCATAGCAAATCTAACAAAAACAATATCTACTATCTGGGCAACCCCTATCAGATTTACTGGAATGATTACAAAAGTAGAAGAGGTTTCCACGTTTTTGATACGGATACTCTTAAAACTACTTTTTATAGGAATCCCTTTGACATTTTTCATAAGCTGTATTATAATGATGGAGTTAATTTACCAGGAAAAGGAGAACTTAAAGGAGCCTTCGTCAAACTCATAGTAGAAGATAAAGGTGATTATCAAAAGTTCGATTATGCAGTTAAAAGACTTCAGGACATGTCCCTTGGTGATCTTAAAATTGTAGAAGATCTCAGTGTGGAACTGGAGAATGGTAGTTCAGTCATGGAAACCGAAGACACTATGACACTATTGGATACCTACATAGATGAGATAGACCTTAAAGTAAATAAGGCAAACATTAAGTCTGTAATGAGATCATTATACATGGAGGCATCCAATCTCTAATGTTCATTCTAACTCAGGTTCCTAATGGTGGTGTGTACTCGGTTATAAACAAAGACAAGAAAAAAACTGTTCAATGTTTTGAAGAAGAGGATGATGCCGTAAGATATATTCAACAACTAGAAGCTTCTTCTTATGAAAAAAAGTTAGAGGTTATGGAAGTTGATGATGATATCGTTGCAATTAATTGCAATAATCACGGTTACTATTATACTGTAATTACTCCTAATGATTTTGTGATCCCACCCCCTAAAGAATGATTGTATTTGAAACTATTCGGTGGAAGAACTTTCTTTCCACTGGTGATCAATGGACTGACATAAACTTTACTGATTCCAATGCAACACTGATTGTAGGGTCTAATGGTGCAGGGAAATCCACTATGTTGGATGCTCTCTGTTTTGGTTTATTCAACAAACCATTTAGAAAAATTAATAGAGGTCAACTCGTTAATAGTATAAACGAGAAGGGTCTCAAAGTTGAAGTATGTTTTAGTATAGGGAGGGATGACTATCGTGTATTCAGAACAATCAAACCTAATTCTTTCGAGGTTTACAAGAATAACAAGTTGGTTGATCAGGAAGCTGCAGCTAAGGACACCCAGAAGTATCTCGAACAAAGTGTTCTCAAACTCAACTACAAAAGTTTTACCCAAGTCGTCATACTTGGTTCATCCACATTTGTCCCCTTCATGCAACTTACCGCACCTCACAGGCGAGAAGTTATTGAAGATCTACTCGACATCAAGATCTTCTCAAACATGAATCTACTCCTTAAAGATCGTGTAAGAAATGTTTTTACACAATCAAAGGATTGTAACCATCTATTATCTATAGCAGAAGAGCGTGTAAACTCACAGGAAAAACTTATAAAATCCTTAAGAGAAGTAAACAGTACTAGAAGAAAGGAAAAGCAAGCTAAAATTATATCAAACAAGGCTGAAATTGATACCATAGAAGCTCAACGTGATACTGAAGAGATAACACTGAAGACATTAGAAAAGGATTTATCTGGGACTGGTGAGTCTAAGTCTTTATTATCTAACTTAAAACAGAAGCAATCTGATATTAATTCAGAACTTAAGAGAGTGTCTAAGCAGATGAAGTTCTTTAAGACACATGATAACTGTCCTACATGTAATCAGAATATAACTCCTAAGTTTAAAGAGAAGAAGATCTCCACATATACTACACAGGGTCAGGAACTTTCTAAGGCTTTTAAGGATGAACAAAATGAGATTGATAAAGTAATAGAGACCATAGAAAAAGCCGATGAACTTTCTATGAAGTGTCATGAAATGCGTAGTGATATTTCTCAAATGGATAGATCTATTAATCGTTTAGAAAAAGATAACAATCAATTAGAAACTGAGTTAATTGAGTTACAAACAAATACACCTAATATTAAAAAGGAAAATAATATTCTAAAGGGTTTAAAGGAAGAGTTTGATAAGACATCTAGTGAGTGTGCAAAAGTAAATCAAACAATGGATGAGTTCCAAATAGTATCCAACCTATTAAAAGATTCTGGTATCAAGAAACAAATCATTAAAAAATATGTACCTGTTTTTAACAACCTCATTAATAAATATCTTCACAGTATGGATTTCTTTGTCAACTTTACACTTGATGAAGAGTTTAATGAAGTTCTTAAGAGTAGATTTAGAGATGAGTTTAGTTATTCCTCATTCTCAGAAGGTGAAAAACAAAAGATTGATCTAGCACTTCTCTTCACATGGAGAGAGGTTGCACGTATGAAAAATTCAGCAGCAACTAATTTGCTTATACTTGATGAAGTATTTGACAGTTCTCTTGATGCCTCTGCTACCAGTGAGCTACTTGCTATACTAGGTAACATAGCAAATAGTGCAACTAACCTATTTGTAATATCCCATAAAGGTGATATACTATTAGAGAAGTTTAAAAAGGTATTGCGTTTTGAAAAGATTAATGATTTCTCTAAGATCGTAGAAGATGAGTAAGATATGGAATATATGGAAGTATGCACTGGGTTCATTCTCTGATGAAAAAACGAAAGAGTATGATAATTATGTACTCATTATTCGATCTGTCATCTTTGTTAGTTATCTCATTACTAATTGTTTTATCGTTGCAGGGGTGATCAGACACTGGGACAGTGGACAAACTGACCACCCACGCTCGACAGGGGTTCGAGAAGTGCTACAATAAAGGTATCAAACGAGGAATGCATGTTCAATCAAGAAGTAAAAGGTACACTCGCTAGACTACTAGCAACAGAGAACCTAACAGTAGAGCACCGTAAGGTCAGCACAGCATACTTCGATGTGGACAAGAGAGTTCTTTGCTTACCTATATGGAAGACTGCTTCTGAGACAGTATATGACCTTCTAGTAGGACATGAGGTAGGACATGCTCTTTATACCCCACAGGAGGGTTTGGGTGATGCTCCTAAAGCATTTGTAAA
>VTLG01004291.1_pt1 | contig 26891 bp, 53 predicted proteins | sample 4694571 | NCBI WGS metagenome assembly VTLG01 (sample SAMN12604809, study PRJNA352737) | marine metagenome | biome: ENVO:00000447; feature: ENVO:00000209|ENVO:00000569|ENVO:01000036; material: ENVO:00002151; isolation source: viral sequences binned using virsorter ...
CAGGTGCTTGTGTTAAGAGAACTTTACCAAAAGTACAAATGCCTGCTGGTAAAACAATCGGTATTGCTTACAACAAAGGTAATTATCAAGTTGTTGACGCTGCCGATATTAAAACAATGGGAAGGAAGATATAATGTTTAATTTGAAAAATACATTATTATTTGTCGCTTCATTAGTTGCTGTAATAGTAATTTCAATGAATATGGCAAATGCAGATGAGAAGAAAACGATTACTCCTAAAGAGTTTGCTACAACTTTAAGTGAAGTACCTAATAAAGTAGGTAACTTTCTTACAAATGAAGTAGAGAAAACAAAAGAGTATCAAAAGAAAAGTTGGGCAGAAATGAAAACAAAATGGCCATTTACAATGTTCAAAGGTAAAGAATAATGAACGGTGATTTTGTGATAACAAGTCCTAACGATGGAACACATTTTATTAGACCTGTATCTGCCAGAGGACATACTTTCTGGCAAGATTCAGGTTTCAGTAAATATGTAATTGATAATAACGAAGACTATTATATAATTAAAAGTGTTGATAGTCAGAAAATTTGTGATGAGATTAGAAAAAATAATATGGATTTTACTAGTTAGTTTATCGCTAACTAATTGTGCCAACATAAACAGATCCGAAGTGGGTGCTGCTTTAGGTACAACTACAACTACTGCCGCTTGTATTGAAATGGGAGTAAATGATCCTTATTTAATTGCTGGTTGTGCCGTAACTGGTGCGTTTGCTGGCGCTGAGATTATGTATAAGAGTGATTATGATGTACACAATGCTGTATTCGTAGATCATTTAAACACAGGACCAGGTACACAAAGTTATACTAATTGGTATAATTCAAAGACAGGTAACTCTGGTGTAATTAAAATAACAAAATCATACCTTGAAGGTCCTTTTAAATGTAAAGATTATGACTCTACTATTGATATATCAAATAGTTGGCCTTTAATAGGTATCGGTGGTCAAAATAGAAAAGTTGTGTTTGGTACTGCTTGTCAGACACCAGACGGAAAGTGGTTTGAAAAAAGATGAAAAGATGGATATTAGATAATTTACCTACGGTATGGATGATATTGATTATATTAGTATCAGTATTATTAATTACAGATCACGCTAGGGCGTGTGTTGATTGTGATTTAAATAAGAAAGCATTTGAAAATGTTAAAGTTGTGTCAGTAGAAGGTGATATTGATACAATTAATTATGACAAGGTTACCACGATACTAGAAAAATTAGAAAAGGCAGATAACAATGTCTATTATGATAAGATACAAACAATAGAACCTAAAAAAGTTGATGGTCAATATTGCTATGTGAAGATAGTAATTAAACAAAAAGGTGATACTATTGTTAAAGAAGAAATTTTGGAGTGTGCCGATGGTAGAAAAAAGTTTGATGGTCCTAGTTATTGGGAACTATTTGCTCAATTCTATTACCGAGATATTAATACTCCAGAATATTGCCGATATTATACTCGGCAAAATCACGCTTTTAAGTCGTTCGGAAAAGTGTGTATGAACAAGGACGGTGAATGGGAGGTACAATGATTAAAAATTTAATCATAATCGGACTCTTTACTATCGTTATAACTCAAACGGACATTGGTATTACTGATGTTTTCAACTATGTTGAACTGGCGCTTGACAAATTACAACAGATGGTATATACTATGAAAAGGAGTGTGTAAAAGTATATGATGAAACAAGTAAAAATAATTACGGCATTAGTTATGTCAGTTATGCTGACCAATTGTGCTAGTAATTACAATATCAAATCAGAAAAAGGTAATGTTGTTGACAAAGTACCGAAATGGTATATGGCAGACATTAATGATTCCAAGGCGTGTGATAAGAAAATCTTTGGAAAAGATAAGGATAAAGTTTGTATCTACGGTGTAGGTACTGCTGTATCGCCTGACTTAAACCTTGCAATAGAGAAAGCAAAAATGCTTGCAAAAGCGGAACTTGCTGACATTATTAAAGGTGAAATGAACAAAAAATCTAGTCAGTTTATAACTGAATTAGGTAAGACTCAAAAGAAAACTATCGTAAGTGAAGTTGAGTCTGTTCTAGTCAATGTTATCAAGGATACAAAAGTTAGAGGATATGAAATCTTTGAACAAGATGTAACCTTAACAAAGAATGGTTATTATCGTGCTTGGATAGGTTTAAGACTTCCAATGGGTGAGTTTAACAAAATGTATAACTTCACTATTGAGGAGGCTGTTGACGCCTATAACCTTAAATCAAAGGCAAAAGTTGCCTATGAGAACCTAGTAGGAAACGACAATGACAATAGTAATATACAGCAAAACTAATTGCGTTTATTGTACCAAGGCCAAGAACTTGGTTAACAACCTTGGCCTTGACTACACGGAAAAAAGTTTAGAGAAAGATTTTAACGGTGATCCTAGCAAGATGTTAGAAGATATAGGTAAACCTGTAAGACAAATGCCACAAATTAAAATAGATGGCAAATTAATAGGTGGTTATAATCAACTTGTAGAACATTTTGAATCACAAGGGAAAGTAAACTTTAAAGGTGAGATCAAGTAATAAAATGGCAGATGACGGAAAAATCATACCGTTTCCTACGGATAAGATTGTAAATCCTAGAACAAGAGAACTAGACGAACAACGTAGAAAAATGGGTGAGAAGGTTGCTAAACAAATACAAGAACAACAAACTAAAAAATTTGTAGAAACCGCAGTTGATGATATATCAATGCACTTATTAAAAAACTTTGTTGATTTAGCAATGAAAACAAATCAACCAAACTTTACAAAAGATTTAGCATTATTAGTAGATGTAATGCGTGGTATGATATATAGAGATTTTAAAATAAAACATCCTGCTCAGAAACTTGCAGATAAAATGGTAGAATTAAAAACTAATAAGGCAGGAACCGTTTCAGCAAAGATTAATTATTCAAATGTATTAGATGAGTCAGTTAGAAATAATAGACCTATTTCTGGTGATGTTAATAAAGAATTAAAGGACCTAAATGAAACACAAGGTTTTTTTGAACCTGATGGTAATTTAGATGACTAAAGAAATTGCACAAGCAATCGCCAAGTCTGGTTGTAAAATAGACAGAAAGAGAGGGTTAAACAATAATGTTTAATTTTTTTAATAATAAAGGAGAAGAAGATATGGCTAGAGCTAAAACTTCAAAAACGTCAAAAATCAGAAACCTGTTCAATTCAGGTGTAGATGTTTCTTGGACGCATTTAAGAAACAAATTTGATTTGAGATCACCTGCCGCTATGGTAGGAAAATTAAGAAACGAAGGTTTAATGATTTACGAAAATAGATCATCTAACGGTGTTTCTTATAGAGTTGGTACGCCTTCAAAAGCAATTTTGATCGCTGGTATGAACAAAGTGTTTGGTAAGCAAGTTGCTTATTCAGCATAATTAAATGACAGGTAGGGGCGCTTCGGCGCCCTTGCTATTAAATTATTATGACAGAATTTACTAACGGAATATTTAAAACAATTGCAAGTACGAGTGCTGGTAGAGCATTAGTATATACATTAGGTCATATTATAATTGCAATGAGTGTTGTTAGTATTGTAACTGGTGCTAGTCTATTTGAGGCAGGCGTAGTTGCGTTGGTTGAACCAACAATAAATGGTGTGTGGTATTATGCACTAGATAAAATGTGGAGTAAATATTTAAAATGAATTGGCAAGATGGATTATTAATGGGATTTATTGGTTGTACAGCAACCGTTGTAGGTTTTCTAATTGCTTTTTATGTTGCAAATAGAAACTTTAAAAAGTCGCAAGAAAAAAACAAACCTCTATCAAGTGTAGAGCAATCATTAAAAACTTTAAACGAAATACCAGGTAGTAAGGCAGGTGATGATTGTCAGTAAAAATTAAAAAATCAGAATATCAGAATTACGCTGATTGTATTAGAAGTGACCAAGTTTCAGCAGCAGGTGTTGTTGAACTATTTAAAGATAAAGCATTTTATAAATGGTATAAAAAGAAATATTTAAATGATACTAGTAGACCTTAATCAAGTTTTAATATCAAACCTTATGGCACAGATACGTGGTAAGGCAGACGTTAAACCTAATAAAGAAATGATTAGGCATATGGTGTTGAACTCATTAAGAGGTTTCAATGTTAAGTTTAAGGAAGAGTTTGGTGATCTAGTATTATGCTCAGACGCTGGTGATCCTTGGCGTAGAGAGTTTTTTCCTAATTACAAATACAGCAGAAAACAGGCACGACAGGACGGTCCGTTTGATTGGGACGAAATATTTAATATCATAACAGAAATTAAGAATGAAGTAAAAGATAACTTTCCGTATAAGGTTATGTATGTTGAGAATAGTGAGGCAGATGACCTTATTGCTACGATTATAAAACTACAAGAAGAAGACAAGTATTTAATTATATCTGGCGACAAAGACTTTATACAATTAGCACATTATGGTAATGTGTATCAATGGTCACCTTTATTAAAAGGTTTCATAGGTGAACAAGAGGATCCTAGAGTATTTTTAAGAACACAAATAATAAAAGGTGACAGGTCAGATGGTGTGCCTAATATATTAAGTGATGACGACATATTTGTAAGAGGTGAAAGACAGAAACCTATTAAAGCAAAACAATTAGAAGAATGGTCTAATATAGAAAACATACCATTAGGATCAGAAACAAAAAAACACTACAATAGAAATAAGAAACTAATAGATTTATCGCAGATACCAAAAACGATAGAAACTAACATTATAAATACATATAAGAATTATAAAGTAAATAACAGGTCGCTCCTGTTGAATTATTTTATGAAGAAGAAACTGAAGACATTGATAGATAAAATTAATGACTTTTAAAATGAGGATATTATGGCTATAACAACACAATCATTAAACCAAGGATTAGGTACCGAAGGTTCAGGTGCTCCTACCGTACACGAGATTTTTACAAAAATCAATAACGCTAAGGACAAACCTCAAAAGATTGATATACTACGATCTTTTGATAATCAAGCAATGAGGACGCTATTAAAAGCAGCGTTTGATCCAAAGATCAAGTTTGATTTACCTGAAGGCAATCCGCCGTTTATAAGAAACGAAGCGCCTGCTGGAACTGAACATACTAGTTTAGCATCCGAGGCAAAAAAACTATACCACTTTGTAGTTGGTGGAAACAATGAAATAACAAAGTTGAAAAAAGAAACTATGTTTATTCAGATGTTAGAAGGACTACAAGAGAAGGACGCAGATGTCCTAATGGCAATTAAGAATAAGAATCTTAATAATGTCTATAAAGGTTTAACCGCACAAATGGTTAAAGAAACCTTTGGTTGGAATGACGATTTCGTTAGAATCAACAAATAAAACACACATTTTATAGGGGTGTTCACGCTTTGTTCTCATAGCGCACCCCTAAAAACCCTTTAAAATCAACACTTTTTATCGCTTGACTTTAGTATCAAAGTATGCTATAATAAATACATTATGAGAAAACAATTATTTTATACTTTTATAGTATTCGTATATATTTGGTCTTGGAGTATTTTTAATGCTGTCAATGCCAATGAGAGATTAGAAACTACAACTGGTCACGTGATCGTTGAAACCGTAAAAGGTACAGACATAGATCAGATGAAGATTTTAGAAGGCGAACTAGAAAACTTAGCACATAAGTTTGCTTTAGAAATCATACCTATAATTCAGGCGAGTTTGCCTTTAATTATGGATAGAGTTATGACAGATTTGAGATTAGAATTAGATAAACAGCACAAATGTTTATTACTAAAAGATAGTAAGATCAAAGACAAGGATTGTCAATGATAGAGTTATTTTTAGAATCACCGATGGAATTACAAGTGATAATTTTATCGTGTTTAACAATAGGGATTATTCAATTTATCAAAGATGAAAAAGAAAAAAACAGACAAAAATATGAGAGTGAAAAAAGTGCTGAAGCGAGAGCTAGCAAGCAATCGTAAATATAAAACTACCTATAAAGATATTAAAAAGTATTTCAAAGTGCTTAATAAAGCATTATTCAAAAACATATTACAACCTTTCAATGATATTCAATTAAAAGATTTGAAATGGCAAAAATGCTATGGTCAAGTTATACAATGGGAATGGAAAGGTAAAGGCACACAACAATTTCATTTACAGATGTTGCCTTTTTACAGAAATAAAAAAGAATTTGTTGAAACACTTGCTCACGAAATGATACATTTATGGCAAATGAATCACGTTGGCGATACAGGCAATCATAACAAATTGTTTTACTCATTTAGACCGAAGTTAAATAAACTTGGTTTAGATTTATAAAAAGAAAGATATATTATGGTAAGAAAAGTGAAAGAATTAGATCCGTATATTAAGGCACGAGTAGGAGAGGCGTTTCTAAAATTAGAAGGTTTACTTAAACCATCAAATCCATCAGGAACAACTAGACTATATTATACAGGACAATGGGCAAAAGATATTTACGATAATTATACTAATAAACAAGCAGCAGTATTATTCAAAAAAGTTAGGAAGTTAGAACCAGACTTAACATTTTATCAATCAAAATTAGAAACATTTAAAGACCACGAAGGTAAAGAGTGGGTAGGATACGATTATTATGCCAAAAAAAATTAATTGGGACAACATATTAAATAAGGCGTGGTTATACACGAAGATATTTTTTGTATCAGGTATAATTTGTGCTTTAGTATTTACTTGGGGAACATTTAATCCTAATAAATGGTCAAAACAAAAAGTAAATGCTGAACTAGAACATTTTTACCTAGAAAAAATTAAAGATTTAGATTTAAGAGAACCTGAATTTACCTACAATGATGATATACAATTTGTTAGAGCAATGCACAAATGTATAGATTATATAAATTTCACAACACCTAAAGATAAAAGAGTACCTTGGGAAATGATTATAGGTCAGGCGGCGTTAGAGTCTGGTTGGGGTAAGAGTAGATTTGCAGTTAAAGGTAATAACTTATTCGGTATTAGAACATTTACAGAAACCGTACCGCATTTAAAACCATCAGGTGTAGAAAAATGGTCAGGTTGGGGTGTAAGAGTATTTGCTAGTAAGTGTGATAGTGTAAAAGAATATATTAGATTATTAAATGAACATCCTGCTTATAAAGAATTTAGAGTCAAAAGACAATTAATGTTAGATAAGAATAAACCTTTAGACTCGTTTGTATTAATCAAAACGCTAGACGCATTTTCAACTACAAAAGATTATGACAAGAGAGTCATAAGAATGATTAATAAGATCAGACAATTAGAGAAATAAATAATCCAATGTTTTTAACTTTATTAACATTTATATCAGCAATCGCTATATCTTTAATAGCGGCAGGATATTCTATATTAGGATTAGCAACTTTATTTGCTGGTGCTGCCGTACCTATTATTGCAATGGGTTCAGCATTAGAAGTAGGTAAGTTGGTTGCCGCTAGTTGGTTGTATCATAACTGGCGAGAAGGAATACCTAGGGCATTAAAGGCATATCTATTTACAGCAATTATTGTATTAGTATTCATAACTTCGGTAGGTATCTTTGGGTTTTTATCAAAGGCACATTTAGACCAAGTTAGACCAACTGGTAATAATGCAGTACAAATAGCATTAATAGATAAACAAATTAATCAACAACAACTTATAATAGATAGGTCAGAAAATACTTTAGATAGATTAGACAAGGCGTTAGATGTCTATATAAGCAAAGAATATGTAACTAGAGGATTAAAAGAACGTAAGAAACAAAAAGAAGAACGAGATTTACTTAATGCAGAAATTAAAAAGGCAATGGATGAAATTGCTAGACTTACAACTGAAAAGAGTAATATAGAAATAGAACAATTAAAAATAGAGGCAGATGTAGGTCCTTTAAAATATGTTGCAGAATTAATTTATGGCGATAATGCAAAAGATCATTTTGATGAAGCAGTTAGAATTATTATATTAATATTAATATTTGTATTTGACCCATTAGCAGTATTACTATTGATCGCTGCTAACATATCATTAAGACAATGGAGAACAAAGAGAAATGAAAAACAAAAGATCAAAGACGAGGAAGAGAAGTCTGCCAAAAAACAAAAAGATTGGCAGAAAGAAGCTATTAACGCAAAAGTTAGAGCGAAAAACTACCGAGATAAGCAAAAAATTTATAAAGACTTTTTTAACAAGTTAGGCAAAAGACAATTGACTAATAGAGATTATGAAGACTTTTTTAGCACTATGGGTGCTGAAGAATTGAAAAACCTAGGTCTGGATCCAGATGAGATCAGACTTAAATTAGATCAAATAATGGAGTTTAATGACCCGAATAACAATCCTAATAAGTAGTTTACTATTATTAAATGCGTGTGGTACTTTACCTGCCGTAGTAGGTACAACTGCTTCATCATACGAATCATACAAAACAATTACCTATATTAAAGGTGGTGTTGACCTAGGTCTTGCCGCTAACGATAAAAAAACAACAGATGACCAGTTTTTATCTACAATTACAGGTTATGATTGCAAGATTCGTAGGGTTTTGAAAGATGGATTAGAGGCAATATGCCAAGAAGTAGAGTATAATCAGAAACATCCTGTGCTTGACAATGGTGGTAAAAAGTGATATATTATATAGATATGAAAGATATTAAAATACATCCTGATTTGCAGATGAGAAGAATCAAAAATGCAGAAACAAAATGTAGAGAGGCAACTAGTGATTGGGGTAAAAATCATTGGTATAATACTTTCAAAGCATTATGTGAAAAATATAATAAGATGGAATATTTTAGAAGAACTATAAATTAATGAATATATTTTACGTAGATAAAGATCCGATTAAAGCAGCAGAAATGATGTGTGATAAACATATTATTAAAATGATATTAGAGTCTGCTCAAATGTTATGTACAGCAAAAAGAGTATTAGACGGTACAGAATATTTTGATACTACAAAGAACGGCAGAAAAATTAAAAGATGGCGTTTAGATAATCCTAATGAAGAAGCAACTATATACAAGGCAGGTTGGTTAGGTCACCCTAGTACACAATGGGTTTTAAAATCTGCTTACAATTACATATGGTTGTACAAACATATGATTGCCTTAAACGATCAATACAAATTAAGATGGCAAAAAGATAAAGACCACGTATCAATTACAAAACTAGGTCAGTTATTATCTGTGCCACCTAAAAATGCTAGAGTTGATGTTATAGGTTCAGACGCTACACCAGCAATGCCAGATCATTGTAAGATACCAGGTGATGTTGTAGGGTCATATAGAAGATACTATATACTAGAGAAAAGAAGATTTGCTAAATGGGAAAAACCAAATGCAGTTATGCCTGACTGGTACAAAGAAGGCATTTTATCAATGGGTAAAATAGGATGAGAAATAAAGAAGATATAATTAACGAAATTAAAATAGTATTAAAAGAAAAAGTAGCACCATCTGTTGCTGCTCATAATGGATTTATAAATTTTTTAGATTTTGATGGAGAATTAGGTGTAGTTAAATTAGAAATGGCAGGTAGTTGTTCTGGTTGTGCTATGTCAAAACAAACTTTACATAACGGTGTAGAAAATATGCTTAAACATTATGTACCAGAAGTTAATGCTATTACTGCTGTTGATGATACCTCTTCAAAAGAAAAAGGATATACACCATATTTTCCAGGATAATATAAGATGGCGCAAATGAACGATATGGAACAATTGTCTTATGAAGAAAGTAAAAGACAAGCAAAAGAAAGACGAGATAGAGGTAAAAATATGATTAGACCATTTACCTTTGACGAAGAAAAAATATTAAGGGACGGTCTATTCCATAATAATATTGAGGATGATGATGGCAATAAAACAAAGAATTAAATTTAAAGAAACTCTTGCTCAGAAAATAGCACAACAACAAGATTCAGGTATATATGGTGCTACATATGATTTTTTAGCAAGTCCTAACTATAAAGAAAAGAAAAAAAATGGCAAAGAAAAAAAAGACAAGAGAAAAAATATTTGAAAGAAATCCTAATACAGGAGTTATTAGATGGCGATATACAGATGAGTCGCCTGATAAATTTGGATGGCCAAACTATGGAAGAATACTGAAGGAGAAAAAAAATGCGAGATCAAATAATAGAAGCGGTTAAAAAACACGCTGAAGGTCATATTGCAAAACACAAAGCAAATGTTGAAGTGTTATTACAGAAAACTGCTGGTATAGCAGAGCATCCTGATACACTAGAAACAATTGAAAAAGAACTTGCTATAATTGCAACTTATGATGACCAATTAGAAATGCTTAAAAAATATTTTTAATGAGTGAACAACAACAATTATTTGAGACCGAAGATCAATACGGTAATGATCTAATACAAGGTCCTAAATTAATTAAAAAAGATTTAACAACAAAAGAAATAATGATTGATCCTAAAAATCCTACTAATGTAGGTACAAGTTTTTGGAATTTAGGTAACCATACACTTGCAATATGTTTTATTATGTGTATTGTTTTTGTTGTATATGCTAGTTATCAATAATGCCAACTTATACATTTTTCAATAAAAGAACTAGAAAAGAATTTACAAAGATGATGGCAATATCAGAAATGGAAGAGTACCTAGATAAGAATCATCACATTTCACAAGTTATTGTTCCAATAAATATAGTGGCAGGAGTTTCAGGACTCACACATAAAAATGACCAAGGTTGGAAAGAAAATATGTCAAGGATTGCTGAGGCACATCCTACAAGTCCACTTGCCGATAGGTACGGTAAGAAATCAATCAAACAAATTAAAACTCAACAAGCATTAAAAAAGAATAAACAAAGAATAGCGAGTAGAAGGAAAAAGTAATGGCAAAAGATATACCAGATTATATGCGAGAGTTTGATACTTCAGATGATTGGGGTTTCACACCAGTTACTTCTAAACCTGAATCAAGCAAACCTAGTATTGATCCTAAAGTAGTTGAGGGAACTAATATAGAATTATCTAAAGTTAAATCAGATGTTGGCGATATAAAGTCAATGATGAATGAGATAATGCAAATAGTAGCAGAAAAAGAAGACATATCAAAAGAAATAACAGACGAAGATATTAAAGCAAGATTTAAAGATATTGAAAAAATTATATTACCATTTTTATATAATTTATCAAAGAGTGATGAACCATATATACATTGGCCGAATAGAGGTCCAATTATTAAGGCACAAATAGAGAAAATACTTAAACTAACAAGGGGATAATATGTCAGCAAAAGCAAAACATAAAGAACTAAAAAGTAAAGTAAATGAAATAGAAGATGTAAGACGAAATGACAGATCAAGTACAAGTTGGTACGAGTTAAGAACTCTAAAGAAACTTAAATTAAAAGCAAAGGAAAAAATAAATGCAACTAAGCAACAATTTCTCGCTTAAAGAAATGACTGCCTCTCAAACGGCAGACAGACACGGTATTAGTAATAATCCAAGCGAAGATCATATGGACAATTTAAAAAAACTATGTGAGAATGTATTACAAAAAGTTAGAGATCATTATGGTAAGGTTGTATCAGTATCTAGTGGGTACAGATCACCAGAGTTGTGTGTTAAGATAGGATCAAGTATGAAATCTCAGCACGCTAAGGGCCAGGCAGCGGATTTTGAAATTTTTGGGGTCCCGAATGCTGAACTAGCAAAATACATTATTGACAATATAGATTTTGACCAATTGATATTGGAATTTCACAATCCCGAGGAACCTAATAGTGGGTGGATTCATTGCTCATATAAAAATCCTGAAGAAAATAGAAAACAGGTTTTAAGAGCATATAGAAATAGTGATGGTAAGACTATATACGAACCATACGATCCTAGTTGAGCCGTTGAAACTATTAATAATGACAAAATAAGGGAGCAAGACGCCATTATTCAAATGTATATGGCAAAAGGCACCTAAGCATTGACATTTTGACAATATAATGTTATATTAGTATATTATGAGTAAATTTAAATTTATAGAAGTCAACAAAGACTTATTACCGAAAACAAAAGGTAGACGTGTAGATGGTCATAGATTTTACGAAATTGATGGCAAGAACTATCCGTCTATCACAACCGTTTTAAATATCAGAAAAAAAGAAGGATTAACAAAGTGGCGTGAAAGTGTAGGAGAAGGCGCTGCTAATTGGGAAATGGCACGAGCAGCCAGACGAGGTAAATCTACACACACTTTGATAGAACAATATCTTAAAAGTGAAACTCCTAGTGAGAGAAGTGTATTACCATTAGGACTATTTAAGTTATTAAAACCTTACATAGATCAGATTAACAATATTCATTTACTAGAGGCAATAATGTATTCACATAAACTGACCGTTGCAGGTCAAGTTGATTGTGTTGCTGAGTACAATGGTAAATTATCAGTAATAGATTTTAAAACAGCAAACAAAGAACGACAAGAAGGTTGGATTGATAATTATTTTTTACAATGTACCGCTTATGCGATTATGTATGAGGAGATATTCAAAAAACCCATAGAACAAATTGTAATCTTACTTGCAGGTGAAGATGGTTCAGTTGCTTGTTATAAGAAAAATAGAAAAGACTACGAAGAGTCGCTGGGTAAAGCTATACAAGACTTTTATAAATATTATGAAAATCTAAACAAAGATAAGATAGCGACTTCTAAATAAACATCTTATCAAAAACAAGAAAGATAAGATGAAAAGACTAATACTAATTTTAAGTTTACTGCTTGCTAGTTTTGCATATGCTGAACACGAAGAGCAAGAAAGTGATATTAAAAAATACAATTTTTGGTGGGAACAAATACCTGCCGTGTGTTCAACTTCGGAAGAAATACAAAGGTGGGCAAACGACAAAAACTTTATTCCTGTCAATATGAGTGTAGGACGAGAAAATGGTTCGCCTGATGGTCAAATAGTTTATATTGTGGTATACTATTTAAATGATAGTGGTCAAACTTTTGCTGGTGTTTCTACACCTGAACAACCGAATCAGACTTGTATAGTGTTTAGAACTTTTGATTTAAGAATTAATGAAGGACTAATGAATAAAGGTTTATAGAATTAGATGTTGAAGACAAGATAATAACTAGTGAGGACGTGGGGGCAGTACCCACCACCTCCACCAATTTAAAACACATAGATGTGTGCTTTGAGGGGGTGAGTTAGATTCGACTGCTACTAAAACTTGTTGGAGTTTAATCGCTGACACCGTAATGTCAATTTATAAATGCAAACGAAAGTTTAGCATTAGCAGCATAGAGTTGCTAAGGGTTTGCCTGTACCTCGTAACAGAAACAGGCGTATTAAAAACGGAGTGATTATGAAAGATGGATTTAAAATCCCAAAAGTGACCTTTAGAACAAGGATCGGTGATGAAGAAGAAACCGATGGCGGTTGTGCTATAGGTGGTCAATGGAAAAATATGACGACAGACGATTACTTTAAAGGTAAACGTGTTGTATTATTCTCTCTGCCTGGTGCATTTACACCTACTTGTTCCTCTCAACAATTACCTGGATTTGAAAAAGAATACAATCAGATAAAATTACTAGCGGTTGATGAAGTTTATTGTGTATCAGTAAACGACTCGTATGTAATGAATGCTTGGGGTAACCATATGGGCATAGAACAAGTTAAGATGATACCTGATGGATCAGGTAACTTTACTAGATTTATGGGTATGCTTATTGGTAAAAATCATCTAGGTTTTGGAATGAGAAGTTGGCGATATATGGCAGTTATAAATGATGGCGTTGTTGAGAAATGGTGGCAAGAACCAGGTATCAATAATGAAGGATTAGATGATGACCCTTATGTAGAATCAACACCTAAAAATGTAGTTGATTATTTAAGAAGTTGTAAGTAATTATAGAATATCTAACCGTGTGTTAGATGGCGCCGAAGTGTGGTGAAAGCTAGCGTGAGTAATCACACTTTACTTTTATGTGATAATGTGATATATTAGATATATGAACAGCAAAGAATTTAGTTTAAAAATTGAGGCGATAGTTAAAGAAAAAAGAATCCCATATATGGATGCTGTTATAGACTATTGTAAGATTAATGACATAGATGTAGGCACAATAAACTCTATGGTTAATAAATCACTCAAAGAAAAAATCAAGTCAGAAGCAATCAATCTAAAAATGTTGAAAGAAAAGAAAGGTGGTACTCTACCTGTATGAACGGATTAGAGTTTTTATATCATCTATTATTTGTAGAAGTTGACAAAGGTCTATGGGGCATTATAGGATTAGGGGTATTTTTTGCTGTTATAAGTATTGTTTATGACTATGGATTTGATGAAACAAGAGATAAACTATAATGTATGGAGGATTTGATGTATTTAAAGTCTATTTGGCAGTTAAACTACATTTTACTTCCAATTATAATTATTTTGATTATGACGGAAAGGTAAATTGTAAACTAGAAACTTTTACTAAAAGAAATGATAGATACTTTTTTCATAAACTTAGCAAGAAATACGGCAAAGATGAAATATTAGATTTCTTTGTTTCTAATTTCTGTGAAAATGATAAAAAGTGGGTAGGTAATTTATTACAAAATGATGGAAGAGAAACATATCTTAATTATAAAAAAGTTAAAGACAATTTCAGTTACCATTTTAGAAACGACTTTACTAATATTGTTAACGATTTTAGTAACAAGCGGATTTCTTTTGATGATGGCTTTCGCTGTAGTGGCGGACAACATCCACGACTTTTACGTTTACTTATTCAAAGGAGAACGTCTTTCCAATCCCTCATTGTGCTTGACCAAATCTTATCGTTTGTCAAAAATTGGAATAAGGAAATTAAAGAAAGGGTTGTATGGCCTAAAATCGCACTTACGATGGCCAGATTAAAACCTTTTATAAATTATAATATGACAGAATGTAAATTAATAATAAAAGAGGTAATAAAAAATGCTTGATATATTAGCAGGTGCAGGTAAAAGTAAATCAAAAATAGAAAAGATAGAATGGATTTGCACAACTTCAGGTGTAGATAAAACTATGCCTGTTATTAGAGCGTCAGAATACAAACACAAATGGCAGATGAAAGCAGTACAAGATATGAAATCAAATGGATCACTTTCAGCGAAACATAGACGAGAGTGGGAAATGCAAGACGCAAATTTAGGTAATAAACAATTTAATCCAGATGATATTAGACACACAGCAAAATGTCCAGCACTACAAATGTGGCATAACACAGGATTTATATTAAGATTACACCAAGATTTAAAAATGAGAACAATAGGTGAAGGTGAAGATTTAACTTGGACTACACCTTTTCAATCAAGTAAAGAACCTTTAGTATCAAAACACTTAACACACTCACTATATCCGTTTTTTGATAACTGGCCGAAAAATACTTTAAAGAAAATTATTAAAATAAACTTGCCTTGGAAAGCAAGAATACCTAAAGGATATAAATTAGTACAAATGCACCCTTATATGCTAGATGATAATAGATTTACAACTATGGCAGGTGTATTACATCCTCATCTAGGACTTGCTGCTGTAGGTACAATTCCAATGTGGATACATACAACAGATGATGAAGAAGAAATAACTTTAGAAGAAGGTACACCACTTGCACAATACATACTTGTGCCACAAGAAGAACCTGATTTTAAAATTATAGATTCAATAGAGGATCCTAATTATGAAAAAGAAGAAAGAATGAATCATTTATTATTATCAGGTAAATTTCAAAGAAGTTATTCCAAAGTAAGAGAGTATTGGAAAAAATACGGATGGTAGAAAATATATTTTGTGTAGGTAATGCTGAAAGTCGTAAGAATATTGATTTAGAAAAATTACGACAACACGGCAAAATATATGGTTGTAATGCTTTGTATAGAGATTTTACACCAGATGTTTTAGTTGCAGTTGATATGGGTATTATGCACGAGATATACAATTCAGGTTATGCACAAGACAATCAATGTGTGTTTAGAGATTGGAATAGGATGCCAGGTAATATGTACGATCAGTTACTATGGGCAGGTCAACAATATTCAGACCAAGATTACGATTTAATCAAAAAAGAAAATGTAATCAAAACAAATGAAAGAGGCGATTGTAAAGAGTTTGTTTTACACGGTTCTAATTTAGCAGGTGTTGTAGAGATATTAAAAAAGAATAAGGAACGAGTTGAAAAGAAAGTAAATCACTCATCAATCAATGTTAGTTGGTGTACAGATGATGATAAAGTTAGGACTATCAATTCAATTATGAATCCTAAAGATAGAGGTTGGGCAACAGGTCCTACTTCAGGATATGTTGCAGTTGCAGATCATCAACCAAAACGTGTATTCTTAATAGGACACGATTTAGAAAGTAAAGATGGTAAACTGAATAATTTATACAAAGATACAAAACATTATGGATTAAGTGAGGCACACAAGACACCTAGTATCAATTGGCGAAGACAATGGAGAGAACTCTTTGGTGAACACCCACATATACGATTTTATAAGGTAAATCCAGACGCAGATAGAAATACCTCACCCATAGATACAAGAATTGACGATTGGGAAGGTGAAAAGAATTTAGAATATATTGACTATACGGCGCTTGACAATATGCTCGGAAAGTGATATATTGGTAATATGTTTGATGTTTTAATATACAGAATTTTAGATAAAGTTGAAACCACTTGTAAGAAGATTAGAGAATATATGATTAACAAGTCATTACCTAGTCCTTGTAAATCTGCTTCTGAATGGCGAAAAGATTATGAAAAGTGGAAAGAAAACTCTACTAAATAATAATGATCCCGATTATATAGGGAACACAAATACAACGAATATAAAAATATAGGAGAATAAGAAAATGGATTTTGAAACTTTAAAATCATCATCAAGTAACTTTGACAAATTAACAAAGGCACTTGAAACAAACCTCAATCCTGAGGATCAATCAAATAAAAACAAATACCAAGACGACAGATTTTGGAAACCAGAGTTAGATAAAACTGGTAACGGTTATGCTGTTATTAGATTTTTACCTGCTGTGTCAGGCGAAGACTTGCCTTGGCAAAGAGTATGGTCTCACGCATTCCAAGGACCTGGTGGTTGGTATATTGAAAACTCATTAACTACATTAAATCAAAAAGATCCTGTGTCTGAAGAAAACACAAGACTTTGGAATACAGGTGTTGATAGTGATAAAGAGATTGCTAGAAAACGAAAAAGAAAATTATCATATTATGCTAATATTCTTGTTGTTAGCGATCCTAAACATCCAGAGAACGAAGGTAAAGTGTTCTTGTACAAATTTGGTAAAAAGATATTTGACAAGATTACTGAATCAATGCAACCTGCTTTTGAAGACGAGGCGGCAATCAACCCATTTGATTTTTGGAAAGGTGCAAACTTTAAACTAAAAATTAGAAAAGTTGACGGATACTGGAATTATGATAAGTCTGAATTTGAAAGTGTGTCAGCAATTGCTGATAATGATGAGAAGATCAAAACAATATGGTCAACTCAACACGCTTTAAAACCTTTCTTAGCAGCAGATAATTTTAAAACCTATGAGGAACTCAAAGAGAAACTGAATAGGGTGTTATCGGGTGCTAGAAAAACTGAAACCGTTGCTGTTGCAGACCTCCCGCCTACAACAAATGGTTCAGCAAAAAGTATGCAAACTCAACCTGCTGCTAGTGATGATGACGATACAATGTCATACTTTAGCAAATTAGCAGAGGACGAGTAATACTCTCTCTCTTGGTACATACTTTAAGGGCGCTTTAGGTAACTAAAGTGCCCTTTTTTAAGCATAAATATACGTATGGCAATATCAATATTAGACCCATTAGTAGATAAAGCAGGTGGTATAAGAAAGACGGCCGCTTGGTATAGAAACGCAGTTTCCTCAATTGCAGATAGAACGTCTGCTAGAAGACTTATGGGTCAAGGAAAATTGATAGGAAGACCTAGTATTGGTCGTTTAAATATGTTCTTTTATGACCCTAAATATAAGAAGACATTACCATATTATGATACATTTCCACTTGTATTACCTTTAGAAAGAATACCAGGTGGTTTTGCAGGCATTAATTTTCATTATTTAAGACCTGGTGCGAGATTTACTTTACTACAAAGACTACAAAGATTTTCTACAAGAGGTGGTGAAGTAACTAGTAGAAATAGTTTTGATGTCAGTTATAATAGAGTAAAGAATATATCTCTAGTAAAAAATACGATTAAAAAATATTTGTTTAATCACGTGAGAAGTAATTTTTTGAGAATAGATTATGACGAGGCAGCATTAGCAGTTTACTTGCCTGTTGCACAATTTAAAAAAGGGAGTCCTTATTAATGTTTTGGATATGGCACATATTAGCAATTTGTACGGTGATCGCAGTATCATTTGGCATAGGTTATAGTGTGGGTAAACAAAAAGGAAAAAGTAAATGGCGATTTTAAGAGGCGGTAAAAGAATAGGCGGTATGGATGTCCGTATCGGTATACCACGAGATAGATCATTAGATAATGTAACTGGTGATCCTAGATTAAAAAGAACACAAGGTGGTAATCCTGAAACTACAATAGGACGATTTGAGTCTTATGTTAGAGAGGCAGAAGGTTTTGCTAGAAAGGCAAGATACTATGCTGAGTTTCAATTACCTAGAGGTATATCAGATCAAACTTTAGGCAACGCCGAAGAAACTATGGGATTTGCTACTGATTCTGATAATAGAAATACACAAAACACAAATGGTAGACGAGTAAGAGCATTTTGTAATGCTATTAATATGCCTGATAGAGAAATCATTATGAAAGAAGTTAAACATAATGGACCTGCTAGAAACATAGCATACGATTTTAAATCAGGTGATGTAAATGCTACATTTTTTGCAGACAAATTTTTAAGAGAAAGAACATATTTTGAATTATGGCAAAAGTCTGCCTTTAGCACAGCAAATTTTAATTATAATTATTACAATGATTATGTAACTAACCTAAACATATTTCAATTAGGACAATATGCTAGCAGACAAGAAAGGGATGATGTAACCTATGGTGTACAATTGATAGACGCATTTCCTAAAACAATAAGTGCCGTAGATTATTCTGCTGAGGCAAATACGGTACAGACATTTTCAGTTACATTTTCATTTAGATATTGGGTCAATTATTTTATTGACCAACAAGGCAATATAGAATTAGGAAATCCATTGGGTGGTAAACCTGTGATAAAAGAAGGACCTTTTGGAGGCATTTTAAGTAAACTGCCACCAGAATTGAGAAGAGCAGGTAGGGATGTACTCAACGATTTAAGAAGACGAGTACCATTAGGCAGAATAACAGGAGGAAGAGTATTCCCACCATTCAGAATACCACCACTAAATATTTAATATTATATAATAAGGAGATATAATGACATTACCGAGTATTGAAACACCAAGATATGAGTTGACTTTACCATCTACTGATAAGGTTCTACAATATAGACCTTTTTTAGTAAAAGAAGAAAAGATTTTACTTGTTGCTATGGAATCAAATAACAACAAAGAAATCTTAAACGCAACAAAAGAAATTTTGAGAGCGTGTACTTTTGAGAAGATTGACGTAGATACACTTCCTATATTTGATATAGAGTATATCTTTTTACAGATTAGATCAAAGTCTGTTGGAGAGATAGCGAAGTTTAAAATGTTATGTCCAGATGATAAAGAAACATATGCTGATGTTGAGGTAGATTTGACTAAAGTAAATGTTCAAGTTGATGACGCACATACAAACAATGTGCTAATAGATGAGAATAGAAAGTTAGGAATTGTATTTAACTATCCTACACTAGAAATGACCAAGGCTGGTTTTAACGTAGATGACACAAATGTTGATACATTATTTGATATAATGTCTTTAAGTATCAATCACATCTATGAGGGTGAAAAAATTTATCCTAGTAAAGATAGTACAAAAGAAGAAATGAAAAAGTTTTTAGAACAATTGCCACAAACAGCATTTGTTAAAATTAAAACTTTTTTTGAAACAATGCCTCAATTAAGACATAGTGTTGAAGTTGAGAATCCTAAAACTAAAGTCAAAAGCACTATTGTTTTAAAAGGTATTAGAGATTTTTTTCAGTAAGCCTCTCCCACAACAGCCTAGAGGCATACTTTGAAACTAATTTTGCTCTAATGCAACATCATAAATACTCAATAACAGATATTGAGAAAATGTTGCCTTGGGAAAGGGACATATATGTTTCGCTATTAGTGAATCATATTAAAGAACAAAATAAAAGACGTGAAGAACAAAGCAGGAGAAATAAGAATGTTTGAAGAACAAAAAAAAGACGCAGTTGATAAAATTAAATGGGTATGGTGGTTTTTAAAAGAAGAACTTCCTCAATTTTTATCTAACTGGAGAACGGTACCTAGAATTATGATGGTACTATATGGTATTGTATTTTATAACACAATGCAATGGTTTATGGCACTTGAAAATCCTAACAACGCACAAGCAGGTTTTGTATCAGTTGTTGTAGGGGCAGGCGCTGCTTGGTTTGGGTTATATGTAAATGGTAAATCATCAAAAGTACAAACAAAGAAATAAATTAAATGGCATCCGTAGCAGATATAGCACCTTTAAATACCGAATTTGATGTACCTACAACAGGTACACAAAGACGAGGAAGAGGTCCTGATAGAGGACCTAGAGCACCATCAGGTTTTAAACAAGCAATAGAAGAAATCGCACAAGTTATTTTTAGTAGAACAAAAATATCAGTTGAAGGTGCTGCTGCCGCTGTAACTCCTAGTATACCTAAACTTATAGAAGAAATATCAAATGATATAAGAGAGGGATCAGTAGATAAATTTAAAGTATCACTTGAAAAATTAGAGAAACTGGTTGATACACTAGGATTAGATTTAAGAAAATACAATAAAAATTTATCAGATTTTTTAAAGAAAAGAGCAGACAAAATTATACAAAGTGAATCAAAAATATTAGAATTAAGAGAACAAGGTGCTAAGGTTGAAATAGATCAAGTAAGTGGTAATATTAATGTATTAAGTAAAGAAGAAATTAAACAAAGAACTGATACATTAAAACAAACAATGATTTCACTTGAAAAAACTAAAAAAGCAAAAGATAAAGAAGAAAAAATATTACAAAAAAGATCAAGTTTAAGTGAACAAGAGATAGAAACTAAAAAGAAAACGGTTCAACAATCATATGAGAATATAAAAACACTAGAAGAACAAAAACAAAATCTTATGAAAACTTTGAATATACAAAGTGAAGAAGATTTACCTAGTACAGGTTTCTTTGATAGATTTAAAAGAAGAGGTGGCGGAGAACAAAGAGGTGGTGGTGAAGGTATTAGAGAATACACACCTAATTTTGTTATGGAGATATTTGACTCATTTACAGATCAAATAAGAGGTTTTGCAGAACCATTTATTATGATTAAAGATGTAGTATTTGATTTATTAAAACCTTTGAAATTATTAGGTAAATTGTTTATGCCATTGATAAAAGGTTTTGGTAGATTAATTAAAACGATTGGTCTACAAATATTATCAGGTATGGCTCTTGTTGCAATAAACATATTAAGACTATTAACAGACAAAAAAGTTTTATTAGGTTTAGGTGCTTTAGCAGCAATATTAGGATTGAAAAAACTATTTTCAAGTGATCCAGAACAAGACGCTAAGGATGCTCAGGAGGGTAAAGGTAAATATCAAAATCTGGATGAAATGCCAGACAAAGAATTTGACCAACATTTTGGCGATGATAACGTACCAACCGTATCAGCAGATGAAAGTAGAAAACAAAGAATTATAAACTCTGGCGATCCTAGAATAAGAACCTCTGCTAATTATGATTTTAGAAAAGGTCAATATAAATCGGAAGAAGATAGAAATGTTGATGTAAAATCTTTATTAAAACCTGGAGAAGAAAACTTATACAAAAGCAATATTGCTAATAATACAAGTGTTGCTAATACTCAAACACAAGCAGATAACTCAACACAAAATATTGTAACTAGTGATGTTCACAATACTAGAAATGTTTGGCAAAATAGTATTGCTTAAAATTTAAGACCTAAATCTTTTTCAGTAATTATCTTAAACACAGCACCATTATCATCAGCATATTTACTTGCCGCTGACCATTTTGCTTTATTCTTAATAAACTCAAAAGACTCACGCATATATGATTTTGTTTTCTTTTTAGGTGGTTTAGGTCTATTTAATTGACGAGAAGGTTTAATCTCAATCAACATCTTTCTATTTTTATCTGTTTTGATTATGAAATCAGGAAAGTATCTATGATATTTTTTGTCAATAGGATTGTAATATCTGATAGGTAATTCTTCACTTGCCCAATTTACTATGCCAGGATTTGTGTCGCAGTAGACCATAAATCTACGCTCTAATAGTGAACGATACACTATGTTATTTGGGTTACCTACATACTTTTTAGGGTTAGTAGGTTTATATATTCCTTTAAAAGACCGTTTTATCATATAAATATATAATATATATAAAGGAACTAAATGAGTTGGACCAAAGCAGTATCAAACGTAATTAAAAGTCAAATAGCAACTACAATAGGTAATAAACTTATGTCGTCTTTTGCTAGCGGTGGCAGTACGAAAAAACTAGCGGCAAAGTTAGCAAGTAAGTCTAGGTTAGACATAGACAACTCACCTACAAATCATTTATCAGCACAAAACGATCCATTTAAATACGATTTATTATATTATCCTGAAGAAACTACAAATATGGGTGAAGGTCACTATATTTTATTTGATACTATATGGAATACAAGATCACTAGAAGTACCAAGAGCACCTGCTCATATAGGTTCGCCAGATCCTACAAGTAAATTTAGTGTAGATAGAAAAGCAAGTCCATTAGGTGAACCACATATAAAACCTAAAGGTGGTAGTGTTGCACAAATTAAAAAGAATGGTTTAGGTAATCATACGGTAAGCACACCTTCTACAGGATTAGGTAAAGAAAATTTAACACATAAACATACAGGTTCATCTATCATATTATATACACCACCACAAGTAAAATATGAATATAAAGCAACTTATGAACAAGCAGAAACAAAAAATTTAGCATTATTAAGAGATACAGGTAAAAACTTATTTGCTAATATACAAGCATTTGTAGGTGGTACTGAAGGAACAGGTGATTTACTTGCGTCTTTAGCAGACGCAGGAAAAGTTTTAGGTAGACAAGTATTACAAGGCGCACTAGAAGTTACTTTCCCAGGTGCCTCTGGTTTCTTTACAAAATTAACAGGTAGAGCATTAAATCCTAGAATGGAACTAGCATTTCAAAATGTACCTTTTAGAAATTTTCAATTTGAGTTTGACTTTGCACCTAAAAATATTAAAGAGGTTGAGTCAGTAAATAAAATTATGCAATTATTTAAATTTCATATGTTGCCAGACGTATCAAACGAAAAGTATATGATAACGCCATCAGAATTTCAAATATCATATTTTTACCGAGATAAAAAAAATGATTATATGCCTAAAATTAGTAGATGTGTATTGACCGATATGTCATTAGACTATGCACCTGAAGGTGTGTACCATACATTTAAGGCAGACGAAATAGGTGCTATGCCTATTATAACTAAAATGACATTATCATTTACTGAAACCGAAGTTATGACAAAACAAACTATTGGTGAAAGAGGAATGTAATGTATTTTTCTTATTTTAATCAAGGTTATTATGACCTAAAAGGCGATGGTAATAATACACTTTTAACAGATTTATTTACTAGACTTAAAATTAGAGATAAGGCATTTGATGTTGCTGCCTTATATGACAAATATGATGTAGTAAGTGGTGAAAAACCTGAAGACGTAGCATATAAACATTTTGGCAATGCACAATATCATTGGGTAATATTATTAACAAACAATATAACTGATAGATACTATGGTTGGCCATTATCTTTTCAGGAGTTTGAATCATTTATCAAAGACAAATACGACAATCCAGACGCAGTACATCATTATGAGAAAGTACAATCTAGTGGTCGTACAACAGGACAAGGACCTGCCGATTATTCACACCTTATAGAATGTCAATCTACGGATGTAGGCGCACAAGCAGTTAGTAATAGAGAATATGAAGAAAGAATACAAGATGAAAAAAGACAAATTAAATTACTTGATCCTGCTTATCTACAAATATTCATAGAAGAATTTGAAAAACTAACGAGTGAATAATGCCACAATTCAATAATACAACATACGCAGTTGAGAAACCAGGTAACTTTATAGTTACAGATATACACGTCATACCGTACCATAGAGAAGGTGAGGAGGGTATATTCAGGCAGATCATAACAGACCAAGTGATAGAATTTAGCATATATGAAAGTGTTGAAAGTCCTTTTTTAACAGGTGATATGACTATTGTTGATGGTGTTAACTTAATCAATAAGTTACCTTTAACAGGATTTGAAAGACTAGAGTTTAAATTATATACACCAGGCGAAAAAAGAGGTTATGACTTTTCTGTATTATCAGGTCACCCTATGATGATAACAGGTATTAGAAGTAAGTCAATGTTAAAAGATAGAATACAATCATATGTTTTAGAATTTTGCAGTATGGAAAGAGTTAACAATGATCTTACAAAAGTTAAAAGAGCATTTGCAGGATCAACTGATAATGCAGTATTACAAATATGTAGAAATGATTTAAAATCTAAAAAGAATATAATCATAGAAGAAACAAAAACAAACGCCAAATATGTTGCACCTCGTATCAAACCTATGGCTGCCATCAAAGAGATAGGTACATTATCTGAATCAAAGAAGTTTAATAGTCAAGGTTATATGTTCTATGAAACAGGTACAGGATTTCATTTTAAAACATATGAATCAATGATGTGTGATGAAAGTGGTACACCTAGACCTGTAAGAGCAACTTATTCTCCTAGAATAGTTAATTATAGAGATAAGAAAGGTGACAAAGATATTAATAATGCTTTATCATCTGTTATGGAGTTTAGAGTTAAATCGCAGTATGACACATTAAGACATTTAAACTATGGTACATTTGCTAATAAGACTATTACACACGATAGTTTTAATAAGACATTTAGCGAAGAAGATTTTGATTATCATAAAAACTATGAAAAAGAAAAACATTTAGAAGATGGAGGCAACCGTACAGGTGTTATACCTTTCTTTAATTTTGATAGTGGTAAAACTATATCAGATTATCCTGAAACAAAGGTATATTTTGTATCAGATACAGACAAAGTACACAATGATTATGATTACCTAGGCAAAGATAGTGATAGAGGTAAAAGAATATCGCAGAAAGCAGCATTATCATCAATCTTATTAGAGATTAAAGTACCAGGGTTTACAGGTATTAGTGTGGGCGAAGTAGTACATTTTACTCATCCATCATTTAAAGAACAAAAGAACTCCGCAGAAAAAGACAGCGATCCTAGACTATCTGGTCGTTATCTTATTACGAGTATTAGACATATGGTAGACCTAAAAATACAGAAAAGACACACAATGCTACTTGAATTAGTTAAAGATAGTTTCCAAATGAAACTACCAGAGGAAACGGTAGATTTATTTACTAACCAAGAGAACGATAAAGGAGAGAGTTACTTACAATATTCCTTAGATGGTGCTTAGAGAAGCTAAGAGTCAGAAATTTTTTTGACATAGAGGTGGCCTTCTCATAGAGACCGAGAGAGAATACTGAGCAAAGAAATGTAAGAATAATTACAAATATGCAGACAATTAAATCAATAAGCAAAAGATGTAAAGACAAATTTAAGAGATATATGGACAATACTCTCTATGACTATGATTGTATGATACAGAATAAGAAAAATGAACGATTCTACAAAGGCATTAGTGTATGGACGAAACTCAAAGATAAAGTCAGTCTAGCGACTGCCTGGTTCAATAATAATACAAGTAATATAGACTGGACTAGTGCTTCAAGTGGCCATATGCCCCATATACATAGTATTAACAAGGATGAAGTAGAGTTGCGTAGGAAAGAATTAAATAGTAAAAAATGATGTATAGCGTAGTCATTAAAAACGGCAACATATCGGAATAAAAAGATGGCATTTCTCGGACAAAATTTTCATTGGTTTCTCGGTGTAGTAGAGGACAGACACGATCCTCTTAAAACTGGCCGTTTACGTGTGAGGTGTTTAGGTATTCACACAGGCGATAAACTTACATTACCCACAGCAGACTTGCCTTGGGCGTCTTGTGTATTGCCGACTACAGCAGCAGGCATATCTGGTCTTGGCCAGTCGCCTAGTTTTATTGTAGAAGGTGCGTGGGTGTGGGGATATTTTAGAGATGAAAGTAAACAAGAACCGATTATACTTGGCACATTACCTGGCCAGCCAGCAGAGTTAGGTATTACAGCAAATGGTTTTTATGATCCTAACAGCAGATTAGATGAGAATGGTGAACCTACTGGCGTTTCTGTTTATCCAAAAGAGATGGCAGAACCTGATGTAAATAGACTGGCCGTTAACAATCCTGACAAAGAACACGGATCGTTAACCGCTAGAAAGGCGGCCAGACTAGAAAATATACCTACAGCCGACTTTGATGAAATCAGTCCTAATATAACGGCCAGCGATACAGATAACTGGTCGCAACCTAGTATTACATACAACGCCGTCTATCCTTACAATCACGTATTTGAATCAGAAAGCGGCCATATAAAAGAGTTTGATGATTCGTTTACCATAGACGCAGACGGCGTTAGAACAAATCATTATAGAATACACGAAAGACATTCAAGTGGTACATCATACGAAATAGATACAGCAGGCAATAGAATAGACCTCGTTACGGCCAGCCATTATAT
>VTLG01005287.1_pt1 | contig 26890 bp, 44 predicted proteins | sample 4694571 | NCBI WGS metagenome assembly VTLG01 (sample SAMN12604809, study PRJNA352737) | marine metagenome | biome: ENVO:00000447; feature: ENVO:00000209|ENVO:00000569|ENVO:01000036; material: ENVO:00002151; isolation source: viral sequences binned using virsorter ...
AGGAAAAAATACTAATGGAACCGAATAAAAACGGTATTAATCGGAACAAAAAGGGGCAATTTGTAGTTGGAAATAATGCATCATTAGGTAAAGGCAGACCAAAAGGTAGTGCATCAATATCAGATTTATTGCGAAAAATTGGTGAAGAAGAAGGGACAAAAGATGGTCATTATACAAAGCTTGATGTAGTAATGAGAAAAGTTTTTAATTATGCCATAGAGGGAAAAGCATGGGCTGTTCAATTTATTGCAGATAGAACGGAAGGAAAAGCACTTGAGCGAATACAAACCCAAGAAGTTGAGCCTATTAAAATCCTTGATATTGAAGGTATTAAACCTAATAAATGAAATTATATACGACGAAGAATATAAAAAAGATATTGAATCACTCAGCAAGATGGAAAACTATAGTGGCAGGGAGGAGATTTGGCAAGACGAGTCTGAGCCTGCTGTATTTATTGAGTGGATCGTTAGAGATGGGGGAGAGGCGGTGGATTATTATGCCTACATACAGACAAGGGAGGATGGTGATATTTCCAATGCTGAAGCAATTACTTGGTGGGAGACCTCACTTAAAAATTAATGAATCAGACTTGTCAATCAAATTTAAAAATGGATCAGAAATAGCAATAAAAGGTGCTGATAATGAAGATAGCTTACGAGGAGTCAGTTTGTCAAGAGTTGTTCTTGATGAGTATGCATTTATGAAGCCTAATGTCTGGGAAGAAATTATATATCCATCATTAATAGATACACCTAAATCATCAGCTTTATTTATAGGAACACCTGATGGACATAATCATTTCTACGATATATTTTTAAAAGGACAAAAAAAAGATAAAGATTGGAAATCATGGCAATTTAAAACTATTGATGGTGGATTTGTTCCTGAAGAAGAAATTAACAAAGCTAAAACAACTATGGACGAAAAAACATTTAGGCAAGAATTTGAAGCTACATTTGAATCATCAGGTAATAAAGTAGCATATAATTTTGATCGTAATAAACATATTAAACAAGCTAATGAATTGGGGCATATAAAATGGGCTGGAATAGATTTTAATGTTGACTATATGAGTGCATCAGCTTGTTCTGAATATACTGATAGCACTTTGCACTACTATGATGAAATTAGATTAAAAAATAGTAATACAGATGAAATGGCACAAGCTATTAAAAATAAATGGAAAAATATAAAAGATATATACCCTGATCCATCAGGAACTGCAAGAAGCACTACATCTTCAGAATCTGATTTTGATATATTGAGAGCTTATGGATTTAATGTTATAGCTCATAAAAAAGCACCTACTCATAGGGATAGAATATCAGCATTAAATTTTAAATTAAAAGATGCTACAGGTAGAGTTAAAATGACAGTTGATCCACAATGTGTTGAATTAATAAAAGATTTAGAGTTATGCAGTAGGGATAAAAATGGCGGTATAGACAAAACAGATATTAACAGAACACATGCTTTAGATTCTGCTACCTATGGCTTACATTATAGGCATCCTGTTAGAAAACCAATTACGAGGACTTATAGCTTATGATACAATTTGGAAATGCAAGGCAAGTTATTGAAGATACACTTAAAAAATACAAAGGCGATATGATTGATAAATTTTTTAAGGAACGAACTATGGCAATAGATTACTATACTTATAATAATACAAATAAATATATAGAAAATAAATTTATAGGTTCAATACAAAATGAAGTTGATATTTACACATCTAAAATTACAAAAAGACTTATTGACAGAATAAGTTTAGTATATAAAAAATCGCCAATAAGAAATATTGAATCAGACACTTATTTTGAATATATACAAAAAAAAGATTTCCAACTTAAAAAAATTGAAAGGATCCACAACTTATTAGGAACAATAGCAGTCCGAATAAAAATGGATAATACAGGTTTATGTTATGATCCTATTTTAGAATTTGAACCTATATTTTCAAAAGATGATTACATTAATCCGTCTGCTATAATTTATTGTTTAGGACATCCTGATGGATCAAGAGGAGATGTGCGCGATATGAAATATGTGTATTGGTCAAATGAAGAGCATTTTGTTTTTGATCATACAGGTGCAATTACTTATGAAGAAGGAAATGAAAATGGCGAAAATCCTTATGGTATAATGCCATTTGTTTTTTTGCATAATGATACAATAGATAATTTTTGGACTACTGGAGAAGGTTTTGACATAGCTCAAACAAACAAACAAATTGATCAACAATTAACACAATTAGCATTTAAGTTGCGAATGTCTGATGGCATTTTAGCATGTAATGGCAGAGTAGATGCTAAAAATATACAAATAGGTTTAAATAAATTATCAGTTATTGAAGATGGAAACATGTATTCTGTAAATCCACAAACTAATATACAGGCAAACATACAGGCTATAAAAGATCAATTAGACTTATTATCAACTAATCACCACATGAGTTTTGATTGGGGAGTTAGAGCTAATCAATCTGGAGTAGCTATAAAATTAAATAATTTGGAATTAATGGAATCGCGTGAGGATGCAGTTGAAAAATTTAGACAAATGGAAAAGCAAATATTTAATATTGAAAAAGCTATTATTGAATCAGAAACAGGTATCACTATTGCTAATGATATGTTTATTAACTTTACCGAAATTGAATTTCCTGATCCTGAAAATGAGAGGAATAAATGGGATTGGCTCATCGCTAACAATCTTGCTACGCCAGCTGATTATTTAATGAGTAAAGATGCAGAATTAACAAGAGATGAAGCAGAAGAATTAATATTAAAAAATAAACAAATAAATAATCCTGCACCAGTTGCAAGTGAAAATGGATTATTACAAGCATTAAACAGACCAGTTGAGTAAATTAGATAATATAATAAATAATACATCAGGACAATTTGCTTCATTAATAGAGCAAATACAAAGTCGTTTAGTTTCTGAAATATTTGATCTAAAAAAAACAGGAAGATCAACGGACGATATAATATTAATATTAAATAGCATAGATATGGAAGATTATATATTAGGCGAATTAAGATTAAGTAATAACATAGATGAACTAGCATTGGCTTATGGAAAAGTTTTGGAAAATATAATGGGATTTGGTGCGATATCTGAAGAAGCATTACAGGCTTTAGTTGATATTGAAAAGTCTTACATATTAGGTCAGAGTAAAAATTTTGCGAATACATTAAAACAACAATTAACTAGAGGAGTAGTTGCAAATGTTTCAGAAAAAGAATTAGTTGAAAATTTATTAAATGGAACTGGAGGATTATTAAGACCTGATCAGGCAGAAACTTTAATAAATACATCTTTAAATAGTTATTCAAGAAATGTAACACAAATTATGGCAGAATCTATGCCAAGCGATACAAAATATTATTATGAAGGTGTAGCTGATGATAAAACAAGAGATATTTGTTTGGAAATGATTAGTGCAGGAGAATTAACAAAGGAAGAAATAGATAGCCAATTTCCTTATACATTTACTGATGGTGGTGGATTTAATTGTAGGCATCGTTGGACAATGGTTACGACAGAAACTAAAACAATAGACAAAAAAGCTAAAAATATTATCAATAATAAAAAATCATATAACCCTGTTACAGCAAGAGGTGTAAAAGTATGAAAACTGATATTAGACCAAAAAAATCATGGTGGATTAAATTAGGCGAAGAAATTATAGCTAAAATTAAAAAAAGAACTTTAGCAGGGGTAGATGTAGAAGGAAATGAGTTTAAGGCTTATAGCACTAAATATGAGCGAAATAAAGCTAATGGGCTTTTTAAAAGACAATCATCAAATAGCACTAAGCCTAATTTAACTCTAACAGGCGATATGTTGAGAGATTTCCAAGTAAGGAAAGTAGGCAAAGATAATGTGCAAATAGGTTTTACAGGAACATTTGCGCAAAGACTATCATCAAATGCAGATAATGGTAGAGTTATAACATCAAAACAAAACCCTGTTTCTAAATCTGAAAATAAATATATAGTTGATGAATTAAACAAAGTTTATAAAACAGAAATATTAAAAGCTATCCCTAAAAAGCAAGTAGTAAAAGTAAAATTATGATGACAATTTTTTATATTTACATATCAGGTTATATAGCTACATTATTTGTATGGATATTATCCTCCGAGCAAAGAGATATCCTTAGGGCAGGTGAAACAGATATTCAAGGGATTTTAATAGGATCGCTATTATATCCCTTGAGTATTTATAATATATTTAAAGATATTATTAACAACAAATAGGAAGGGACAGAATGTCTGAAGAAAATAAAACAGTCCAAGAAACAGGACAAGAGGTTGCGCTTGATAGCAAAGAAAAAACTTATACAGCTCAAGAATATGGAGCACTCGTTGCTGAAAATAAAAAATATAGAGCGAGAGCACAATCAGTTGAAGCAAAGTTGGATGCTACGACTAAAGAAAATGAGCAGAACTATTTGGCTACGCTTGAAAAAAACGAAAAATACAAAGACTTAGCTAATACTTATAAATCAAAACTAGAAAAAGTTGAACCTTATCAGGAAAAGTATTTACAGCTAAAAAATGTAGTTCGTGAAGATTATTTAAATAAGTTGCCTGATAGTATAAGAAAAAATTATGAGTCTCCTGATATACCAATGCATACTTTACAAAATATAGTAAATGATTTCAATCAAAAAGAAACTCCTAAAGTTAATAATGCTAAAGCAGGAAGGTTTGCAGGGTATGAAACTGAAGAAGATTTAGCAATAAATAATCATAAAAAATACAAGGAAACAAAAAAACAAAACTTAATGAACTTTTTTAAACCTTCAGTAGATTAATGGCAAAAATAAAAGAACAATCAAAAACTTTTAAACCTTTTGATGTAGATTTAAACAAAGATAAAACTTTAGGAGAATCTATCGCACCTGATGGAGAACCTATTGGGTTTTATAAAGGGCAAAAAGTTGATTATGATGTTATAATAAATGAAATGCACGACAGATCAATGGAAAACTTACAACAAGGTAAAATTAAGTCCAGAAAGCTAATGTTTTCAGGTATTGATTTTAAACAATTAAAAAAAGAAAGCGAGAAGTAAATGGCAACAGCAGTAACAAATATAGCAAAAGCTATAGCAACAATACAGGGAGAGGCTGTGTTTAATTTTAATGAAGTTAATGTTATGCTTCCATTAATTACATCAGCACAAGCTCCACAAGGCGCAGGAAATATTAATTTTCCTATATATAATAATCCTGCAGTTACAGATGTAGATGGAACAGAAAATTCAGCAGGATCTCCTTTTGGAGTAACAGCAGGATCAATGACTTGCACTCCAGCTAGAAAAGGTATTCATACTACATTATCTGATGAAGCATCAATAGGAGGACCTGGAGTTGTTAGTTCTATTGGTCAAGTTTTAGGTAATGGTGTAGCACAAAAATTTGATAAAGATGCTTGTGCATTATTTGATAGTTTTACAGCAAGTAATGATGTAGATGTAAATAGTGCTTTAACATTAGCAATGTTTTTTAGTGCTATGGCTAAAATTAAAGCTGATGGTGCTCCAGCTCCTTATTCATTTGTATCTAATGCAGGTGGAATTTATGGTGCTAATGGGTTAAGATCATTACTAGTAACTACTGCAAATGATAGTGGTATACCTTATTCAACAGCAGGTGATGAGTTTATGTCAACTGGATTTGTTACTCAAGTAGGATTGTGTAATGTTTTTAATTCTGAAGGTTGCACAATTGATGGAACTGATGTTGAAGCAGGAATGTTTGGTAAATCAGCCATAGTTTGTGGAATAGGTGCACAAGGCTTATTAAGAGTTGAAGAAGAGCGTGAAGCTACTAAAGGTGCTTGGAATATAGTTGCATCAGGCTTTTATGATGTGCAATTAGGACAAGCTGATCATGGTGCTATGGTAAAATACTTAAAAGACTAAAACTTTTTTGTATGTGTAAAGGCAGGGGAGTATACTCCCTTGCCTTTTATTGAAAGGAAATAGATGTCAAATTTTATAAATGATAGATTGAGAGCAGGTTTTGATCATGATGAAAGTGGTGAAAATAGTGTTGAAAATAATATAAAAGATTATTTAAATACCGCTTGGTCAAATAATAAGGGATCATTAAATGATGGTTTATTTAATGAGGCAGGAACTAGTGGAACGGAGCAAAATGGATTAATACTTAATATAAATGATAGATTAAAAAATTATTTTGGAGCAACAAATATAAATGATGGAATTAAAATTTGGAATGGAGTGACAGGCGAAGATATATATCCTCCTGTAATGGTAATTAATTTAGCAGTTAAAGAAAATACACAAACATCTATAATATATAATTTTACTCCTAATGAGGTAGGTAAATTTGATTGTGTTTTATTGGCTAACAATTCTGCTCAACCAACTACAACTCAAATTAGAGCAGGACAAGATGGATCAGGAGAATCTGTAGCAACAGGATTTAAAAAATTAAATCAGCCTATGACGTTAGGCGAAAATACTATTACATTTTCTAATTTAACTGCAAATACATCTTATGATTTATTTTTTACTTTTGAAGATAATGAAATATCACCAAATGAATCAACAATAGTTTATACTGAATTAGATGGATCAACATTAAGTGATGCTCCACCACCTCCTCCTGCAGACAATACACCTCCTGAATGGGTCCAAGATGATTTTGGCAATTACATTTGGCTTAAACAAGATCCTAGTGACACAGTTATCCAAGTTGAATTTGAATTAAATGAATCAGGCACAGTATATGGAGTTGTAGTAGATTCTAATGTAACTGATGCTCCTACACCTCAACAAGTTAAAGCAGGGACAAATTATGATTCAGTAACTGTAGTCAAAAGTTCTAATGCTCAAGTAAATGCTAATCAAATATCATTTATTAATTTTATAGGTTTGACTGCTAATACAACTTATGATATTTATTTGGTTGCTGAAGATGATGCAGATAATTTAATGACTACATCAGTAAAATTAAATAATGTATCTACACAAGCTACATCAGGTAGCTTTGAAAATATAATGGCATACAGAGGACAAAGGACTTTTGTGCCTGAATTAGCTGATGCTAATGATTTTATAACAGGTAATTTTACTTTATCATTTTGGGCTAAAAATATAGGTAACGGTGATTTATTTTCATACGGATTACCAAATGGTTATCCTGAGGTAAAAGGATTTAATAATAGCACAATAGAAATTAGTGATATAATAGGCAATAATATTTATGCTAAATTTAGTAATGGAACAAATGGTTATAAAAAATTAAAAATTTATTTTTCAGGAACTAATACAACTGTAGTTAATTCAACTAATTTAGTTGTAGTAAATACTGATTGGAATCATTTTTTATTTAGATATAACACAAGTAGTGGAGCTTTTCAGGCTCATGTTAATAATGTTGAAGTTTCAACACAAACAATTCCATCTACTAGCAGACCTAATGTAACCCAAAATATTAATAAACAATTGACTCCAGGAAATTTTGCTGGATTTGTTCCAGCTAGTATTGCCAATATACCTTTAGGACAAATATCAAATAATTTGCGAATTGATGAATGGTGTGTATGGAATGGTTATTTAAATGATGATAATAAAACTGCAATATATAATAGTGGAGTTCCTTTTGATTTAAGTTCAGATTCAGGTAATTATAATCAATCATCCAATATAAAAGATTATTGTGTTTTTGATGATTTTGTTGGAGGTTTTGAAATTGTTGGAACTCCAAGCATAGATTGGGAAACTTTTTTTGCTTACAATGTTTTTATATCAGATGCAGGAAGAGGAAATAAAAGATTTTTATTTAATGATCCACTAGGCTTTGATGTTTTTATAAATGACACTCCTAATGATAGCATTAATCGTTATAATAGATCACAAAATAAAGGATCGCGACACATTAATCCCTTTGAAAGACAATCAAATACATTTACTTCAGGAGGAATTAATTAATGAAAGATTTATTAGAAGATATAAAAAAACATGAAGGCTTTAAAAGTAAAGTTTATAAATGCACTGCTGGTGTTGATACAATTGGGTTTGGGTTTGCTATAAAAGACTTAATAATACACAAAGATATAGCTGAAATTATTTTAGAACGAAAATTAGAAAAATTAATGTTTGATGCTAAAGCAAAGTTTGATTGGTTACATACAATGCCTGAACCTGTTCAAAATGTTATTTATAACATGATATATCAGTTAGGATTAAATGGGTTTAGTAAGTTTAAAAAAACTATTAAACATTTAGAAGCAAAAAGATTTGACAAAGCTTCAGCAGAAATGCTTGATAGTTTATGGGCTAAACAAACACCAAATAGAGCAATAGAGTTATCAAACATAATCAAAGGACAAAATTGGTAGATACATTACGAACAGCAGGATTAGGAATAGTTACAAGTGCTTTACATTGGACAGAATATGTTCCTCCTATTTTTTCAGCATTAGCATCATTAGCTACATTAATTTATATAGCTATCAAAATTAACAAGGAGCTTGATTGATTAAAAGAGCTATAGTGACACCTGATAAGCATTTTCCATTAGCTGATAAAAAAGCTATTAAAATAGTGTGTAAGGCTATAGAGATTGTAAAGCCTGATATTTATGTTGATTTAGGGGACACAGGAGAGTGGGAGTTATTCAGTAGGCACTATTGGAAGGATAGAGAAAAACCACCATTAGAGATATTGATTCCAATGCTTGATAAAGAAGTTAAAGAAGTAAACAAAGGTATGGATATTATAGACAAAAGTTTAGATAAAATAAATTGCAATGAACGGCATTTTATACAGGGAAATCATGAGCTATGGTTAGATAATTTCGTGACAAAACACCCATACTTACCAAAATATAAAACTGAATTAGCTTTAAAACTTGATAAAAGAGGATATAAATATTGGAAATATATATCAACTAAAAAATTAAAAATTGGGAAATTAAACTTTACTCATGGTGACTATGTTCCTATTCATCATGCTAAAAAACATTTAGCATCATATAAAGAAAATATTATTTATGGTCATACTCACGATTTGCAAAGATTTACAGAAACAGGATTAGGAGGAACTCAATCAGCATGGAGTTTAGGATGTTTGAAAAATATGAGTTCAGAAAAAAATAAATGGTTGAAAGGAAATTTACATAATTGGAATCATGCTTTTGCAATAATTGATTTTTTTAAAAATGGTGATTTTAAAGTTGAAATAGTAGAAATTATAAATGGAAAAACATCAGTTTGGGGGCAACCAATATATGCCTAAATATACAAAAGAAGAAATTGAAGCTATAAAAGCTAAGCGAGCATCTGAAAAGCGATTAATGATTGATTCGTTAAGAAAAAATGTTGGAACTTTAGCAGTTCCTTCTATTATGATAATGGTAGGAACTTTAGTAGGGTCTGCATATTATTTAAAATCAGAAGCACTTGCAGTGGTGACAGGTCTTGTTTCAACTGTAACTCTTGGGTTAATTAACGTGCTACAACAAATGACAGCACCACCTGAAAAACCTTCAAGTATAGCTAAAGCTAGTGATAATTTGCACCACGCTGTTGAGAAATCAATGGAATTTAATAATCAGCAATTAACTATGATTATGAATTTGTTGTATGGGTTAATGTTAAAAAATAAAGATGATTTATATGGAGATGATGGCAAACCAGATAAAGATTTTATAAAAAACATGTTGAAAGGAAAGTCTAAAAAATGATTTATGTTCAATATTTTTTAATGATTATGGGAATATCTTTGCCTATATGGATTATTTATTTAATATTAAAAATATATATTATAAGTCTAATACAAAAACATAAGGAAAAAAACTATGACAGGTTTATTTAAGATAATTATTAAAACTTTATTCACTGAAAAAATGATAAAAATATTAGTAATTGCATTAGGAGATTATCTTGTAAAATCATCTAAAAATAAATTAGATGATAAAATTTGGGATTCAGTAAAGGGTAAACTTGGATAGTAAAAATTTTATATATAATATAGGAGGGGATTGGGTTTTAGTTATTGATAAAATACAAATAGCAAGATTTCCAACAAAAGAACATGCTGAAAAACAATTATATAAATTAACTAAAGGAAAATCAAATGGCTAATACTACATTTAAATATGCTACTCAAAGGGATATAAAAGATATTATTCCAAATATTGATAGTTATGACACTAAAGAAATTATTCGCAATTTTAGTAATGTAACTGGATCAGTTTGGATTTCGTATGATACAGGATTAGTTACTAATTTATTTGCTGATGGTGAAAAATTAGAAAAAGCATCAGTAGGAAGTGCTAATGCTCCTAATACTACTACTAATCAAGTTTTACTTGATAATCAGGCAGATGGTGATTCAAACAACTATAACACTTTAGTAGTTGCAGATGCTTCAAGTTTTCAAAAAGGCGATTTTATAAGATTACAATATACTTCTGGAGATACAACTATAACAGAGTATGTTCAAATTGATGGAATAAGTAATAACACATTAACTATTAAAAGAGGAATGCTTGGAACTACGCCACAACTTATAACTAATGGTGCAAACGTTCATTTATATATTAGAGTAACTGAAAATAATCAATGGTATTACGATAATTTATCAGATCAACTTATAATTTATTCTGCTCCAACAAGAAGTCCTAACGATGACATTGTAATTGAATCAGGTGAAGATTATAAAACTTATATTGACAGAATGTTGTCAAATGGAGCTATGGAATTAAATGGATTATTAGATGCTAGATTTCCAAGACCTATACAGCCTGTATTTTTAGATGGAAACACTACTGCGCAATATGATTATCCATTGGTTCGATGTAATGCTTTAATTACTGCATCTTATATGGTGCAAACTAAAGATTTAGAACATGCTGAACAATTATATAATCAAGTAACTAATTCAGAAGGAACAGGAATAGCAGATAGAATTAATAAAGGCGATATTACATTGGCTTTTGAAGTTGATAAAACAGATTCTTCAGGTGATATAGTAGAAATAATAAATACTGGATCAATGAAATTAGTAGAAACTTGGGGGAATTGGGTAGGTGAAAAATATGATAGAGTAAAATTAAAATGCACTACTCTTGGTAATTATGGAACTGCTCAATGCTCTGTAAATATATTTGGTTCAGATCAACTATATGGAGAATTAGTAAAAACTATAACTATAACAGGAACTATGCAAGAAATTTGTAATGGATTGTATTGCAGATTTGAAGGATCAGCTATGTCTGTTGATGATGAGTGGCATATAGTAGTTCGTAATGGTGGAATAGTAGAAACTAATACTAATGCTTATACTGTGGGATTATATAAATGACTTTAAATTATACTAAAATTACTTATAATAAAATTGAAAAAGGCATTAGAAATGTTATTAATAATGAATTTAGAAATACATATATTTCTTCAAAATTTAAAAAGCAATCAGGTAATGAATCCATTAGAGTATGTGTTAAAACTAAAAATGTATTAGAATTTACTAATATGAGCGAAACTTTAGAATACGAAGTTTTAGTCAGATATTATTTACATGAAAAATTAACAGAAAGTTCAGAAAAATATGCTAAAACTAGAACAGATAGATTGCAAAAATTATTATTTGATAACATACAAAGCGATGGAAATTACTATAATTTGTCTGTTAATAATGTTGAGTATTTTATTGAAGATGATGAAAATGCAGAAAATAATGAACTACAAATAATAGATTTAAATTTAACTACTAATTATATATATATAAAATAAAGGGAAAATATAATGGCAATCAGCACTAATTATGCAATTAAATCAAATACTAAAGTTTTTATTGGAACTGAAGTAACTATGGGAACTGCTTGTTTAGATAATGGAACTTGGCACCAAGTAGATGTTACAGATTTTACTATAGCAGAAGCTACTGCACCACTAGAAATGGCTCCACAAAAGTCTGGACTATTGACACAAGGAGAGGCTGATGCTAAACATGCTATAGACAAACAATTATTTGAAATAGAATTACAATTTAATGGTTCTGTTGATATACTAAAAAGAATAGCATCACACTATTGGGGAGATGGAACTACAGTTAGTCTTTTAACAGGTGATGCACCACCTGTAAAAAAATATGAACATAATGTAACTAATGCTGTTCCTGTTACTTTATATTTTTTTAATGGAGGATCAGATGGAGTAAAAGATTTAGTTTATAAGTCTTGTATGATGACAGGCTTAGATATGAATTTTGGGTTATCTGATGGAGGTGTTTTGAAGTGTGTTGCTAAATTTATGACAGCTTATAGTCCTATTGAACAAACTAGCAACGAACCTGATTCAGCTACATCTACTACAGGAACTCCTTTAAATTTTCATGATATGACAATGGTAAAAGTTGCCACTAAAGATTTGCTAATGAGTGATTTTTCTTTATCAATAAACAGACCTGTTAATGTAACTGCTTTTGATATATATGCAAATCCTAAAGTTCCAGCAGGTTATTCTTTGGGAAGTTATGAAGTTACAGGATCATTTACTTGCAAAAGAGATAGCGAGTCAATAGGGATTCCATTAAATACATCAACAGGAAATGTAATTATAGTGCATGAAGATACATCAACTACTACAGCAAAAGGATTTGTTATGAATGATGCAATTATTGAATCAGCTTCAACTACAACAGCTGATCCTGCTTGGAATACAACTTTTAATTATAGAGCATACTATTCAGGGACTGATTCATCGACTACAATTTTAACTTTAGATTTAGGAACTGAATAATGAGTAAAATAGAGCTTGAATTAAAAAAAGGTAGTAAAGTAATAAGTTCACATACAATAAAATTAAAAGATTTAAATGTATGGCAAGAATTAGAATTTAATGATTTGCTATTAGAACATTCTCGTGAAATGGACAAAAATTTATGTGTAAGAGCAGGTAAAGTTGTTCAATTAACTACAGGAATGTCTGATGATGAATTATTAAAAATTGGATCAGAGGGAATATTACAATTATTCCCTTTGATTATACAAGAAAAGCAAAAAAAAAAATTGATGAAATAATATTAAGGCTAAATGTTTGGTATTTTTGTAAAGGAATAAATAAATCAAATATTCCTACAAAATTCCCTTATAAAGCAATTAGCCCTTATAATAATAAATATCATATTTATAAAAATATAAATGATATTGAAACAGAATTAGTAGATTTGTATAATGATGCTAAAATTAATGGGTATAAAGTTGGGAGAGCAATATTTGAACAGCATTTATTTTTTTGTAATCCATTATTATTATATAAAAGTAAATATCAGGTATTAATAAAGGCTATAGAGTTTTCAAAACAAACACAAACACCAATGTATAAAAATATGGAAAATACACCTGCAAAATATATAGATCAATTTTTCATTATAAATAAAGAAATTAGCGAGGCATTAAATGGCAACAAATAGAGTAATTATTGACATACTTACTAAAGGAGCACAAAAAGCTACATCTAATTTAGGATCAGTCGCTAAATCAATAGGAGGCTTAGCAGGCGCATATTTAGGCGCGAGAGGTTTAGTCAATGGAATACAGGCTTCACTTGATGCTTTTGGTAAACAAGAAATGGCTGAAAAAAAATTAGAAACAGCTTTAGGTAAAACTTCGCAAGCATTACTTGATCAGGCATCAGCACTACAAAAAGTAACTACTTTTGGTGATGAAGATATAATCATGATGCAAAGCATGTTTGCTTCATTTGGTCAAAATGAAGAACAAATTAAAAAATTAACTTCTGCAACTTTAGACTTGTCTGCAGGTATGGGAATTGATCTAAAAAGCGCAGGTGATTTAGTGGCAAAAACTATAGGATCATCTACTAATGCTATGTCAAGGTATGGAGTAGAAGTTACTGGTGCTGTAGGATCATCTGAACGACTAGAAACATTAACAGGTAATATTACTAAATTATTTGGCGGACAAGCTAAAGCACAAGCTGATACTTATGCAGGTTCTATTGAACAAATGAACAATGCTATAGGAGATATGGCAGAATCTATTGGTGAATTATTAGCACCTGCTATATTAAAAATAGCTCCTAAAATACAAATGATTGCAGAATTTTGGGGTGATGTTTTTACTAAAAATTTAACAGATTCAGTTGATCCATTATCAGATACTGAAGAACGATTAAATAGTTTAAATGAATTATTAAAAATACAAAGAGATAGACTTGGAAATGTAATTAAACAGTATGGATTTAATTCGGAAGAAGCAAATAAAGTTGTTGAGGGAATTGATCGCACAAAAGACTCTATAGCACAACTTAATCAAGAAATATATTCTCCTAATGCAGGTGCTGATCCTCCTCCTTTGCCACCTACTATGGATCCTGAACAATTAGAAGAGTCTCGCCAAGCTGCAAAAAAATTAGCAGATGCTACAAAAGAAGCAGAGGAACAAAAAGCGCGAGCAAGAGAAGCATCAGCAATAGCTATTGGTGCATCATCTATGAACACAGCCGAGGCAATCCGTAGTGTAATAAAAGCATATTTGGCAGAAGCGGTAGCTGGAATGATATCAAAGGAAATAGCTGGTAAAGGGTTAGCAGGGTTGATTACAGGAGCTATAGGAGCTTCGGCTGTAAATATTATGTTTGAAAATTTGGTTCCGAAATTTGCTGAAAAAGGTATGAATGAAGTTGTAACAGAGCCTACAATGATTATAGCAGGAGAAAATGGTGCTGAACAGGTTAATATAACTCCACTTGATGGAACAGGTGAAGCTGGATCAGGTATAAATTTATATTTTAATTCCCCAGTTACAAATGCAGAGTTCGTTAGAGATGTAATAATACCTGAAATTAATAATGCTAAAAGATTAGGTTTGGCTTAATGTCATTAACTTTACCTACAAATTATGAAAATGCCACTCAATTAAATAATATTAATGAAAATTGGATAGTGCAGTTATATTATGGAGATGAAACTAACTTTACAGGTATTTCATTAAAAGATACTATAGTTGATAGTATAGAATATGAAGGAATTATAACTAATGTGCCTGCTATAAGAAATTCAATTAATGTTTTTGAAAGCACAGCAGATTCAGGTAATATTACTTTAAATATAATAAATAGAGTAAAAAAAGTTAATAATGCTGATAAAAAATTATCTGAAACATTACACACTAAAATTGTTAATGAAGATATATATATAAACAGAAAAATTAAAGTTTATAGTCAAATAAACAACGATTCAAATTTAAGTAATTGTTTATTATTATTTGAAGGAAAAATTAAAACTATAGCACATTCATTAACTAATTTAACTCTAACTGCTATAAATAATAATGTTTATGATGACATAGAATTATTAAAAACAACTTCAAATGGAGTTGTTATTCCTTTAGCATTTGGCAAATTTGCAGAACATAGTTCAATAAATGATTCATATTTTGGTTTAGGTTATACTGGAGATTTAGACAATATTACATCTACTAATGGTTTACCAATAAATAGTCAAATATTAAAAACAAGCAATATATCAGGTTCAGATAAATTTACAAGTTATGCTTTGCGACCAGCATTTTTAGCTATAAAAGATATGAATGAAGATATATCGACTATAGAAGAAAATACAGACGAAATTGAAGAAAATGAACATTTAATTAATAGTAATCAACTTCGGAATACTAGAGTAAGCTATATAGTAGGTCCTGATGCAGTTAATGCAAGTTTCGTGTCTAATGAACAAACAGAAGCAACTAAAAAACCAAGTTTTTTTATTTATGATAATTCTTATAACAAATTTTTGCCAATATGGACTTACGGCAAAGATTATGGAAATGGATATAGTGGAGTTTATAATGATTATGACACTTTTGAAGTTGAATCAGGGGCTTATGCACTTTGGACAGATATAGGTTTTAGGAGAGGTTTTTTTATAAGACCTCATACTATTGAGCCTGTTTCGTCTAATAATGGCTATAATTCATTTGGCAGAACTGTAACTATAGAAGAAGATAATACTAACCCTTTAGCCAATGCTATAGATTCAGATACTACTACTTACGCTCAGATAGATTTTTCTGTAACTTCAACTTCATTTATTGCTTATGGGTATTACAAATTTAAAATTAGATTAAAACCCCCAAGTGGACAAATATCACAAGTAACTGATGAAGGTTTTAAATCAGATGTAGTATTAAGGTATAAATACACAGGAACTAATACTCATTTATTTAAAATTTATGTTAAAAATATGGATAGTAGTGTAATAGGGCAAACTGGAAATGATACCACAATAAGATTGCGACCAATAAATGTTAATTTTGGAGTTCAAGATATAGAATTAATGATTAGAGTTAGTGCCGATGACTCAACAACTAACGTAGGTAATTTTAAATTATATGATATTTATTGGAACTGCGAATATGCTAATAGCTATAAAGAAGTAGATGGAGTTATTGAATACAATGACAGTCCAGAAAAAATTTATACTGCACTTGATGGAGTTTCTAAATTAAATAATATAACTCCTGGAGTTAATAATACAATTGAAAATATTTTAGATGCACATAGAGAATTATTATTTAGATATACAGACATAGGAAATACAGCTCCTATAAATTATGATGAACTATTAGATAGGAGAAAATTTTGGCATATTAGGGATAGTATACACGAAGAAACATCATTAAGCGAAAAACTAGAACAATACCAAAAAGAAGGATGTTTTATATATACGGAAGAAAATAATCAACCTAAATATATTTTTATAAAATCTGCTTATGATTCAACAGATGTAATAGTTAATTTTAAAGATAGTGATTATAAAAATTTAAATATAACATTAACTGACAATTATTACACTAAATTTATTTTAGACTATCAAAAACATCCAGCTACAGGTAATTATAAATATAAAATAAATGTAAATACTTCTGATAAAAGCCATTGGGGTTATGGTATAACAAATGAAAATTGTAAAAGTTTTAAATTGAATGCTTTAGTTAGGGAAGCTAGATATTATCATCCACAAAATGAAGATTATATAAATTTTGATGGAAACATATATCATGCACATGGAATAGGACTTTACAATGCAGATGGAACTATTCAATCAAATATGACTATTGATTATGGTTTTTTAAATTATATGGTAAAGCTAATGCATAGACCAAGAACTATAATTAATTTAGAATTATTAAACCCTAAATTTTACAAATTACAATGTGGCGACATTGTTAGTTTTGATAGTTTGAATTATGATATTAATAATAAATTTTATAATGAAACTTTATCAACCTATGCTTTTATGATTGTAGATATTTCTAAAAAAATTAATAATATTAAAATAAAACTATTGGAGATAGCTAGTTAATGACTATAGCAAATCACATACAAATTTTAGCACCGAGTAGGAATGAAATATTTGATATAGGATCAACTATACAAATTAAGTGGTATCATACATCTTTAGCCAATACTGTTTCCATTTGGTTTACTACAGATGGTGCTAACTACACACAAATAACAGCATCAACTACAAACAATGGTGTTTATAATTGGGATACGACAGGACTTTCTCCATCAACTAACTACAATATTCGTATTCAATCATTTTTGACTACTTTAACAAGTGATGAAAAATTTACTTTGCAAACAAAAGCATTTACAAATTTATACCCATCTGATTCAGGTATTAGTATAAATCAAGGTGAGCGATTATTCATAAAATTTGACAAAACAAGATCAATCGAAGGGGTTACTATACAATTAGTAAAAGGATCATCTGTAAATGCCACATTAGCTACTAATATAAAAACAAATTCTTTTGAATATGATATTCCAACTAACCAAACTATAGGATCAGATTATAAAATTAAAATTATAGATTCAGCTGATGCAAATACTAATATTTCAAGTTCAAATACTTTTTCTATTATTGCATTAAGAAATTTAGCTATAACTAATGCAAGTGTAATACAAAATATAGATACTAATGTAGGAACACATACTATATCTTGGGCTACTACTGGAGCTATATCTAATGTTAATATTTATTTATTAAAAAATAATAAAATTATAGAAACTATAGCATATAATATTACAAATACAAACTCTTTTGTTTGGAATGTTAATAATAAATTAGAAATAGGTAGTTATAAAATTTGTGTAAAAAGTTCTGATAATGCTATTATTAGTGAACAAAATTTTAACATTTTTGTTGATTCATCATTAAAAGCTAATTTATCAGGAGCAAATTTTACTGGAGATATAACTACGACTGGTGATATAAGAGTTGATCAGGGATACGTTAGATTTGGAAATATAAATAATAATGATGCTATTTATTCAGATGGAACAAATTTAAATATTTTAATGGATGACAGCGAAGTTGTTTTATTTAAAGATACAGAAACTAGGTTTGAACATCCAATTAAAATAAAAGAACAAGCATCAGCCAATGCAGACAATGGTGCGAGAGGACAAATTTGGGTAAAAAATGATACTCCTAATAATTTATATTTTACAAATGATGCAGGAAATGATGTTCAAATAACTAATGGCGCAAGTTTAGCAAGTGGAGGAGGAGGTGGTGGAACTGATACATGGACATATCAAACTGGAGCAAGATGGCAAACTAGAAACAATAACTGGTATTATCCTAATAGTGCTTATGGTCCTAATTTTTATATTTGGTCAACTAATTTTTCATCTACAAGCTTAAAAACACAATGGGAAGATAACAGAAATCCACAAATTGTTGTTCCTAAAAATTTAACATTAAAATCTTATAAAGCTAGGGGTTATTTTAGTAGTTCTCAAACATATCAACTCGCTTTACTAACAGGAACACCAAGTTATGGAAGTGCAGGTAATACTATTTTATCGCAAGTTGGATCAACACAAACAAATAACATGACAGCAAATATACAAAATGAATTTGGTGAAGATGGCTTAAATGTTTCATTATCAGCAGGCGATATGCTTGTTCCAGCATTAAGAAGAACGACAGCCAATACAACAGCGAATTATTATTTTTATTTTAATTTTTTATTAATAGGAGAATACACATAATGGATAAAATTGTAATAAATGAAGATGAATACCAGGATAGCGATAGAGATTTGTTAATTTTAGAAATAGTAAAGGCTGTTAATAATTGTATAGAATGCTGTAATAATAAAGGAACTGATTAATGAGTTATGGACAAATTAAATCGCCACGTATATATGTAGACTGGATTAATTGGTTATTATCTTCAGGTAAAATGCAAGCATCAGATATAACTGCAGATATGGGTAACGAAACATTTGTTGCAGGATCATCATTGCATGGAATGTTTGATTTAGACCCATCAAACTTACAAAGTATAAATGTAGCAACATCAGGTAGCCAAGATTTTTCAATAAAAATTAATACTAATTTAACAACAGATGCAAATCAAGGATGTAATTTTGTAGCAATTTTAGGTCATAATTTAAAACAGATAGATGCATTAGTTAGAATACAATCTTCAGATACAGATTCATTTAATAATTGCACTATATCAAATATAGCAAATACAGGTTCATTAAATACAGGAGTTATAACTGGCAATTTATCATCTCCAGCATATAATGGATGGAGTATGTATAACATTGATAATTTTAGTAATTTAGGTAATCAAAAGATTAATATTAAATTTTCATCAGATTCAAATGGATTTGATTCATCTGTAGCAAGAATTGGTTGTATTATGTTAGGAAAATATTTTGATTTTAATACTCCACCTGATCTTAAATTTAACAGACAGGATGTATTTAATAATAAAATACAATCAGCATTTACAGGTAAAAGTTATAGTCATTTAATGGCAAAGCCAAATAAATCTTGGTTTTTAGACAGGTGGGAAATGTCAACATCTACAACATCAGGTAATATTACTACATCAAGTAAAAAAATTGTAAGTATGAATTTTAGTTTTATGTTTGATGAAAAAGTTTTTCCAGAATCGTATTCTTTAGAACATTTAACTACATCAGATAATTTTTATGCTTCAGTATTAAATAAAAGTTTAGGATCACATTTTCCTGTAATATTACAATTTGATAAAACAAAAAGATATTTAACTTCAACAACTCCAAACGATATAATGTTAGCTAGAATACATAATACTAAAATTAACCAAACTGCAGTAAATCATTATTCAGTTAGTTTAGTATTTGAAGAACAACTTTAGTCACAACAATTACAGCAATAAGCTCCATTTTCTTGAACATTATTTTTGTATTTTGGCATTATAGTTAATTCTTTTATTTTTAATTCAATGCCACAATTATCGCATGGATGTGTGTAATTTTCTTTTATACATGGCATGCAAATTGGGCTACCATTTTCAGTAACCCAATTTCCATTATCATCTGAACAATATATACATTCCATTTATTCATCTACCAATTCAAAATCTAAAGCTTTGGCTACATAATTAATATGTTTAGATGTAGTAACAGACCACCAACCTAATTTTATAACTTCTTTATTTAATCGATCAATTTTTGCTACTTTTGTTCCGTATGAATAAACATAAAAATCATCAACTTTTAAATTTTGTTTATATTTTTCCATTGAATATTTCATTATTTTGCTCCTTTTTTAGTAAAAAATGTCATCATGAATGAATGCAATTTTTCTTGTGTATCAAATCTTTTAACTTTATTTTTGTTATTTTGTAAATCACTTGTTCTATTAAATGTTCTTAATTCAAAACAATTTAATGCAGGATCTAAATGAACTTCGTGATAATAATCAGGATATAATTCTTGACAATGTTCATTTAAAGCTTTTACCATTTTATTGATTTGATCTGTAGTTGATTTATTATTTAGTTTTAATGTTTTCATAATTGCTCCTTGTTTTTTATATATATAAACTTAAAAGGAAATTCATATAGCATCAAACAGTTATTTTAAAATAATTAAAAAAAAAGAGGAGGGGAAGAGCAATTAAGGAGCAATTATAAAAACCCTTCCCCATTGGTTGACTTAACCATTGTGTGGCTGACTATAAAATATAAAACTATTTATAGTTCACATTCAAATTAAAAATCAGGCATGTCTACTTCTACTGCTAAAGTTTTAGGATCAACTTTTATTGCAGTATCATTAGGTGGCTCAAATTTAATTGACATTCTTGATTTTTGATTACCATTAATATCATTGTATGTATTTTTCCATCCCTTTAAATACATAAATTTGCCATTAATTTTACCTGATCCTGTATAATCAGGTTGCGAATCTTTTGTTTTATTATTTATAAATAAACTCGCAGTATTATCTTTGTGTTCGTATTTTGACATTTAAAAGTCCTCCATGTTAAGTTTTTGTTTTTTTAATTTCATTACTTTTGGTTTATTAATTGAAATATCATTTCCATCATCATCTTTTTGCCCCAAGCCTAACATTGCAGTTAATAAATATCTGCGACCATAAGTCATAGCTTGTCCAACAGAATGTGCAGTAACTTTACCTTGTCTGTCTTTTATAGGCATAAATATTTCTGATTCTAAATATTGCCCTGATTCGTGCATTAATATACAAGTTACACAAAATGAACTTTCCTTCCAGTATGAACCTTGTGAAACAGATAACCCATATTTTGGTAAAATAGTTAATGATGTTTCTAAAACTGCTTTTAAATCAGCATAATCTGAGCCAAAATGTGGATTTTTAGAATTTTTTACAACTCCATTTACTAATTCCATTTGTGCTTGAGATAATGCTTTTGCTATTTTATTTAATTCCATTGTTATTTCCTTGTAACCATTTATCAAGATCAGACCTTTTAAATAGTAATTTACCTGTATTTTTATATACTGATAATTTACCTGCATCAATATTTCTCCGTAAAGTAGATGCTGAACAACTTGTATAATTTCGAGCTTTTTGCATATCTAAATATTTATCGCTAAAATTATCAAGTTTACGTTCTATAGCGCTTAATCGCTTTATAATATGTAATATAGTTTCTTCCATTTTAACTCCTTTGTGTTTTATTTATAAAAATATTTTCCATCATCTAAACAATAACATATATAAAAAATTATTATTGATAAAATTGGCATTATAATAGGTTCTCCGAATGCCATAAAAAATGCAAAAGTCATTAATATTTTTACCATTACCTTACCTCACAACCATTTAACTTATAATCATTAACTATTAAATTATAAGCAGTTATACAAGCAGAATTATTTTTCCAAAAATCGCTATATATAAGTTCATCATCACAAAAAATTGTAATATGAAAACGTTTTACTATGGGATTATCAGGTATATATGTTTTACTTATAACAAAAATTTCGCCATTGTCATTATCTAATTCTGTAGTTATATTAGATATATTATTATTTCTATTCATTATTGCTCCTATTTATTTTATAATTGCTTTTTTATTAATAATATAAGTTAATAGCATTACCATATAAAGTCAAACATTTATTTTAAAAAAATTGTAACCGAGAGCAAAAAACTCTTAGTTATTAATTTTTATTTAAAAATTTGTTTGATATTAATTGAAATACTATTAAGTTACAATAACATATAAATATAGCAATTATAAAGGAGCATAAAATGGAAAATGGATTAATAATTAAAAACAAACAAGATGTTATTAATTGGTTAAAATGGTTAAAAAAAGAACAAGGCCTTACAACAGAAAAATGTCTAATTGTCAACTATAAAGATTTGCAAAAACATGCAAAATGTTCTCATGAAGTTTTTGTAGATGATGTAATTAGAAAAAGATATCAAGGAATGATTGATTATCTTGAATCTGATGAAGTTAGATGAATTTAGATTCAGGTTATATTAAATTATTTAGAAGCATTCAAGAAAATCCTTTATGGAATGTGAAGCCATACGATAAAGCAAGGGCTTGGATAGACTTGCTTTTATTGGCTAATCATAAAACTTGTGAAGTATTAATTAAGGGAGAAATAGTCGTTTGTAATCGTGGAGAAGTTTTAAGATCATTAAATTATTATCAAAATAGATGGGGATGGACAAAACAAAAAGTTAGATCATATTTTATGCTATTAGTAAAATTAAAAATGATACAAAAAAAGAATACTAAAATAACAACACATCTAACTATTAGTAATTACAATAAGTTCCAAGAATCTTTAACAAAAGAACAACACACTAGCAACACCTTAACAACATTATACAATAAAAGTAATAAAGTAAAAACTATTAGTAATAATGATAAATTTGATATTTTTTGGTTAAAATACCCTAATAAAAAATCTAAAAAGAAAGCATTGCAAATATGGATTAATAAAAAATTAGATAAAAATTTTGATGATATAATTACAGGGTTAAATAATTATAAAAAAACAAAACAATGGATGGAAGAAAATGGAAAATATATTCCACATCCAACTACATTTTTAAATCAAGAGCGATGGAATGATGATTTTACAATAAAAGTTCCTCAAGATAATATGGAGCTAAATATAAAAAAAGAAAATATGGAGTTTAAGAAAAAATGGATAGAATTAGAAAATCAAAGCGCAAGTCCAGAGGAGGCGAAAAATATATTAGCAGGATGGAAAAACAAAAAAATGACTTAGTGAATGGGTGGTGGTATCCTACTGAGTGGCAAGGAAGATGTAATAATATAAAAGTATTACATAAAAATAGAACAGATAGTGCTTCGCCAAATTATTGTAATAAATGTAGTAAGACATGGTTGAGAAAGCCAAATAATTATTCAGCAGTTAAAAATATAAGAACACAATTTGACTATTGGGATGAAGGTTGTTTACCTACTTATAAATTAGATAGAAAAATATGCCCATTATGTCAATAAAAAATTATACTACATCTGAATTGCTTGAAATAGAATTAAAAACATATATTAAAAATAAATATGGAGAAAATATGCAATATAAAGGAGAAATTATTAAAATACATCCATTAAAGCCTACAAGGTATGGAAATAAATATTATAGGCGCATTGAAGTAAAATTAGATAATGGAGATTGGGTTAAAACTGATATAGTTCAAGGATTTAGAAATGCAAAAAGATGGCAAATAGGAATTGATTATGGAGTAGGAGCAAGAGTAACAGGTATTGAACTAAAATCTAATGGAACTATAAATGCAGATTCTTATGTAAAATTTAAAAAAAATTAGTATATTATATTTAATTAGCATAAATTAAAAGGAGTAATATGGAATTAGAATTTCAACAAATAAAAACTTTTTTAGAACTATCCGAATTTGAACTACACTATAAAGCACAACCATTATCAAAATTAAATACACAAGATAAAACTGTAATTTATAATATAAATATTCCATCGGATGAAGATGTTAAAAGAAAATTAAATAGCTATAATAATCAGGTGAACATTATAAAAAATACATGCCAAGTAGATCAAAAATAAAAGGGAATAATTTTGAGCGCGAATGTGTTAATAGAGCAAAAGAAAAAGGCATTAAATCTATTAGAGCTTATGCTAGCGATGGCAGATCGCTAGGAAAAAGTTCAGAAGTAGATATAGTAATTGGAGATTGGGACATACAATGTAAAAGAAGAAAAAAAATTGCTTCTTTTTTAAATATACCTGAAGGAGCCGATGCAGTTATATTCAGGGAGGATAGTGGAAAAACATTAGTTTTATTAGATTATAACGATTTTTTAGATCACATTATTAATTGTCCTCAATAGACTGGAAAAAAAGAATCATATTAATAGACTTTCAAAAAGCAGAAAGTCAAGCACCTGTTCAAAACATAAACCTTAAAAATAAAATTGTAAAAGCTTTAAAAGTTGATTTTACTAATATAAATTTAGAATTAGAGTTTATTTACAAATTATTATCAGACAAACAAATAGTTTTAATAAAAGCTACATTAGAAGGCTATACCCTAAAAGAAATACAAAAACATTTTTATGATAGTTATGATATTATTATAAGTCAAGCCACATTATCAAGGGAACGAAATAAAATATATAAATTTATAGCTAAATTATATGAATAATAAAAATAATATGCAAAAAAATGCTTGTAACTCGCTATATATATATAGGAATAAGTTTTTCCTCAAACTATAAATAAGTTATAATAAGTATAGATAAGAAATAAACTTTTTTTGGTTAGCTAGCCCAAATAAATGAATAAAATAAAAACTAAATACTATAAAATAGACAAGCTTGTGTCTGCTGAATATAATCCACGAGAACTTACAAAAAGTCAATACGATCAGCTTAAAGATTCGATTAAAAGATTTGGATTAGTTGATCCTGCTATAGTTAATATAAATAAAAATAGAAAAAATATTATTATAGGTGGTCATCAAAGAATTAAAATAGCTAAAGATTTAGGTATAAGTGATATACCATGTATTGAGTTAGATTTAAATTACGAAAAAGAAAAAGAATTAAATATTAGATTAAATAAAAATGTAGGTCGTTGGGACTATGAAACTTTAGCTAATAATTTTGAAATAGATGATCTTAAATTATGGGGATTTGATGAAAGCGAGCTTGATTTATTTGTTGAACCTGATTTTGCAGAATTATCAGAAGAAAAAAAAGAAAAACCACCAAAGATACAAATAACATTTAAATCATTTGAAGATCAGGAAAAAGCTATAAAAGAAATAGATAAATTATTAAAAAATTATGAAGGAAGCTATTATTCTGTTTCAGGTGGTGAAATATGATTTTGAAAACATCTTCAAAAAAAGCTAATAAATATGCTATAATGAATTACCACTATTCAAAAAGATTGCCAAATATAGCATGTTCATATTCAGTATTTAATAAAAAAAATGAGTGGTGTGGTATTATAGCTTATGGATTAGGAGCTTCTCCATCTATTGGTAAACCTTATAATTTAGGGCAAGGTGAAATTTTAGAACTTGTTCGTGTTGCTTTGAATGGCAAACAAGAGTCAACATCAAAAGCAGTTGCTATTAGTATGAGATTAATTAAAAAAGATTGTCCAAGCACAAAATTATTAGTAAGTTTTGCAGATAAAGGTCAAAATCACAAAGGTATAATTTATCAGGCAACTAATTGGTATTATGTAGGACAAACTAATACTACAGGTAAAGAATATTTTTATAAAGGTAGATGGACACATAGTAAAACTATATCAGATTTAGTAAAAAATAAAGGTTTAAAAAGAAGTAGTTTAAAATCTAGGAATAACTCTGGAAAAATTAAATACATTTATCCATTAAATAAATTAATGAGAAAAAAATGTATCAAAATAAGTAAACCTTATTTAAAAAATATAAGCATTGATAGTTTAAAAGTAAAACAACACAACACCAATGTGAAGAAGGTGGTGCAATACCAACCTCAATGCTCCATTTAATGAATGGCAAAGGAGATAGATGGAGAGGAGGATGGAATAAAGTTTACGAAGATAACTTTAATTCAATATTTAATATGCCTAAACAAAGTAAAAAATATAAAAGAAAACCTACTAAAACAACCACTAGGAAAAAATACTAATGGAACCGAATAAAAACGGTATTAATCGGAATAAAAAAGGACAATTTGTAGTTGGAAATAATGCATCATTAGGTAAAGGTAGACCAAAAGGTAGTGTATCAATATCAGATTTATTGCGAAAAATTGGTGAAGAAGAAGGAACAAAAGATGGTCATTATACAAAGCTTGATGTAGTAATGAGAAAAGTTTTCAATTATGCTATAGAGGGAAAAGCATGGGCTGTTCAATTTATTGCAGATAGAACGGAAGGAAAAGCACTTGAGCGAATACAAACCCAAGAAGTTGAGCCTATTAAAATCCTTGATATTGAAGGTATTGAATCTAATAAATGAAATTATATACGACGAAGAATATAAAAAAGATATTGAATCACTCAGCAA